>Ga0209342_10002116_pt1 | contig 21663 bp, 20 predicted proteins | sample RifCSP16_2_FD_184023 | JGI IMG/M metagenome (GOLD analysis project Ga0209342, IMG submission 184023) | Soil microbial communities from Rifle, Colorado - Rifle CSP2_sed 16_2 (SPAdes) (version 2) | ecosystem: Environmental > Terrestrial > Deep subsurface > Rock core/Sediment | place: Rifle... | reverse complement strand
CTTGCGGAGGAGGATCTTGTCGGTCAGGGTCTCGGCGGCCCACTGCTCGACGTCGCCGGCGTCGAAGTTGGCCCGTTCCTCGTCGGTGATGAGCCGCTCGAGGGCGTGGTCGTCGGCGAAGTAGGTATCGGACGAGAGCGACTGGATGACGCGCTGGGCGGCGGCCCCGGGGGCGCGCAGGTCGTCCACCAGCGCCTGCAGCTGCTCTTGGCCGAACTTCCAGTACTTGTCCGACTGCCGCTGCACGGGGACGCGGGTGAAAGCCTGGTCGGAGACGTAGCTGGGGTTGCGGAACTTGACGGCGAAGTTGGAGAGCGCCACGTCAATGTGGCCTTGCAAGGGACTGACGAATGCCATGGTTCATTTCCTCCTAGTCTTGGATGTGTCCGGTGTTCGGTGTTCGGTGGCCGGTGAGGACAATGGGATCACCGGTCACTGGTCGCCGGTCACCAATCACGCCTTGTAGCGAAAGGGGACGGCGACGAGGTCGAACTTGTCGCCGTCGGCCGCGGCTGAAGTGAGAGCGATGCCGACGACTTCGACCACGGTGCCGCCAGTCTCGCCGCCCACGGCCTGCAGCTTGCCGGTGGCGCCGGCGACTTTGACGAAGCTGCCGGCGGTGATGGCGGCCGCGGCGGTGCCGACGGCGGGGCCGAGGATGATGACGGGCAGCGACTTGCCGGCGGCCGCGGCCGCCAGCGCGGTCACGCCCTTGGCGCGGTCGCCGAGCGCGGCGGGCAGCTTGACCTGGTCAGCCGCTGTGCCCTGGATGACGGCCAGGTCGGCGCCGATGGCGCCGCCCTCGGCCTTCTGGGTGAGAACGATTTCGCCTCCGATTGCCATTTCATTTCCTCCTAGGTGCTCCGGTCTCCCAGCGGCGGGGGCCGCTGGGCTGAGCGGACAGAATTCAAGCGGTGGTGACGGTGCGGCGTCGCTCCTCGCGCAGGCGGGTGAGCGCTTCGGCGTAGGAGATGCCGAGCTCGGCCGCCAACGCTTCGGCGCGCTCGGCCAGCTCGACGCTGGCCGGGTCGATGCTCATGCCGCGGAGCGGCTCGGCGAAACGGACAAGCCGCGATTCGCGGCCCGCGACCCGCGACCCGTGAGAACCGGAGTCGCCGAGCTCCTGGAATTCGATGACTGCCGGGAGCCGAGTCAAGAACTCCTGGAACCAGGCGAGCAGGGAGTTGAGCGGAGCCTCTTGATCACGATCCTTCGCTTCGCTCAGGATGACAGCGTTGTCTTCGGCAGCAGTAGGACAGGCATTCTTGTCTGTCCCTTCTGCGGCGTCGGCGGCGGCCAGGCGCTCCATGAAGTCGGCGACGCCCCAGCGCTCATAGGCGGGCGGGAAACGGCCGCGAGCGCGGAGCGACTCGACGAAGTTGGCAATTTGAAGTGAAGCAGGTCCCTCGACTTCGGCCTGACGGCCTCCGCTCGGGATGACAACGCTTTTCTCGGTCAGCGCGTCGAGGCGCTGCTCGAGGGCGGCCAGCCGGTCGGAAAAAGCAGGTCCCTCGACTCGGCCTGCGGCCTCGCTCGGGATGACAAGAGGGGGTGAGGGTTCGGGCGTAAAGAAGGCGCGGAGGTGGTCGAGGAAGCTTTCCAGTTTCGATTTGGGTTCAGACATTTCGACCTCCGAGAGCTGCTCGTCGAAAGCGAAGGTGACGCAGGCGGCGTCGGCGAAGCGCACCGGGGCCAGGCCTTTGACGGCGGGCGAGGCGGCGCCGAGAAAGCCGAGATGGCGGAGGTAGGGTCCGCCCGTCGCGGGGAAGTGTGTGTAGAGAGCCACCGAGCGCTGCGCGAAGCGTCCGGCGCGCAGAAGCGCTTCGAAGAGCGGGTCCACCTTCTCGAGCTGCGCCCAGAGCGAGTGGCCGGCGCGGCGCAGGCGCTTGACCCAGGCGTAGGCGGGGGCGTCGTCGGCCGGGTGACCGAGCACGACCGGGGCAGCGTGCAGCCTCGGGTCGTAGGCGGCGGCGAGCAGGTCGAGCTGCTCCGGGGCCCAGCGGCCGCGCTCGGCGTAGTCACCGGCGCGGAAGATTTCGATCCAGGAGTTTTCAAGAGAGGACGCCGGGGACACCCAACCCGGGTTTCCCCGGACCTCTTCTAAGGTGGCGCTGCGCGCGGCATTGTTTTCGGCACGGCTAAAGCCGTGCCCTGACAAGTCCGAGGCGCAGGTGTGTGCGGGCATGGTGGCTCTCCTTACTGGTCGCTGGTCGCGGGTCGCTGGCTTGCAACCGTGTCGGCGGGCTGGGCGGCGGGGACGGAGTAGATGCGCTGGAGGTGAGTGAGCGGCAAGGGCACGCCCAGGCGGGCCAGGCGCTCGTCAATCTCAATGCGCTGGCGGAGGTCTTCGGGCGGGTCGAGCTGGATGCTCCAGCGGGGCAGGGGAGCGTCGGGGCCGAAGTTGAAAAGGAAGAGCCAGCGCAGGAGCTGGTCGTTGACGACGGCCATGAGGTCGCGGGCGTCGGCGGCGATTTTCTCGAAGCGGACCTCCTGGTGGACTTCGCCGAGGGCGCGCGAGCCGCGGCCGTCGTCCGAGCCGCGCTGGGTGAGGGTCTGGCCGAGGATGACGCGGGCGATTTCGTTGTTGCAGAGCTGGTCGGCGAGCGCGAGAAAGACGTTGGAGTCGCCGGGACGCGCGGCCTGCAGGAGTTCGCTGGCGATCTGGAAGTTCTCCGGGATGGCGACGGCGGTCTCGGCACTGATGGCTTCGGCGGCTTCGAGGGCGCGCTGCTTGTCCTGGTCGGTCGCGCCCTGGGGGTAGCGGACGACGACGGACCCGGCGCCTTTCTCGATGAACTTCAGCCAGAATTTCAGATCTTGGCGCTTGAACCAGGAGGCCCAGAAGACGCGCCGCAGGAGCGGCCGGCCGCGACGGTTGCCGTGGCGCGGGTGGAAGGAGTAGATCAGGAACTTATGGTCGGGGAGGGGCAGCGACCGGCGACCGGCAACCAGCGACCGGTCGGAAAAGCGGAGGGCGCCGGTTTGCGGCTGACCGGTTTCTCCAAAGGCGAACAACTCCTGCGGGCGGGGCTTGAGGTCGCGGATGAAGACGGTGGAGCCGTCCTGCTCCCAGAGGATTTCGGCGAGGGTGAAGCCGTAGCCGGCGGCGTCGAGCAGTTCGTAGAGGAGGCCTTCGAAGTTGGGGATGGCGGCGAGCGCTTCGCGGGCGAAGGCGGCGCGGCGCTCATCGGCCGCAGTCGAGGAAGCGGCCACGAGCTTGCGCTCACGCCGCAGTACGCCTTCCTTGCGGGTCTCGAGGGCGGAGCTGACTTGCCCGTCCTTCTCTTCCAGGTCGCGGTAGAGCGGATAGGCGCCCGGGCTGTCAGAGAGCATCAGGCGCCAGGCGGCCGAAGGGTTGTCGGCGCCGCTGAAGGCGGTGGGGTTGGTGCCGACGCGGGCGAGGACCTCGGAGGTGACGAGCTCGTCGGTAACGGGTTGCTTCGGGATGGCGGCGGCTTCGGGCATCTTGGTGTTCGGTGGCCGGGGTTCGGTGGCCGGCGTCCTGTGGCTCTCTTTCCTCGTTCCGCGCGGCGGCTCGTGCCGCCGGGTGGCTCGGGGTTTTGCCGAGCGCGGCGTGTTTAACAAAAGAGCGGAGGCGATGTCTACGGTTTTTGCGGTTTTTGCGGATTTTGCGGACGTTTATTTTCGGGAGCGCGATTTCAGCCCGAAAAACGCGTCCGGCAAAACCGCAATCTCCGCAAAATCCGCAAAAACCGCACCGGTCGGATTGACCTGGGCGCGGCGGCGGAAGTAGGTTAGTCGCAACTCCTATTCGGAGACCGAAGCGATGAAGCTCCGCGCGCTGTTGGCGGTCCCGCTGCTGTTGCTCGTGGGCGCTGCGCTCGAAGCGCTGGCACAGGCGTGCACCTGCGAGGGCGGCCCGCGGCGGCGGACACTGGCAGTGAATGTGCTGGACGAGCAGGGCAACCAGGTCAGCGGGTTGACGGCGGCTAACTTCCGGGCGGAGTTCCGCGGCCAGCCGGTGAAGATTCTTTCCGCCGCGCTCGACACCCAGCCGCGCCGCATCGTCCTTTTGCTCGACACGAGCGGAAGCATGGCGGCCCGGGTGGGGAAGTGGGAGCTGGCCGCGGAGGCGGCCGAAGATCTGCTCGGCTGGGGCCCGCCGGACAGCAGCATTGCTCTGGTAACGTTCAGGGAGAAAGTCGAGCCGCGCACCGGGTTTGAGTCCGAAAGCCAAAAGGCCAAGCAGGCGCTGAAAGCCGCGCGGCCGGCCGGGGACAGCTCCGACCCTTCCGGCGCACGCACGGCATTGCGCGACGCCGTAGTAGAGGCGGCGCGCCGACTCTCTCCCGCCCGCGCCGGCGACGTCATCTACCTCATCACGGACGGCTTCGACACCTTCAGCCAAGCGAAAGACAAGGAAGTAGAGGCGGCACTGCTCGGCTCAGGCGCGCGGCTGTTTGCCGTGGTGCTGGCCGACCGGGCCCGGGGTGGCGGTTTTGCAGTCGTGTCCTCGCTAATGTCTGGACCGATGATCATTACGGATGTCGCCATAGGAGAGTCCGGTGGGTTCGTTCCGTTGCGCTCCTTCGTTGACGCTTCCGGAGGCCTGGGAATGACCGCGGGCGCCGTGGGAACGTCGGCGCCGCGGTTCGACTACAAGGAGAAGCAACGCGGGTGGTTTTTCTCGCAGGCGCGGCTGCTGTACGGAGCGATGGGGGAGTTCTATCGCCTGCAGGTCGAGCTGCCGGAGGAATCCGACAAAGTGCGGGAATGGAAGTTGAACGTGGTGGATGCCCGAGGCAAGAAGATGAAACAAGTGGGCGTCGTTTATCCGCGAAAGCTGGCGCCGTGCGGAAGCGACCAGTGATTGGTGCAGAATCGGATAGAATGGAAGGAAGGAAGCGAGGAGGGGGAGTAGATGAGGACGGGGAATCCGGCGCTGAACGCGAAGACGTTCGCCGTCCCGAGGCTTCGGGACGCGGCGACCGAGCGGGGCATGACCATCGAAGGCACGGTCAACAGGACCGGGCTTTTGTTGGTGCTGTTGCTGCTGGGAGCGGGCTGGAGCTGGCGGGTCTTCTACGCCGAGGGCGTGGCGGCGACGATGCCCTACATCTGGGGCGGGGCGCTGGGCGGGTTCGTGGTCGCGCTCGTCACCATTTTCAAGAAAGAGTGGGCGGGGGTGACGGCGCCGGTCTACGCGCTGCTGGAAGGGCTGTGCCTGGGGGCGCTGTCGGGATTCTTCGAGACGCAGTTCCCGGGGATCGTGCTGCAAGCGGTGGGGCTGACCTTCGGGACGCTGCTGGCGCTGCTCGTGGCCTACAAGTCGGGCGTCATCAAAGCGACGGAAAACTTCAAGCTGGGCGTGGTGGCGGCGACGGGCGGCATCGCGCTCGTCTACATTGCCACACTCGTGCTCGGCTTTTTTGGCGTCGCCATTCCTTTTATCCACGGCAGCGGGCCGCTGGGGATTCTCTTCAGCCTGTTCGTGGTGGTGATCGCGGCGCTGAATCTGGTGCTCGATTTCGACTTCATCGAGAGCGGCGCGGCCCAGGGCGCGCCGCGCTTCATGGAGTGGTACGCGGCCTTCGGGCTGATGGTGACGCTGATCTGGCTGTACCTGGAAATCTTGCGGCTGCTGGCGAAGCTGCGCAGCCGGGACTAGTCGAGCGGGCGATTCTGCTTGACAGGCCTGCGGGCGGCGGGTAGCGTCAGCGCGGGCGTGGGTCAACAATTCTTCGTTTCGCACAAGGGGGAGCTATGAGCAAAAAGAGGATTCTCGTCGCCGCGCTGGTGGCGGGGCTGTGGGCGCTGCCGGTGGCGCCGCAGGAAATGGACGGCGGTATCGGGCGGGTCGCGTTCTTCCGCGCCAAGCCCGGGCAGAGCGCGCAGCTCGAAGAGGGGCTGAAGAAGCACATGGCCTGGCACAAAGCCCAGAACGGCACGTGGGGGTGGTCGGTCTGGTCGGTGGAAACGGGGAAGGGAACCGGGATGTACGTCGCCGGGACGTTCAACCATAAATGGTCGGACTTCGACGCGCCCGACGTCGACCTGGCCGCCGACACCGCCGACTCGGCGCAAACCATCCTGCCCTACATGGCCGAAGGCGCCGAGTGGCGCTACTACGCCAGCCTGCCCAAGTTCAGCCGGCCGTGGCCGCAGGAGAAAGGGCCGGCGCCGCTGGCGGTGGTCCTGACCTTCCGCCTGCGGATGGGAACGCAGGAGGAGTTCATCAACGCCATCGCCAAGATCCACAAAGCCATCGAGAAAACCAAGTGGCCTGCGCACTACGACTGGTACGCGCTGGTGAACGGCGGCGAGCACCCGGAGTTCGTCCTGGTGCTGCCGTACGCGAACTACGCGGGGATGGCGCCGCCGGCCACTTCCTTCGACAAGATGCTCGAAGAGGCCTTCGGCCGCACGGAAGCCGAGGCCATCATTCACACTTTCGACAAAACCATCGCCAGCGAGACTAGCGAGATCGTCCGCACCCGGCTCGACTTGAGCTACATGCCGGCGCCGGCCGCGACCCCGGCCGTGCCCGCCAAGCCGAAGTAGCCGGCCCGGCGATCCTGGTCTGGACCAGTAGGACAGACATTCGTGTCTGTCAGGGGACGGGCAGGAATGCCCGTCCCCCATGCTTTTTCTTTTCGTGCTCTTAGAAGATTGCCGCCTGGGCGAAGGAGCGGAGCCGAGTCGAAGAAACGAACTCGAGGCTGATGTCGGGCTCTTCGGCGGCCCCGAGCGCCAGCGCCAGCGCCCAGAAGTGGTCGGCGTGGCCGGCGGCTTCGGTGCGGTCGGCGTCGAAGCGGATGTTTCCCGACGGCGTAATGTAGCGCTTCACGCTCCCCAGCGCGGCGCGCACCGCCGGATCCGCCGGCAGCCGCAGCCGGCCGTCTTCGAGCAGACGCTTCACGCGCACCGCCAGGTTTTCTTTCACCGCCTGGGTAAACACCACCGGCTCGACGCGCGCGCCCCATTGGGCGCGCAGCTCCTCGGCCAGCATGGCGCCGAGGCCGGTGGCGTCCAGCGCGCAGCGGCGAATTAGAAAAGAACCGAAACTCGAAAAGCGAAACTCGAAACTCGGTCCGTTCGTGCGATTTTCGATTTTCGAGTTTCGATTTTCGTCGCTCGCCCGCAGGGCGAGCAGGGAGTCGAGCGCCTGGCGCTGGGCGGCGAAGGGCTGGCGGTCGAGCGTCACGAGGCCGCGCGTCCAGTAGACGGGCGCGGGGCTGTCGTCGGCCTCGAGCAGCCAGAGCACGGTCAGGTCGCGCCGCCTTCCAATATCCACGCCGAGGTAGAACGAGCCTCGGGCGCGCTGGGGAAACCCGAACAGGTTTTCCCCAGCCCCCTTCCAGGGTGGGGCTTCGCCCGGCATTTCTGTTGTCAGCCCTGAAGGGCTGACCCGCCGAGCTTCGCCGAGCCCGGCGGCACCCGCCGCCGGGGACAAGAAGAAAGTGGTGGTGGCGGCGGGGTGCTCGGCCGCCACCACCAGTTCGGGCGGGAGGTAGTGGGCGGCGTCTGCGAGGAACCGGCAGCAGTATTCCTGCTGCCAGGCGTCTTCGTCGGCGATGGCCGCCCGGAGGGATTCGACATCGACGACGAAGCCTTGCGTGCGAGCGCTGAGGAGGTCCACCCAGTGGGGCGACCAAAGAAACGGTGACTGGTGACTAGTGACTCGTGACTCGGGCGCTGGGGAAACCCGAAGGGGGTTTCCCCAGGCCCCTTCCGAGGAAGCGCTCTGCGCGACGTTTCTTTCGGCACGGCTCCCTTCGACAAGCTCAGGGTCTCCGCTGTGCTCCGAGAAGCCGTGCCCTGACGCCCCGCGGGCGCCTCCACAATCTGTCATTCCGACCCCGCCCATCCCGTCTTCAGTGGCACCGGCGTCTCGCCGGTGTGCGGAGTCTCCACAGGCCGGAGGCCTGTGCCACCAAGGAGGGAATGCGCGGGGGAGGAATCTGCTTTTCTCCGGCGGGTCGTAATCGACCAACCCGGCGGCGCGGGCGAGGTCGTAGTAGCGGCCGCGAGCGCCGTTCGGGGTCGAGATGATTTCGAGCTGAAAGCCGCGGGTAGCGGTGGCGAAGGCGGCGCGCCAGATGGCCTCGGCGTCGCGGTGGAAAGCAAACTCGTCGAGCACCACGTCGCCGGCAAAGCCGCGCACCGTGTCGGGGTTGGCGGGCAGGGCCACGATGCGGCTCCCATTCGGGAAGCGCACGGCGTGCTGCTTCAGCAGTGTCCCCTCGATGAAGTCTTCTTCGTAAATGGCGACCACGCCCAGTTCCTTCGCGAAGCGCCGCACGTGCTCCATGGCTTCGAGCGCCTGCCGCTCGGAGGCGGAGAGCCACAGCGTCGTCCCGGGCTGCTCGAGCCGGCGGTCCACCACGCGCCAGGCCGCCGCAAAGGTGAAGCCGATCTGGCGCGCCTTGCAGGCGATCTTGAAGCGCGAGTCGTCCTCCACCCAGCGCCGCTGGTAGGGATAGAGCGCGGGCCCGCTCGGCCCCTCGTGCTTGGTTTTTGCCCTCCGCTTCGCCATGGCTCCGGCTTGGTGGGGCAGACACTCTTGTCTGCCCTGGCGCAGGCAGGAGTGCCTGCGCCACCAAGAGATCATCCCTCCTGGTCTTCTTTATCCTCCGGTTCCAGCCCGTAGAGGCGCCGCCAGCGCCGCCGGATTTCCCGCGCCTGCTCGACCGGATTACTCGCTCCCGGGGCCGGTGCCTCGCCGCTGCCTTTCTTCTCCGCCGCTTTTGACTGTTCCCGGGCTTCGCGCAGGAGCGCCAACGGGCCTTCTTTCTTCAGCAGGGGGAAGCCCAGGAAGACCAGGGTGTAGAGCAGCTCTTCGGCGACCTTCCGGCTGGGGCTGTTGCGCGGGAGGCCCAGGGCCTGCTTCAGGACCACGAGCAGTGTTTGGGCCTTTTGCAGTTCCTCGTGCTCTTTTTTCCAGATATCCCGCCAGTAATTACCCACCGCGTTTCGCGTGAGGTGGTAGCCCATCTTTTCGACATCGGCGCAAATCTTGTCGTAGGGTTCGCCGTCGGCGTAGCCGCGGAAGATGACCGCCTGCACCTTTGCCGGCAGGCGCATCACCTTGTAGCGCCGGTGCAGCTTGTCTTTGTCCTTTCCTCGTCCCCGCTGCGGCCACCGCGGGCACTTACGCGGCTCACCCGGCGGAGCGGGCGGAGGCGTTGGCGCGGAAGCAGGATTCATGGCAGGTCGATGCCGGGGTCGCTGTAGGGCGGGGTTTTAACCCCGCCGTCAGTGTGGACGAAAAGTTTCCCGGGCTTTAGCCCCTGAGGTCGGTTCTTCATGGCAGATCAATCCCGGGATCGTCAGCGGTGCCGTCAACCAGGTCGGCCCCGGCGGCGGTGATGCCGACGCGCACCAGCCGCGGCAGGCCGGGCAGCTCCCGCGAGCGCAGCTCTTCGTACTCGACGTAGCCGCCCGATTGCAGGTAGGCGAGGGCGGCGGCCAGCTCGCGCGAGGTCACGTCATAGTGCAGCCGTTCCAGCACTCCCAGCAGCACGTCGGCGTTCAGCCGCTGCGGCGACTCGTCGCCCAGCAGGGAGAGAATGGCGCCGCGCAGGCGCCGAGCGCGCGCCGCCGCCTGCGCCTGCATCCGGCTGGGTTCTCGCTGCGGTTTCGTTTTCGCCATGGTTCTCCTCGTGTGGTTCCGTCGAGACTGGTGGGCGCTTCGCGCCCATGGCCGACAGGAATGTCGGCCCCCCCTGAATCTCCTTTCAGGGAGGCCCCCTCCGTGAACCAGGGGGACAGACATTCTTGTCTGTCCCCCCGCGGCTCCGGCCGCGGAGAGCGAATAGCAAATCGCTCGGCGGGGCGTCTACGGTTTTTGCGGTTTTTGCGGATTTTGCGGACGTTTATTTTCGCGAGCGCGTTTTCGGGGCCGAAAGCGCGCTCTTCAAAACCGCAAAAACCGCAATTTCCGTGAAAACCGCATCCGCCGAGATGCGGTTTTCACCCTGAGCGAAGTCGAAGGGCGAAAAACGCACGCCTCCTTCTGTCATCCCGAGGCCTTGGTTCCCCTGGGGCCGAGGGATCTGCTTTTTCCGAGAGACGGACGACAAGCAGGTTCCTCACCCCCAGGGGAGGCAAGGGTTCGGAATGACAGCCAGGCTGTTGGCTTGCGGTGCTTGGGTAGGGCAGGGGCTTGTCCCCTGCCGTTGGCCTAGGGTAGGCTGATTCGACTGGCACTATGAAGTTCCGCCGATTGCTTTGGTTGGTTCTGCTGTTGGGGAGCGTCGCGCTCGACGCGCGGGCGCAGGTGTGCTCGGCGGAGGCGCCGCTGCGGCGGACGCTGCCGGTGAACGTGCTCGATGAGCAGGGCAATCTGGTGCGCGGGCTGACGGCCGCCGACTTCCGCGCCTCCTTCCGCGGCCACCCGGTGAAGATTCTCTCGGTGGAACACAACATGACTCCGGGCCGGGTCGTCGTCCTGCTTGATGCGGAACGGCGCATGCAAGCGACGGCCAGCAAGTGGAACCTGGCACTGGTAGCGGTGGGAGACATTGCTTCTCGACTGCCAAAGCAGGTTCCGATGGCGCTCGTCGTCTTCGACGGATACGAACACGAAACGCTCGGCTTCACGGACGGCCGCGAGGCGATTCAACGCAAGGTCGTGCAGCTGGCTTCGCCACCGCCCTGGCAGTATCGCGGCGTGCCGCAAGCGCCGCTGATGCAGGCGGTCGAGGCAGGGCTGCGCCTGCTGGATGCGGGCACAGCGGGCGATGTGATTTACGTGGTCACGGATGGCAGGCAAATGGGATTTGAAGAAGACCCGAGAATGGGCCTAGTGGAAAGGACCCTGCTTGGCTCGGCAGTGCGGCTTTTTGCCACCAGGTTCGGCGTGAGTGAGGGGCTCGCCGTGTTTGCGTCAGGGCGTCTCGAAGAATTGGTGAAGACTACAGGCGGAAATACCGTGCTGTTTGAGAGCACAGGCGGCACGGTGGACGCAGACGAGTATCGGTACGGGGCGGAAGAGTCGGCTGCTGTCGCTGCGCGCGCCAGCAGGTTGTACGAACAAATGCTGGAGTCGTATCGAGCAGGAGTGGAGTTACCACAGGCGGCGGACAAAGCACGCGGGTGGAAGCTGGAGGTGGTGGATTCCAGGGGCAAGCGGCGGAAGGACGTCGAGGTCACTTACCCGCGGAAGCTCGTCCCCTGCACGGCGGCGCCCACTCCCTAGTCTGTCATCCCGAGGCCTTGATTCCCTTGGGGCCGAGGGATCTGCTTTTTCCGAGAGAAGGACGACAAGCAGGTTCCTCACCCCCAGGAGAGGCAAGGGTTCGGAATGACAGCCAGGCTGTTGGCTTGCGGTGCTTGGGTAGGCAGGGGCTTGTTCCCTGCCGTTGGCCTGGGGTAGGCTGATTCGAGTGGCGCTATGAGACTTCGACGGCTGTTGCTGCTGGCGTTGGCGCTGCTGCTCGCGGCGACCGCGCTCGCGGCGCGGGCGCAGGTGTGCTCGCCCGACGCGCCGCTGCGGCGGACGCTGCCGGTGAACGTGCTCGACCAGCAGGGCAATCTAGTGCGCGGGCTGACAGCCGCCGACTTCCGCGCCTCCTTCCGCGGCCACCCAGTCAAGATTCTTTCGGTCAGCCGCAGCACCGGCTCCCGTCGCATCGTCATCCTCCTCGACGTCAGCGGCAGCATGACCGGGTCGCAAAGGAAAATGAAGCTCGGTCTGACTGCTGCTGAAGATGCGGCTGTATATTCGTCCGCAGAAACACGCCTGGCCTTGCTGATTTTCGCGGAGAAAGTTGTCGACAAGGTGGATTTCAGCGAAGGACGGTCCACGGTGGCCGCCAAGTTGGCAGCGATCAAGGCAGGAAAAGAGCCACCTTACGATGTAAAAGGCCGGACGGCGCTGATCGACACCCTGGTCGAAGCAACTAGAATGTTGAGCCCTGGCAAGTCAGGGGACGCGGTGTATGTCATCACAGACGGGGGCGACAGCGCGAGCCGAACCAGGTATCGCGACATGGAGGGTGGACTCTTGGTTGCCGGGGTGCGATTCTACGCATTCGCTCTCTACGACCCCATTGCCCAGCGAAGCATGCCAGAGTATCTGTGGGGCCCGAACTGGCTCCTAGACTCCGCCCGGAACACAGGAGGGGCGTTCGTTGGTGTGGGAGACATCCCCCGCAGCGACGACGAACTACAGGCCTTGGGAGCGGTGACGCGGCGTGTGTACGAGCAGATGGCGGAGTTCTACCGGTTCGAGGTGGAGCTGCCGGTGGGCGTGGACAAAGCGCGCGGGTGGAAGCTGGAGGTGGTGGACGCCAAAGGCAAGCGGCGGAAGGACGTCGAGGTCGTCTATCCGCGCAAGCTGGCGCCGTGTGCGGCCAGCGACCAGAGGCCAGCGACCGGCGACCGGTGAGGATTGGGTAGCGCGGGATGCCCCGAGCGAACACGAGGGGCTTCCCGCGGGTGTTCCTCGAGACAAGGCCGCAGGTAGCCCTTCGGGCAACCTGCGCTACCAGGATCGAAACCCCTAGAGGCGGGCGAGGCAGCCTTTGTCGCAGGTGACGGGCCCGCGGAGGAGCGAGCAGGCGGCGACGTCGGTGACCGCGAGCTCGCCGAAGCCGGCTTCGCGCTGCTCCACCACCACGCGGGCGCGCACGCCCTTGTCGGGACAGCGCACCGAGCGGCGATCGCGGCCCGGGCCCCAGCGGTGGATCGTATAGATCGCCACCGCCCAGACCACCACCACGGTAAGGATAGCGACCACTTGCGCGGTTTCCATGGCGCGCTCCTTGGCCCCCGCGTGAGCGTGCCCTCTGGCGCAGACCTGTTCCTAGCCTACGCCTCGGCAGCCCCCTAAAGCAAGCAGCGGGGCTTTCCACCCCCAGCCAGGCCTTCCCTCAAGGTTTCAGTGGGGCAGACATTCCTGTCTGCCAGGGGCGCGGAGCGCCCCTCGCATCGCTTTCTCGGGGCGACAAACAAGAATGTCTGTCCGCCTGGTGATGGTTGTCGTCGCCCCTAGCGGCCGGAGGAGAGCGGGGCCAGCGTCTTCTCGACGAACTCCATCAGCGCGCGCCGGGTGGGCTCGTCGTCGCACTCGAAGCGGAGGCCGACGCTTTCGGCGGAGTGCTGGCGGGCGACGACGCCCGGGAGGACGAGCGCCTGCGGCGAGCCGGGCAGGGAAAACTCCAGGCGCACGGCGGCGCCCACCGGGGGCAGCTCGGGCAGCTCGACCAGCGCGCCGCTGGCGCTCAGGTTGACGCTGCGGCCGGCGACCTGGCGGCTTTTCTGCTCGGCGCCGTCCGACGCCAGCCACCGGCAGCGCATCAGCAGCGCCACGGGAGCGCGCTGGTAGCGCCGCCGCTCCGCCAGCATCAGTCCGCGGGCGGCGTTCAGGAGCTTCCCCAGCTGCTGCACGGTCACGGGCTTGTGGAGGAAAAAGTTGACGCCGGCCTGGAAGCTGTCGCGCATGGCGTCGGGCTCGGGCGAGGCGGTGATCATCACCAGCGCCACGGTGGCGTTCGACTTGGAGCCGCGGATGCGCCGCGCCAGCTCCAGCCCGTCCATCTCCGGCATGACCAGGTCGAGGAAGATGCCGTCGAACTTCTCCCGCTCGATGAGCTCCAGAGCGTGCCGGCTGCTCGAGACCAGGCGGGGCTCGGCGCCCATCTTGGTCAGCACCTCTCCGAACAGGTGCAGCATGGGCTGATCGTCCTCCACCACCAGGATCTTCGGCTTGAAGGCCATGGCTCCACCTCCCGAGTTGTCGGGCAGACTCCGGCTGCTGCGGGAAGAGTGGAAGGCGCGCGGGAAGAAGCGGTCGGCGCTGGCGGTATGATACGAGCGGCGCCCGCCGATGTCAACGCCCGGCCGGCTAAGACCCGCCGGGCTGCCGCGCCAGGTGGCGGTCCACGAAGCTCTTCAGGGCGTCGCGCTGCTCGGAGGTGACGCGGGCAAACTTCAGGCCGCACTGCGAGCCGCTGACGTGCGCCACTTCCGCCTTCAGGTTGAAAGGCGGCAGCCCGGCCAGCGTGAAGTCCACGCTGACCTCCGTGCCCGCGGCCGGCGCGTTCCCCAGCGCCAGCAGCAGCCCGCCGGCGCTGACGTCGATCGTCTTGGCGGTGATCTTTTTCTCGCCCCACAGGCAATGGACGGGCACGCTCAGCGGGACGCGCGCGTAGCGGCGGCGCTCTTCCAGCATGGCGCCACGGCTGGCGTTCAGCAGCCGGCCGAGTTCCTTCTGGCCGATGGGCTTGGAGAGAAAAAACGTCACGCCCATCTGGAAGCCCTGGGCGATGGAGCGGGTGTCGGTGTGCTCGGTGATCATGGCGATGGGAATCTTGGCGTTCGACTTTGAGTGGCGGATCAGCTTGGTCAGCTGCTCGCCGCTGAGCTCGGGCGTGTCCCAATCCAAAAACGCCCCGTCGAATTTTTCCTTGTTGAGCAGCTCCGCCGCCTTTTTGCTGCTGGCAAAACATTTCGGCGCCGCGCCCATCGCCTTGAGCGTCGCCTCCAGTTGCCGCAGCGCGGCCGTGTCGTCTTCCACCACCAGGATCTTGGGCTTGTGCGTCATGCCGACCTCTTGGGGCGAACCCGCCTGCCGGCCGCAGGCAGGCCGATGATAGGCAGCCGTGCCCGCCGTGTCAACGCGCGCGCTACTTCTTGGCCTTGGCGATGGCGAGCAGCAGCGTGTCGGTTGCCCCCAGCGCCCGCAGCTTGCGCTCGGCGTCGTCCGTCAACTCGAAACTCACCCCGCGCTCTTTGACGATGCTCTCCACCCGCGCCGGGGTCACCCCGCCCTCGAGCAGCTTCAGCACATCGGCCAGCCCGAGCGTGGTCTCGGGCGGCGGCGGAGGCTGCGGCGCCTTCGCCGCGGGCAGCTGGACTTCGATAGTGCGGTTCTCGCCCGCTTCGAGCGTCAGCGTGCGGTTCCACTCTTCGTAATCCTTCTTGCTCAAACGCAGGCGGTGCTCGCCGGGCGCAAGGTCGCTGACCTTGATGCGGCCTTCGCCGCTGGTCGAGCCGCGGAACTCGTCGTCCACGTAAAACTCCGCCCCGCCCGGCCGGGCTTCGAGTTGGAGCGTGGCGGTCCTGGGCGCCTCGACCACGGGCGCAGGCGGCGGCGGCGGGCGGAGCCGCGCCACCACGCTGTCGAACTCCCGCACCGCGCTGACGATCTCCTGCCAGTCGCGGGCGTTCTGCCACTCGAACTTGGCGCCGGGAGTTTCCGGCAGGCTCGGGTCGACGTGGAAGAAGTGGTAGGTGCCGCCGCCTCTCATCCTAGCCGCGCCGGAGAACTTCAACTCCGCCTCGGGCAGCGATGTGCCGATGAGCGTCCACTGCCGCGCCACCGTCAGGGCGCTGCGGGGGAACTCGAAGGCGTGGCCCTGGTCTTTCGCCGGCCACTTCACTTCGAAGCGGATCGTCTCGCGGTCGACGTAGAGGTAGCCGATGCAGCCGCTGGCGGTGTGTTGGTGGGCGACAGCGATGCGGATTTGCGGGTTGGGCTCGTCGCGCACGAGTTGGACGGACCGGCTGGTGTCGGCGGCCAGCGTGCCGGCCGGATAGACCGCGGCGCGGTCGGCCGTCACCACCGCCACGTCGTAGGTCGTGCCCGCGCGTACGAACTGGAGGACGACCCGCTGGCCGACCGGCGTGCCCGTAATCTTCCTCACCAGGTCGTCGCCCGCGGTCACCGGCTCGCCGTTCCAGGCCACGATGATGTCGCCCGGCCTCAGGTCGGCCCGGGCCGCCGGGCTGTTCCCGGCCACCGCCTGGACGTACACGCCCTCCCGCAGCCCCGCCGCCCGTACCCGTTCGAGGTTGTCCGCCGGGGCCTGCGGGAATTGGACGCCGATGGAGCCGACGCGCGCCGCCGGCGCGGCCTGCTGCGCCATCGCCGGCGCCGCCAGCAGCACCGCCGCCAGCGCCAGAGTTGGCCCACGTGTCATTCCGAGCGCAGCGAGGAACCTGCTTTTCACGGCTTTATGTGAGTGGCTACTTCTTGGCTTTGGCGATTTCCAGCAGCAACGCGTCCGTCGCCCCCAGGGCGCGCAAGCGCGACTCGATGGCGGGCGTCAACGTGAAGCTCACTCCCCGCTCCTGCACGATGGCCGACAGCCGCACCGGTGTGACCCCCGCCTCCAGCAGCTTCATCACGCCTTCCACGCTTAGCGGCTCGATCTCCGGCTTGGCTGGTTCCGGCGGCTTCGCCGGCGCCAGCTCTACCTCGATGGTGCGGTTCTCGCCGGCCTCGAGCGTCAGCGTGCGGTTCCACTCTTCGTACTCCTTCTTGCTCAAGCGCAGCCGGTGCTCGCCCGGCGGCACATCGGCCACGGCCAACCGCCCTTCGCTGCTGGTGGTGCCTTTGAACTGGTCGTCCAGGTAGAACTCCGCTCCGCCCGGCCGCGCTTCGATCGAAAGCGTGGCGGTCTTCACCGGCTCGGGGATGGGCGGCGACGGGCGGTTCGCTTCGTAGGGCGCGCGGGCGTGCTCGAGCGCCAAGTCGAAGTTCTCCCACGCCTCCTGCAACGGCTTGATGGAGACTCCCTCCAGCGACGACCCCCACGGGTCCATCGGGTCGCGCACCATCCGGAGTTTGTACTCGCGGCCCGCCTGAATCTTCACCTTGAATTCCTCGTAGCGCGCCTCCGGCAGCATTTGCAGCGCCAGGCTCCCGCGCTCGTGCAGGAAGCTGTCCTTGCTGTAGTCGCGCGGGCCGTTGGTCACCTCGTACCCGACGCGGGCTTTGGTGAAGTACAGGTAGCCCGAGCACCAGGCCAGGCCGTGGGAGTGGTAGACCGCGAAGCGCACCGCCGGCTCGCCCTGGAGCGTCGTCGCCTCCCCGTGCGTCAGCCAGAGCTGCGGCCCCGCCGGCTGCGGGGCCGACACGGGCTGGCGGCCCTGCGCCGGCTTTTTCCCCCGCTGCGCTTCCGCTGGCATCACCGCCAGCGCCAGCGCCGCCAGCAGGAACCCGAGTTTCGCTCTTCGAGTTTCGAGTTTCGGCATTACTTCTTGGCCTTGGCGATGGCGAGGAGCAGCGCGTCGGTCGCGCCCAGCGCCCGCAGCTTGCGCTCGGCGTCGTCCGTCAACTCGAAGCTCACTCCGCGCTCCTTGACGATGCTCTCCACTCGCGCCGGGGTCACCCCGCCTTCCAGCAGCTTGATGACGGCGTCGAGCGACAGGCGGGGATCGGGCGGAGGCGGCGCAGCTGGCTTGAGCGCCGCCAGTTGCACTTCTAGGGTGCGCCGCTCGCTAGATTCCAGCTTGATCTCCGTTCGCCACTCTTCGAAGCCCGGCAGGCTCAGGCGAATCCGGTAGGCGCCCGGAGGCAGGCCGGCCAGGCGGAGCACCCCTTCGCTCCCGGTTGCCCCTCGGAGCTCGTCGTTGAGAAAGAGCTGGGCGCCGACCGGGTGGCTGACGACGGTCAACGTCGCCGTCGTCTCCGCCGGTGGCTTCGGTGGCGGCTGCACGCGGGCGAGAGCGGCCTCAAAATTGTCTAGCGCCTCCAGCAGCGGCTCCGGCTGGATGAAGCCGCCGCGGGCGGCTGCGCCCGGACCGGGGGAATAAACGTGCAAGTGGTATGGCTTCCCCTGTCTCAACCGGATTTCGACCCCGTTGTACCAGCGCTTGACCTCGGTGACCTGGGTGCGGGAGACTGAAAAGCCGTGGTCGCGATAGCGCGCCGCCTCGCCGCCTCCTTCGGAATCGGTCACTTCGTACCGAATGGCGTTCTGCGAGACATAGAGGTTTCCAAAGCACCAGGTGAACTTGGGGAAGGCCTTGTGTTGGTGGCCCACGCGGAAGAGCAGTGTCGGCTCGCCGCCCACTTCTAACAACTCCGCCGCCTGCTGCGCGCCGGCGGGCAACACCCCCACCAGCACCGCCGCCACCAGCAGCAGCAGCCCGAGTTTCGTTTTTCGAGTTTCGAGTTTCGGCATTACTTCTTCGCCTTGGCGATGGCGAGCAGCAGCGTGTCGGTCGCGCCCAGCGCCCGCAGCTTGCGCTCGGCGTCGTCCGTCAACTCGAAACTCACCCCGCGCTCCTTGACGATGCTCTCCACCCGCGCTGGGGTCACCCCACCCTCGAGCAACTTCAGCACATCGGCCAGCCCGAGCGTGGTCTCGGGCGGCGGCGGCGGCTCCGGCGCCTTCGCCGGCGCCAGCTGCACCTCGATGGTCCGGTTCTCTCCGGCCTCGAGCGTCAGCGTCCGGTTCCACTCTTCGTAGTCCTTCTTGCTCAAGCGCAGGCGGTGCTCGCCGGGGGCAAGGTCGCTGACCTTGATGCGGCCCTCGCCGCTGGTCGAGCCGCGGAACTCGTCGTCGATGTAAAACTCCGCCCCGCCCGGCCGGGCTTCGAGTTGCAGGCTCGCCGTTTTCGGCGCCACCACCACGGGCGCGGGCGGCGGCGGGCGGTTCGGGTCGTAACGGGTGCGGGCGCGCTCGAGGGCTTCCGCGAAGTTCTCCCAGGCGTTCTGCAGCGGCCAGAGCGAGACCGAGTCGAACTCGCTCGAGCCGTCCGAGCCGATGTTGCGCGCCACGAAGAAGTCGTACTTCCGCCCGTTCAAGACTTTGATTTCGACCGACTGGCCGGTCATGGCCGGGGAAAACAAGCCGGTCGAGCGCTTCATAGCGCGCAGTCCGCGCCACTGCACCTGCATGCTGTCGCGCGCCGCCGCAAAGCTGTCCTGGCGGTAGCCGCCCGGGCCCATGACTTCGTAGGCCACCTGCGTGGGGGTGAAGTAGAGGTGGCCGACGCACCAGGCCAGCACCGTGCCGTGCTGGTGATAAATCTGGAAGCGCACCGCCGGCTCGCCCTGGAACTCGGCCGCCTCGCCGTACGTCAGCCAGAGCTGTGCTTGCGCCGGCGCCGCCGCCAGCAGCACCGCCGTCAGCGCGGCGACCAGCAGGCCGAGTTTCGAGTTTCGCGCCTGCCCTGAGCGGAGTCGAAGGGTTTCGAGTTTCGGCTTTACTTCTTGAGCCATCGGTCTCTCCGGCAGGGGCTGCACCGCCTATTCTAGCAGAACCTCCGCCAGCGCCATGCTTGTCATTCCGAGCCCTTGATTGCCTTGGCGGCGAGGAACCTGCTTTTCCTTCACCGATCACCGGCCACCGGCGCAGTTTCAGCGCGGCGCCTGGCGGCGGAACTCCCCGAGCAGCTTGAACGCCTTCTCCTCGCCGGCGTGCATCAGTACCAGGCTCTGCAGCTCCGCCGTCGTGCCGGTCAGCACCAGCAGGTCTTCGTTCTCCGCATAGGGCAGGGGGATCTCGCCGCTTTCGAGCTTGGTCTTCATCCACTCGTCGTCGAGATAGCTGATGCGCAGGCGGTTGCGGTCGAGCTCGAGGCGGTAGAGCGTGTGCGTGTTGACCAGCGGCAGAAACGCCTGCGGCTCGATGGCCGCCTGGTAGGCGTCCTTGTCGGGCATGACGTCGAGATACGACTCGCCGCCCAGCCGCACCAGCCGCACCGCGTACTTGCTCCACTTGTCTTCCGCCAGGTAGGCGACCTTGTAGGCGTTTTCCCCGGCGTCTTCGAAGCGCAGGATCTGCTTGCCGTCTTCGGTGGCCCACAGGCCGAGCAGGTCGCCCTCGAACCCCACCTCGCGCTCGTTGTAGAAAGGATGGATCGAGGGCACCGGGTAGCACCCCGCCAGCCCCAGCGCCACCGCCGCCAGCCACGCCCCGATGCGCTTGTTCATGGTTTCTCCTCCCCGACGGGGAGGATTCTACCGCTGCGGAAGGCGCCGCGCTTGTCATTCCGCCTGTCCCGAGCGTAGTCGAGGGAAGCCCTTGATTGCCCTGGCGGCGAGGAACCTGCTTTTATTCCTCTCCCGGTTGACGAGTTTCGCTTTTCGATTTTCGAGTTTCGTTCTTATGGCCGCCGCAGCGGCGGCGCCGTCGCCAGCGTCACCAACTGGTGGTGGCCGAAGGTCAGCACGTCCGTCGGGCAGACGTGGATGCACACGCCGCAGCCGATGCAGCTCGTGTTCCACATCCCGAACGCCTCGCCCTTGACCGCGAACTTCATCACGTCCACCCCCACCTCGCAATAGCGCGAGCAGAGGTTGCAGGTGATGCAGCGGTGCTTGTCGGCGGAAATCCGGAAGCGGCTCGTCTTCGCCCCCACCAGGTTCATCCAGCCCACCACCGGGCACCAGTAGCGGCACCAGATCTTTCCCCCCAGGAATGCATACAGCGCCACCGGGATGATGGCGATCAGGAACAAATCCACCGTGTAGGAATAAAGCGCGCTCAAGCGCAGGCCGGCGACGCCGAAGTCGTACCCCGCCGCCACCAGCACGGTGGCCACCGCCGCGAAGCCGGTGACGATGTACAGCTGCCGCTCCTTCTTCGTATTCCCCACGCCTTTCGGCACGTAGTGCCGCCAGGTGTCCCCCAGCGTTTCCGCCAGCCCGCCGCAGCCGCACACCCAGGTGCAGAACTTCTTGCCGTGGAAGTAGGTGAAGACCGGCACGGCCAGGAACACCAGCCCCAGGCTCCACCACCACCAGAACGCGCTCGCCTGGAAGTGCTCGACCGTGCCGGGATGGAACACCAGCGGCCAGGGATAGAGCAGCCCCCAGGCCCGCCAGTCCTTCAGGATGAAGAGCGGCACCAGGAAAAAGAAAAACGTCTGGAAAAAGATGAGCGAAGCCAGCCGCAGCGTCTGCTGCCCGCCGAACTCTTTCTTCACCCGCCAGCGCAGCTTCTTCCAGCGCCAGATGGTCTTGACGCCGAACACCGCCACCACTACCGTATAAAGCAGCGGGTAGAGCGAGCCCAGGTCCCATTCGTTCCCCGGCAGGCCGAGCCAGCCGGGCGCGGGAATCATCACCACCCCCGGCATGAACTTCTTCAGCAGGTAGAAGGCTCCGACGGCCAGGATGGTGAAGAGGAACAGCAAGTAGCGCTGCAGGTGCCAGTCGCGCTCGTACTCCACGTGAATCTGGCGGAAGAAAGCGAGCGGCAGCTCGGTCTTGTCCACGCCCAGGAAGGGCAGCACCACGTCGTTCTTTAGGCGCACTTCTTTGGCGCCTCTCGACTCAACTCCCTTGTCACCCTGAGCGGAGCGCGGGGTCCGCATTTCCTCTCCCGTTGCGCGGCCGTGCACCTCCAATACGACTTCGTCCTCTCGCACCTCCTTGACCTTTGCATTCGCCAGGCGGTTGAGCCGGCCGGCCTGGATCTCGGCCTCGACCGCCTGGGCGAGCTCGGCGTCGACGTCGGGGAAGCCGGAGTTCGCGTGGGCCAGCGTGACCCGGTTCGAGGCCGCGAGCGCCAGCGCCGTCTCCAGCGCTTCGTTGGTCGCGCCCACCACCAGGACGTCGCGGTCGCGCCAGCGCCCGGCCTCGGGCGGCTCGTAGAAAACCTTGGGGTCGGCTTCGGCGCCCACCCCGAGCCTGGTCAGGTAGATGAGCTTGCCGATGGAGAGGATGACGCGGTCGCAGACGTAGCTGCCCCGGTCGGTCACCACGCGGAACTTGTCGGTCTTCTGGATGTCGGTGACCGTCTCCCCGAGCCGCGTTTGCAGCTGGACGCGGGCGAGCTGCCGCTCCCACTCGGCGACGAGATCGCCGCTGCACACCGCGCCGCCCGGCGCGGGCTCGCCCCACCACAGCTCGCCCTTGACTTCGCGCTCGCCGGTCGAGGCGTAAAACAGCGGCTTGCACTTGGCGAAGTTGCGCAGCGTGGTGAACAGCTGCTTCTTTTCAATCAGCAGATACCCGGG
>Ga0209342_10002115_pt1 | contig 21665 bp, 20 predicted proteins | sample RifCSP16_2_FD_184023 | JGI IMG/M metagenome (GOLD analysis project Ga0209342, IMG submission 184023) | Soil microbial communities from Rifle, Colorado - Rifle CSP2_sed 16_2 (SPAdes) (version 2) | ecosystem: Environmental > Terrestrial > Deep subsurface > Rock core/Sediment | place: Rifle... | reverse complement strand
GCTCGGGTACAAGAACGTCGTCACGAGTGACGTCGGGGGAACGAGCTTCGACATCGGGCTGGTCGTGAAGGAGAGCGTGCGCACCTATGAGTTTCGCCCCATCATCGATCGCTGGATCGTCGGGATCACGATGATCCAGACGCTCTCCATCGGGGCGGGCGGTGGCTCGATTGCGTGGATCAACAAGCTCCTGGGCAATCAGTTGCAGGTGGGGCCCAGAAGCGCAGGCTCGATCCCCGGGCCGGCGTGTTACAACCTGGGCGGAACAGAGCCGACCGTGACGGACGCCGACGTGGTGCTGGGATATATCAACCCGGAGTATTACTTCGGCGGCAGGATGAAGCTCGACCGGAATAAAGCGCGCCAGGCGATCCAGGAGAAGATCGCGAAGCCGCTGGGGCTCTCAGCCGAGGAAGCCGCGGATCTGATCCGGCGGATCGTGGACAACAACATGGCGTCGGCGATCCGGAAGGAGGTCCATCTGCGCGGCTACACGCCCGAGGAGTTCATCCTCTTCGTGGCCGGCGGCGCCGGGCCAACGCATGTCGCCGGGTATAAGACCGACATCAGAAAGGCGGTGGTCTTCCCCTTCTCCCCGGTCTTCTGCGCGCTGGGCTCCTCGACCATGGACATGATGCACGTCTACGAGCTCTCGAAGCGGATGGTCCTGATGGAGCCCGGGACCAGGAAGCTGACGAACGACTACGAGAGTTTCAATCAGGCCGTGGAGCTGCTGTGCGGTCAGGCGCGGAAGGACGTGGCCGGGGAGGGGCTCGACCTCAACAGCGTGGGGTTCACGCTCGAGTTGGACATGCTCTACGGCGGCCAGTTCCACGTCAAGCGCGCGCTCTCGCCCCGGCTCTTCATCAGGAGCGAGGACGACGTCAAGGCCATCTGTGACGCGTTCGCGGTGGAGTTCAGCGAGTCGTTCAGCCCGTTCGTGGTGAACCCCGAGGGCGGGGTGTTTGTCGATAGCTTTATCGTGAAGGCGATCGTTCCGACCAAGAAGTTCAACCTCTCGATACTGCCGCTTGGCGGCAAGGATTCGAGCGGTGCGCAGAAGGGGGAGCGCCCGGTCTACTGGCCCGAGCGCACGGACTATCAGCCGACGAGGGTCTACACGTATGAAAAGCTCGGGCCTGGCAATGTCGTGGATGGCCCCGCGATCATCGAGGCAGAATACACCACGATGGTGGTGCCTCCCTCGATGAAGTTTTCAATCGACGAGCACGGGCTTGGCATTCTCGAGTAAGGAGAGCGAACCATGCCGATTCCAACAGTCGAAGAGAAACTGAGCTGGCTCAAGCCAGAACCGCCTTCAGCCTATGAGCTGGAGTGCCTCAACGCCATCAACCCCGGTGACTATGAGATCGGCGTCCAGGTCACGAACGACATCCTGGATGAAGCGATGGAGGTCTTTGTCCGGGCATCGCGGAGTTATTTCGGGGTCTCCGGCGACTCCATGGTGGCGATCTTCACCGCGGCCGGCGATCTGGTGAACGCGGCGTGCGGCACGTACCTGCACGCGATCATCCAGCCCATCCTGATCAAGTTCATTCTCAAGTACTACCATGAGAACCCCGGCATTGCCGACGGCGACATCTGGTATACGAACGACGCGCTGTACGGCGGGATCCACAACCCGGACCAGGTGGCCATCATGCCCGTCTTTTACAAGGGGGCGCTCATCGCCTGGGTCTCCGCGGCGCTGCACACGACCGAGACCGGCGCGGTCGAGCCCGGCGGGATGCCTGTCAGCGCCCATTCGCGCTTTGAGGAAGGGTTGAACATGCCGCCGATCAAGATCGGGGAGAACTTCAAGCTCCGGAACGACTTCCTCGAGCTGTACACCGTGTACGGGCTCAGGGCTCCCGCCATGTTCGTGTCGGACCTCAGGGCGCGCTGCACCACGGCAGACCGGACGCGGATCCGCCTCTTGGAGCAGGTGGAGAAGCGCGGGGTGCAGTATGTCGTCGGCCTGCTGCGGAAGATGCTGATCGTGGGCGAGGAGGGGGCAAGGCAAAAGATCAGGGGACTCCCTGAGGGAAAGTTCAGGGCTGTGGTGTTTAACGACGCAATCGGGTGGGTCCCTGCCCTTGTGCGGTCCGCGTGTCTCACCATCACCAAAAAAGGCGACAGGCTGCACTTCGATTTCACCGGGACTTCGCCTGAGAACGCGTCGTCGTACAACGTGCACACCCAGGCCGTGGTCGGACACATCGCAAACTTCATGTATGAATACCTCTTTCATGATCTTCCGATCTGCAGCTCGAGCTTCGCCCCGATCGATTTCTTCTTTCCTGAGGGGACGATCGTGAACCCCGGCCAAACCGCGGCCACGAGCTGCTGCGTCTTTATCGGCATGCAGGCGCGGCTTGCCACGCACAACTGCATGGCGAAGATGATGTTCTCCACGACGGAGTTGTGGAACCAGGTCGCCGCGTCACCGGGCAGTCAGCACACCGCGCAGATCTGCGCGGGGCTCTCGCAGTGGAAGCTCGCGGTCTCGGACATTCTTTCGTTCTCGCTGAACACCCAGGGCCAGGGGGGGCGCGCAATCAATGATGGGATGGACTCGTACGGCTTTGCCTGGTGCGCCTTCGGCCGCGCTCCAAACAGCGAGCAGGTCGAGAGCGAGCTGCCGCTGTCGGTGATGCTCTCCCAGCACTGGAAGGACTCGTCGGGCTCTGGCAAACAGCGCGGCGGCTCGGGAGCGGTCCAGCTCTGGATGGTCCACAAAGTTCCGCACCTGGTTTCGCTCTGCATGGGGAACGGGAGCAAGGTCCCCCTGGGACAGCCGCTCTTCGGCGGGTACGCGTCAGCGCCCAATCCAGGGATCAGTGTGGAGAAGGCTGACCTGCTGGAACGGATGCAGCGGGGCGATCGGGAGCTCGTCATGGATCATCGCACGCTCTTCGAGCAGAAGGGGATTGCGGGTGACTGGAAGTACGAGCTGCTCGCGCGGCAGCCGAGGTTTTATAGCGAAGGAGACCTGCTCTTCGGCTTCAGCGGCGGCGGCCCCGGGTACGGCGATCCCCTGGAGAGGGACCCGGAGTCGGTCGCAGAAGATTTGAAAAAGAACATCATCTCGGAGTGGACCGCGGAGCACGTCTACAAGGTCGCTTACGACGCCGGGAACCGGAGTGTCGATCTTGAAAAGACGGAGGCCATGAGAAAAGCGGAGCGGAAAGCCCGTCTGGCTCGCGGCAAACCGTTCGGCGAGTTCGAGGAAGAATGGCAGACACTCTCGCCTCCTCAGGAGATTCTTCAGTGGTATGGCTCGTGGCCGGATGCCAAGCCGCTCGCCCCGGTCTTCAGACCGTGAGCAATGAGCTCAAGCCAACCGCCCCGGCTCGCGGTGCAGGCCCTTGTGAGAGGATCCCCGATCGCCGCGCCTCTTTTCCTTCCTATCGTCTTCTCGCTTGGCTCCAAGCTGGAGAACCTTGCTCTGGCGGATTTTCTCTCCAACCCCACGAAGATCACGAATGCGTTGAAGCAGATTCAGGCGTTCCTCCCGTGCGACGGTCTCGCGTGCTACGCCGACCCGTACCTTGAAGCGGAGGCGCTCGGCTGCCGGGTCATCTGGGACGACGCTCGGGGCGCGCGGCGGGGTGTGACGGCCCCGGCAGCGGGAGTCGAGATCAGCTCGGAGGCGTTGACAGGAGCGAGCAGGATTCCTGTTGCGCTGGATGTGATGCGACGGCTGAAAATGATGCTGACCGAGCGAATCGCGTTGTTCGCCGGAGTGACGGGACCGCTCACTCTTTCCGCCCGACTTGCGGGAGGAGCAGCGCCATCTGCTCTACTCCTCGAGCGCGCCGCGGACGTGACGCGTCTGATCGCCGCGAAGTACGCCGACGCCGGGATGAACGCGCTCTTCATTGTCGAGGACGCCGTGCCCGCCGGCACGGAGGAGACTCTGGAGTGGTGGCTGGCGACACTCAGCCCCGTGTGCAATGTCGTCAGGTTCTACGAAGCCTTGCCCGTCGTGCTTCTTACCCAGCCGGGGTCGTTTGCGCAGGCCCGCGAGCTCTTGCTGAATCGCGCGCGGGAATTCGTCCTCTGCCTGCCGCTCCTGGATGAGGGGATGTGGGAGGCAGCGGCGCGATCACACGCCACGAATTTGGGGATCGCTCTGCCGGTTGAGGTGTTCGAAAGCGATGAGCCGGAATTCGAGGCTGTGCGGCTTGCCACCGATCGGCTGGTGAAGTCTCACCGGCCGGTGCTCGTGACGACTGCAGGGGATCTCCCGTTGACGACGGACATGCGCGCGCTGCCGCAGAGAATTCAAACGCTGCGCTCAGTGGCTCGCGGCTCAAGCGCTGGCTCCTGGCCGGCATCGGCGTAACGCGTCCCCGCTTCAATGCCTCCTGTCGCTTCGTTCCCGGCAAGTATAGAAAGATGCCGTCCGAGACATGCCACAGCCTGACTATCAATTCTACGATCTCTTGATCAAGGCCATCGGTGGCGTCGTGGGATTCGGCGCCGCGATCGTCGGCTTGGTGACGCTGTTCAAGCAGATGGAGAAGAATCGCGCCGAGCGCGAGGCCGCCACCCGCCAGCAGGCGGAAGACCTCAAATGGCGGCGGACCGAGTTCCTGTTCCGCACGATGAAGGCGTTGGACGACGACCTCACGCTGCGCCCCTGCGTTCGGCTGGTCGATGCCGGAGAGAGGGACCCTCAACTGGCGCTGATCCTCAAGAGCGATCCGCTCGATCTCAGCGATGGCTACGCTCAAGTGCGTTTTCACTTCGACCGCTACTTCGACCTGCTCCAGATGCTGGCCTACGCCGAAACGAAGAGGACACTTGAATTAGATGAAGTGAGCTGCTTTGGCTGGCACTTTCGTCGGATCTTGGAGGTCCCCGCCTTGAAAGAGTACTGCTCCAACAACGGGTACCCCGATGTGGTGGTCTTGGCGCAGAAGCTGAAAACGAAGGGGTCCTTTTGAGCCTGAGCGAGATCATCTGGCGGCCAGATCCTGAGACGGCCAAGCGCACGCGGCTCGCGCGCTTCATGGCAAAGCACGGTTTCTCTACGATCGAAGCGCTTCACCGCCGCTCCATCGAGGACCCCGAGTGGTATTGGGATGCGGTCTCACGCGACCTGGGCGTTCACTGGTTCACGCCATACCGCGGGGTCCTCGACATGTCTCGCGGAATCGCGTGGCCCCGGTGGTTTGTGGGTGGTGAGATCAACATCGCGAGCAACTGCGTTGACCGATATCTCAACACTGCTCATCGCGACAAACCCGCGCTCATCTGGGAGGGTGACGGTGGTGAGACAAGGTCTGTCACGTACGGCGAGCTCGAAGGCGAGGTCAATCGCCTGGCCAACGCTCTGCTGAGCCTCGACATTCGCGCCAACGACACTGTCGGCATCTTCCTCCCGATGTGCGCCGAAACGGTCATCGCCACGCTGGCGGTGACGCGGATCGGCGCGATCTACACGCCGTGCTTCTCCGGGTTCGGCGCCCAGGCTGTCGCGTCCCGGCTTCAGGATTGCGGGGCCAAGCTTCTGATCACCGCTGACGGCTTTCATCGCAGAGGGCAACTGGTGCGGATGAAGCAGACCGCTGACGAAGCGGTGGCGGCGTGCCCCACGGTGCGCCACGTCCTGGTCCTGCGACGTGTCGGGGACGAGATTCCGTGGAGCAGCGGTCGCGACCGCTGGTGGCACGAGGCCGTCGCCGGCCAGTCGAGCGAGTGCGCGCCGCTGCCCGTTGAAGCTGATCATCCGGCGTTGATCATCTATACCTCCGGGACGACAGGCCGGCCCAAAGGCGCGGTCCTCACTCACGGCGGCTTTCTGATCAAGACGGCGCACGATTTCGGCTACCTCTTCGATGTGGGGGAGAGTGATCGGCTCTTCTGGCTCACCGACCTTGGCTGGCTCATGGGGCCCATGCTCATCACCGCGGCCCTTTCGCTCGGCGCCACCGCCGTCCTCTTTGAAGGAACGCCCGACTCCCCGCAGCCGGATCGGCTTTGGGCGCTGGTGGAACGCCATCGAATCACGATCATGGGCATTTCACCGACCGCGGTCAGAGCGCTGATGCCTCACGGCGCTGAATGGGTGGAGCGACACGATCTCTCATCCCTCCGCATCCTCGCCTCAACCGGCGAGCCGTGGAACCCAGAGCCATACCGCTGGCTCTTCGAGCACGTCGGGAAAGGGCGCGTTCCCATCATCAACTACTCCGGCGGCACTGAGATCTCAGGCGGCATCATCAGCTCATTTCCGATCTCACCGATCAAGCCATGCTCGTTCAACGGGCCGATCCCAGGAATGGCTGTAGAGGTCCTAGATGACAGCGGCAAGCCGGTGCGTGGGAAGGTTGGCGAGCTGGTGATCACTAAACCGTGGCCCGGGATGACGCGGGGGTTCTGGCGCGATCCGAAGCGCTATGAAGAGACGTACTGGTCGCGCTGGCCCGACGTCTGGGTGCACGGTGACTGGACGTACATCGACGAGGACGGCTTCTGGTTCCTCCAGGGCAGATCCGATGACACGCTGAAGGTAGCGGGAAAGCGGTTGGGCCCCGCAGAGGTGGAGTCCGTGCTCGTTGGTCATCCTGCTGTGGCTGAGGCGGCGGTGATCGGCGTTCCGCACGAAATAAAAGGCGAGGCGATCATCTGCTTCGCGGTGCTCAAGCCTGATCAGGAGCCGTCAGAAAGTTTACGAACCGAGCTCTACCAGCGCGTCGCCGATCAGATGGGAAAGGCGCTCAAGCCGGAGCGCGTGCTGTTCGCGCGCGAGGTCCCCAAGACGCGAAGCGCGAAGATCATGCGGCGCGTGATCCGCGCCACCTACCTCGGCCAACCCCCCGGCGACCTTTCATCGTTGGAGAACCCGTCCAGCATCCAGGCCATCTCAGAAGCGAAGTAACGCTGAGGGTGATCGACCCGGCGCGCTTGACACCGCGAGGGCCCCGGACGTAGAATTGGTCGTAATTCAGACCAAAACTCGAGGTGTGGCTTATGAAGGTGCTGCCTCTCTCGGAAGTAAAGACGAAGCTCAGCGAGCTCGTCGACGTCGTCGAGCGCAGGGACGAGCCGATTACCATCACTAGGAATGGCAAGCCCATTGCGATCATCGTGAGTAAAGACGAATACGACGGTTGGCTGGAGACCGTCGAGATTCTGCAAAATCCTCAATTTCTCAAAGAAATTCGCGACGGCGTTCGGAGGTTGGCGCGCACGAAGAAACGGTATACAATCGACGAACTGTTTGCCGACTAGCTCTTTGACACATGCCGGCTCGTACCCTCAAGACCCCGAGCACAATCCGGGATCTTATCCGGCATATGCACCCCCATCTGAAGCGTAAAGTGCGGGCCGCCCTCAACGACATCCTCGCCGACCCAGCCTGTGGCAAACCCCTCGAAAGAGAGCTGAAAAGGTTTTGGAGTCTGCGGATAGGCCGGTACCGGATCATTTATCGTCCTGATGGAGCCGGGGCAGAAATTGTTGCAATAGGGCCCCGAAGAACGATCTATGAGGAGACAGCGCGTTACATTCTTCAGAGCCGCCGTAAGAACCGGGAGCAGGGGTCCTGAAGGGCTGAAACGTCAAGCTCAATCTCGAGATCGCGTTTGAGGTCATTTTGGATTGCCGATTTTAGATTTGGGATTTTCGATAATCGAAAATCAAAAATCCGGTGATGGCGGCTGCTGACGTCTTTGATGATGCGCTCCTCGCAAGGGCGCGGGCGAACCTGGCCTCGTTCGGGCGCAGAACGATCGCGCCTGATGGGCGCAGGCCAGCGGCAGTGGCGGTCGTGTTGCTCTCTGACGATGACGGACAGGCGTGTTTTCTCCTCACGCTCAGGTCGGCCAGGCTGCGAACCCACTCTCAACAGTGGGCGCTGCCTGGCGGACGGATCGACGCGGACGAGAGCCCGGAGGCCGCGGCCCTTCGCGAGCTTGAGGAAGAGGTCGGCCTTGTGCGAGGGGGGGAGTCCGTGCTGGGGCTGCTCGATGATTATGGGACCCGCTCCGGCTTCATCATCACGCCGGTGGTTGTCTGGGGCGGGCCCAAAACCGAGCTGAGGCCAAACCCGAACGAGGTCGCAGAAGTGTACCGTGTGCCGTTGACCGAGCTCGAGCACCCCGGCGTGCCCACCCTGACCCGGATTGCCGAGAGCAACCGACCGGTCATTCACCTCCCGTTGTTCTCAACCGCGATCTATGCGCCGACTGCCGCGATCCTCTATCAGATGCGCGAGGTCGTCGTGCACGGCCGATCCACTCGCGTCAATCATTTCGAGCAGCCCACCTGGGCCTGGCGGTAGGGAGATCATTTTGGATTTTCGATTTTGGATTTTAGATTATCGAATACCCGCACAGAGCCCTTTGCTCACTTGTCAATCGAAAATCGAAAATCGAAAATCGAAAATTGCTGCTGTTGTGCGAGCGCTTACGCTAGCGATACTTTTGGCGCCGATCATGGCCGGCGCGCAGCAGGCGGGAAAGACGTATCGGATCGGGTATCTGGGCGTCAGTTCGCCGTCCGCGACCGCCCACCTCATCCAAGCATTCCAACTGGGACTTCTCGAGTACGGCTACAAAGAGGGCCGGAACATCACCATCGAGTACCGATGGGCAGAGGGAAGAAGCGACCGGCTCCCTGGCCTGGCGGCTGAGCTGGTCCGTCTGAAAGTGGATGTGATTGTCGTGGGGCCTCCTCCCGTGGCCCTGGCGGCCAAGAGCGCAACCAAAACCATTCCCATCGTCTTTGCGGCAGGAGGTAGTCCCGTTGAGAGCGGGCTCGTGGCCAGCCTCGCGCGGCCAGGGGGGAACCTCACGGGGTTGGCGACCATCTCCCCTGAATTGAGTGGGAAGCGGCTTCAGCTTCTCAAGGAGGCTGTTCCCAAGGCCTCTCGAGTCGCGGTCTTTTGGACTCCGACCAATCCGGCACATGGGCAGGCATTGGAAGTGGCCGAGGCCGCAGCCCAAATATTAAGGCTCCAGCTTCAACCCGTGGAGTATCGAACTCCTGACGATTTCGAGAGCGCGTTCGAAGCCGCGACCCGTGAGCGCGCCAGCGCTCTCATGGTGCTGGACGACCCGATTTCCTTTAGTCAGCGAGCGCGAATCGTGGGGCTCGCTGCAAAAGGCAGGCTGCCGGCAATCTACGGCTTCAGGGAGTTTGCCGAGTCGGGTGGCCTCATCGTCTACGGACCGAACCTGCCCGACCAATTCCGACGCGCTGCGGGCTTTGTGGACAAGATCCTCAAGGGGGCTAGGCCGGCTGAACTGCCTGTGGAACAGCCGATCAAGTTCGAGCTGCTCGTGAACCTGAAGACCGCGAAGGCCCTGGGCCTCACAATCCTGCAATCGATTCTCTTCCACGCGGACGAAACCATCCAGTAAGCGCGAGAAGTGAAGCGTGAAGCGTGAAGAGTGAAGCGCAAGGAGTGGCGGGCTGCAACATACAAAACCCAAGACGAACAATCGCTATTGCGACGCTCGCTCTGAGCGTCCTTGCGGCTCAGCCTCTCTTTGCCGAGGAGTGCCGACTGGTGACTGACTTTTCCAAGAACCTGGTCGGCGAGTTTCCGTCAGATTGGAAGCCGAAGGAGGAGCAGGCGCGAACGATCTACCGGGTGATGGAAGAGAATGGCGCGCGCTTCGTGCGCGCGACGGCAGAAGACAGCGGGCTCCAGATGGGTAAGGAGTTCCAATGGGACCTCGCCACCCACCCAGTGCTCACCTGGAGATGGCGGCCTCGGGTCTTTCCGTCAGGCTCGGATGAGCGGGAGAGCGCTCGCAATGACAGCGCGCTCGGTGTCTATGCCGTGTTCCCGCATACGTGGGCCTCCGTCAAGACGGTCAAGTATCTGTGGAGCCTGGTGGCGCCTGCCGGCGGAACTGCTCAGGCGAGCATGGGCCTGACACGCATGCTCGTGCTCAAGTCTGGCCCACCCAAAGAGGACGGGTGGCGCGAAGAAGCCGTCAATGTGGTCCGGGATTATCAGCGGCTCTTCGGTGAAGCGCCAAAACGCGCGCTCGGCATCGCGCTCCTGACCGATGCCGACGACACGAAGAGGCGCGCGGTCGGTGACTACGCCGCATTTAGAGTCTGCCCCCCACGCTAGAATTTTGGATTTTAGATTTGGGATTGTGGATTGGGGAGACTTCCAAATCGGTAGAATCCAAAATCCAAAATCTAAAATTGAAAATCGGTAGAATAGGGGCACCATGGCCACCCTCTCGACGCCTCGGGGCAGACTGTTCCGGAAGTATGTCGTCTTCTTTGTGACCCTGGTCAGCGCGGCCCTGCTTGCCAGCGCGCTCATCGAGATCTCCTTCTCTTATCAGGAAAACAAGGAAGCCCTTGTCAGTCTGCAGCGAGAAAAAGCGCTCGGCGCGGCGTCCAAGATCGAGCAGTTCGTGAAGGAGTTGGAGCGCCAGATCGGCTGGACCACGCAGCCCCAATGGGGGAGCCCCGCCGCGGCCACGGATCAGCGCCGCGTTGACTATCTGAGACTGCTGCGGCAGGTGCCTGCGGTCACGGAGATCAGCCAGCTTGATTCATCGGGCAAAGAGCAGTTGAGGGTCTCACGGCTTGCCATGGACGTGGTCGCTGGCCAGACGGACTTTTCCCAGGAGCCGAAGTTTCTCGAAGCGAAGGCCGGGAAGAGCTATTTCGGTCCGGTCTACTTCCGCAAGGAGTCCGAGCCGTACATGACGATTGGCATGGCCGCGAGTGGAGCCGATGCGGGCGTGACCGTGGCGGAGGTGAATCTCAAGTTTATCTGGGACGTGGTCTCGCAGATCAAGATCGGGAAGGCCGGGCACGCATACGTGGTGGACCGAAAGGGCCAACTGATCGCCCACCCAGACATCAGCCTGGTGCTGAAGAAGACCGATCTCTCAGCGCTCGCTCAGGTCAAGGACGCTCTGGCTGGGACCTCAACACCCGTTCAAGGGCGCGCGCCGGGAACGATCGCCAGAGACCGGGACGGGCGACAGGTGCTCACGGCGTACGCTGCTGTCGCGCCGCTCGCGTGGTCGGTCTTCGTCGAGCAGCCGCTGGGCGAGGCCTTTCAGCCGCTCTACGCTTCCATTTTCAGGACCGCGGTGCTCTTACTTGCCGGCATCGCACTCTCGCTCCTCGTCAGCCTGGTGCTCGCCAGAAGGATGGTGACGCCGATTCGGGCGCTGCAGGCCGGAGCGGCTCGGCTCGGCACCGGAGCGCTCGATCAGCGGATCCAGGTCCAAACCGGAGATGAGCTGGAGGCCCTTGCCGACCAGTTCAACAGCATGGCCGCCCAGCTCCAGGAGTCGTACGCCGGATTGGAGCGCAAGGTCGAGGAGAGAACGCGCGACCTGACTGAGGCACTGGAGCAGCAGACGGCCACCGCCGAAATTCTGCGCGTCATGAGCAACACGCCGACGGACGTGCAGCCGGTGTTCGACGCGATCGTGCAAAGCGGCATCCGGCTGTTCGAGGACGCGGCGGTGACTATCGTGCTGCGGGAAGGTGACCAGGCCCGGGCCGTGGCCATTGCCGACAAGGACGCGGAGCGCTGCCGTCGGTGGCTCGGGAGATTCCCGGTCCCGCTCACCCGGGAGTACATGCATTCAGCCGCAATCCTTGACGGCCGGATGATCGACGTACCGGATGCGGCTCAGGTGACGGATCGTTTCGCGCCGGGCATCCGGAATTTCCTCGCTTCCGGCTATGGGGCGATCACGATTGCGCCGATGGTGCGCGAAGGCACGGCGATCGGCGCGATCAGCGTGGTCCGCGTCTCGCCGGGCCCGCTGTCCGACAAGCAGATCGCCCTTCTTAAGACGTTCGCCGACCAGGCGGTGATCGCCATCGAGAACGTCCGCCTCTTCCAAGAGGTTCAGGAGAAGAACCGCCAGCTCGAGGTGGCGAGCCAACACAAGTCGGAGTTTCTCGCCAACATGTCCCACGAGCTGCGCACGCCGCTCAATGCCATCATCGGTTTCTCCGAAGTCCTCAGTGAGCGGATGTTTGGTGAGCTGAACGAAAAGCAGGCCGAGTACCTTCAAGACATTCACACCTCGGGCCGCCATCTGCTCTCCCTGATCAACGATATCCTAGACCTCTCCAAGGTCGAGGCGGGTCGGATGGAGCTTGAGATGAACCATTTCGACCTCCCATCGGCGCTCGACAATGCCCTCACCCTGATCAGGGAGCGCGCGGCCCGCCACAGCATCGCGCTTGAGCTGAACGTCGATCCGCGGCTTGGCGATTTCGTGGGCGACGAGCGAAAGATCAAACAGGTGCTCCTGAACCTGCTCTCCAACGCCGTCAAGTTCACGCCTGAAGGGGGCCGGATCGAAGTGAAGGCCGTGCCGGCGGATAGCTTCGTTGAGATCTCAGTGAGCGACAGCGGGATTGGCATTGCTCCCGAGGATCAGAAGGCGATCTTCGAAGAGTTTCGTCAGGTAGACTCCAGCTACGCCCAGAAGCGCGAGGGGACCGGGCTCGGGCTCACGCTCGCCAAGAAATTCGTAGAGCTGCACGGCGGGAAGATCTGGGTGAAGAGCGAGCTGGGCAAAGGCTCCACCTTTACTTTCACCCTGCCATGGCGAGGGGGGCAGCATGACTGAGACGCCCCGGAAGATCCATCCTCTCGTCTACATCGACTACCGGATCCGTGTCGTCGGCCACCTGATCGCCGCCGTCATCCTTGCCTCCATCTTCTACGAGCGGGGGGCGGGCGCATCGGTCTGGAGCGCGATGGTCGCCTTCTCGGTCCTCTGGCCCCACCTCGCATTCTTCAACGCCAAGCACGGGCGCAACACGAAGAACGCGGAGCTGACCAACTTGCTCGGCGATGCTTTCGCCAACGGCTGCTGGATCGGCCTGGTGCATTTCAGCCTGTGGCCAAGCGTCAACTTGGCGACGGCGGTAAGCGTGGCCTTCCTGGCCATCGCCGGGATCCGGTTCTGGCTCACGGCGATCCTCGCAATGGTCGCGGGCGCCGCGGTCACCGGGGCGTTGGTGGGGTTCCGGTACGAAGCCGATGTGGGCCCACTGACGATTGCCCTCTGCATTGGCGGCCTGCTCCTCTACACGAGCGTGTTCGGGCTGGTGACGAACCGCCAGGCGCGCCGAATCGTCCAGGACAACAGGACGATCGACGCGCAGAAGCTCGAGCTGAGCGAAGCGCTGGAGCGGCAGACCGCGACCGCTGAGATCTTGCGCGTGATCAGCAGCTCGCCGACCGACATCCAGCCGGTGTTCGCGGCGGTGGCAGCGAGCGCGGCCCGCCTGTGCGACGCCTTCGACGCCGCGATCTTCCGGGTCGACACGGATGTGCTGCGCCTGGTGGCGCAGGAGGGCCCGATCGCCGGTTACCCCGTCGGCCAGGGCCCTCCCCTGGATCGGGGGACGCCCGCCGGGCGTGCCGTACTCGACCGGCGGACAATTCACGTCGCCGATGCCCAGGCGGAAATCGAGGAGTACCCCGAGGGCAGCGCTATCGCGCGGCGCTTCGGTCACCGCACGACACTGGTCGTCCCCCTGCTCCGCGCGGGCGAGGCCATCGGGGTGATCGCCGTCCGGCGCGCCGAGGTGCGCCCGTTCAGCGACCGGCAAGTGGAGCTCCTGAAGACTTTCGCCGACCAGGCCGTGATCGCCATCGAGAACGTGCGCCTGTTCCAAGAGGTTCAGGAGAAGAACCGCCAGCTCGAGGTGGCCAGCCAACACAAGTCGGAGTTCCTCGCCAACATGTCCCACGAGCTGCGCACGCCGCTCAACGCCATCATCGGCTTCTCCGAGGTGCTTTCCGAGCGGATGTTCGGCGAGCTGAACGAGAAGCAGGCCGAGTACCTTCAAGATATTCATGCCTCGGGTCGCCATCTGCTGTCCCTGATCAACGACATCTTGGACCTCTCCAAGGTTGAGGCGGGCCGCATGGAGCTCGAGCTGACTCATTTTGATTTGCCGTCTGCGCTGGAGAATGCCCTCACGCTGGTCAAAGAGCGCGCCAGTCGCCATGGCATCGCGCTCGAGCTGCACGTGGATCACCGGCTCGGCGAGTTGGTGGGGGACGAGCGGAAGATCAAGCAGGTGCTTTTGAACCTGCTCTCCAATGCCGTGAAGTTCACGCCGGAGGGAGGACGAGTCGGAATTAAGGCGATCCCAGCAGACGGCTTCGTGGAGATCTCAGTAAGCGACACGGGGATCGGCATTGCGCCGGAGGACCAGGAGGCGATCTTCGAGGAGTTCCGCCAGGTGGGCTCCAGCTACGCCCAGAAGCGCGAGGGGACCGGGCTCGGGCTCACGCTCGCCAAGAAATTCGTAGAGCTGCACGGCGGGAAGATCTGGGTGAAGAGCGAGCTGGGCAGAGGCTCCACCTTTACCTTCACGTTGCCGATACGGCCATGGCCGCAGAGTTAAAGACTTCGATGAGGGAGTGGCTACCTCGGCTGGTGACATGGGCGCCAGGATCCGAGTGGCTGCCTTGGCTGGTCGCGCGGGTCCCGGCCTCCATCCACACCAAGCTTCTCGCTGCTTTCCTTGCCATGGTCATGTTGCTCATCACGGTCGGCGCCGTCGGTGCATACGCGACCTCCCGTTGGGTGGTCATCGGGTTTGTGGTCGGGGGCATCGGGCTGGCCTTGGTCCTCGGCTACGCGATTTCCTGGTCGTTGATCGGTCCAGTCAAGGTAATGGAGATGCGGCTAAAGCAGATCGCCTCAAGCGATTTCTCGAAGCGGGTTGAACTTCCGAACCGGGACGAACTGGAGACCCTGGCACAGCAGTTCAACAGGATGGCTGCGCAACTCCAGGAATCTTACGCCAACCTGGAACAAAAGGTCGAGGAGAGGACGCGTCAACTCACCGAGGCCCTTGAACAGCAGACCGCCACGAGTGACATCCTCCGCGTGATGGCCAGCTTGTCTACCGAGCTTCAGCCGGTACTAGATGCTGTCGCCATGAATGCTGCCCGACTCTGCGATGCTAACGTCGCTCTAATTTTCCGTATCGATGGTAACGTCCTCCGGCTGGTGGCGACGCATGGGCCACTCCCAATCGTCCCGACAAGTGAGGGGATCCCTATCGTGCGAGGCTCAGTAACCAGCAGAGCCGTGCTCGATCGTCAGACGATCCATATTCATGACCTCGCGGCCGAATCTGACGCGGAATTCGCGAACAGCAAAGCTTATCAGGAACGCTTCGGCAATCGGACGTCGCTCGCCGCTCCGTTACTTCGGGACGGCATACCTATTGGGGCGATTTCAGTTCGCCGACTGGAGGTTCGTCCTTTCTCGGACAAGCAGATAGCGCTGCTCAAGACCTTTGCCGACGAGGCTGTCATTGCTATTGAGAATGTGCGCTTGTTCCAAGAGCTGCAAGCGCGGACACGGGAACTGGTTAGATCAGTGGAAGAATTAAAGGCGTTAGGTGAAGTCGGCCGGACCGTGAGCTCCACGCTGGACCTTGAGATAGTTCTGACGAGTATTGTCTCGTATGCCGTCCAGCTCAGCGGTGCCGACTCAGGAGCGATCTACGAATACGACGAGGCTACACAGGAATTTCACCTTAGAGCCAGCCACCGCATGGAGCAGGAACTGGTTGAGGCGCTTCGGGCCGGCCCGATCCGTCTGGGGGAGGGCGCAACGGGGCGAGCGGCCGCCATTCGGACACCGGTCCAAGTTCCGAACATCCTAGAGGAGCGGGAATCTACCGCCACACCGGTCCGACCCATTCTGATACGGCTCGGCTATCGATCTGTCCTTGCCGTTCCGCTCCTCCTCGAGCAGCGGATCATGGGCGGGTTGACGGTGTGGCGACAGCAGTCAGGGGCCTTTGCGCCGGAGGTTGTCAACCTCCTCCCAACCTTTGCGACCCAATCAGCCCTCGCGATCCAGAACGCGCGATTGTTCCGAGAGATTGAGGACAAAAGCCGCCAGATCGAGACTGCGAGCCAACACAAGTCGGAGTTCCTCGCCAACATGTCTCACGAGCTGCGCACGCCGCTCAACGCCATCATCGGTTTCTCCGAGGTGCTCTCCGAGCGGATGTTCGGCGAGCTAAACGAGAAGCAGGCCGAGTATCTTCAAGATATTCACACCTCCGGCCGCCATCTCCTCTCCCTGATCAACGACATCCTGGACCTCTCCAAGGTCGAGGCGGGTCGGATGGAGCTCGAGATGACCCATTTCGATCTCCCGTCCGCGCTAGAGAACGCCCTCACCCTGGTGAAGGAGCGCGCGGCCCGTCACGGCATTGCGCTTGAGCTGCACGTGGATCAGCAGCTCGGCGAGTTGGTGGGGGACGAGCGCAAGATCAAGCAAGTGCTTTTGAACTTGCTCTCCAACGCCGTGAAGTTCACGCCGGAGGGAGGGAAGGTCGGGGTGAAGGCCGTGTCCGGGGACGGCTTCGTGGAGATTTCGGTGAGCGACACCGGGATCGGCATTGCGCCGGAGGACCAGGAGGCGATCTTCGAGGAATTTCGCCAGGTGGGCTTCAGCCAGGCCCAGAAGAGCGAGGGGACCGGGCTCGGGCTCACGCTTGCCAAGAAATTTGTCGAGCTGCACGGTGGGAAGATCTGGGTGAAGAGCGAGCTGGGCAGAGGCTCCACCTTCACCTTCACACTGCCCATTCGGCCACAGGTAAAAGAGCTGTGAATCAGATTAGCTTGCGCAGAATCTCGGCAGGGACCTGTTCTTGCAGGAAAGGATATGATTCCAGGAGGCGAGCGATATCGGCGAGGTCCTTCTGGCGCTTGCTCGGGCGTCGGGCGTCGTCCATCACGGCCCACAGCTTTCCTTGGAGAAGATCCTCGAGGCGGGCCACCGGGAACCGTATGCCCAGCACCTCGCGGATGGTCGCCCTGTCAACAAACGAAGCGTATCGCGGGTCGGTCTGGATTTGAACCCGAAGAGCAGATCCCGGCGAAGAAACATTCAAGCGATGAGGGGACGCCTCAACGACAAACGCGTCTCGCAGCAAACGTTCAGCCTGGGCAAGCTGGTCCAGTGCGATCACGACAGCGAGATCCAAGCTCACAACCGGCTCCGAATAAGCATTGACGGCCTGCCCACCGACGAGGCAATATCTGATGCCATGGTCAGTCAAGAGCGCAATGAGTCGGTCGAGGAAATCGACCCTGTCTTCTACCACTGCTTTCCAGAAGGCTTGCGCGCGCACAGCACTCATTATAGCCGGTATTGCTTAGAAACACTGAGCCAGGAGAGTGCTGCATGGCCAACGAGCTGATCCTGATCGTTGAAGATAACGACAAAAACATGAAGCTTGTCCGCGATCTGCTTCAGGTCAAAGGGTATCGCACTCTGGAGGCACGGACAGCTGAAGAGGGGATCACCCTGGCCCAGACGCAGCTGCCAGAATTGATCTTGATGGACATCCAGCTTCCCGGAATGGATGGGATCGAGGCGCTCAGTCATCTTCGGGCCGATTCGAAGACAAAGGCCATCCCGGTCATTGCGGTGACGGCCTCAGCGATGACTCACGACCGGCACAAGATCATGTCCGCCGGCTTCGACGGCTACCAGTCCAAGCCGATCAACGTGAAGGAGTTCCTCGAAGCCGTGCGCCAGATGCTCGACCGTCACCCAAGAAGCTAGCAAGATGCCCAGGACTCCCGAGATTGGCATCGCTCTCGCTCTTGCTCTCGGCGTGCTTGCCGCGCCGCTTCCCGCCCAGGCGCAGCGACCGGCCAAGGTGCCGCGTGCAGGGATCATCGTGCCCACCGCCTCCCCCTTGAACCAGCACCTCATTGAAGCGTTCCGGCAAGGGCTGCGCGAACTCGGATACATTGAGGGGCAGAACATCGCGATGGAATTCCCGTACGGAACGGAGCGGCTCCCTCAACTGGTTGAAGAGTTGATCAATCTCAAGGTCGATATCATCATCTCCGTGGGACCACCGGTGACACGGGCCGCTAAGAAGGCCGGTTCCTCCATCCCGATCGTGATGATCGCGGGAAGCGGGGACCCGGTCGCCGAGGCGCTGATCGCCAGCCTTGCGCGGCCCGGGGGCACCTTGACCGGGTTGACGGCAGTGCCGCTCGAGCTCTACTTCGACAAGCGGCTGGAGCTGCTCAAGGAGACCGTTCCGAAGATTTCACGCGTCGCCGTGCTCTGGGATCAGAGCATGCGCCCGATCGGGACAAGGCCCTTGGAACCCGCAGGGGCATCCCTGAAGATCCAGCTTCGGGAGCTCGAGGTGCGGAGCCCGAGTGAGTTGGAAGGAGCATTCAAATCCATCGCGCGAGAGGGTGCTGGGGCCGTGCTGATCCTTGAAAGCCCCATGCTTTTTACCTACCGAACACGCCTCGCCGAGCTCGCATTGAAGGGCCGGCTCCCGGCGATCTCGGTGTTCAGGGAGTTTGCTGAGGCCGGCGGCCTCATGACCTACGGGCCGAGCCTCATCGACCAGTGGCGCCGCGCCGCCACGTACGTGGACAAAATACTCCGAGGGGCCAAGCCCGCGGATCTCCCCGTGGAGCAGCCCACCAGGTTTGAACTGGTGATCAACCTCAAGACCGCGAACGCCCTGGGTCTCACGATCCCGCGGTCCATTCTGATCCGCGCCGACCAGGTGATTCAGTGAGCTGTCCGCACACTATCTTTATCCTGGACAACTTGCGTTTGCAGGCCACTATCGTCAGGAGCGCCGCTGATACTCTCGAGCGCGTCGATCTGCCGTCAACGTCAGGCGATGCTTGAAAGTATCCGAGCAAGGTTCAACGGGGAGACCATCGGTATACTGTTCACGCACAAGGCCGAATGGCGCAGCGGCGAATCACAGATCAAGAGGTGCGACACGTCATCCTGGAGCCCGAGGCAGAGGTCATTGAGGAGTACCCAGCAGATAAGTACCGCCCGAGCTGTCTGATCTACGGTCGCACCGCTCGTGGACGTGTGCTGCATGTGCAGGCGAATCACTCAGGTGTTATTATCACGGTATACGATCCCGATCCAGAAGAATGGGTCGATCTGAAGCGGAGGAGAACACCATGAGCCGTGAGTGTCCCGTTTGCCATCATCTAATGATGGAAGCCAAGGTTCGTCACGTCCAGACGTGGCAAGAGAAAGTGGTGGTGTTCGAAAATGTTCCCGCGGAGGTATGCAGCCACTGCGGAGAAACTCTCTTCGCCGGATGGGTCGTGGATAAGCTCAACAGCCTCCTCTGGTCCACGGCGCCAGCCTCACGGACAATCCAGGCGCCTGTGTATGATCTCTCGGCTGCGTGAGGAGAGATCCGCCAGACCAAGGAAGGGCCGATCCCGTTGCGTTCCAAGCGGGCTAGACTGTTGTGCTTCAGCCCAACGTCATCACGCAAGATCAGCGCAAAAGTGTCCAGGTCGGCAACCTCTGCGTGATCAACGAGCGCGGCCTGGAATCGCTTCAGCGGCACCCAACGAAGCTGGTGGTAGCAGACTAACGCACCCAGATTGAGAATGCTCGCGCTCATAGTTTTGCTCGCCTTCGGTATCCTCGCGGCGCCGCTCGCAGCCGATGCGCAGCAGGCGGGGAAGGTGCCGCGGATCGGGTACCTGGGCGTTTCCTCGCCTTCCACAGAGCCCCACTACGTCGAAGCATTCCGACAGAAGCTCAGAGACCTCGGCTATATTGAGGGCCAGACCGTCGCCATCGAGTACCGATGGGCGGAGGGGCAGGATGATCGGCTCCCCGGCCTCGCTGCAGAATTGGTCAGTCTCAAGGCGGATGTCATCGTGATGACCGGCACGCCCGGCACCCTTGCGGCCAAGCAAGCGACCAAGGCCATCCCCATCGTCATGGCGTCAAGTGGTGATCCTGTCCGGCTTGGGCTCGTCGCCAGCCTCGCGCGGCCAGGCGGGAACATCACGGGGTTTACCATCCTGGGACCGGAGTTAGAAGGAAAACGTCTGGAGCTTCTCAAGCAGGCAATTCCCAGGCTCTCCCGCGTCGGCGTGCTGTGGAATCCGGCCAATCCGGTCACCACAAGCTTTTATCAGCAGACGCAGGTCGCCGCCCCGGCGTTGCGCGTGACGCTGCAACCCGTGGTGGAGGTTCGCCGAGTAGATGATTTCGAGTCCGCTTTCGCTACGATTGCCAAGGTGCGCCCTCATGCGCTCCTCGTGGTAGCGGATCGTCTCTTGCTCGCTCACCGAATGCGGATCGTGGATTTCGCGGCGGCAAGGCGGCTGCCGGGGATGTACCCATACAGGGAGTATGTAGACGCCGGGGGACTCATGTTGTATGCGCCGAGCAATATCGAATTGTTTCGCGGCGCGGCGATCTATGTGGACAAGATCCTGAAAGGTTCGAAACCCGCCGACCTCCCCGTGCAGCAGCCGACACGCTTCGAGCTAGTGATCAATCTGAAGACCGCGAAGGCCCTCGGCCTCACGATCCCGCAATCTGTGCTCATCTGGGCCGACCAGGTGCTCCAGTGAGTACCCGTTTGTTATTGGGGCCTGCCGGGCAGGATCGAGACAGTCCTCTTGAAACGATACTGATTGAAATGGACATCGAAGGCAAAGGCATGATCAAATCCATGGTGGCCAATCAAAGCAAAACTCGTGCAATCCACAACGCTGAAGTTCTTGTCGTCGTATCGGATGAAAATCTCCTTCGCGGTCTGCTCAATTGCTTGCCCCACGCGCAGCACGCTGATTCCGGCGTGGTCGAAGTGTTTTATGAAATCCACAGCAGCACGATGGGACACTCTCGAGCGGATGACGGTGTAGGTTTCTGAGAGTATGAAGTTGGACGTTACGAGACGGGCTCTGGACTGGATCAGCTTCGTGTACACGGAACTGGCGGCCGCATGATACTCGGCATCCTCGTCGGCGAGTGCCAGGAACGCGCCGGTATCCAGGAAGACTTTCAACGTGACGAGCGAGAGTTACGGATAGAGATATCTGTCATGATGCGTGGAAAGATCGCGAACCCCGCTTTTGAACAGTCCAACGATCCGGTAAGCGGGATTGGCCGCTACCCTCCGGGGCCTGGACACGCCGCGGCGGGGAGGCTTGGCTCTCCGTTTGGGAAGTTGGTCCCCTTCTACGATGGTCAGTTCAACGCGCTGTCGGTTCTTCAATTTCACCTTCGTCATCGGTTTGAAGACCCCATTCTGATAAAGCGCCTTGATCGTTTTTGCCATGGTCCCTTGCTTGGAGTGAGCGTTCAGTTCTTGGGCAGTTTACCTATGGGGTTGACTGGTGTCAAACGAAGCTGCGAAGGTAAGGTGGCCGGCAAGAGCCGAGCATGCGGGGTGGAGCAGCCCACAAAGTCCGAGCTGGTGATCAACATCAAGAGCGCCAAGGCCCTCGGCCTTACGATCCCGCAGTGGGTCCTTGTCCGCGCGGACCAGGTGATCCCGTGACATTTTGGATTGCCGATTTTAGATTTTCGATTCCGGCGGTGGTAAATCGAAAATTGCGCAAGCTACTCGGGCCGATAACGGGAGATGAAACACGACCATCAGGTCAGCGAGCGTTTCAAGATCGGAGGCCCGGCGCATGATACGAAACATCCTGGGAATTGGGGCGGGGTACGTGGGCGGCCCTACGATGGCGGTCATTGCGAAGCACTGCCCGGAGATCAGCGTCGTCGTGGCGGACATCGACGCCGAACGCGTCGCTGCGTGGCAGTCCGGCGCGCCCCCGATCTACGAGCCGGGCCTCCAGGACGTCGTTCGCGTCGCGCTTGGCCGAAACC
>Ga0209342_10002114_pt1 | contig 21674 bp, 23 predicted proteins | sample RifCSP16_2_FD_184023 | JGI IMG/M metagenome (GOLD analysis project Ga0209342, IMG submission 184023) | Soil microbial communities from Rifle, Colorado - Rifle CSP2_sed 16_2 (SPAdes) (version 2) | ecosystem: Environmental > Terrestrial > Deep subsurface > Rock core/Sediment | place: Rifle... | reverse complement strand
AAGCGGGCGCGGGTGAGCGCACGGCAGTACGGCGACCTCGCCTTCCGGTCCTGGATCCACCGGCAGCCGTGCCAGCTCGCGGGCGTGGCGATCCGGGTGCAGCCGGGCGAGTCGGGCGGTCGGTGCCGGACCTACGCGGACCGGCCGGGCATCGAGGAGGCGCACATCCGGAGCCGCGGGGCGGGGCACGGGGTCACGGCGGACGGCCAGCCGAACGTCCTCTCGCTGTGCCCGGCGCATCACGACTGGCAGGGCCGGCGGAGCGCCGAGCGGGTGCAGCGCGAGACGGGCGTGGACCTGTGGGCGATCGCGGCTCGGCAGCAGGCCGAGTACTCGGCCGAGACGGGAGGCGCCCGTGGGTGACCAGACGAACGACAAGTGGGGCGCGCTGGGCACCGTGCTCGCGGTGGGTGCGCTCTCGGGCGTGCCGCTCCCTGTGCCGCACCTGCCGACGAAGCGGCAGTGCCGTGTCCTGCCCAGCATGACGCAGCGGCTCGCGCGCGCGGCGACGGTGGCGGAGCTCGACGCCTTGCTCGCCCAGTGCACGGCGTACCCCAGGGCCGACGCGAAGTCGCGGCGCACGTGGGCGCGGGTGGCCGAGTCGCGGCGGGCCGAGCTGGGCCCGGCGGCGCAGCCGTGAAGCCGAAGCCGAAGCGGCTGACGATGGCGCAGGTGCAGGCGCTCCTCGCGAAGGACCCGTCCGCGATGATGGCGACGCAGCGGCCGCGGTTCCACATCCCGTCGCCGAGTCGCAATTGAGCGGGCCGACCCCGGACGCGATCGGGCCCCTTGCCGCGGCGACGCTGGACGAGCTGCTGCTGGAGCTCGAGCGGCGCACGGTGGCGTTCCTGGTGGCCTGGACCCCGAAGGAACTCGACGGCAAGGCGAACGAAGGCGGCGGGCAGAAGACGATGGTGCGCAACGGCGGCCGCTCCGAGGAGCTGGTGTGGTTGTCGGCGGCGGCGGCGGACACGGTGCGCGAGATCGCGTTCGGGCGGGCAGGCCGGAAGACGCGGACGCGGTAGCCGATGGTCGCCCCCCTTGCGGGCGGACCCTCGGCCGGCACGCTCGAGACGAGCCGGGTGGAGCGGCTCCTCGCGGCGGGGGCCACGCCGAAGATGATCCTGGCGGCGACGCCCCCGAAGGCGCGGGCGCACCTGCGCTACGTCTGGCGTGCGTGGGCCCGCCCGAAGCAGCTCGAGCCGCCGGGCGACTGGCTCATCTGGCTCTTGAACGCGGGGCGCGGCTGGGGGAAGACGCGCTGCGGGGCGGAGTGGGTGCGGGAGCGGCAGGCGCAGGGCGCGCGGCTGATCGCGCTCGCGGGGCGCACGTACGCGGAGGCGTGCGACCTCATGATCACGGGGCCGAGCGGGCTGCTCCGGCGCTCGCCCCCGTGGAACCGGCCGGTGTGGCGGAAGCAGGAGCGGCGGCTCATCTGGCCGAACGGAGCCGAGGCGAAGCTGTTCACGGGCGAGGACCCGGAGCAGGGGCGCGGGTACGAGCCGGACACGCTGTGGGCCGACGAGATCGCGTCCTGGCAGTACCGCCAGGTGTGGGACAACCTGCGGCTGGCGCTGCGCGGAATGGCGCTGACGCCGCGGGCATGCGTGACGAGCACGCCGAAGCCGCACGCGTTCTATCGGGAGCTGCTCGCGGATCCCCAGTGCGTCGTGGTCCGGGCGACCTCGTACGAGAACGCGCGGAACCTGCCCGAGAGCTACGTGACGGGGACGCTCGACCCGCTGGCGCAGACGCGCATGGGGCGGCAGGAGATCTTCGCCGAGCTGCTCGACGACACCCCGGGCGCGCTCTGGACGCGCGCGACGCTCGAGAAGACGCGCGTGAAGACGGCGCCGGCGGGGCTGGTGCGCGTGGCGATCCCGGTGGACCCGGCGGTGACGTACGGCGAGCGGTCGGACGCGACGGGGATCGTCCCCTGTGGCCTCTCGGCCGACGGGCACGTGTACATCCTCGGGGACGCGAGCCTGAAGGCGCCGCCGGCGAAGTGGGGCCGGCGCGTGGTGGACTCGTACCGCCTGCTCCGCGCGGACGTCGTGGTGGGCGAGCAGAACAACGGCGGGGACCTGGTGCGGGACAACATCCTGGCCGTGGACCCGACGGTGAACTACCAGAAGGTGTGGGCCTCGCGCGGGAAGCGGACGCGGGCGGAACCCGTCTCGACCTGGTGGGAGCTGGGGCGCGTGCACCTGGTCGGCTACCAGGGCGACCTCGAGACGGAACTGACGACGTGGGTCCCGGACAAGGGCGGCGAATCGCCCAACCGATTGGACGCCGCGGTGTGGGGCGTGACTTACTTGCTCGGCGGCGCTATGCTCGCAGGCACCGCGCCGGCGCCCGTGCCGTTGCCGGCACCGGACCTCTTGGGGATGCTGGGGCCGCTGCGCGACGTGGAGTAGACGATGCCGAAGGCCGTTCCCGTGGCGGAGCCGGTGGCGCCGAGCCCCGGAGCGGTGCGGCTCGAGACGTCCTACCTCTCGCTCTTCGAGCAGGCGGCCGACCACGGCTGGCTGCGCGGGATGGTGGACACGTTCCTCGATCCCGAGCACGACATCGTGCAGGAAATGTCCTCGCGGCCGGACGTGTGGCTGCGGATGCGCTACCGCTTCGGGCCGGTGCTCGAGGCGTTCGAGAACCTGGTGCTCCCGATCGTGGCGGGGACGTGGCGCACGGACCCCGGGAAGCCGGCGCAGCTCGAGGCGTTCGGGCTCTCGGAGGAGCAGGCGGCCGAGGAGTGCGACCTGCTCGACGGGCACTTCGAGACGAGCCCGGGCTTCACGGCCGCGCTGCGGATCTACAGCGAGGCGATCTTCCGCGGGTACTCGGGCTGCGAGCTGCGCGGGCGGATCGGCGGGTTCGGGGACGTGCTCGCCGGCGAGTCGCTGATCCCGGACGCGATCGAGATCCCGAGCTTCGGTATCTCGTTCACGACGGAGACGGGCGAGCCGCGGCTGCTCTTCAAGGGCACGGACCCGCGGGCGGGCGTCGAGGTCCGCGATCGTCACGACCTCCGGTGGAAGACGCACTTCTGTTCGTGGGGGAGTCGCGAGGGGGGCAACTGGAAGGGCTCGGGGCTGGGGCTGCCGATCTTCCTGCTCTACTGGCTCGGTACGCAGAACATCAAGGACTGGGCGGTGGCGAACTCACGCTTCGGTACGCCGATCCCGGTGGCCGAGGTCACGGAGGGCTGGTCCACGGAGCTGCGCGACCAGCTCTTCAAGATCTTCCGCGCGATGGCGTCGCGGCTCACGGGGCTCGTGCTGCCGAAGGGCGTGAACGTGAAGTTCGCGAACGAGGCGATGCGGTCGTGGCCGAACTTCGACGCGCTCGACGACCGGCTCGAGCGGAAGATCCGCGCGACGATCCTCGGCGTGTCGGACGTGTCGAACCTCCCGAACAAGGGGACGTACGGCGCGGTGCGCTTGCAGGCGGGGCAGCTCTCGTCGCGCCAGTGGGCGGTGGCCCAGTTCCTCGCGGAGCAGGCGACACGCGGCCTCGTGCGGCCCGCGTGCGAGTACCTCTTCGCGGGCCGTCGGCCGTACCGCCTCGTCCCGGTGTGGGACGACCCCGTGGATCCGACGCAGCGGCGCGAGGACCTGAAGACGGCGGCGGACCTCGGGATGCCGGTGGACCGCGACGAGGCGTACGACGTCGTGAACTTCAAGCCGCCGTCGCACGTGCCGGACGTGCTCGAGTGGACCTCGCCGGCGCCTCCGCCGGGTGAGCTCGGGCCCGACGGGATGCCGATGCCCGGGATGCCGGATGAGCCGATGGTCCCGCCGAAGCCTGGCGAGAAGGCAACGCCCGCGCCCGAGGAGCCGATGGCGGAGCGTGGACGACGACGGCCGCGGCGATCGCTCGCGCGGATCCTCGCCGAGGAGCGACAGGCCGAAGACGAAATGCTGGGCTCGGTGCGCGAGCTGGTGACCGGCGTGTCGGCGATGGCGTTGACGCCGATCGCCCGCCGCATCAGCGCGCGTGCGCGGGCCCTATCCAAAAGCCGGCTCGCCCCTTCGCGCGGCTGAGCTGCTCCCGGCCGAGGAGTTCGAGGACCTGCCGGACGTGCTCGCGTCGGTGTTCGTCGGGGCGGAGCTCGCCGGCGCCGAGCGCGAGCTGGACCGCGCGACGGCGTACGGCGTGGACCTGCCCGACGACGTGCCGCTCGAGCCGGAGGACCAGGCCGAAGCGAGCCTCGCGGACGTTGTGGTGGATGGCGTCCCGCAGCTCGAGCCGCGCGAGGCGGTGGCGTTCTTCCGGGGCAAGGTGCCGCTGCGCTCGAAGACCGTGACGGGACTTGTTGCGCGCGCGCGGCGGCGCGGGCTGTCGGTGGCCCGCGAGTTTCTGGCCGACGTGCACACGCAAATGGACGAGCTGCTGGGGAAGCGCCTGGCGGAAGGCGTGGACGTGCAGGCGCTCGTGCCCGAGCTCGACGCGCTGCTGCAGTCGGTGGGCCTGGACCCGGCGAACCCGGCGCGCCTCGAGACGATCATCCGGACGAACGTGCAGACGGCGTACAGCGCGGGGCGCGAGGCGATGCTCGAGACGCCGGACCTGGTCGAGGCATTCCCGTACCGCTACTACGAGACGGCCGACGACTCGGCGGTGCGCCCGGAGCACGCGGAGATGCACGGGCGGGTCTATCATCGGGACGACGCGATTTGGGGCCTGTGGACCCCGCCGAACGGCTACAACTGCCGCTGCCAGCTCGTGCCGATGTCGCTGGCGGACGTCGAGGCGATGGGGCTGGGCATCTCGCGGAAGGCGCCGAAGCTGGACGGTGTGCGCGTGAAGCCCGACGAAGGATTCCGGTTCAATGGGCCGCAGGTCTACCGCACGGGCTTGCTCGAGGGGCTCACGAAGTCGCAGCGTGCGGAGGCGTCGGACGTGATCGCGCACTGGGGGCGCGGGCGCGCGACGCTGCGGGGGAGCCTGAACTAGCGCGCGGATGGCACGGGCGGCCCGTGCCATAATCGTGGGCAGCCTCTTGCGTCGGGGCGGACACGGCCCTACCGTTCGCCCGCATGAAGACGAAGCCGCAGGCGGCGCAGGGGAAGCCCGGAGCCGGGACGGGCATCGAGTGGGCCGAGAAGCGGCGCACGATCTTCCGCGCCGAGGCGCCGGAGAACGGCCCGTACTACCGCTACGACCCGACGACGGGCGAGTGGAAGGAGCGGCAGCCGTGGACGGCCGAGGAGCTGGCCGAGGCGGCCGTGAACTCGACGCCGGTGACGGGCCGCGTCGCGACCGAGCTCGGGGTCAAGGACTTCAACCCGGCCGGGGTGATCGGGCACGAGGACGCGCAGGGACTGCTCCTGACGACGGGCCTGCCGCGGGCCGCGCGGACGAAGCGGTTCGAGTTCAACCCTGCGACGGGCGAGCTCGACTGGGTGCACGAGGTCCCGAAGGCGCTCGAGCAGGTGCTCGACCCGACGGACGGGATCTTCCCGAACGTGTCCGTCTCCCTCATGCGCGACTTTGTCGCCGAGGGCGGCGAGGCGCTGGGCGGGCCGGCGATCCGGCACGTCGCGTTCCTGGGGGCGACGCCCCCGGTGAAGCGCAACCTCGGGGCGTGGAACCCCGAGCTGTACACGCCGTCCGACAACGGCGAGGCGCCGCGTCGCGCGCTGCCGAAGGGCGTCGAGCTGGTGACCTTCAGCGAGAACGCGGCGGACGACTGCGAAGTGGTCAAGCACGAGCCGGCGGCCGCGGCCGACACGGACGAGGAGGCGGAGCCGATGCGGACCCAGCCGAAGACGAAGGGCGCGGGGGCGCCGGCCCGCGGGCCCGCGCGTGAGATCACGCCCGAGGCATTCGCGGAGCTCGAGCAGCGGGCGACCGCGGCCGAGGAGCTGCTGAAGCGCCAGGGCGGGACGATGCGCGAGTTGCGCACGCAGCTCGCCGGGACGCAGGCGACCGTCGCGCAGCGCGAGTCCGCCGCCAAGCGGAAGGGCCACGAGGAGTTCGCGGAGCGGATGCACCGGAGCGGGGCCTACCCTGGCCCGACGCGCGCGAAGCGGATCCGCGAGACGCTCGACAAGGTGTCGGGGCTCGAGCAGTTCGCCGAGGGCGAGGCGACGGACGCGGCGACGGTGGTCATGGAGCTCCTCGAGGCGGTGGCCGTGCCGGTGGATGCCACCGGGGGCCGCGTCTCGAGCGAGGTCCTGAACGCCGGCGCCGACCAGTTCGCCGAGCTGGACAAGGTCCACGGGCAGTACAAGGCGTTCATGGCGAAGAACCCGAACTTCCGACAGGGGTTCGAGGACTTCGCGGCGGGCGACGGATTCGCCCCCGAGATGGTGGCGGAGTGGGCCGTGAAGCGTGGCCTGAAGCCGGAGGCCCGGAAGCCCCGGTAGCGCACGGGAGTCCGGGAGCACGGGAGCCCGGGGGGAGTCGCGAGTCCGGGGCGAGACGCCGGACGGGTGAGCACGCCGGGGACGGCGAGGAGCAGCGCACATGGCCGACGTGACCGCAGCCGCAGGGATCTACAACCCCGCCGGACAGGTGGGCTACGAGGACGTCAAGCTCGCCGCGGATGCGGTGATCGTCCCCGGCCAGGCCGTGACGCTCATCTCGACGGGCTACGCCGACGACGCCGGCGACGACGTGAACACGATGTTCGCGGGCGTGGCCGAGCCGGCGGGCGGCGCGAAGGTGGACAACACGGGCGGCTCGGCCGGCGACAAGTCGGTCCGTGTCCGCACGACCGGGACGGCGCGGTTCCTCGCGACGTCGCCGGACATCTCGTGGCTCGGCAAGAAGGTCTACTTCCTGGACAACCAGACGGTGGGCCTGGCCGTGTCCTCGACGAACCGGGTCCTCGCGGGCCGCGTGGTCGCGTTCGGGACGGCCGACGTCCAGGTCGCGCTCATGTCGGCGCTGGCGCCGAGCACGGGCCGCGGGACGATCGTCCTCGCGTTCCCCGTGACCCTGGCGCAGATCACGGGCGCCGGCGACGTGGTGACGAACATCACGCCCGGCTTCTCGGGCGTGATCAAGAAGGTCTTCGCGGTGGTCAACAAGGTGGTGACCACGGCGGCGAAGCTGGCGACCCTGAACGTCGAGATCGGGACGACCGACATGACGGGCGGGACGCTGGCGCTGACCTCGGCGAACTGCACGCCGCTCGGGGTGGTGGTCGCGCAGGGCGCGGCGCCGACCGCCGGGAACCGGTTCGATGATGACGACACGCTCTCGATCGAGGCGGCCTCGGTGACCGCCTTCGCCGAGGGCGAGATCACGGTGTACCTGGTGGTGGAGCTCGACAACTAGATCCGGCGGGGCCGGTGCCTGGTCCGCGCTGGGGGCGGCGCACGGGACAGGGTGAGCCGGAACGACGAGTCGGTCCCGGGGGCGGGACGAGGAGACGCACGTGGCACGCGACATCGCGCTGAAGGGCATCCGTGGCGAGTTCCTGGCGATGCTGAAGGACCGGCCGTCGCTGGCCGGCCGGATCGCGCAGGTCGTGACGGCCACGGGCGCGAGCGAGGACTTCTTCTTCGCCGGCCAGGTGCCGCCGATGCGCCAGTGGCTCGGCTCCCGTCTCGCCAAGGACATGTTCCAGGCGAAGGTCAACAAGGAGCTGACGCTCTACGAGGCCACGCTGAAGACGGACCGGTTCGAGCAGAAGGACTCGCAGCTGCCGGCGTACTTCCCGGGCCGGATCGCGGACCTCGCGCGCTCGGCGAACCGGAAGGTGGACGAGCGGGTCCTCGGGGACCTGATCGACGCCAGTGAGAGCACGACCGGCGGCGAGGGCACGGGGTACGACGGCTTCGCGTTCCACGACAGCACGCACGTGGACCCGGCGGCCGAGTACACGACCGCGCAGGACAACGACCTGACGACGGCCGCGGCGACGGGGACGACCCCGACGCTGGCCGAGTTCACGAGCGCGGTGCAGACCGCGATCGAGACGTTCCGGGGCTTCCTGGACGACCGGGGCCAGCCGTGGCACGCGGAGCTGCCGCGGGTCGTGCTGGTGATCCCGCCCGCGTTCGAGCGTGTGGCGACCGAGTTCCTGAAGAGCGCCAGCGTGGACGCCACGAACCCGGCGATCGCGAACGCGCTCGTCGGGCTGACGACGTTCGAGCTGATCGTGAACGTCTGGTCGGCCAACGCCGACCGGTTCACGCTCGAGGTCCCCGACGCGGGCCGGATGCCCTACGGGCTGGTGCGGGACGAGGTCCCGGTGCTCCAGCAGGTGACGGGCGACCGCGGCGGCGAGGTGGACTTCGAGGTCTTCAACGCCCGGTACAACTACTACGGCGTGTACCAGCGGCTCGCGGTGCTGTACGGCCACTGGCGCAACAGCATCAAGCACACCTTCAGCTGATCCCATCGCCCCTGGGGCGTGGCCTGCGCCGGCCCGCCCCGGGGGCCCCTCTAGAGGCGCGCGGAGACGGCGCACGATGGGCACGGCGGCTCGGGCCTCGCGGTACGAGGACCTGCCCGTGGCGGCCTGGCCTGGCCTGTGCCCGGCCGGCGCCGGCGTGGCGCAGGTGGCGGCGCGCGCGACGGACGAAGCCTGGGCGCGGCAGCTCGCACGGTGGTTCCTACCGACGCGGCCGGACCCGGAGGAGCGCCGGCCGTGGTACGTGGTTGTGGCGAAGGCGGGCATGCGGAAGATCGAGCGCACCGTGCAGGGGGCGACGCCGCAGGGCCCGGGGCGTCGGTTGCGCCTCTTCGAGCCTGGCTTGGCCTCGCAGTTCCCGCGGCTGACGGACGGCACTGTTGACGGCCCGGTGTTCGTGCTATGCTTCCGCGACGCACGCGCGCTCTGGCAGGACCGGGACGTCCGGATCACGCCAGCGGTGGCGCGGATCGAACTGTGGAGCGACTCGCGGCCGGCGGCCGTGACCGCGTGAAGGAGCGCCCGATGGGAAAGCGCAAGCTGGGGAACGTGGGCAGGGCGGCTCCGGTCAAGCGGGCGAGTCCGAACTGGCAGACGGGTCCAGCCGCCGTGCCGGCGGCGCCCGAGGCGCCCGTTGTGTCGGACGCGGAGCCCGCGGGCGCGGCCGCGCTGACGGACCTCGAGGTCGCGGTGCCGGAGGCGACACCGAACCCGCTGGTGCAGGAGCGGGCGCCGGAGACGGTGTCCGTCCCGAAGGTGACGGTCTGGACGCGCCTGCGGGCCGGGACGACGGTGCTCACGATCGAGGCGCGCAACACGCGAACGGGCGAGCGCCGCATGGTCCGGCTCCTCGCGGGCTTCCTCTACCCGCTGCCGCCGGACGTGCACCTCGGGAAGGCGGGGAAGCCGCACCCGATGATCGTGCGCGAGAACGTGCAGCATGGCGTGGCGCCGCTGACGCTGGCGCAGCTCGACACCGCGCACTGGGACCGGGCGCGGGCCTCGGGCGCGCGCGTGGTGAGCGAGGCCGAGCGCCGGATCCGCGAGAGCGCTGGCGGTGGCGAGTCGGGCACGCATGCGTGGGTCCAGGTCCGCAGGGGCGGGTGGGCCGCGATCGTGGACCGGCTGAACGCGATCCGCGAGGCGGCCGGGGAGAAGGCGGTCGCGAGCGCGATCCCCTCGCCGGAGATCCCGAAGGGCGTGGTGCCCCTGACGCTCACGGCCTCGGCGGTGGGCCAGCGGGACCAGCTCGCGTGCGGGGCGTGCGGCGGGCAGCAGGCGAGCGTGCAGGCGCTCACGGTGCACGCGAGTCGGTGCACGGTCCTGGCCGAGCGGACGCTGACGCCGGCGCAGCGGGCCGAGATCGAGCAGCTCCTCGAGCGCGGGGTGATGGCGCGCGCCCTCGAGGACCGCGGTCGCTGAGCGACCGCCGCCGATGGCCTACCACGACGAGGCGGCGGTCCAGAAGGTCGTCAGCGAGAACCGGATCAAGGAAGGGCTGGACGACAACCGGGACGGGGTCGCGGACACGGGAAAGCTCGATGGGATCATCGAGACGAGCGACGCCGAGGTGTTCTCGTACCTGGCCGAGCGGTACCCGACCTACGCGCCGTCGGGGCTCACGCCGAGCACAACGAACGCGATGGTGCGGAAGCTCGCCGCGACGCTGACGGCGATCGCCATCTTCGGGCGCCGCATGCGCGACCCGGTGAAGCTCCGAGAGCGGGCGGAGGCGCTGCTGCAGGCGATCCGGGACGGGCTGAACTCGCTGGGGACGGTGGCCTCGAGCCGGCTGCCGGGCAGCACGACGGAGGACCGGCTCATCGAGTTCCGGGAGCGGGGCCCGATGCGACACGAGGGCGAGCCGCCCCCGGGCGATGACACGAGCGGGACCGGCAACCAGTTCTTCGACCAGCCGGCCGCGGCCGAGGAGAACTCCTAGCGCCCGCGGATGGGGACAAGCACGTGACGCGCGCGCGAGGCGCGGCTACAATCCGGCGGAGGGGGTAGCGCGGTGGCCGATCCGGTCGAGAAGCCGAAGCGAACGCGGGCGGGCGCGGCGGTGCCGCCGCCCGTGGCGACGCCGGCGGCGATCGTCGAGGTCCCCGCGATCGCGCCGGAGACGCTGCTCGCGGTGCAGATCGCGCGTCCGCCTGGGCGCCGTCCTGCGAACATCACGTTGCCGACTGGCGAGAGCGTCGTCGTCCGGTCGGATCGCGCGGTGGGCCTAGTGCTCACGGCCGCGGACGTGGACCAGCTCGAGAAGACGTACCGGGACCAGATCCTCGTGCGGCGGGATGGCGTGGCGGCGGCGCCGCGGAACCCGCTGGACCTGGTGCCGGATCCGCGCACGGTGCGCGAGCGCGCGGCGCGCGACGAGGGCGGCAAGGCGTCGCTCTACTCGGTCGCGCTGAAGCTGAACGTGGGCCGTGGCGCGACGGTGAAGGTCCCGGACGGGACGCGGGTGCGTGACGTGACGCACGACACGCCGTCCGTGGTGTCCATGACGCCGGCGCAGCACGCCACGTTCCTCGAGGACTGGGGCGCTATGGTGATCGTGGACACGCTGCCCGACGACGTGCCGGTGGTGCTGCCGCGCGACGCGAAGGGCGAGGTCCAGCTGCCTCCCAAGGTGCAGTCGCGGCGGCGACGGGGGGGGCGCTAGTGGCCGGCGGGACATTCTCGGTGCGCATGACGAACAACATCCCGACGCGGCAGCAGGAGATCCGCCGCAACGTCACGGGGCTCGGCCGCACCATGGCGCAGATCGCGGTGCGGATGCTCCAGGGGACGATGCGCAACTTCCGCGAGGGCGGCCGGCGCAACGGCGCGAGCGGTCAGTGGAAGCGGCTCTCGAAGGTCACCGTCGCGATGCGTCCAAAGGGGCAGCGCGCGAACCCGCGGATCCTGGTGCGGCGCGCGATCCTGCGGAACAGCATCGTGGCGGGCTCGACGCCGACGACGGCGGTCAACGGGACCACGGTGCCGTACGCGAGCACGCACCAGCAGGGCGGCCGCTGGGGCGGGTACGTGCGCGTGACCGAGGAGCGGCACGTGCCGGCCCACCGTCGCCAGACGTGGGTGTCGCCGATCGCGGACCTGGTCGCGCGGGCGCGGGGCACGCGACTGACGATCCCGAAGGGCACGCTCTCGGCGCGCCAGGCGTCGCGGCTGACGCGCGTGGTGGCGCGCTCGGTGGTTCGGGTGACCGGGGTGCGGGCGCGCCGTGCCCGCGCGGCGACGTCCACGGGCGCCGGCGGCGCGCGGGCTGGCCTGGTCAAGCGTGCCGTGCTGGTCCGGGCGCACATCGAGCGCAGGAGTAACCTCGTGCCGGCGCGGCCGTTCCTGGTCTTCCAGCCGGACGAGCTGCGGACGTACAACGCGATGCTCCGCCGGGCGATCCTGAAGCAGGCGCGCGCGGCATGAGCACGGCGTACGCGGTCAACGAGATCCTGTTCGGCTCGCAGAAGTGCTACTTCACGCGCAGCAGCGTGGAGAAGTTCCTGGGGCACATCAGCGAGGACGACCCGGTGCGCCTGTCGGTCGAGCCGAGCTGGCGTGAGATCAAGGTGGACCTGTACGGCGAGGTCCCGGTCAACCGGATCTTCCGGGGGATCATCTGCACGGTGGGGTTCGTCGCGCGCCAGTGGGACGACGAGCAGCTCCTGGCGGCGATTCCGACGGCGTTGCAGACGGCGGGGCCGACGATCAAGGCGATCACGTGGGGCGACGTCGCGGGGCAGTCGGGGATCGCGGCCGCGTACGGCGGGCAGCTCCGGCTGCATAACGCCGAGGTCGCGGACGCGACGACGACCGGCGACGTCTACCTCTACCTGTGCAACCAGATCGGCCGGTTCGAGTCGGAGTTCTCGACGAAGGCGCCGCGCCAGGTGGGCTACCTCTTCGGGGCGCTCATTGACACCAGCCGCACGGCCGGGGACCTGATCGGCCGCTGGAAGACGCAGACCACGTGAGCCACGCGGCGCCCAGCACTGGCTCGGACGACTTCCTGCTGCTGCGCAATCGGCCGCGGCACCGGTGCACGCTGGGGTTCGAGGGCGCGCCGGGCAAGCCGCCCGAGAAGTTCACGCTGCGGCCCGACGCCCCGTCGCTCGGCGCGTACGAGGGGGCGGTCCTCCTGGCCGGGCGCGGGCCCGAGGCCGACCTGGAACGCGCGATGATCGCCGCGGCGTTCGCGCACCTGGCGATCGCGGAGGACGGCACGAAGCTCGAGGCGCGGCTCCTGGCGCTGCCCACCGACGCGCAGGTCGAGGCGTTCGAGCGGATCCGGGCCTGGTACGAGAAGATTCGTCCGCCCCGCGCGACGAAGGGCGAACCCGGCTCGGACCCTACGCCCGCATCCTCCGCGTCGCCCGGTGGACCGGCCGCCCCGTCGAAGCGATCGCGCGCCTCGCGGGCGAGGAGTTCGTGATCGTGGAGGACGCCGTGCGGACCTGCGAGCTCGAGGACGCGCAGCGGCTCGGGGTCGCGGTGGCGGCCGCGTGCGGGCACCCGGCCGCGATGGATGCCATGCTGCGGGTGACGGTGGGGCCGGAACGGGCGGCGACGGCCGGGCTCTGGCGGCAGATCGAAGAGGCCCGCCGGGTCTATCACGACCGCCTGCGCGGGAGGGGGTAGGCGATGGCGACCCACGCGACGCTCGGGGCGGACCTGGGCAAGATCATCCGCGGCGACTCGGTCGCCGACAAGATCCTCAACGGCGGCGCGGCCGTGGCGATTGACGGGCTGAACCAGCTCGAGGTCGAGGTCGAGGCGCGGTGGATGGGGTCGGACCCCGAGCGGAACCTCGTGGGGGCGGCGTACGTGGCGGCGATCCGGCGCTTCCGGGCGGCGGTGAACGGCTTCCGGCGCGACCTGATCTTCCGCGTGGCGCGCCTGTGGGCCTTCCAGATCGCGCGACCGGACCTGGACAGCACCGGGAAGAACATGACCGACATCCTGCACGACCTCACGCTGGCGATGCGGGTGGACAGCAAGCCCGTGCAGCAGAACGCGATCACGACGAGCGCGGTGACGGCCTACGGCACGAACACGGGGGACGGGACGCTGGTCCTGTACGACGAGAACCCGCTCGATAAGCGAGACGAAGAGCGGATTCAGTCCCAGCACGTGATCTTCCAGTGCCGGCAGGACGTCCGACGCGGGAACACGACCGCCGGCGCCGAGATCTTCGAGGTCCAGTCCTCGCTGCACGGCAAGCTCCCGGACGTGAAGGTCGGCTGGAACGAGGCGGTGGACCAGAACCGGATCACAAACGGGAGCTTCGACACGTTCACGGTCGCGGACACCCCGACGAACTGGACGGAGACGACGGGCGCAGCGAACTCGACCGAGGAGGCGAGCCTCGTCTACCGGACGGGCGGGAAGGCGCTGAAGGTCACGGCGGACGGGGCGGCGACGGCGTACAACGCGAGCCAGGCCGAGACGGCGTTCGTCTCGTACGCCTCGCAGCGGTTGAAGCCGCTCGGCGTGTACCTGCTCTCGGTGCGGCTGCGGCGCGGGGCCGCGGCGGACATGACCGGGACGCTCGCGATCCAGTTCTCGGGGACGGGGTACACGCCGGGCACGGGGGAGAAGGTGGAGGTCACGACGCTGACGACCTCCTACGTGCTCTACACGGCCAAGATCGTGATGCCGAAGAGCATCCCCTCGGACATGGCGCTGCAGATCCTCTGGAACGGGACGCCGACGGCGGCGCGGATCGTGTACCTCGACGACCTGTGCCTGCAGGAAATGACCTACGCCGACAAGGCCGGGTTCCGCTACGCGCTGGTGCGCGGGGCGACGGACTTTGTCCAGGGCCCGAAGTCGGCCGACCGCTTCGACGCCGACTTCACGAACCCGTACACGGGGCTCTACCAGACCTGGTTGTCACGGGTGACGGACCCGGACGACCCGGACGGGGACACGTGGCCCGGGATCCACCGGGCGGCGCCGAGCGACGCGGCGGCGAACGCGGACTACGCCGAGGCGCAGGCGCAGTAACGCGCGGCGCCCATGGCCGTCCTCACGAAGTCGGCGCTCGCCCAGCTCCTCGCCAACATCGCGGCGGACGTGGCGAACGACACGGCGCACCCGAATCTGGCTGGGCTGTACAACCAGTCCCTCGACGAGCCCGGGGACGCCATCAGTCCGGTGTTCCGGCTGAGGGACTGGGAAGTGCCGTACGTGGTGGTGACGCCGGGCGAGGTCCTGCTCCGGAGCTCGGGCGGCGGACGGCGGGGGCGGCACGCGATCGGGGTGCACCTGGTCCACACGGCGCTCTCGGACGAGAACGGCCGTGACGAGACGATCGGCACGGTCCTGGTGGACGGGATCGCGACGCTCCTCGAGGTCCTCGAGGAGGCGCTCGCGGCGGAGACGCGGGCCAACGCGCCCTACACGGGGGCGACCTACGGGGTGTCGCCCTACACGGCGCAGACCGCGGTGCGGGCGGTGTGGGCGGAGAAGTGGACCGCGCCGGACGTGATCGAGTGGGAGGTCGGGGACGAGGGGCAGTCGGTGGTCCGCGGGTTCGTGCGCCAGACGCTCGAGCTGACGTATCATCTCGAGAAGGGGCCCTAGCCCATGGGCGACACGCGCGAGCGGATCATCTACGAGGCGGACGCGACGCAGGTCAACCGCGCGTCCCGCGAGGTCGAGTCGCGCTTTGGCGCGTTGCGGCAGCAGGTGGGCGGCATCCAGCAGTCGTTCTCGCTGCTCAATCGCGCGATGGCGGGGTTCGGGGCGGTGAAGGCGTTCGAGATGGCGATCGAGAAGGCGGCGGAGTTCAAGAACATGGTCGAGAGCACGGACTTCGAGGGGCGCTTCGCGGCGGCCGGCGGGGCGAAGCCGGGCTCGCGCGCCGCTGGCGCGAAGGCCGAGGTGGACACGCTGCGGGGCCAGCTCGGGACGGGGCTGGGCGACTTCCTGAAGGCGGCAGGATTCTCGGCGATGGGGCTGGGGGCGACGATGATCGGGCGGAGCGACGTGGCGGACTACGCCGAGCAGCAGATCCACGCGCTCCACGAGGTCCGTGACGTGCTGAAGGAGCGGCTGCAGGGCGCGCAGATCACGGCCGAGCAGATCGCGACGGCCGAGTCGGCGAACCGGGCCCGGAGTGCGGGCCTGTTCTCGAGCGCCGGGGCGGGGCTGGACCGGGCCGGCATGGACGCCTTCCGCGCCGCGGCGCTGGCGGGGCAGAGCACCGAGGAGTTGCTCACGCTGATCGCGGGGCACCTCGAGCGGATCGCGCAGGCGTCGGACCGGATCTACGAGCAGGGGCGGCAGCCGCGGGGCGCCGCGATCGTGGACGTGGCGGCGGCGGGCCCGGGGTAGCCCATGGCGGCCGAGACGTACCAGCTCACGTACAACGGGGTCACGATCGACCCGGTCCTCTCGTGGGAGGAGCGCACCGAGAAGGTGATGTCGTCGAACGGGCTGCGCGTGCTGGCCTACCGGCACACGCTGACGGTCGAGGCGTACTTCCTGAACACGTCAATCGCCGACAAGAAGACGGACGTGGACACGATCCTCGACGCCTTCCGGGAGAACGGCCTCGAGGTCAAGCTGCTCCAGAACGGCACGGCGTACCGCACGCTGTCGCCGCGGGCGACGGGTGGGGTGAACGCCTTCCTGGGTGGGGGCCCGTTCGTCTCGTTCGACTTGCCGGCGTCGGACATCCGGGGCGCGTACAACGTGCCCTATCGGCTCACGTTCACGGGGCAGACGGAGCCGACGGGGGCCAGCGGGACGACGATCGCGGACACGTGGCGCGACACCTGGGAGTACGACAAGCAGGGCCGTGCCACGTACACGCGCGAGGGCGAGCTGAAGGTCACGGCGGGGACGATCGCGCTCGACGAGTTCGAGGGGACGGACCCCGGCGCGCCGACGGACGCCTACGAACTGGTGCGCAGGCGGGCGCAGGACGACGAGGACCAGACGCTCCTGCGCTACACGTGGGTGTACGAGCAGCAGCACCAGGCGCTCGCGACGTCGGCCGCGGACGAGGGCTGCGAGGTCACGTGCGCGGTGGAGGACGGGCTCGAGCGGTGGACCGCGACGGGCTCGCTGAAGTTCCCGCTGGACGTCGAGCCGGACGTGGACCAGGTCGCGGCGCTGCTCACGGCGCACGGCTGGCCGTCGGACGTGCAGATCGTTCGGGAGCGGTCGAGCACGGACCAGCGCGGCAACCTGGTGACGTTCGACCTCGAGGGCGAGAAGGCGGCCGGGGGTGGCACGTCGAAGGAGTGGGACGAAGAGGTCGAGACGGCGACGCGCGAGCTCGTGGCGGACTTTCACGTGATGGACGCGAACGAGGACGACGTGCGGCAGGTCGTCGGCAAGCCCGAGGTCACGATCACGCAGACCGGGTTCGCGGTCGGGTCGGACACCTGGCCGGACGTGCCGGACCCGGCGCAGCCGGCGGGCGAGGAGTGGGCGGTCGAGTTGCGGGTGCGGAAGCGCCGGCCGGTGTTCGACCCGAGCGGGGCGGGGATCCGGTATCGGATCGAGTGGACGCGCACGCTGCGGCCGCTGAACGAGGTCGCGGCGGGTGAGATCATGACGGCGGTGGACCCGACGACGTCGCCGCTCGAGGGCGCGGCCGCGAGTCGGGTGTTGGTGCCGTAGTGGCCGACCAGGCGCGGGCGACCTTCGGGGGGAAGCCGTGCTTCTGGCCCGAGGACGGCTTCTTCGCGCTCGAGCTGGGGGTGTCGCCCTCGCGGGGCGCGGTCCTCATGCGGGCGGACCACATCCAGGAGCTCGCGCCGGAGAACTCCGCCTTCGCGCTGCTCCTCGAGGATGGCGTGGGCGGGTCGGTGACGATTGCCGACCTGTACGTCGAGCGGGTGGAGCTCGCCTCGGCCGGGCGGACCGAGGACCCGGTGATGGTGACGGTGCAGTTTCACGACAAGCGGCAGCTCGGGAAGTTCGCCGATCCGCTCGCGGGGCAGCGCAACGTGCTGCGCGAGGACAAGGAGACGTACGTCACGCACACGGTCAACGGGGCCGAGCCGTGGACCTTCGACGAGCTGGTGCAGGAGTGCCTCGACAAGTTGGGCTGGAACGTGACGGCGGCGACGGGGATCACGTGGGTCCCGCAGAACGTGACGTGGGAGGCGGCGAACCCGGCGGCCGCGCTCGAGCAGCTCCTGCGCGAGGTCGGCTGGGACGTCGCGCTGCAGCCGGACGGGACCTTCGCGCTCGTGGACCTGGCGCAGCCGGGCGCGAGCTTCACGCCGACGTTGCCCGTGACCGCGCACGTGGTCCGGCCGCACGACCGGGCGCACGAGAAGCCGGCCACGGCCGAAGTCTGGTTCCGGATCCTGCGGGAGAAGTCGCTCACGTGCGAGGCGGTGATGCAGGACACCGGGGAGACGGACGCGGCGAAGGACGGGGAGTGGCGGACGATCCAGCAGGTCGCGACGAACTGGGGCGTCTCCGAGGCGCAGCTCGCGAAGCTGTACTACCCCTCGACCTCGCCGGGCGCGGCGATCGCCAACGCGAACAAGCTGGGGGGCGGCACGCTGGGCGCGGCGCGCCTGGGGCGGATCCGGGCGCAGCTCTACCGCTTCTTCCGGGTGAGCGAGACGGACCGGGCGAAGATCCTCCCGCTCGTGCCGATTCGCACGGAGGTCGCGACGGGCTCGGGGCGCCAGGTCTACCTCGGGGCCAAGCCGGGCGACGCGATCACCTACCACGTGTTCCGCGGGGCGAACGAGGGGATGGGGACCGACGGCGCGCCGAAGCAGGACACGTACTTCAACCACACGGGGCAGCCGCCGTTCCCGGTGATGATCCGGGACGCGCGCGAGGGGATCATCGAGTTTCAGAGCGGGCAGCGGCCGATCGCCAAGGTCGTGCGCCAGAAGCCCGGGGCGATGGAGCAGGACTACACGCTCGAGGTCGGCGTGGTGAAGGTGGTCGCGGGCTTCTGGAAGAAGTTCGAGGACCCGGCCGACGGCGAGGGGGACTACTACATCGTGAGCCGAGCTGTCGGCGGGCCGAACAACGGCGGCCGGAAGGTGTTCCTCGCGCCGGAGCCCTACGTGCGCGAGCACTTCGCCGACCAGGACGGGTACGTGGCGGATAACCAGGACGCGGTGGACGACGCCGCGAACGGGTTCCTCGACGCCTACGTGCGCGAGTTCGACCTGCCGGCGGCGGAGGAGTACGTGTGCGAGGGCGTGGACGCCGGCGACGCGCTCGGGCCGGCGGTGCGGGCGATCCGCTGGGACTTCGGGGGGAAGGGCTGGCGGACGAGCTACCGGCTCTTCGACGACGCCTCGGCCGTGCGCGGCGGCCGCGCGCCCCACGTGAAGGCGAAGGAGTTCGCGATGGAGGCGGAGCGGGTCCGCCTCGTGACGCCGTCGGGCCCTGGCGGCGGCCGCGGCGGGTCGGGCGGCGGCGGGGACCTCGGCTCGCTCTCGAACGAGTCGCCGCTCCTGAAGGACCACGAGGGCGGCCAGCGCGCGCCGCTCCACGGGTTCGACGAGAACCAGGGGGGCTGGGTGACCGACATGCGTGGGGATATGCTTTGCGCGGAGGACCTGACGATGGACCCGAGCGGCGAGACGCCGTGCAAGCCGAGCACGCAGAGCACGGGGGGCGGCGGCGACAAGGTGAACCGCGGCGCGGGCGTCACGGGCTCGGGCTCGGGGCTGACGAGCGGAGCGGCGGTCGGGTAGCGCATGTACGCCGGCAGCAGCAACGGCACGTGGCAGGACGGGAACCCGCCGAAGTGGGTGCCGGGCTCCGGCGTGGACGATGGCGGGGGCGGGGGCGGTCCACCGGACGGGAAGACGGACCACCGCACGAAGCACGCGCGCGTCACCGGGCGTGACGCCGAGACGGGCCGGCTGCTCTACGATCGCGTCGGGCCGCAGGCGTTGTACTTCCGTCCGGACGGCGATCGGTGGCTGCCCTACGTGGCGGTGGACCGCAAGGACGCCGACACGAGCAAGAGCGAGACGTCGGAGGACCTGCGCGTCTGGAAGGGCGAGCGGCCGAAGGACGCCGACCCCTGGCATTACGGCAAGCTCGGCCAGGTCCTCGTCGTCCCCTGCCACGCGCACGACTACGGGACGGACAAGGACGGGCACCGGATCCACCGCGCCGAGATCCCGATCAATTGGGCGCACTTCTGGTGGACCGACCAGTACCACGGTCCGATCGGGCACGTCGGCGTGCGGGTGTGGCCGAACAACCGGGGCATCCCGCGGCGCGTCGAGTACTTCTTCTGGTCGCGGTTCGTGGGCGGGGACGATACCTGGCGGCAGCGCGCGATCGTGCCGGCGCCGGTGGCCCCGAAGCTCCCCCCGGGCACCCCGGGCACGCCGACCCCCACGCCGACCCCGACGGGGCCGAAGCCCACGCAGCCGACGAAGCCGACCCCGAGCACGCCGACCGACACGCCGACTGGCCCGACCCAGCCGACCGGTGGCGGGACGCAGCCGACGGGTGGCGGGACGGGCACGGACCCGCTCGACCCGACGCCGGATGACCCGGGCGGTGGCGGGTACGAGCCCGGCGAGCCTGGTGATCCGCTGCCGGACGATCCCGGCGGCGGTGCTGGCGGGATGCCTGGCGGCGGGTCCGGCGACACCGGCGGCCCGCTTGGAGACACGGGCACGACGGGCGTGCCCGGCGCCGGGAGCACCAGTCCCGGCATGTCCCCGTGGACGCCTGGCGGCGACCCGTGGGGCAACCAGAACATGCAGGCGGCCGAGGCGACGGAGCAGCAGACCGTCGAGGAGGAGGACCCCGCCGAGACGGCGCAGAACCAGGCGCGCTACACGGTGCGCCTCGACCCGCCGGAAGCGGCGGGGAAGGCGGGGACCTCCGAGTACGTGAACGGCGTCGAGTACCTGCCGGCGGCGCCGGAGGTCGGGTGGGCCGGGACGACGAGCCGCGAGGACCCCGGCGAGCTCGCGGCGACGCCCGCGGTCCTGGACTGGGACGTGGACGGCTTCGACGCGGCGACGAAGTTCACGCAGGCGGACTACGACAGCCTCTCGGAGGAGAGCGAGCGCAAGGCGATGTTCGACCGGATCAACGCGCTGGCCGATCACGTGGGCGACGTGGACGCGCGGCTGCGATCGCAGTTCTCGGAGATGCAGACGGTCCTGGTCCCGGCGGGCGCGACGAGCGTCACCGTGACGACGACCTACGCCGTCGAGGTCGGGGTCCCCATGGTGAACGTGGCGCCGCAAACAGGCCTGCACAACGTCCGGCGCAGCGGGTACGTGGTGAACGGCAACGGGACGGTGACGGTCACGCTCAACACGCCGACCGGGCCGACGGGCGGCCTCGAGGTGGACGTCGAGCTCGTGTACGCGGTCGCGCGCGAGACGGCCGTCGAGGCGCTGGTGTAGCGTGGCGGTCACGGCCGGCTACGACCACACCGACGGGCAGCAGAGCGCGCTCGACACCATGACCGCGGTCGTGGACGCGGACGACAACTCGAGCCAGGCGGCGGGGAACCGGCACGCCTTCGACTGGTGGGCGGACCACCCGGCGCTGCCGGCCGGGACGCACCTGCTCGGGATCGAGGTCCTTGCGAACGTGGTGTCCGGGTACTCGTCGGCCGCGCTGACGAAGAACTGGGGGACGACGGCGAACCGGTGGAGCACCCTGTACGGGGTGAACGCGGACCTGTCGGGGACGCTGACGCTGGGGCCGATCACGTCCACCTACGTGCTCTACGCCGGGGTGGGCGGGCTGGTGTCGGGCGACGCGGGGCTGACGTTCAACGCGACGACGAACACCTTCGCGCTGGGGGCGAACCACATCTACTCGCAGGGGGCGCACGGGCTCACGCTGGAGCCGGATGATTGGGCGGTGGGGTCGGGGGCCACGAGTTACGCACGGTGGGATAATTCGGCCGGCGTCGTGACGGTGACCTCGGCTGGCACCTACCCGTTGCAGGTCAACTGCACGAGCTCCATATTCGGCGCGAAGTTCATTGCCAATGGCCGCCTCATTATGAATTTCACGAGCCAAGGCGCGGGAGCCAGCGAAATCTCCCAGATCTCTGCGGGAGGCACCTTCACGATGAGCATGGGGTCGGTGGGGGTGGGATGGCTGGCAAACCTGTCGAGCGCCGGGAATGTGCTTCAAGTCGTCGGGTCGTCCGGCAGATTCAACGTGTTCACGCACCAGAACACCGGCACGACGATCCTGGCGACGACGCAGGGGAGTTTCGCGGCGGGGTTCGTCACCGGCCGGCAGTTCTACTTCAACGCGGCGAACGCGACGGCGAACGTGTACGGGTCCGGTGGCACGCAACGACTCTGGTTCGACG
>Ga0209342_10002112_pt1 | contig 21686 bp, 15 predicted proteins | sample RifCSP16_2_FD_184023 | JGI IMG/M metagenome (GOLD analysis project Ga0209342, IMG submission 184023) | Soil microbial communities from Rifle, Colorado - Rifle CSP2_sed 16_2 (SPAdes) (version 2) | ecosystem: Environmental > Terrestrial > Deep subsurface > Rock core/Sediment | place: Rifle... | reverse complement strand
GCCGGACGGCGTATAACGCCCGCGGGGCCGCCTGCTGCCGGGACCTGACGCTCGAAGTCCTGGCTCCGGCGTACGAGCGGCGCTCGGAGCATTTGGAGGCACTACTGCTCGCCCGCCGAGCGCCGTATTTGTGCAAGACGGAGCGGGTCAACGAAGAGATCCTCGAGTGCGAGGTCATCTCGGCGTGCGGCTATCTGGAGGATGACGGGATCGGCTGCGCGCTCCACGATCGGGTTCGCCCAGACGGGGAGCCCGCCAAGCCCTACGTGTGCTCGGAGTGGCCGGACCTGGGCCCGGACGACGAGGGACATCCGGGGTGCCGGCTGATTACGCAAGACGGCATGACGGCAAAACGGCATGACGGCATAACGGCATGACGGCATAACGGCATGGACCTATCGTGATCACGCCGACACCGGAGCAGATCGAGACCCTGACGGGCGGGCGGTACACGGTCGAACGCCTGCTCGCCTCGGGCGGCATGGGGGCGGTGTTCGTCGGACGCCACCGGAAGCTGGGCTCCAAGGTCGCCATCAAGGTGTTGCCGCAGGACGTGGCCACGAGCACGGTCCGGATGGCCCGGTTCCGGCGCGAGGCCGCGCTGGCCGCGCACCTTTCCCATCCGCACATCGTCCAGGTGTTCGAGTTCGATGCCCAGGAAGACGTGGCCTACCTGGTGATGCCGCTCATCGAGGGAGAGACCCTGGAGCAGCACCTGGCGCGGAACGGACCGCTGGACTACACCTCGCTCCGGGAACTGTTGCGCCAGGTGGGCAGCGCGTTGTCCTTCGCCCACGCGCGGGGAGTGGTCCACCGCGACATCAAACCTTCCAACATCCTCCTGGAGGAACCCACGGGACGCTGGCTGGTCACCGATTTCGGCGTGGCCCGGGCGGATCTCGTAGGGGACACAGAGATCACCCAGAGCGGCGTCGCGGTGGGGACGCCGGCGTACATGGCCCCCGAGCAAGCGGTTGGCCGGGGCGAGGTGGACGCGCGGGCCGATTTGTACGCCCTCGCGGCCGTCGCGTTCGAGGCCCTCACGGGAACCCTGCCGGACGTGGTGATGGCGCCGCCGCGGCTGGCGGCTGAGCTCCGCTCCCGGCGGCCCGATCTCGGCCGCCGCGTCGCCGACGTGCTGATGGCGCCCCTCGCCGCGGCGCGGGATCAGCGGCCGGCCACGGTGGACGCGTGGCTCGACCTGCTGGACCAGGCCGATCGCCGAGGCACCCTCCAGCCGTGGACCGCGGTCGCGGCGCTGGCCGCGGCCGGGCTGGCGGGCTGGGTTGCGCTTCGCGACTCCGCCGCTCCGGCGAGCAGCGAGCCGGTCGTGGCGGTGCTGCCCTTTTACACCACCGGCACGGCGAGCGGCCTGAACCTTGACTCGGTCCTGCCACAGGCGCTGACCTGGCAGCTGGAGCTGTTGCCCGACTATCGCGTGCTGTCCGCCGGGTTGGTGCGTCGCGAGCTGGCCCGGCGCACGGGCGAGGAGACCCTGGGGCTCGACTCCTCGCTCGCGCTGGCGGCCGGCATGGGCGCGGCCCTCGCCGTGGTGGGACGCGGCGATGCCACGGCGGACGAGCTACGGTTGAGCATCCAGGTGCATGACGCGATTCGCCGCGAAGTCGTAGCCAGCGCGGACACGGCCGGTCCCGCGGACAGCCTCCATGCGCTGGTTTCCTCTCTCGTGGTCAAGGCCTTCGCTGAGCGGATTGCCCGCGAGCGGAGCGGCTGGGCCACCCCTTCCCTGCCCCGGGGCCTGCCGGCGATTTCGGCCTACTTCCAGGGCGACCGCGACTTCCGTCGCGGGGATTATGACCGCGCGGTGGAGCGGTTTGATCGGGTCATCGAGATGGACTCGGCCTATGCGCCCGCCCACTACAAGCGCATGCTGGCGCTGGTGCAGCTCAATCCCGGCGAGGCCCAGATCCGCTCCGCCCTGCGGGCGGCCGGGACCTTCCGGGAGCGGCTGGATCCCGTCTCGCGACAACTGCTCGACGCCTACGAAGTCCTGATCCGTCGCGGAGACGTGGAGCTGGCGGAGCGGGCCATGCGCGATCTAGTGGCACGGTATCCCAACGCCGTGGACGCCTGGTTCGCCATGGGCGAGCTGCAGTTCCATTTCGCGCCGCTCCTGGGCACGCCGTTGTCGGAAGCCGAAGCCGCCTTCGGCCAGGCAGCCCAGCTCGATCCGGCCTTCGCCGCGCCCGTAGCCCACCTCGTCACGCTGGCGATCGCGCGGGATGACGATGACGCGGCGCGCACCCATATGCGCCGCTATCTCCAGATTGACAGCACTTCGGTGTTGGCGGAGCTGGTGCGGGCGGGCGATACCTTGATGTTCCGACCCGAGCTGGCGGGACGCGTCATTCGCTCGTTCCCCAATCGCTCCCGCACGTTCCTGGAGAACCTCGCCTTCGTGGCCAGCGAGTTTGGCCGGAGTCCGGCTGAGCGATCGGTAGGCCAGCGGGCGGTGGACGTGCTGTGGAACCAGGCCGTGGGCCGGGACGAAAAGGCCCGCGCCTTCCGCATGCGCCTGGCCACGTTGCTCGGTTCAGGCCGGGAGACCTCGGCCCGGACCTTCCTGGCCGAGGCGGGCCGGATGGGCGTGCCTCGGGTGGAGCTGGACCGGTGGTTGGTCCTGGGCGGCACCACGGCGCTGCCGGACCTGGCCGGGGACGCCACCGTGGACGCCGCCGCCCGCCGGTTGGCGGTGGCGCGCGACGACTCGATTGTGGATCAATGGCTGGCGGCCCGCTGGTTCACGGGACGCGACGCCGATCTCGCCGCCGACCTGACCCAACATCTCCGCCAGTACTTGCACGCCGAGGCGGATCCCCTGCCCATGCACCAGAGCCTGGTGGACGATCTGGAGGCCCGCGAGCGAGTGGTGGCCGGCGATACCGCGGGCGCGCTGGCGACCTGGCGGCGGGCGACGCGGCGATTCAGCATCGAGCAGGTACCGTTTGCCCTGGCGGCTTCGCTGTGGCCGCTGCGTCTCACCCGTGCCCGCCTGGCGGCCAGGAGTGGCCGCCCCCGGGAAGCCCTGGACGCGTCCGAGAGCTTCGTGCGCATCGCCGCGTTCGTGGATCAAGCGGCCTGGCCCGAGGTCCTCCACGTCCGGGCCGACGTGGCGCTGGCCCTGGGCGACACCGCGCTCGCCCGCAACACCTACGCCGAGCTGGTGCAGCTTCTGATCAATGCCGACGGCGGCGGCGTCACCACCCGGGAGCGGGCGGCGAGGGAGCTGGAGAGACTGACGGCGCGGCCTCAATGAGCCTGGAATTAGCCCTTTCGAAGCCGGAAACGGCCCAGTCGGTTGGCCGATTTTGAAGCATCGAAAGACCCATTTCAAGCTTCGAAAGGCTCATTCCCAGCTTCAAAACACCCGTTCCGGGCTTCGGAACCCTCATTCCCGGCCTGGATCGCGCCGTTGCCGACGTCGAGATCCATGTCCTCGCATGTCCGCCGTTCACAACGTGTTGGGGCAACATGAAGCGCCCCCATGACCAAGGCAACGCCGTCGGTGTGCAAGTCCGCCAACCTCAAACGTCCTCTTGATCAGACATCCCACAACGAGGACGGTATGAGGTACCTGGCGCTGTTCATGCTGAGCACCGCGTTCGCCGCCCCGGCGGCCGCGCAGGGCTGGATCGAGCCGCCCCCCGGGCGGCCCCAATTCGGCATCGTGAAGGTCCGGGGCGAGGTGAATGTGAGGATCGTGGGCAGAGTGGCCCAGATCGAGGTCGAAGAGTGGTTCCGGAACCAAGGTGGTGGCCTGGGCGAGGGCGATTACATCTATCCCCTGCCGGGCGAAGCGGTATTCAGTAATTACTCCCTGTTCCAGGGCGATCAGGAGCTACGCGGCGAAACGATGGACGCGCAGCGCGCGCGGGCCATCTATGAAGAGATCGTCCGACGCAAGAAAGACCCGGCGCTGATCGAGCTGGCCGGCCACGGGCTCATCCGGGCCCGGGTGTTTCCCATCAATCCCGGCGAAACTCGGCGCATCACCCTTCGCTACACCCAGATGATGCCCCGCCTGGGAGACGCCTACCAGTTCCGCTACGCGGCCGGCGGCCGCTACGGCGGCGTGCCGCGCAACGTGGAAGGCGCCCAGGGCCCGGTCCGGACGCCGGAAAATGTGGCCATGGCCTTCCGCATGGTGGCCGACTCCGGTGCCATGTTCCGGGATCCCTTCTCGCCCACCCACGAGCTGCGGGTGGACCGGGACGGCGGACGCCTGGTAGTCCGCCCGGCCAACGAGTTGACCGGCGATCTTACCGTCCTGCTGCCCCTGGCCGAACGCCTCGTGGGCCTGAGCGTGGTAACGCACCGGCCCAACGGCGAAGCCGGCTACTTCATGCTGACCGTGGTGCCCGGGTCTTCGGACGCCGCCAGCGTTCCGCGGGACGTGACCGTGGTGCTGGACGTCTCCGGCTCCATGTCCGGCAGCAAGATGGATCAGGCCAGGCGGGCCCTGAATCAGCTGCTTGGCTCGCTCCGCGGGCAGGATCGGTTCCGGCTGGCCGCCTTCAGCAGCACGGTTTCGACCTACGAGCGCGGCTGGACCCGCGCGACCAGCGACGAAGTGTCGCGCGCCCGCCGGTGGGTGGACGGCCTCAATGCCAGCGGCGGCACCAACATCCAGGGCGCACTGGACGAGGCCTTCCGTCTGTCCGGCGATCCCGAGCGGCTCAACGTGGTGTTGTTCCTGACCGACGGTTTGCCCTCCGTGGGCGAGCAGAACCCCGAGCGCCTGGCCCACCTGGCCGAGCGTGGGCGAAGCAATCAGCGGGTGTTTGCCTTTGGTGTGGGGTATGACGTGAACACCTACTTGCTGGACCGCCTGAGCGCGGCGGGCCGCGGGAGCACCCAGTACGTCCAGCCCAACGAGGACGTGGAGGAAGCCCTGGGGCGATTGGTCACCAAGATCAGCCACCCGGTGCTGACGGACCTGGAGATCGCGGAAGCTCCGTTGCGGCTCACCGAGCTTTATCCCCAGCGGTTGCCGGACTTGTTTGCCGGCGAGGAGCTGGTGCTGTTCGGGCGGTACGCCGGCGACCGGGTACGCGATTGGGGCGATCGCCGGGACGGCTCCCGGGAATCCGTTACCGGCCGCCTGGTACTGACCGGGCGACGCGCGGGCCGCACCGAGCGCTTCGAGGTCCGGGTGACGTTCCCCGAGCACCAGCGGGACAACGATTACATCCCCAGGCTGTGGGCGTCGCGGAAGATCGGCGCGCTCACTCAGTCCATTAAGCTCAACGGGGCCAACCCGGAGGTAGAGCGTGAGATTCGGGAGACGGCGCTCCGGTACGGCCTGTTGACCGAGTACACCTCGTACCTGGTCCAGGAGCCCATGGACGTCGCCATTCGCACCCGCGATTTGCGTGACCGTATGCTGGCTCCGATGGCCGCGCCGGCTCCGGCTCAGGCTTCCGGCGCTGGAGCCGTGGCGCGGGCCGAGCAAGCCCGGGCGAGCCGCGAGGCCAAGAGCATGGCGAACATCGCCGCCGCCGAGATGGACGTGACCCGACGGGCGCATGGTCCCACCACCCGGCACGTAGCCGGCAGGCTCTTCGTCCTGAAGGACGGGGCGTGGACCGACCTGCTGCACGCCGAATCGCAGCGCGTGGTGCGGGTGGAGCCGTTCAGCGCCGCGTACTTCGCCTTGCTCGAGCGGCTGCCGGAGCTCAAGCCGTATTGGGTCGAGCTCGACCGGGTGCTGGTGTCCGGCAAGCACGTGAGCATTGCCCTGGACACGCGTGGCGAGAGCAGTCTCGGCGCGGCTGAGCTGGCCCGGCTGGCGCAGGATTTCCGCGGCCGGTAAACTCGCCACGTGCGCGTGGATTGGGCGGTCGTGTACCGCGAGACGTATGCCGACCTGGTCCGCTTCCTGCACCGCAAGGTGTGGGATGCGGACCAGGCGCAGGACTTAGCGCAGGAGACGTTCGTGCGGGCGTTGGACCACGATCCGGAGAACCCGCGGGCGTTCGTGTTCACCATCGCGGCGAATCTGGCGAGGGATGAGGCGAGGGCGGCGATTCGAAGAAAGAAGCATTTGACGTTGATGGCGGGAGGGGCGGCAGAGGCGGCAGGAGCGGCAGAAGCGACGGAAGAAAACGAGCGGGCCGACACCGTACGTCGTGCTCTGGACGAGTTGAGCGAACGGGACAGAGAGGTGCTGCTACTCTGGGACGCGGGATTCGATTACGGAGAGATTGCCCGGCAGACGGGTCTCAGCCCCGGCGCCATTGGGACCACACTGGCGCGGGCGAGAAGGAAGCTGGTCGAAGCGTACCAGGCCGTGGTACCGGAAGCGGAGCAACCGCGGAAGAAGCAGGTGTAACATGAGCGACGTGCAACATCTCGATGACGGGCGGCTCCACGCCTACCTCGACGGCCACCTGCGTGACGGTACGGTGGGGCGGGATTACGTGGAGCGCCATCTCGCCGAGTGCGCCGCATGCCGGGCCAGGCTGGAGGAGGAGCGCCGGGTGCGCGACCGGGCCCGAGCCATCCTCGGCGCGGCCGGCCCGGTGAAGGTCGCGACGCCGCCGTTTGAAGCCGTGTTGGAACGGGCGGAGCGAAAGCGGGCCAGCCGACGGCGGGTGCCGCCGACGGTCGTCCTGGCCTGGGCCGCCAGCCTGGCGCTGGCCGTCACGGTGGGCTGGTATGCGCGCAGCCTCGTCCTGACGGGAGGCGGGACCGGAACCGTCGCCACGGTTGCGCAAGACGCAGACGCCCCAGCGGAAGATGTGCGTGCCGGCGGCATCGAGGCGGCGCCACCGGCCCCACGGCAGATCGCTCAGAGCGCGCCCGCGCGCGCGCAACCGGCACCGGCACCGCGGGAGGAAGCCGTGGTGGTCGCCGAGCCGGCGGCGCCGGCGGTCGCGGACCGTCCGCTTGCGAATCTGGCGGCGGTGGAAGCCAAGGCCGCCGTGGATACCGAGGTTCCCCCGCTCCGGATCGCGGAGGCGCCGGCGCCCAGCGCCGCGGCGGCACCCGGTGCGGCGGCCGAGCGCGTCAGGTTGCGCGCAGCTCCGCCAGCGGCGGCCGCCGATCTCGCCGAGCAATCCTGGCGTACGGTCACGCGAGCTGAAGCGGAACGGCGGTTGGGTGGTCCGGTCGCGATGATCCCGGGTCTGCCGTCACTGGGGACCTCGGTATTCGGTACCGGGGATGCGGCGGTGGCTCGCACCCTCCAGGTCCTGGGTGCGGGCCTCACGATCGAGTTGCTCCAACAGCGCGCCACGGCTCCGGCCGCGATGCCGCAAGCCGGGCGGGCAATGGGCAGCGAGCCCGGTCAGTCGCTGACGGTAGAGTGGGAAGGTTTCTCGGTGACCGGCCGAGCGCTGGTACCGGCGGATTCGCTCCGCAGGCTCCTCAGCCGCCTTCACCGCCCCTAGGTTCTGGTCCGGCCAACCACGCCCCCGGGCGATCGCGTTGCATGTATGCCATACATGTCGCACGTTCACGCGCGTGAAGAAGAAGACGACGTACGATCGGAAGCGTCCGCGCGGCGCCGGTCAGGTCCGGGAGCCGGTTCAGGTGTACTTGGACCAGAAGGACCGAGATCTGCTCGAGCAGGTTGCCAGGACCAAAGGGTGGTCCCGTGCCGAGGTGCTGCGCCGCTGACCGACGCTGTGAGCTTCGAGCTGATGAAGCGGGAGGGGTTAATGATCTCCCGGGTTCGCTAGGCGCGCTCACCCAGCCGCCACAGCTTCACCAATTCCGCCACCACCGACACCGCGATCTCGGCCGGCGTGTCGGCGCCGATCTCCATGCCGATGGGAGAGCGGACCCGCTTCAACGCGACCGGATCCACCCCCGCCGCTTCCAGTGACTTCCAGATAACCGCCCGCTTCCGTTCGCTGCCCAGCATCCCCACGTAGCCGGCGCCGGACGCCGCAGTGCGCTCAATGATGTACGCGTCGTAGCTGTGCCCCCGCGTGGCCGCGATCACGTAGTCGTCCTCGTCGAACGCCAGCCGGTCCAGCACGCTGCGGAAGTCCTCCACCACGATCTCGTTGGCCGACGGCATGCGTTCGGGGTTGGCAAACTCGGCGCGATCGTCCACCACGACGACGTAGAACCCCGCGCGGGCCGCGAGCTGCGCCAACTCAACTCCCACGTGCCCGGCGCCGAAAATGGTGAGGCGCGGCATGCGCACGATGGGCTCGACGAAGGCGCCGGTCCGCTCATCCACGAACGCGGCCGTGTGACGGTGCCCGTGGCGATCAAGGGCGATCGAGGGCGCCCCAGGGCGAGCCGCGCCGAGCAGACGGTCCCCCGCCCCGACGGCCCAGCGCTCGCCGCCTACTTCGGCAGCTTTGCTGGGGCCGTTGGGCCATTCGGTGGCCGTGGCCACGGTCGCCGGACGGCGGCGTTCGATTCCCTCGCCCACGGCGCGGCACAGCCGGGCCAGCTCCGCGGACGCCACCAGCGGCTCCACGAACAGCTCCACGGTGCCGCCGCACGACAGCGCCAGGTCCCCAATGAGATCGGCGTTCAGCGTGTGTTTGACGAACGCCGGCCGGCCGGCCTCCAGCGTGGCGAGCGCCTGCGCCGTGACGTCGGCCTCGGTGCAGCCGCCCCCCACGGTCCCCCACCGTCCCCCATCACTGGTCACGAGCATCTTGGCGTCGCTCGCCATGGGTAGCGAGCCGCGTTTCCTGGCCACCGTGGCGAAGGCCGCGGGCCGTCCCGCCTCGACCGCTTCGGCGGCGGCCAACCAGAGGGCGGCCCGCTCGTTCATTTGGCGGGCAGCTCCTCGAGCCGCGTCACGGCCCTTCGCAGGTGGGGAATCACGATCGAGCCGCCGACGACCAGGGCCACGGAGAAGGCCTCGAAGAACTCCTGGTCCGTGACTCCCTCCTCGCGGCTCCGCACGATGTGGTAGGTGATGCAGTCATCACACCGCAGCACCATGGACGCCACCAGGCCGAGGAGCTCCTTGGTCTTGGCGTCCAGCGCACCGGCCTGGTAGGTCTGCGTGTCGAGCGCGAAGAAGCGCTGGATCACCAGATTATCCGCCGCGAGGATGGCGGCGTTCATCTTCTCGCGGAAATGTCTGAATTCGGCCAGCGAGTGGTGGGACTCCGGCATTCGGGCTCCGAGGGGACTCGACGCCGGTAATCTAAGCGGCCGGAGGGCCTAGTGATGCACCATCTTCGCCGCGTCTTCGGCGTGCCGCGGACTGATCATGGGGAAGGCGCGGGCGAAGAGGCCATAACACAGCAGGAACAACCCCAAGAATCCCAGGGTGATCCCGACCTCGGGTAGCCCGAACGCGGGCTCGACGTCCACGGCTACCGGCTCCACCAACAGGTAGCGCTCCAGCCAAACCCCGGCGAAGCTCACCGACAGGAAAACGCTGAACGTGGCGGGCGTGGTCTTGGAGCGCACCCAGATCAACCCCCAGAAGGGAACGAAGAACACCATCAACCCCACGGTCCAGGCCAGGGGCCGCCAGGGACCCGCCATGCGGAAGAACTGGTACGCCGTCTCCACGCGCAGGTTGCCGTACCACTGCACCAGGAACTGACTGAACATCAGATAGGTCCAGAACACCGAGAAGCCGAACACCAGCTTGCCCAGGTCGTGGAACTGCTCGCGGCGGATCAACTCGTGCAGTCCCAGCTTATGGCGCCAGTAGACCATCATGAGGCCGGTGGTCGTGAGACCCGTGAGAAACGCCCCCATGAAGAAAAACCAGCCGAAGATGGTGCTGTACCAGTACGGCGCCAGCGACATCACCAGGTCGAACGCGATAATGGAGAACAGGTAGCCGTACAGCACCACCAGCAGCGGCGCCATCCACGTCAACCGGTGCTCCACCTTCGCCAGCTGCTCCGGCGTCCCGGTGTAGTCGCCCGCGATCCACTCATACAACCGCCGGCGCCAGCCGGTCGCGGTGGCCACCAGGGGTGCGACGTCGGGCCGCAGGTCGTGGTACACGTACGTGAGGGTCACGCCGAACAGCACCACCAGCGACAGCAGGTCGCGCCAGAACACGAACCCGGTCGTGAGCCACGGCCCGCGCACGGGCGTGGGATGCTCGATCCAGGGGAACAGATGGTGCCGCCCCAGGAACAGGACCAGGAACAGCACCAGCGCCACCGGCAGGAAGGCGGACATCGCCTCGGCGAAGCGCACGATGGGACCGGCCCACCAGCCTTTGGTGATCCGGTACGCGGCCACGAACACCACGGCGCCCTGGGCCAGCCCGGTAAAGAACAGGAAATTGACGTGGTAAATGCGCCACGCCCGCCCCGGATCGCTTCCCAGCGCGAAGATCAGGAAGGACACCGCCCCCAACACCGCCAGTACCGCGCCGCCCTGGATCATCCAGGGCACCGACACCCCGGACGCCCGGCGGTACAGCTCCTGCCGGCTGGCGGAGGCGGTCACTGGCCACCCGCCTGAATCACGCCGCGCAGGTAATTCACCAGGTGCCACCGATCCTCGCCGCGGATCTTGTCGCCATACGGCGGCATGAGGCCCCGGCCGCTGGCCGCCAGCGCGTAGAGGTACCCGTCCGTGTAGTTCCGAGCCTGCGCCAAGGTGAGATCCGGGGGACGAATAAACTTGGGTGTGATGGGTCCGTCCCCGTGCCCGGCGTCGCCGTGACACGGAAGGCAGTAGACCCCGTACAGCTCCCGCCCCCGGTTAACCGACACCGAGGTCCGCTGAATCGGATTGACCAGCCGATTGATCCGATCGTAGTACCGGGGAATGACCGTGTCCGTGACCTCGGTGCCGGTGATCGGGACGGTGCCGGGCACAGGCGGCCGCGGCATGTCGTACGGCTGGATCGCGATCCCGCGGTGCATCACCGCGAACCAGGGAATCGCGGCCACGGCGTCGTCGGGCCCGGGGAAGCGCTGCCATTGGTCCCTGGTGCACGCCGTGACCGACGCGAGGGCCAACAGGCATAGCGGCATGACGGCATAACGGCATAACGGCATAACGGCATAACGGCATGGCGTGGCAACTGCACTCCATGACGTCATGCCGTCATGCCGTCCATGCCGTCCATGCCGTTTACTGCTCAACCCGCACCTCCGTCGCCCCCGCCTGCTGCAACGCCTGCTGCACCGCCGCCTGCCGCTCCGCCGGACAGGGCACGAAGATCCCGATGAGATCGTTGGTGAAGCGGGGATCGTAGGCGGCCGCGCGATGGGTCCTGAACGTGTGGAAGGCCAGCCCCGCGAGCGTGGCCAGGGCGCCCAGCAGGATGGTGAGCTCGAACATGATGATGATGTAGGGCGGCACCGAGCCCAGCGCCTTGCCCCCCACGACGAGCGGATAGTCGTACGACATCCACATGGTCATGGCGTATCCGGACAGACACCCCGTGAGCCCACCCACCAGGGTCCACACCCGCACCGGGCTCACGCGGTGGCCCACGGCGCTCATGACCTCGAAATTGGGCACCGGCGAATACACCGTGAAGTCCTTGTACCCCAGCTCCTTCACCTGCCGCACGGCGTGCGCCGCGGCGTCTACGTGCCGGAAGGCGGCGAGCACGCCGCCGGGCCGCCCGCTCATGCGTGCGCATCCTCCTTCCGCGGCATCGGGATGATCTCCTTCACCTCGGCGATGGACACCATGGGGAAGTTCTTGGCGAACAGCAGGAACCACATGAAGAACCAGCCGAAGCTGCCGGCCAGGACGGACCAATCTACCCAGGATGGCGTGTAGTGCCCCATGGCGTACGGCTCGTACTCGAACGACAACGACACCACGATGATCACGAACCGCTCGAACCACATCCCGAGATTGATGAACAGTGACAGCAGGAACATCGCGGGGATGCTGCGGCGGATCTTCTTGAACCACAGGAACAATGGAAGGAACCCGTTGCAGATGATCATGGTCCAAGTGGCCCACCAGTACGGACCGAACGCCCGGTTGTAGAAGCTGGCGCGCTCGGCTTCGTTGCCGCTGTACCAGGCGATGAAGTACTCCACCGCGTACGCGTAGCCCACCAGCATGCCGGTGAGCAGCAGCAGCTTGGCCAGGTTCTCGAAATGGTCTTCGTGGATGTAGCGCTCCAGCTTGAACGCCTTGCGGAGCGGCACCAGGAGCGTGATCACCAGGGCGCAGCCGGAATAGATGGCGCCAGCCACGAAATACGGGGCGAAGATGGTGGTGTGCCAGCCGGGCACGATGGACATGGCGAAGTCCCAGGACACCACGCTGTGCACCGACAGCACCAGGGGCGTCGCCAGGGCGGCCAGGTACAGGTAGGCCCGCGTGTAGTGCCGCCACTGCTGATCCGTCCCGCGCCAGGCCAGTGACGTAATGGAATACAGCTTCTTCCGCCACCCCGTGGCCACGTCGCGCGCGGCCGCGACGTCCGGAATCAGCCCCACGATCAAGAAACAGGTGCTCACCGTCAGGTAGGTGGTCACGGCGAACACGTCCCACAGCAGCGGCGACTTGAAGTTGACCCAGAGCTGCCGCTGGTTGGGATACGGCACCAGCCAGTAGGCGTACCAGATCCGGCCCACGTGAATCAGCGGGAACAGCCCCGCCGTCAACACCGCGAAGACGGTCATCACCTCCGCGGTGCGGTACACCGCCGTGCGCCAGGCCGACCGGAAGAGATAGAGGATGGCCGAGACCAGGGTGCCCGAGTGCGCGATACCGACCCAGAACACGAACGTGGTGATGTAGACGCCCCACATGACCGGCGGCCGGTAGCCGGCGACGCCCAGGCCGTACCGGATCTGGTACAACAGGGCGATGGCGCCCAACAGCATCACCGAGATCGCGAAGCCGAGCAGGATGTACCAGGTCCGGCCCGGGCGGCCCAGCGTGGCCGCGATGTCGTGCGTGATCTCGCTGTAGGTGGGCGGGACCCGCACCGGCTCCGGCCGAGCCACGGCGGCCATCGGCTACGCCTCCGCCCGGTTCCACACCCGGGCGAGGTAGGTGATGGCGGGACGGGTGTTCAGGCCGTCCAGCACGTGATAGCCCCTGCCGTCCGCGGCGAGCTGGGAGACGCGGGAGCCGGGATCGTTGAGGTCGCCGAAGGCCATGGCGTCCGCCGGGCAGCTCTGCTGGCAGGCGGTGACGACCTCGCCATCGCGGAGCGGCGTCCCGCGCATCCGGGCATCGTGCTGCGCCCCACGAATCCGCTGCACGCAGAAGGTGCATTTCTCCATGACGCCCTTGGAGCGCACCGTGACGTCCGGATTGAGCTGCCAGTGGAGCGGCTCGGGCCAGGAGAACGCCTGGTCGCTCGGCTCCTGATAGTCGAACCAGTTGAAGTAGCGGACCTTGTAGGGGCAGTTGTTGGAGCAGTAGCGGGTGCCCACGCACCGGTTGTACACCTGGGCATTGAGCCCGTCCGGCGTGTGGTAGGCGGCGAACACCGGGCAGACCGGTTCGCAGGGCGCGTTGCCGCACTGCTGGCACAACATGGGTACCACCCGGACCTCCGGCGGATGCCCTTCCTCGCCCTCGAAATACCGCTCGATTCGCATCCACGACATCTCGCGCCCGCGCTGCATCAGCTCCTTGCCCACTACGGGCAGATTGTTCTCGGCATAGCACGCGGTGACGCAGGCGCTGCACCCGGTGCAGCGGGAGAGGTCAATGGCCATCCCCCACCGCGGGTGCGCGCCCGCATAGTTGCCGCGCTCCTTCCAGTCGCGGTACTGCTCTTCCTGCCACTCATCGAGGACTTTTTCGATGGGCTCGGGGACGGGAGCCGCATGGGCCTCGTGGAAGGGATGGAAGCCTTCGGCTGTGATCGCGGCGAGGGTCACCGCCTGGGCGATGCCCCGGCCCAGCTGACGGCGGCTGCCGGCCCGGGTGGCGAGATTCTCGTGCTCGCCGGTGGCGCGCACGGTGACGGCGGCGTAGTGCTGCACGCCACCGAACGCCGTCGGCTCAGCGGCCAGCAACTGGTACGCGTTGGCCCCACGGTCCTGGGCATAGCGGCCGAAGGCGGTGTGCCCCTGGCCCAGAGGCATGGCGACCACGTCCTGCCGGATGCCCGGGTACACCCAGGCGACGGCCCTGACGGTCCCCGCGTCGGACGTGACCTCCACCATGTCGCCGTCCGTGACGCCCAGGGCGTTGGCCGCGTCCGGATGGATCTCGAGCCAGGTGCTCCAGCCCAGCTTGCTGACTGGATCCGGCAACTCCTGCAGCCACGGACGGTTGGCCGCGCGGCCGTCGTACAACACCGACGATGGATACGCAATCAGCGTGAACCGTCCCTCCGGCTGAGCCGGCGGCGTGGCCGCCACTCGCGTGGCACCGGCCGCCAGAGCGGCTCCTCGCGAACGCGGCTCCGACCATACCCCGCCCCGCTGCAGCGCTTCCGTCCAGAACGCCTCGAACGCGTCGCGGCTGCCCCGCTGCTGGTGCAGCCGGCGCCACCCGTTCTGGAGATGGTCCTTGTAGGTCGCCGCCGGGAACCGCTGGGCCATGCGGCCGCCCATCAGACGGGCCAGCTCCAGCAGCACGTCGCCGGTTTGGCGCGTGTCGAACACCGGTTGCATCACCGGCTGTTGCAGCAGGTTGACGCCGGCCCGGGGCTCGAAGTCGTTCCATTGTTCCAGGGGGTCGTGGTCCGGCAGGATCAGATCCGCCAGCATGGCGGTCTCGTCCAGGAAGCGCGAGAAGCTCACCTTGAATGGGACGTTGGCGATGGCGGATGCGAAGCCCAATCCGGCCGGGCTGGCGTAGGCCGGGTTAGCCCCGTGCACCAACAGCACCGCGACCCGTCCGTCCTGCATGGCCTGCGACAGCTCCGCCAGGCGCTGGTACCGGCTGCCGCCCGCAGGATTGGGGGCCACGCCAAACCGGACCGTCCGGCCCACGTTCCCCGCGACGTAGTTCAAGAGGTGGGCGGCCGCCGCGGTCGCATGCGCGTCCGCGTGTTGCGCCCCCATGCCGCCGGCTACCGCGACGCTCGGCCCGGCCGCGAATTCCCGCGCCAGCCGCTCGATCGTCTCCGCGCTCACGCCACAGCGCTCGGCGGCGGCCTCCGGCGCGTACGCTTGGAGCAGGGGTCGGAGCCGAGCCGCATCGGACGGAGGCGATCCCAGGCGATCACGGGCGATCACATGGGCGATCGCGAGCGCCAGAACCCCTTCAGTTCCCGGAACCGGAGCGATCCACTCGTCGGCGTTCTGGCCGGTCAAGCTCATGCGCGGCTCGACGTGCACGAACTTGCCCATGGTGCCGTCGGCGAAGGCGTGCGACGCCACGAAACCGCGGGTGTACTCCAGCGGCGAGCCCCAGGTCTCGAGAAAGTCGGCCCCGAACGAGAGCACGTAGCGGGCAGCGCCGAAATCGTACCAGGGCAGCTCGTCCGTCCCGAAGACTTCGCGGGTGGCGTGGCGCTGCGCCTCGTAGCCGAACGGTTCATACACCACGTGCCCAGAAGAGCCCAGCGTCGTGAGCCAGTCGCTCACCAGCCGGTCGAACGTGCCGGCCTCGTTGCCGGTGACGAACCGCACCTGGGCTCCCGGAGCCGCTCCCAGGCGCTCGCCCACGCGGGTGATGGCGTCCTGCCAGGAGATCGGCTCGAAGTTGCCTGAGGCGTTCCTGGCCATCGGCCCGCGCACCCGGTCGGGATTGTACAGGCCCTGGAGCGCGGCCTGCCCCCGCGAGCACAGCTTGCCGCGATTGATGGGGTGGTCCGGATTGCCCTCGAGCTTGACGGCCCGGCCTTCACGGACCCGGGCGTGCACCCCGCACCCCGCCGGGCACTCGCGGCAGGTGGTGGCATACCAGGTGGCGACCCCGGGGATCTGATCCTCCACCGGGAGCAGATAAGGAATAAGCTTCTCGGGAGACGAACTGCCGCAGGCCGTGGCCGCGAGTGAGCCGCCGCCCGCCACGCCTAACACCTTCAAGAAGCGCCGTCGGTTCATGCCGTCCTCAGGGCGGTCGGGCGGTCGGGCGGACGAGGCCTCGGCGGACGACTGCTCCACCGGCCCCTGACCGCCTTTCCGCCCGTCCGCCTGACCGTCTAGTAATGACATGCCGAGCAGTCCGTCGTGACCTTGTTCTGCTTATGACAGTCCAGGCACCAGCCCATCTTGAGCGACGAGAACTGATAGACCTGGGGCATCCGCTCCACCTGCCCGTGGCAGGTCTGGCAGGTGATCTCCGCTTTCACCGCGGTTTCGCCCTTGAGATGACGCATGTGCGGGAAGTGGACGAAGGGCGGCATGCGATGGACCTTGAGCCATTCGATCGGCTGGTTGGCGCTCCACGCCTCCCGGACCTTGGCCACCTCCGGGATGGTCGCCCCGGCGATCAGGTGGCAGCCCATGCAGGTCCTCATGCTGGGCATGCCGGGAAACGGCGCGGTCTCGGCACTGGCGTGGCAATAGCGGCAATCCATTTGATACTGGCCGGCGTGGACATCGTGCCGGAAAAAGACCGGTTGGCGGGGCCCTTTGAGCCCCGCCGTGTCCGTGATTTCCGGTGCTTCAAATGGAGTAGCCGGCGGCTGTTGGGCCGCCGGAGGCTGCTGCGCGCCGAGCGCGCCCGCCCATCCCGGGATGGTGACGATGACGCACGCCGCGACGCGGAGGGCCCGCCGCTGCTTCGTAGTCATCGCCCGCTGCCGCCCATGTGACCCACTCCAAGTCCACCGGGCCGAGGTCGCCCGTGCTAGAGGCTCGTGAAATAATTCACATGCGGTGCCACCTAAAATACAGCGTGAGCGGCCCAAGACAACCACCGAGAAACGGTAAGGGGTGAGGGGTGGATAGCCGGCGCCCGCCGTCCACCCCTTACCCCTTCCCCCTCACGCCTCTTTTTGCCGCCTCTATGCAGATCGCCCTGGCCAACTTCACCTCCCGGGCATCGAGCGGCGTGCGGTGCAGCACTTCGCGCACCGTACGCATGATGAGTTCCGGATTCCGGGTCTTGAAGAAATCAATGGCCTCCAGGGCGTTTCGCACATCCGCGAACAAACGCTCAAGCTGCTCCTGCGTGGCCGGGTCCGCGGACCGGCGCGGCGACTTGAAGGGCGGCGTCCCCCCCGCCAGGAACAGCTCGTACGCCATCACCGCCACGGCCTGTGCCAGGTTCAGCGAGGCGTAGTCGGAGCTGGTGGGGATGGTCACGATCCGATGGCATCGATCCAGCTCCTCATTGGTCAGGCCCTGGTCTTCCGGCCCGAACACCAGGGCCACCAGCGACGCCTCACCCGCGGCGAGGATCTCACCGGCGGCCTCGCGCGGGCGCTGCGCGTTCCGCTTGGCACTCCGCTGCCGGGCGGTGAAGCCGACGACGTGGTGGGTATCGGCCAACGCCTCATCCAGCGTGTCGAACACCTGCACGCGCTTCAGCACGTCGCCCGTCTTGTGCGCGATGCCTTCCACGCGATAAGCATCGTACTCGGCGGGGTTCACGAGCCGCAGATCGCGCAGCGCGAAGTTCTTCATGATGCGGATGACGCTGGCGATGTTCACCAGATCCTGGGGCCGGTGGAGCACGACGACCAGGGGCACCGTTAGGCCTCCGGGAGGTCCTCGCGCCACGCGCTCACGCCCTGGGTGGCGATGGCGCAGTCCAGTACCACGCCGCCATTGGCATCGGCGGCGCCCGCGATCTCACGCCGGCGATCCGCCGGCCCCAGCACCAGGAGGCTGGCGCCCGCGCGCGGACCCGCCGGCTTCACCCCCCACGCGCCCGCGTCACGCATGGCAGCCACCAGCCTCGCGGTGGGCGGTGCGGACCAGACGGGATCGAGCACGGCATAGTGACGCGCCGCGTCCTCGAAGAGTCCAGCCGCGCGCCGCCAGTCCCCCCGCTCCCACGACTCCACCATTGGCGCCACCAGATCTCGCAGCCCCGCCAGCGCCTCCACCACGTCTGCCTCGCACCCGTCCACCGCCTCCCAGACGCGCCGCGCCGCGGACTCGGCCGCGTACGCCCGGCCGAGGTACACCACCAGCAGGTGCGCACCGCCCTCGGCGATCCGGTCCAGGGCGAGCGACACGGCCCGCGCCTCGGCCCGGCCCGCGCCAACATCCAGCGCCTGCACGCCGCCCAGCGCCGCGACGTACGGGTCTTGCCGGCCGCTGAGCCGCCGCAACTCCTCGGTCTCCAGGTGAAACGCCAGCTCGGCCAACTCGGGGGCGTCGTACGCCTCATTCCGGCAGTTGGCCAATGCGCCAAGGACCGCGACGTTCAGCGCGCCGCGTTCCCCAAGCCCGGCCCCCGGCGGTGCGTCGCTCCGGGTGAGCATCTCGATGCCTCCGGTCACCGGCAACATGTTGAGCGCGGCCTTCCGGGCATCGAGGTTCCCATCGTAGGTGATCGCCGATGGCTGCGGCACCGTCACGCGGGAACCGCGATCCTCTGACCGCAACCGGATGGTGCTCCCGCCGAGGCGCACCTCGACGTGGACCGAAAGGCTGATGGCCGCGCCGACCGCCGCCCCGCCGTGCTTCGCGGCGAACCGGGGAACGTCCGTGCCGCCGCCGGCGAGGTCCACCCGCAGCGGGGCGCTGGCGCAGACTTTGTACGGAGGAGCCTCCGGCACTAGCTGATGCCCAGCTCGGCCTTGGCGTCCGGAGGGAGCAGCGGGATGACCAGCCGGATGGGCACGGTGAGCCCCAGGCCCGCGGCTTCCCTGAGCCCCGCCGCGTGCACCGCGACTACCTCGCCGTTGGCGTTAAAGATGGGACTGCCGCTGGAACCGCCGACCGTGAATCCGTCGAACTGGATCCGGTCCTCCGTGACCTTGCTGAAGATCCCGGCGCTCATCGAGGTCCGCACGGTCCGCGTCCGGTCGTAGGCCAGACCCGCACCCGTGGGGAACCCGATGAGGGCAGCAGGCTCTCCCTGGCGTGCCCGGGTGCCGGTCCAGTCGGCCTTGGCGATGTACGGGCCGGCGTAATTGGGGATCTTGAGGACCGCGAGGTCCGGACCGGAGGACGGGGCGACCGCCACCACCGCCACGCGCCGCGCCACCTGCTGGTCCGCCAGGGTGATGGTCACGGAATCCGCCGCCCGCCCATCGGGCGTGGCGACGTGACGATTGGTCAGGAAGTATCCGGAGCGCGTGATCACGAACCCGGAGCCGTCCCACGCCTCGGTGCCCACGAACGCGGTGACCAGACCCACTGCGCTTTGGTTGGCCTGCGAAATGGCCGCCAGGTCCACGCCCTTCACGGCGCGGAGCTGCTGGTCAATGCTGTTGGCCCGCTCCTCGGCGCCGCGGAGAGCCCGGCGGAGACTGTCGAGCAGGGCACTCGAGACCTGGTCGCCGCTGGCGCGGTTCAGCTCCCCTCGAAGACGCTGGAGGTCGGTTTGGGCCAGGCGGCGCAGCGAATCCCCGGCGGCCAACTGCTGGTTGAGCGATGCCTGGGCCCGCTGGAGCGAAGCTTCCAGCGCCGCGGTGCGGCTGCTGGCCTGCGTCAGCGCGGTCCGCAGGCTCTCCACCACGGCGGCCGGCGCCGAGCTTCCCCGCGCACTGTCCAGCGCAATCCGAAGGTGCTGGTATTCCGCCAGCGCCGCCTGCCGCAGTGAGTCCGCCGCCCGCTGCGCCGCCGCCTGCTGCGCCTCGAGCGCCCGCGCGGTCTGGCGGACACGGGTCTCGCTCCACAGGTACAGTCCGCCGGTGGCGAGGACCAGCAACCCCACGAACGACCATACCACCCAGCGGATCCGGCCGCGGGCCCGGCGGTCGGTCTCGGCCATCATTTCCTTGAAGAAGACCGTGGCTCCCTTGCCGCCGAAACTGCGCCGGCCGCGTGCCTCCGCCGCCGGAGGAATGCCCGCCGCCGCCAGCTTCGGGGTCGCCTGCGGCGGGGCGCCGGGAGCCACGAGGCGTTCCACGATCAGCTCGGGGCCGCCGTCGCCCAGCAGGATGCGATCGCCCTGCTTGAGCGGATACTCGGTGGCCAGCTGCTTGCCGTTCACGAAGGTGCCGTTGCGGCTGCGCGCGTCCCGGACGACGACGTTGCCGTCCGGCTTGAGGACCACCTCCGCGTGAACCCGCGAGACCGCGGTATCGCCCGCGGCCACCGGGCGGACCTCGCACTCCTGCCCCCGGCCAATCCGGAGGCGGCCACCGGTACCTTCGTACGCCTCGCCAGTGCGCGCTTCTCGGAACACGATACGCAGGGTCCGCGGCGGCGGCGGCGGGGGCGATGACGGCGGCGCACCGTCATCGAGCCCTTCCATTCTCACCGTGGCGGCCGACGGTCGCGCCATGCGCGGCTGCTCCCCGATGGTGGCCTCACCCCGCGGCGACTCCAGCATGGTCGCTTCCATCGCCTGGCCGGCGACCGCCTCGACCTTGAGCCTGGGACCGGTTTCGCCCAAGCCGAGCACGGTGCCGGCGGTCAGCTTCTCGCGGGAGCCGGCCGTGAGGCGCCTGGCGTCCACATAGGTCCCGTTCCGGCTGCTGAGGTCCTCCACCCACCACGCGGCGCCATCGTGTACCAGGCGCAGGTGAGCGGTCGAGACGACCTTGGCGGCCTCGCCGGCGATCGGCAGCTCTGAGGCGGGGTCCCGGCCGATCCGCACGGTGGACGTCTCGAACTCGTGGGCTTCGCCGGACTTGAGATCGCGCAAACGGAGGAAGGGCATCGGGGGCTAAACTAGCGCGGGGCGCGGCGGAGCGGGAGAAGCGGTCTATGTCCTCACGCCGCCATGCCGTTATGCCGCCATGCCGTTATGCCGTTATGCCGTTATGCCGTAGTTATGTTTCCCCCACTCTATGACCCGACGCTCCTCCGGCTCTCACACCCTGATCGCCGCCCACATCAACCCGGTCGAGCTGTTCCAGCAGGCCGAGGAGCTGTTCGAGGGCGTGTACGCGCCGGAGCGTCTGGTCGCGGCCTCGGATGAGCGGGCGCTCTTCGTGGCGCGCGACCTGGTGTTGCGGCGCCGCGTGGCCTTACGGGCCCACTTCACACCCCAGACGCGTGGGCGCGCGTGGTTCGAGCGGGAGACCGAAGTGCTCGCCGCCCTCGATCACCCCACCCTGCGGCCGGTGTTCGGGGCCGGCTACCGCGGCAATTGGGCCTACCGGGTGGCGAAGTGGATCGAGGGCGAGAGCCTGCTGGAAGCGGTGGAGCGGGGCCCCCGCCCCATTCCGGCGGTGCTCCAGCTGGCGCGAGACCTGCTGAGCTTGTTGGAATATGCCCACGCGCAGCGCATCGTCATCCGGCGCATCGTGCCGACCAGCGTCATGTTGGACCTGAGCGATCACGCCATCGTGACGGACCTTCGCTGGGCCAATCCCTGTCTCGACGTGGCGGTGCCGGACACGGATCCTGCGTCGCAGCCCTTCCTGGCTCCTGAGGTGCGTCGCGGGGAGCCCGGCGAGCCCGCCAGTGACCTGTACACCGCCGGCGCGTTGCTCTACTTCGCCGTCACCGGCCTGGAACCGGCGGCTGACCCGGAAGGCATCATCCCGCCGTGCACCGTGCGGGAAGCCACGCCCAAGGCCCTCGAGCGCATCATCATGCGGGCGGTGAAGACCCATCCGCGGGAGCGCTATTTCACGGCGTCCGAGATGGGCAACGACCTGCTGTCGGACCTGGGGGATTTCGAGTTGCAGGCCATCGTCTCGTCGCCGCGCGGCAGCGGCGCCTGGACCGAGGACGCACGGGCCTGGGAGAAACGGCTGCGGCGGGCGCTGGGCGACGAGTACGAGCTGCTGCGGGAGCTGGGGACGGGCG
>Ga0209342_10002111_pt1 | contig 21687 bp, 26 predicted proteins | sample RifCSP16_2_FD_184023 | JGI IMG/M metagenome (GOLD analysis project Ga0209342, IMG submission 184023) | Soil microbial communities from Rifle, Colorado - Rifle CSP2_sed 16_2 (SPAdes) (version 2) | ecosystem: Environmental > Terrestrial > Deep subsurface > Rock core/Sediment | place: Rifle... | reverse complement strand
CGCGGCCAGCGGACGCCGGCCAGGATCTCTCCAAACGCGATCAGGAGGGCGCGGTCCCACTCTAAGATGTGACCGACAACCTGAGCCAGCGTCCGACCGTCCCCGGGAACCTGGATCGAGGCCTGCTCGGGGGTAATAACGTCCAACGCCGCGAGGTAGGTCTCAAGCACGTGCTTGTGCACCTCGAGCATGTGTTTACGGCGAGTTTCAGGAGCAAGGGCTGCCGCGAAAACCATGGATTGATGGAAGGAATCTTTCGTCAGCGTTGGCATGCTCTCCCCCTGCCCTGGTTGGCCTCGGTTCCCTTCTGTGCGCATCCCAGTTTCTGGCTGTGGGAGCCTCGGCTCCCCAGGATGCCCGTCGGTGCTCACTCAACAGGCGTAGACAGTGCAAGCTCGACCTCGCAAGTGCGCCCGCGCCGGTGTCCATGACGACTCCGTTCATCGACCATCGCATGAGAACCTGGATGGCCGGGAGCCCATGCCGGCCATCCAGGTGAACGCATGAGGCCGTTATTGAGGAATACGATTCCCACCCGAATCGGGTTCAGACCCGCTGGTAGCGCGCGAGGGGAGCGTTGAGACGCGGCCAAAGCCTTCGTGGTGCCGGCCAGCCAAGGTTGATGGAGGGGGCCCACTCTTGGACTATGACGGGGAGCTCCGACGGCACTTTGGAAGACGGATGGACTCAAGGTCGAGCTTTTGACCGTCAAAGCGTCTATCGTCGGATGTTGACCATGATTAAGCCGACGATACATACAACCACCCCTACCAGATTTAAGACCGTCGGCCGCTCGCGGAAGAGTAACGCGCCTGTGGGGAGGAGCACCAGGCCGGCGGCGGCATTGACGGCGATCGCCGCAATGCCGATGTCCCAACCCACCCGATACGCCAGCAGGAAACCGAGCTCAAGCCCGAGAATGGAAAACGCCAGGGCGACGCTGGCCCAGTTGACCTGCTTCAGCGCATCACCCAGACTGACCCTCAAAGGATAGATCAACAGCAGCAGCCCCGAAAGGCCGAATGCAACTGCGTAGGTCACCATCAGCCCGATCGCCGGGTTGACCGCCGGAGAGGTGGCTTTCTGGAACACGTGATAAAGCACGCTTGAGAGCACGGCGAGTGAGAAGGATGCATAGAAGAGAGTCATCTGGGGTACCTCTTGAGGCTTGCAGAGTAACCGGAAAACCCGCCTGGCTCGCCCGGCTCAGCCACTATTCCTGCGCCGGGCAGGAAACATGCGAGGCGGCCCGGAAGGCGATGGCATCGAAAGCCCTGCCTATCTGCTAGATGCCGGCTCAAACCGGAGGCTGGAGGGATTCCCCGATCGTCCGTCCGCGTGACCCATGCGATGCATGCCCCTCCAGCTGTTCGAGATGGGTACGTTCATCGGATAGCTCGGCCTTCAACAAACGCTCGATGGTTACTTTCCAGCCCCGGGCGCGGACACCCATGTCTCTCCCAAGATCGACCGCGGGTGTCTGCAGGACACGCTCAATCAACATCCGATGAGAGCGCCGGGCGTCCCTCAAAAGTTCCCGGTAGACTGTCTTCATGTATGTTTCGACGAGCAGCGCGTTGTATGTCCGCCAGTCGCGATCGTGAGCTTCAAAGAACCTCGGGAGCCTTCCGGCCAGCACCTCATCGATGGCCTGTGTGTTGGTGTAGTCCCACCCGATTAGGTGGGCCACAAGATCGCGCGTCGACCATGTCCCCAGGAACACCTCGTCCCGAGCTCCCGGCCCAAGACCGGCAGCCGTTTTCAGGATCCTGTGTCTTACATCTCCTAGCTCACTGATCAGCCTGTTCTTTTCAGCTTCGGCCGAAGGCGCTTCTGCAGACCTAATTGTCCCCTGGTTCCTTGCCCGGGCAGCCATGTGGATTTCCTTCGCCAAGAAGCAAGCAATCAGCAATCAGCTATGAGCGGTCAGAGTTCAGCAATCGACACCAAGCAATAAGCAATAGGCAATCAGCAATAAGCGATAAGCACTTTGCGATCGATGATGGCCATCCCTTGTCGGCGTTCAGCATCAGCAGTAACCAATGAGGACAAGCGCCGAACGATCGAAGACAAGCGCACAAGCTGAGGCTGAGGGTAGGTTGACCACGCTTGACACACGAGGCCGGGCAAACCTCCTGTGCACTTCGAGCCAGCGGGCAATGCGGTACCTGTGATGTCTCTTAACTCACCCAGCCGGGCCGAATCGGGATGTGTAGTCCTGCATGGCTGCCACGACCACCGCATGAGCGTGTTCGGATCCATACGCCGGCCCGATCGAGATCTCCGATGTCTTTTCTGGCGCCAGTTTGTAGGTCAGGAAATAATGGCGCAGCCGGTCGACCAGAGCCTCCGGTAGATCGGCCACGTCCGCAACCTTGGACCAAAATGGATCGTTCTCCAAGACGGCGATGATCTTGTCATCCGCCTCGCCGCCGTCGAGCATTGGGAGCCCCCCAACGACCTGGGCGTTCAACAGGACTTCGGCTCTGGCGATCGGGCGCTCGCTTACGACGCAGATATCGAGCGGATCTCCATCACCACGCAGTGCGCCCGGCATGAGGTTGCTGACGGTCTCTGCACACAGCGTACGCGGGACGAAGCCGTACAACGTGGGCGGGGCGGAAGATGTGCGCTGCGGTCGATTGACGCGCAGGTAGCCGGTTTCCTTGTCCACTTCGTATTTGACAAGGTCGAAGGGACAGATCTCGATGTACGCGTGGACAACCTCCGGAGGTGAGGGACCGACTTGCAGACCATGCCACGGATGCGGTCGCCACAAATGGAATGAATCTGGCATGTCCATCTTCGAAAAACACTCCTTCACTACCCGCGGGAAGTGCGCTGAATACTGGAAATGGGAATCTAGTTTGCGGCGGCCAGGCTACTCCGACAGAACCTTGAAGGCGAGGCGACGGCCCATCCCCCGGCCGACGGCAAGGGAGAACCACAGCCTCATGACCGAGTCGACGATCGACACCTGGTCTGGATGGCCGACACGCATCGGTCGTATTCCGACATCGCGGTCAATTGCTTCGAAGGCCTGCTGAGCCTCGGCGGACCCAGGAGTGTAGTACAAGTCGGCCGCAGCACCCCTTCTTCGGTCTCCAAAGGTTGCTGAAGATCCCCCGCCGCCAATCCCAGGGCCATGATAGCCATGAGGAGCGCCACGGCGGGGATGTCTTTCGGGTTGATGAACGCCGAGCCGAAGAGGAGAGGCTGAGTGACGAAGAGCGTCGCCACCAGTCCCGGCACACGCTGCATGAGCCGAAGGCAGACCAAGCATAAACAAGACAGGCCGGCGAGAAGATTGACGTGTTTCGTTAAATGAGGGCCGTCCGGCAGCTTCCAGCCGCGGAAGACACGCACCAGCGCCTCCGAATTGTGGAAGAGAAACATAACAGCGGGCCGACCCACGCGGGCGACCGCAGCCATGGGGTCGGAAGGCACTGCGAATGCCGACGAGCCGTTCATCTTTGAAGGGGGAGAACCTCAGCTTTCGGAGCGGTTCACGCCTGCAAGAGGCCGCCGACGGACGGCCACGCAGGGACAAGGCCTTGGCGGAACAGGATCCTGTCGGATCGCTGCGAGCGCGGACACGATGGCACATGCCTGCAAGGGCCGGTCCGTCTTCCGTGAGAACCGGGTGGAGCAGGGGATAGGAGCGCACGGCGCACCGCTCATGTGCATCGAGATGCAGGCGATCGGCCACGGATGGCATTCGGTTGAAGGCTGTCAGATGCGAAGGATTGTACAGATTTTCCACGAACTAGGGTCCTGAGGTGGATGATGGCAGGGCAGCCTCGCGCTGCCAGACTTCTGCGAATACGGCGTTCCCCCTTCGTACCTGGTAGACCAGCCTGAAGCCAGAGGTATCCCGCCATCTGTCGGACCTATGCATGCAAAGAGCCACGGTGTTCGCCTCTGCGGACAGCGCAAACCGATCGACAAGCTTCAAGTCTGCTCGTGCGTAGGGAGCAGCATTCTGGAGCGAACCGAAGACCTGGACCGTACCCCCCTCTGCCGAAATCTGATTGACGATTTCCGTGGCTTCTTTGAGAGACGTGCACCAGTAGTCCAGATTGTAGTATCCATACGCGCCGCTGACGCCACCTGCCAAGCTATTGAAGTACGTGTACTCGTAAGGATACAGGCGGATGATCCCCCACACTCCCGGCGCTATCGCAAGCACGAGGAGGAGGCCACGCATCCAAGGGCGTCGTGCATGATTGAGCAATGCGTCAAGCCCAACACAGGCAACGAGAAGCAACGGGGGGATGATAAACAGAAACAGCCTGATGTTATTGAAGACCGGGACCCTCCCGATGATCTGCCAGCTGATCGGGACGCCAGCCCATAATGCCACAAGTCCGGTCACGATCCCTCTCGTTCTTCTCATCAAGGACCGCCAGAGGATCGCCCCCAGCCCCAAGCAAGCAAGCACGAGAGCCGGCTCCGTGAGCTCGAGGACTAAGAGCGTCGGGAGGTAGCTCGGGGGAAGAATGAAAGAGTCGAGACGCTGCCCTTGGAAAAGGACATCGTGATGGCCAACATCCTGGATGGCAAACAGGCTGTTCGTCATCCCCCGGATCGGATCTGACCACAGGTATGGCCAGGTCGCATACGTCACAGATGCCGCGACCGCCCAGTACAGAAGCAGCGGAAGGAGCGCCTTTCTGCCTCTTTGGTAGAAAAGGTAAAGGCTGACCAGTACGCCGGCGAACAACCCTATCTGACGAACACAGATCGCAAGCCCGAGGAGAACCGCTCCTCCCACCAGGGCGGGATACCGATCTTTGAACCAGCGGCCTGCCGAGATGTTGTCATGGGAACCGAAGACCAGACGATATGCGACCACTCCCGCCAAGATGAACAGGCCTGCCAGGGCGAAACGCACGCTCGCGAAAAAGCTGTGATACCGGTCGAGATAGAGTGGAAGTGGTGTCTTGTATGCATCCGTGGCAATGCGTGCGTAGAGCGACTGAATGGGCCAGGGCGCATGTCCATCGTAGGCGGCAACGACGATGGATTCCCCAAGTAGGTGAATGACGCCAACGAAGAACAAGTCCGCCATGAGGAGCAAGCCGAGGAGGAGACACGCTCCGAGCATTCTACGCTTAGGTTCCTCGAGAGCCTGCCATCCGGTCCTCAATCGGTTCCTATACTCCCCGATCGCATCCAAAAAGCTCTCTGGTGGATGGGCCGAATCATGTCCGTCCACCGGCTGCCGATCTTCTCCGGCAGCCAGTCCGAGGGCCATCACCGCCAGGAAGAACGTCATGAAGGGGATGTCTTTCTGATTGATAAACGCGGAGCCGAAGAGGAGCGGTTGGCTGGCAAAGAGGATGGTTCCCATGAGCGCAGACGCCTGGCGCACAAGCCTCAGGGAGATCAAATAGAAGCAGAATACGCCCGCAAGAAAAGTGAGGTAGTTGGTGAAATGCCGGCCGTCCGGCAGTGTCCATCGTGGGAAGACACGGATGAAAGCCTCCGAACCGGCGGAGGAGAGCATGAAGTAGACGGGTCCGTGATTCTCCAGTGATATATCGCGAAAATACTCCTGTGAGCCCGAATAAGCTCTCAGTGCGTCGGCGCCAAGGTCGGCCTCGATGTACTCGTCCGTCGAAATGCCATAGGCCGTGACGATCAACACACCCAACACAATGCCGAAGGCGAGAATTGCGCCAATTGGCCAGTGGTTCCTTCTCGGCCGGGGGTATTCGAACGCCGGCGGCGCGCTCGGCGTCAGCCGCGTCCCAAGGATGTCAGAGTTTCCTTGGGCACTCTCATCCGTCATGGGGAACTGGTCCTGTCGATTACATTCTTCATAGGAGCGATCTCTCCATGCAATTCATCCTTCTGACGAGACGATATCGAGGTGACACTATTCCCGACACGAAGCCAGACCAGTCCGCTCAATCGGTCAGAGTGTTATCGGCGACGGCCAGGCTACTCCGACAGAACCTTGAACGCGAGGTGACGGCCCATCCCCCGGCCGACGGCAAGGGAGAACCACAGCCTGATGACCGAGTCGACGATCGACACCTGATCTAGATCGCCGACACGAATCGGTCGCATTCCGACATCCCGGACAATTGCTTCGAAGGCCTGCTGAGCCTCGGTGGAATCCGGTCCGCAATAGAACAGGTCGGCCGTGTCTCTGCCGAAGGTGGGGTCGGCGAAGTTCTCCCAGCCGAGGGAATTGAATGCCCGGAACACCTTCGCGCCTTCCGCACTTGAGACGAGGGTCTCAACGTGACTCAATGAAGCGCCTTCGAAGTCGTTTGTGGTATCGATAAGGAGTTTCCCAGCAAGGCCATGGGCATTGGCGTGGATCAACGAGTCCATCGCCCCGCCGGGAATGGCAAATACGATGACTTGTGAACGCCCGATGGCGTCGGGAATGGTCTCGAAGGGAATATCCGGATTTTCGGGGGTTCGTTCGGCCTGCTTCCGCATTGGCTCGCGAACCCCAAATGTGACCTCGTGGCCGGCGCCGGCCCATTTCTCGCTCAGCGCACCGCCGACTTTGCCGGATCCGACAACCGCTATCTTCATCAATCTCCTCCGTCCTTTGGAGTAGACATGTTGCTTGAACTCGATTGGCATGGATTCCCCAACGAGCGCTGCAACGGATTGTTGGGCACTCGCAGTCTCCTTTTTTTTGGGGAGCCGGTACCACTACTTGACCCCATGCCAGTTGCCCGTCTCGAAATCGCCCATGAAGATGCTCTTGTCCTCGGGACCTAGAATCCTGTCACCAGCTTCTTGGGCCATCGCCATGTGGTCCCTGGCCGCATCGTAGTCCCCGGCGAGCGCCATCGCCCTGGAGATCCCTTCTTGCGCATAGGCGATGTCGAAGTCTTGCATCCGGTCTTCGTATTCGTTCGTCAGCTCGAGGCAGGCTTGGGCATATTTCATGGCTTGGGCCGCATCGCCAAGGACCGTGTGGACATGGGCGACCAACCACAAGCCTCGCTGGCGGTTGACCTCGGTTCCCGCAAAGCGCCAGTGGTAGAGTGAGGCGTATGCCGCTTCGACGAGTTCGGCGTCCTCGGCCGGAGATCGCTCGGCCTTTCTCAACAACAGCCAGGCTCTGCTGTTGGCTTGCTTGGCCAACTCCCGATGGGTGTCTTGTGTGGGATCCATTCCCGACGCCTTTCGGAATGACGGCCGTCCATGCGAGGCAACCGGAATCGACTACGGGCGAGCCCGCGGCGCGGATCTTCGCGGCACACGCTGGCTTGCAAGTGTACCGCATCGAAAGTCCTGATGGGGCAAAGATGCGCCCCCACATTTGGTCGGTCTACGTCGGATGGCTATCACACTTTGCTCCGCTCATATCGGCGTTCCAGAATTCGCACGCTACTTCGGCGGAGGTGCAGATCACGGGGCGACCGGCCCGACTCATCCGGGCTGATGGGCCATTGCCGGCCGGCGACGAGGTCGCGCCAAAGTCCCAAGGCCAGGGCGACAGGGATGGGGTCTTCTCGCTGCACCGGGGGGTCAAGGCTGCCGGCGGATTCGGAAATCCACCACTACCGGGAGATGATCGTAGTTCCCTTTTTGCAGATCGAGGAGGACGTCTTCTCGCAGAAGACCGGAGTCGGCGAGAGCTTCATCTGAGAGAGTCGTTGTGTTGAGGACGAAGGCGTTCTGCAGCTGCAGCACGCTGTCGGAGAAAATGACTCGGTCGAGGGCTCTCGGGTTGAAGGGTTCACTATCGTTTCTCCAGGTGTAGAAAGACACCCCCTGTCTGTTGTGACTGGGCATTGCATCTTCCAGGGCTGTCCCATCCCAATCGGGTTGCAGATCCACGCCGTAGTTTCTCTCGTTGTAGATATCCCCTTGAATCAGCGTTCGAATATGCAACGCCGGATCCGTGTCGTAGGCGTTGAAATCCCCCAGAATCACGAAAGGTGTTCCTGCAGGGAGATCGAGATTGCCCCCCTGCGTCTCGAAATCTCTCACATGCGCCATGATCACATCTGCCTGGCGCCCCCTAAGCAGGATGTCTCCCATGTCTCCTCCCGACTTGAAGTGTGAACAGATCAGGTAGATATCTGAGGCTCCGAATTCCGTGTCGGGGAGATCTATCAGGGCTGCGGCCTGGTCGAGGCTAGGCATGACGTTCTCGCTGACCAGCTCGAATCCGTTCTCCATCAGCCCGAAGCGCGTGGCGATTACGTCGTCTCGCACATTGACAACCTGCCACTCGTCTTCGCCTGAGGATCCCAACGCCTGCTCCAAGAAGTCGCCCAGATCTCGTGCGCGCCGCGAGGAGTTGATCTCTTGCAGACAGACCACGTCCGGTCTTGTTGCTCGAAGGATCCTGCGGAACGCGTCGACACGATTGAAGGCGCGAAGGTCGTGGTTCTGCGGGTCGTCATCCGGGAAAATCGAGTCCCAGTTTACGTTGTAGGTCATCACGCGGATGCTGGCCGGGTCTTTCTGCAGGAAGATGTCTTCGGAGCTCTGCCCGACTGTCGGGCGCGTGTTTGGAGGCGTCGGGGGAGCGATGCAGGCAGTCGGGGTCGCCAGGATTAAGATAAGGAGGTGCAATTTGAATTGGTTCATGTGTATCGTTCAGCTATTCTACACTCCGCGACACCAAGCTCTCTTGCATTCCGCTTCATATGCGCCCAACCCTCCGGGGCGAACTGAGCGAGAACCTATCGGATTCGCCTCGATCAGGGCTCTTCCCACAGCGTCCTTCGGCGGAGTTTCCCGCGAGCCCCTCGATTTCTTTCGGGATGAACTCCGTCGAGGGGGTCCCTGGCCTGCGTCCTGGGCAGTATGTATCTTTCGTCTTCACTCGGCCCCATAGCCCCGAGCAGCCTGCCAGCCCCCCTGCTGCAGGCCAGGGAACGAGAGGCCGAAGCTGCACCAGGAAGGTTGCTGACAACCGTGTGATGTCGGCGCGGTGACCAGGCTGTCATCAGACGCGGCCGAAGCAAGGGGGCGGGTGAGAGGTTACTCAGGGCGGCGCCGAATTGCGACCATAGGTCGAATCCGGGCAAGGCCCTCGATATCATCGCGGGTTGGGTTAGAGGGAAGACCTTCGAGGCGCAGTATCTTCCCGAAAATGACGGGGCTGCGGGCCATCTGGCGCTCCAGGTAATCTGCGATTTCCCCGATGTCGTGAATGATTTCCGCCCGCCCCTCGAATCGGACGCGGCCGACGCGCACCCCGACAAGTGCGTCGGCCGCGATATTCCGGAGCCAATCGGCCGAAGAGCCGCGAGCCGAGGCGACCAGGAACGTTCCGTCAAGCTCCGCATAAACCAGAGGTGTCACCCGCGCCTTTCGCGATTTCCGGCCGGTTGTTGTCAACAAAAGCACAAAGCGTCCGACAACAGGCCCCAGTCCGATGGCGTACGCCAGTCGCGGCCCGATCCGAATCAGGCGCCAAAAGAAACGGGGAGCTTTCATACAATGGTTCCTTCGACGTGTCGACCGTTGGCTCAGGGCAAGTGCAAGCCGGACGACGCCGCTCAACGCCAATCCGGCCGCAATCGCGAGCCACCACGCGTCGGCCGAGAGCGCCGGCTTCGATACCCGCACCGCCAAGAATCCCAGCGGGGTCCACAAGCCACGCTGGTGATCAGGCCTGGGGAGCACGGTCGCGTCGCAGCCGCCTCGGCGAGGTGGCCAAGGCCTTTGACGGCCATGATCGTCCCGAGCAGGAGTGAGCGGTCGGCTGTATGACCTGCGATTTCCGGCCTATTGCATCGGGTTGAATTGAACCTGGACGGTCATCCCGGCCAAGATTCCGGGTGGCATTGCATCCAGATCTATTGTGGTCTTGTAAACGACGTCCCCTCCAAGTGTGTCGGCCACGAGTGAGATGGCACTGACCCGTCCGGAGACGTCCTGATCTAACGCATCGATGTGGACGGTTGTCGGCTCTCCGATCTGGACCAGGGGGACATCACGTTCGCTCAGATCGGTGGTCTCTACTCGTAGTCGACTGATGTCACTGATCACCAGGAGGACTTCGCCGGGAGCGGCATACTCTCCGGGGATCACATTGGTTGTGATGACCGTTCCCGAGATGGGTGCGATTAGACGGGTTGCCTTCAAACTCGCTTCTGCGGCGGCGACATCGTCTCTGGCTTGTTCCAATTCGGCCAATCGGCTTCCGGTGGAATCCACTGGGACCGTCTCTCCGTTCAGGGCTGCCAGATACCAGTGAGCCTCTTGCAGCGCGGCGTTGGCCGCGTCGAGGTTCGCCTGTGCCAACGCGGCATCCACATCCGAGGGCTTTCCCGTGTACCAGTTGAGATTAGCAATGAGTTGGTTCAGGTCGATCTGAGCCCTAGTCATCGCCACCAGGGCGGCGGCCTTGTCCGGGTCGTCGTCGGCCCGCCAGGCCACTCCGTGATAGTCATCCGAGGCCAATGCCAGCTTCTCCTTAGCCAACTCGATCTGTCCCTCGAGATTCTTGATGAATGTATCCGAGGCGCGTGGATATAACAGGCCAACCACTTTTTTCTGAGCCTTATCGGCCTCTTGCTGGGCTGTTGCGTATGCCTGGGAGGCAGCGGCGATCGCAGCCGGCGAGGTCAGCTCCCGCAGCGCTCGGATGGCCTGATCGAATTCCAAGAGGTAAGCGGTGCTGTCCAGCTCGGCCAGCAAGTCCCCTTGATGAACCTGGTCACCGGCGGCGACATGCACCGCTTCGACGAGGCCGGCAAGGCTGAATGCCATATGGGCCTCGGCCGCCGGGACCACGAAACCTGAGGCGGTCACGCTGGACCGAACCTGGGTCGAAGTGGATGAATTCCCCAGGATTACCGTCGGGAGTGGCGCCGGCGTCTGACCGATGGAGGCGCAAGCGCTGAGGCTGATCCCCATCAAGAGGGTCAGGATGAACTTGATCTTCATCTCACACCACTAGGCCTTCTCGGAGACCAGGCGATCTTCGACGACCTTTCCATCGCGGAGCGTAATGACGCGACGGGCGTACTTGATGACCCGCGGATCGTGGGTGGCAAAGACAAACGTGACGCCGGTCTCCCTGTTCAGGTGTGTCATGATCTCCATCACCTGTTCGCCGTTGCTCGTGTCCAGATTGGCGGTCGGTTCGTCTGCCAGGATCAGGGTCGGCTCCGATGCCAATGCTCGGGCGACGGCAACGCGCTGCTGCTCGCCTCCGCTCAGCTGGTCGGGGCGGTGATCCCCCCGGTCGGCCAGGTCGACCGACGCCAGCAGACCCATCACACGCTCACGCCGTTCGGCGGCCCCGTGCCCGTTCAGCAGCAGCGGCATCTCGACATTCTCGTAGGCGGTCAGGGTCGGAATCAGGGCGAAGAACTGAAAGACGAAGCCGATGGTGCCGCGGCGCATGTCGGCCCGCTGGTTGCGGTTGAGGTGGCTGACGTCGTGTCCTGTGATGTACACCTTGCCGCTCGTCGGCAGATCGAGGCACCCGATCAGCTGCAACAGAGTCGTCTTGCCCGAGCCGGAAGGTCCGACGAGCGCAGTGAACTCGCCGGCCTCGATCGAGAGATCGACCCCACGCAGGGCGTGTGTCTCGACTTCGCCGACCTTGTAGGTGCGGGTGACTGCTTCAACCCTGGTGACTTCCATATTATGCTCCTCGTTCTTCCCCGCGCTTGGAAAACCCGACCGGGCGGGGAGTCGACTCTCAAGGTTACTGGCCACCGCGCAAGGCCTCGACAGGTTCCATGCGTGCGGCCATCCAGGCAGGGTATAGTCCGGCCAACAGCGTGACAACAAGCGCCAGTATGCTCAGTGTCACGGCGTCACTTATCTTGAGGTAACCATAGATCCGCTCGCCGAAGATGATCCCGGTTATGCCGAAATCCCCGATGTAGAAGCCGACTTTGGTGGCGTAGGTGACCATCAAGCCGCCCAGCACGAAGCCGATGACGATCCCACCCAGGGCCAGCAAGCTGGATTCGGCGAAGAACATGGTCATGATCCGGCCGCCTTTCATCCCCATCGCCGAGAGAATGCCGATCTCGCGCGTTCGCTCGAAGACCGCCATGACCAGCGTGTTGACGATCACGGTGGCCGTGATGGCCAGGACGATAAGGTAGAGAACTGTCATGTAAGCTCCGGCGAACTGTTCGGTCTCAAGGATGATTTCGTTTGCTTCCTCCCAGGTCACGATCTGGTAGTTGGAGCTCTTCAAGGCAGAAGCGACGGCGACAGCCTGATCGCGATTCTGCAGAAGGACGAATATCACGCTGGCGTGGTCTTGCGCCTGTGTGATCGCTTGCGCCTTGACTAGAGGCATGAAGACTGTGAACTCGTCGTATGACGGCGTGTGGGTCGTATACACCCCCCGGACTATGAATGCTTGTTGGTCCACGTCGCCGTTCGAGGTGTTGACCAGTAAATTGACCTGATCCCCCGCTACTACTCCCAGCTTCTCGGCCAGCGGCTGACCGATCAAGACGCCCTCGCGGTCGTCAGCCTGAAGGAACTGTCCGCGCATCAGTCCATCACGGAAAGGGGCGTTGGCTTGAGAAGGCGGGTCGATCCCGATCACGCGAACCCCGGCCGACTGATCGCCGGTGGAGACGATGCCGCTGGCGAACAACCGCGGCGTTGCCAGGACCACCTGTGGGAACGCCGCTAATTGGCTGCCGATCTCATTCGGATTCTCGATGAGATCGCTCCAGGCCAGGCTGGTCTTATTCTCGTCGTACGAGCTTGCGCGTACTTGCATGTGGCCGCTCTCAAGGCGGATCGTCGACTCCATCGAGCCGCGCATCTCACCCGTCACGACGGCAGCCATGAGCAGCAAAAGGGAAAGACCCATCCCGAGGGCCAGGGCTGAGAAGAAGGAGCGCCGCCGATTTCGTCCGAGGTCACGGTAGGCCATCTTGAAGAGCTGGATCATCGGGGTCCTCACACGTAGTGGAGCGCTTCAGCCGGCTCGCGCCCCGCCGCTTCCCGCGCCGGGATCACCGCTGCCAACGCAGCGATGACGGCCACCGTCAGGGCCCGGGCCGGGAGCTTCTCCACGCCCAGGGTGGGGTAGACGCGTCCTGTGATCAAGGCGGTATACGAAGTGAGCGTGGAGAACGCGCTGTAGTCGAATCCGACCCGCCCGAGGATGGCCGTGAGCGAAAGCCCGAGGACAACCCCGAAGGCCACTCCAACGATACCCATCATCGTGCCTTCCAGAATGAACAGCGTCGATATCTGCCTTGGCTTGAGCCCCATCGCTCCCAGTAGGCCGATTTCACGCGTGCGCTCATACACTGCCATCAGGAGCAAGTTCAAGATCCCGATGCCGGCGATCATCAAAATGATCACGCTAAAGACGTTCATCACGGCGCCTTTGGTCCCTAGGGCCGACTGCAGTTCAGGGAAGTTGGTCTCCCACGAGTCGATCTCATAGCCGGGGATGCCCGACCTGAGCGCCGTCGCAACCGTTCTCTCCTGGCCGATCTTGGTCAACGAAATGATGACCTCAGTCGCAGAACCGGTGAGACCATAGAGGGACTGAGACTCCACGAGCGACATGTAGGCGGTGCGCTTCTCGATGTCGGGGAGTCCGACGTCGTAGATGCCGATGACCGTTACGGTCCGTTGGCGCATCTGTTCATGCGCCGCCTTGCCGGCCAGGGTGACGCGATCACCCACCTGCACGCCCATGGCGTCGGCCAACCCTTTGCCGATCAATATCTGATCTGTATCTTCAGACTGCAAGTAACGGCCTGAGACCACGTTCTGGGCAATCAGGCTCACCGGCGCTTCCATTTCCGGCTCGATTCCGGTGACGACCAGCGGGAAAGCCCCCTCCCGGTTGGTCACCAATCCGCCGGTGTTAATCCGACGCGAGGCAGCCACGACCTGCGGCTGCCTGCGGGCGGCGTCAACGACCGCCTGCGCGTCCGCCAGAGGCAGGAGTGGATTCTTATCATTGCTCTCACCGTATCCGACGGCGTGAACCTGGATGTTTCCACCCAGGATTCGAATGGCGTTGCCATATATCGCATTCTCGAAGCCGGCGACAAACCCGTCGTAGAACATCATGAGGGCCAGACCGAGGCCCATGGCGACGACGACGATGACGGTACGCCGGCGGTGGCGCCAGATGTTCCGCCATGCCATGCGAAGATACAGCCTCATGTCCGGGGCTCCTTTCGATCACAGCTGGCTTTGCGTTGAGGGGTCGACATGTTCTATTTCTCGGGTCTCCTCTCTTAAGATCCAGAAGTTGCGTTGCCGGACGTGTCGAGCGATCTCACGCGGGAGGCGGATGCGCGGGAACGATCACCGGGTCAAACCAGGCGTGGATCGTCTCGGAATCAATGAGGGTCAGCGAGCCATGTGGAGCTCCCAGAACACGCTCGATGGCGTCGCTGTAAGCCGCCACTGTCTGGGACACACGCTCGAGCGCCTCGCGATCGGTCTCCCGCTGGCGGAGCAAGGCGGCGAAGTCATACCCGAGGTCGTAAAGCATCGAAAGGATGACTCCACACACAAGCTCGGGGTGGCTCGAGCTCATCACACCTTCTGCAATCCCCTGCCGGATGACTTGCGCGAAGAGCGGGCCATACCGCTCGGGCATGGCCGCACGGAGCTTCTCGCGCACGATGGCGTTCTCGTCGGCGTACCAGACATCCAACAGCGCCAGGAGGTACTCCCGGCGGTCGGTCTTCCAGCGGGCGATCTTCTCAAAGAAAGAGCGTAGCTTCTCAAGGGTGGGCAGGTCGGGATCGTCGACGATCTTCGTGAGCATCGGTGTCGCTTCGGAGGCGAGTCGCTCGATCAAGGCTTCCAGCAGGACCTGCTTGGAGTCGAAGTAATGGTAGAAAGCGCCCTTGGAGATTTGAAGCTCATCCAGGATGTCCTGGACCGCCATGCCGGTATAACCCTTAGTCACTACGACAAGGCGTTGGGCGACATCCAGGATCTCGTTCCTGCGAGCTTGGTAGGCTTCCGGCTTGACGACGCGCCCCATGGTCCTTCTTTTATTAGACCGACGGTCGGTCTGCTTATCGTCGAGAGTATACGCATCCAGAAAGGGGCTGTCAATCCCCAGGCTCGATATAGCGGTCGGAACAGAGCAAAGTTACTATCAGGGGCCAGGCCGGCCGGTGGACGCGGGCCGTACGAGAACCCGGGGCACCCGCACTTCGGCCGGGATCCCACCCTTGACCTGGGGGATAGACCGCCAACTCGGCTGAAATTGTTCGATGCGCCAGCGCCCTAGCCGGCCCAGCCCAGCGCCGGCTGATCCTGGGCACCGGCTAGTGCCCCAGGTGGCGTAGGTCGGCCCATTGAAGCTCGCGGTCGAATGAGGACATCCGCCGCCATGAAAGCAGATTGGGTATCTCGTAGGGCAGAAACCGGATGCGGTATAGCGGTGGCAGGAGCGGCAAGCCCAGAAGCTCAGCGTTGAGCATCAATGCGAACAACCTCTCCATTTCCGCCCGGCGCTGGATCACGTACGGGGGAGCAATCCATGAGAGCGCCGCGCCGGCGAGGAAGTCGTGAAGCAGACGGCTGCAGCGAGTGAGCAGGTCCTGCCAGGAGTTGTGGATCATGTTTGTCTCTGGGAAGACCTCATGCAGAGTATGTCCTCCTCCCTCCCAGGTATCCTGCCCTTCGGTCGAGTCATGACCGGCCGGAGTGACGACGCGCCATCCATTCTCGCGCTAGATCGCCCAGGTGGCGCGGGTCCATCAATTCTTCCATGTCCGTCCCCTCGGTTGGTGACCATTGCTCCGGCCGCGCCTGTGTGACCCGGTCCCAGCCCCACGACGAGCGCAGGAGCGCGGACCAGCGAACGGAGACCACGGCGTGGAGCTAGAGATCTTCTACGACGAACAGGAGTCGGATGTTCCCGCCCGGTCTCAGAACTTCCTTCTCCAGCCTCATGCCTATCTTCTCGGCCACCCGCCTGGAAACGGTATTCTCCGGGTCGATCAAGGAAACCAGACGCTTGTTCTCCAGCTTCTCAAGGCCGTGCCGCTTCAGCGCCTCCGCCATTTCGGTGGCGTAACCCCGTCCCCAGCGGCTTCGCGTGATGACAGAAACCAGCTCGAGTTCATCCTGCCCATCGATTTCCTTGAGCAGCAACCCGCAGTCGCCGACAACCTCGCCCGAGGACTTCTCCTCGACGGGCCACAGATCGTGGGCCTCGGCGAAAGGGTCGTCGGCGGACTCGGCGAACACCTTGCGCAGCGTCCCTTCATCGCGTGGACCGCCCATATGTCGGGTGACCTCCAGATCGCTCCACATTGCAACCAGGGCGGGAATGTCGTCAGGTCGGGTGTGACGCAAGCGAAGCCGAGGGGTCTCGAGGATCGTGAGATCGGGCTCGCTCTTCACGGACACTGCTCTCCTTACTCGCCGAGGTTCTATTCCATCGTCCGGCGTCTGACGTCCGCCGTCCGCCGTATGACGGCGGACGACCAAGAACTGGGGACGGAAGATAGAGCCAACTCACCACGCTCCGCGATGCACCACATCCTCGAACGCTCGGCGGCCGCGCTTGAGTGAAGCCGAGCGTAGATCTGGAGCCGGATGCCCAATCGGGATCACCCCAATCGGCGTTACTTCCGCAGGGATCCCCAACGCCTGGCGGAAGGCCTCGAGGTCCAGCGCACCGGCGAAGCCAGCCGCCAACCCTTCGTTGACGGCGCCGAGCAGGATGAGCATAACTGCGCTGCCGACATCCATGAGCCAATAGGGAACCGGCCAGGCGATCTCCGTCCCGTCGGCCTGGATCTTGTCCGGTTCCTGGTAGCGCCGATGATAGGCGGACTCATTCGTGCACGGCACGATTAAGACAGGGGCGTTCGAGACGAACGGATGAAATCCGAAATTTGCGTACTCGGTCTCGCCGCAAATCTCGGCGATCGCTTTCTTCTTGACCAAGTCGGCGACGACGATGAAGTCTTGCCCCTGGGTGAACCCGGCGCTCGGTCCGCGGCGGGCCATATCCAGGATCCGGTCGATCGCCTCGGGCGCAACAGGTGCGTCGCTGAAATTGCGGACCATCCGGCGTTTCCGGACGACCTCCATCAAGTCCATCGTGTCCTCCAATTGGAGCCGCCCTATGAGAGGATAGACGGCAGACGATCGACGGCGGACGACGGACGATCGTCTGCCTACAATCGAGCATCCCGTTCGGGTCGTCTGACGTCTAACGTCTAACGTCTACCTTGTCTCGTTCGCCAGCCATTTCTGATGCTCGCCAAGGCCATCGTACGCGGCGTACTTGTAGGAGTCGGTCAGCGTCGGGTAGTTGTACACGGCGGCGATGAAGGTATCGATCGTCCCCCCGCCGGCCATCACCTGGGCTCCGAGATGGATCAGCTCGGACGCCTGCTCGCCGATCCAATGCACGCCCAGCAGTCGCTTGTCCTCGGGCGCGAAGATGAGTTTACACATCCCGGATAGGTCGCCGATGATCAGTCCGCGCGGATTCTTGTCGTAGTATGAGCGCCCGACTAAATGTGGGATGTCTTTCTCTCGGCACTCTTGTTCGGTCAGGCCGACCATCGAGATCTCCGGGATGGTGTACACGGTGAATGGCAGCACAGGCGAGACCTGTTCCTTGTAGTGCAGGTCGAAAGCATGCACCATCGCCACCCGACCTTGTTCCATCGAGGTGGCCGCCAGCGCGGGGAAGCCGATCACATCCCCGGCAGCGCAGATATTTGGCAGACTCGTCTGGTATTTCTGGTTAACCAGTATCAACCCGCGCTCCCCCATCTTGACCCCGACATGCTCGAGCCCCAGGCCTTCGGTGTTGCTCCGCCGTCCTGCGGCGAACAGGGCGACCTCGGCCTCGATCGCCTCGCCGCTCTCCAAGTCAAGCTCTACCCGTTCTTCGGCGGCGCGGATCCCGCCGACCCGATCATTGAAACGGAAGTCGAGGCCGAGTGAAGTGAGCTTCTCCTGGAGCCTGTGCGCGATCTCAATATCGACCATCGGGAGCAGCCGCGCTTTCGAGTCGATCAGAGTGACCCGGACTCCGAGGGCGGTGAAGATGCACGCGTACTCCGAGCCGATAACACCCCCACCGACAATGGCCATCGTCGTCGGGATTCGGTCCATCGACATGACCTCGTCCGAGTCATACACCGACTGAAGCTTGAAGGGAACTCCCTCCGGACGAAGGGGCGAAGATCCGGTGGCGATGAGAATCACTCCCGTCGTGAGGGCTCGGCTCCCACCCGAGCGAAGCTCGACTTGAACGGTGTTGGCGTCGAGGAGGGAGGCAGTGCCCCGGATTAGTTCTATGCCGTGCCGCCGGAGGTTGCGTGCGATCAGCTTTCGCTCCTTGACGACCACGATCCCTTTCCGGTACATGAGATCTTCGATTGTCAAGCCATCCCGCAGCGAGTAGTCGATCCCGTACAACCCGCGCTGCCTGAGCCCTGAGAAATACAAGGCGGTCTCGCGCAGCGTCTTGGAAGGAACTGTGCCGGTGTTGATCCCCGCTCCGCCCAAGTGTTCCGCCCGCTCAACGAGAGCGACCTTCTTTCCCCAATAGGCGGCTTGAGCAGCGCCTTTCTCGCCGGCAGGGCCGGAGCCGATCACGACCAGGTCGTAGTCGTACTGTGTGGACATGTCTCACCTTTACATTGCAGTGGTGCCAAATCGAGTTGAGAGACCGAAGACCGAGGACCGACGGCTGCCGATGGACGGCGGACGACAACAGACAAGGGACCGAAGTGGGACCGGAACTTCGGAGTGCTCTGGTGCCACAAGGGCGCCTGTCCCCGGTCCCCCGTCCCCCGTCGTCTGTCGTCCATCGTCCGGATGTTGGAAACCTCAGGCTGTCAGGCAGAACGGTCTCTCAGGGACTTGCGGAAGTGGGCCAATACCTCGACTTCTTCGTAGCCCAGTTTCTCATGGGCGGTGCGGCCGAGATTGTTGGTGAATTCGGCGTCGGAGGCCATCTCCTTGCAGCCATTGGCCAGAGCCCAAGCCTCGGCCTTCTTTACCAGTGCACGGCCGATGCCCTTGCCGCGCTGCTCAGCTTCGACGTACCATCCCTCGAGATAGCCGATCGGAGATGAATTGCACCCCTCGGCCATCAGACGCATGCTGACTTCCACGAACCCGTGGAGCCGCTTCTCGGCCCCAACGGCCACAAACACCGCGTTGAACTCCAGATCCGACAGGATATCTACGATGTCCTTGCGATGTTGTTCGGGAGCTAGGTGCGGCCACAATCCTTCCCGGAGGCGTTGCCATTCTGAGATCTGTGATCGCTTGAGCACAACAATGCGCACGCGCTTTGGCGTCATCCTGGCCCGCCTAGTATCGTGATCCACAGGTTGAATTGACCGACCTCGCCCTTGAAGCCGTCTCCGACGCGGACCTGGTCTGCGAGCATGCCTGGGTCCTTCTCATAGCCGCGGACGAGGTCCAGCATGCGACCATCATACCCGACGAGTGGTCCCATTGGATGATGAATCTCCCCACGGGTCGATTGGCTGCCGGGAGGCGGTGTACATGTGAAGTTCGAGGCTGGAGGGGAGGGCGCACCCATAAGGAGTGCGGCTAGGAGATCTTGCCTGCAGTCTGAGTTGGCTCGTTTTTGTAGCCGCAGGCTCCTGCCTGCGGTCGAGCACCGAGAAAGGGTGAGACTACCGCCTGATGAACAACCAATTGCTTAAGGCGAAGTAGGTCACGACGCCGACGATGATCGCCAGCCAGCCGATGGATGGCTGGAGCGGCAGAGCGCGCGACAGGATCGCCAACACGGCATAGGATAATCCGGCGAGTGCTAGGGAGACGACCACGGACCGGTCGCGGATCGCGTTTCCTCTGGCGTCACGCCGGAGCGGGAAGAGCGGCGAGCTCGTGTCGACCAGGTATCGTCCGCTGTGGGCATACCACAGAAAACCGACAAAGGTCAAAGCGCCCATTAGAGCACCGAGTGTGATGCCGGCGCCGGTTGAGATGAGATAGCCGAAGAGTGCGCTGAGGAGCGCACGGCTTACATAGAAAGGGATCAAGGCTCGGTTCATGACCGCGCTCCATTCTCTTTGTCAGCGGTGAGCCAGAACAGGTGGTCGACGCTTGTGTCCAGGGCTCGGGCCAGCCGGAGGGCGGTCTGGATCGAGGGGGTGAAGCGTCCCTTCTCGATGGAGATGATGCTCTGCCGTGTCAGCCCGGTGGCATGGCCAAGCCCCTCCTGGGTCTGGCCATGGGCCATCCGCAGCTCTCGAACCCTGTTGGCGACGTCTTCCGCGTTTCCTGCCGGTGCCACCGTGCTGCCCCATGAGTAAAGTGTACTTTACATGCGAGTGTAAAGCACAGATTACATATTGTCAAGCCCCTTTAGGTGAGATGGTTGGACTGGAGCACATGTTGGGAGGGTCTCTTCGGAGCTTCACGTCTGGCCGCCTGCGATCAGTGGGCGTGCCGGCGAACCACGACCACGTGACCTGGACGGTCTAGCGCCTTTTGTGCTGGGACGCAGTATGGGGGCGTGACGCAGGGACGCTTGAAGCGGGGTTGCTCGTTAGACCGTTTGAGTCCTCGCCATCGATCTGGACGAGCACGGCCTGTGCTGCCACCCGCCGAAGATAGCTGTTCGAGGTTTCGTCATATCCGTCGCAAGTAACCAGCGTCAGCCAGGACCGATCTTCGTGGCGGAACACACTCCGGTCGTCGGGCTTGACAATCCGGACTGAACGGATCTCGTAGGTGTACTGCTGGCCCCAGGCATGGATGGTCACGCGGTCACCATACCTCAGCGTGCGCAGGTCGGCGAACGGTCCTGGCCTGCCTGTCGGCAGCGTGACGTGCGCCGTGATGACGCTGTTGCCGGACCATGTCGGGAACGCGGTCCCGACCAGGTAGCCGGCCTGGTCCCACAGCCAGCGGACATCCCAGCCGTCGGTAGATTGCGGAACTCCGACGATTGACGTTTGCAGTCCTAGGCGAGGGATCTCCAGCCAAAGATCAGCGTAGGTCGTGTATGCGCCGTTTCCAGGCGTCAGCGGCAGGCGCGTCACGCGGCCGGGTGCGAAGCCGGTGTCCGGAATCTCCAGATTCGTCTCGACAATGGTGATCGACGCCGAATCGAAGTTATTCAACGGGTTCGAGTCAGGCGAGTCAGTTGTCAGCGTCACGTCATTCTGTCCACCCGGCGGGGTGGCTGAACTATTGACGACTGTCGAAATCGTTATGGTGTAGGTCTCTCCTGGAGAGAGGGTGCCGAAAGTCAGAGTGATGGTGTTGCCGACGATCACATAGGTTGGCCCGGCGGGGACCACGGCTACGGGGCCAATGTCCAGAAATGCCGGTATGACGTCAGTCGCCACGACGTTGGCGGCATCGGCGCTCCCGTTGTTTGTCACAACCAGGGTGAAAACCACTGTGTCGCCGATCGCAGCGGTCGATGGATCCCCGGACTTTGTCACGGCGGGATCGGCGATCGTGGCTGTCGCAGTCGGCGTAGGCGTGGCCGTGGCAGTAGGAGTATCGGTGGGTGTCGCCGTCTGAGTTCCGGTGGCTGTCGCCGTTTGAGTATCGGTGGCTGTTGCGGTCAGCGTATTGGTCGGCGTCGCCGTTTGAGTATCCGTGGCTGTTGTGGTCGGCGTATCGGACGGTGTCGCCGTCTGAGTTTCGGTCGGCGTCGCCGTTTGAGTATCCGTGGCTGTAGCGGTCGGCGTATTGGTGGGTGTCGCCGTTTGAGTATCGGTGGCAGTTGCGGTCGGAGTATCGGACGGG
>Ga0209342_10002109_pt1 | contig 21696 bp, 18 predicted proteins | sample RifCSP16_2_FD_184023 | JGI IMG/M metagenome (GOLD analysis project Ga0209342, IMG submission 184023) | Soil microbial communities from Rifle, Colorado - Rifle CSP2_sed 16_2 (SPAdes) (version 2) | ecosystem: Environmental > Terrestrial > Deep subsurface > Rock core/Sediment | place: Rifle... | reverse complement strand
CGGAGACGATCTTCTGGCGCACGATCGGATCGTCGGCCGCCCTCCCGCCGTTGCGCGTTGTCTTCTTCGCCAGCTCGACCACCCGCTCCACGGCCATCCGGAGCGAGATGTTCCTCATGAAGGTGAGAACGTCCCGTTCGTATGCGAGGGTCGTGATCGCGACCTCCCAGCCCCGGTTCACCTCCCCCACGACGTTGGCCGCTGGAACCCTGACGTTCTCGAGGAACACCTCGTTGAACTCGGCCTCGCCCGTGATCTGGCGGAGTGGCTGGACCGTGATCCCCGGGCTCCGCATGTCCAGCAGGAAGAAGCTGATCCCTTTGTGCTTGGGCGCGGCCGGGTCGGTCCGCGCGAGGTAGAACCCCCAGTCGGCCACGTGGGCCAGGCTCGTCCACACCTTCTGGCCGGTCAGAATGAAATCATCGCCGTCACGAACGGCGCGGCACTGGAGGTTCGCCAGGTCGGAGCCCGCGTTGGGCTCGGAGAAGCCCTGGCACCAGATTTCCTCGGCGGTGAGGATCTTCGGCAGGAAGCGCTGGACCTGGGCCTCGGTGCCGTGGGCCATCAGCGTGGGCCCGAGCATGCTGAGGCCGCCCCGGTTGACGGGCGGCGGCGCCTGGGCCCGTGCCAGCTCTTCATAGAAGATGATCTGCTCCACGAGCGAGACGCCGCGGCCGCCGTATTTGACGGGCCAGTTGAGCCCCACCCAGCCGCCCTCGTAGAGCGCGCGCTGCCAGGCGCGGAGGCGGTCCACGTGCTCCTGGTCGGCGCGGGAAAAGGCGAAGGACCCGAGCTGCAGGTCGCGCGGGAGGTGGGCCCGGAGCCACGCCCTCACCTCCTGGCGGAACGCCTGCTCCTTCGGCGTGAATTCGAAGTCCATGGCGCTAGGGTGCCGGGGGGCGCCGGCCGAGGGCGCGGTAGATCTCCTGCACCGGCTCCGCCGTCACGAAGGAACGACGCAGCTGCGGGGTCTGCAGCTTGCCCAGGATCGCCTCGATCGTCTGAGCCGCTTGGGAAAGTTGAACCTCGGCCTCCTTGTCTTTCCCCATCTTCGCCAGAATTTTCCCGAGCGCGGCCTTCCCAATCCACACCTCGCGCGGAGCCCCGATCGCCTCGGCCAGCGTGACCGACGCCGCCAGCGCGCCCGCCGCCTCGGCGAGGCGGTCCCGGGCCGCCAGGATCTCCCCCTGCAAGCGCTGGGCCCGGGCCACGTGCTTGCGCGAATCCGATTGGGTCGCCATGTCGAGGGACTGGGTGGCATAGTCCCAGGCCTCGTCGTGCCGCCCCTCCGCGAGCGCCAGCTCCCCCCGGGCGCGGAGGAGCGGCATGTGCCACCGCCAGCGCAACCAAATGTCGAGTCCGAGGAGGGCCCAAGCGCGGCGGAAAAACTCGTCAGCCAGGCCGTGCTCGCCGCGGTAGAGGTGGGCGAGGCCAGCCTTGAGGAGCGAATGGCCCCGAGGCTCAGGCCAGGGGAACAGCTTCTGGGACACCTCATCACCTTCCAGGTTGAGTCGGATCGCATCGTCGAGGTCGAACACCTCGAGATGAACGCCGCCGATCACGTTGGGGACTCGGGAAAGCCAGAATTTGTCCCCAGCCGCTGAGGAATAATCGCCGAGCCGCCGATACCACCCGAGTGCTTCCTCGTACTCGCCCTTCCCCGCGTAAGCGTTCCCGATCTGAAACGCGGCCTGCCCGAATACGAAGCCAGCATGCTCTCGTCCGGCAACCTCCACCGCCCGGTGGAGGCACTCGAGACTGCGGTCGAACTCCCCACGCCACTGGAAGAGACCTCCGACCCATCCGAGGGTCTGAGCCAACCGCCTCGGATTTCGGATCTCGCCGGCCAGCCGGAGCGCCTCCTCGGCATCCGGCACCGTCTCCGGAATGTGCCCGTATCCGGCCGCCCGGACAACAACCCGCTGGGCGAGGCAGAAGGCCCGTAGGCTCCGGTCGTTGAGTTCGGGCTCGATGGCCAGCGCCTGGTCCATGTACTGGATCGACGGCTTCGGTTGGTGGTACAGGAGGTACACTGTGCTCAGCGCAACCAGGATTTCGATCTCGGCCCGCCGGTCCCCGAGGGGCCGGACCAGCTCGAGTGCCCGCAGGTACTCGGCCGCCGCCTCTTCATACTCCGCCAGGACCATGAGGACGGCGCCATGCTTCTGGTGGAGGCTCACCAGGATCAGGGGGTCGGGCGGCGGCGTGAGCTTCCCAGCGACCTCCAGAGCGCGACCGAAGTGCACCTTCGCTTCGGCGTTGGCGAAGGCGTGACCGGCCCGTTCACCGGCCAGGACGCTGTAGTCCGTCGCCTTCTGCCACTCCTCCGCCTGGGCGAAGTGATGGGCCAGCTCCGCATAGTGGTCGGCGAGGCGGTCGGGGTAAAGCTCTTCAATGGCGCATCCGACGGCGCGGTGGAGCTCCTTCCGGCGCTGCTTGAGGAGGCTGTTGTAGGCCACGTCCTGGATGACGGCATGCTTGAAGATGTAGGCCGGTTCGGGCAGCAGGCCCTGCTCGTAGATGATCTCGAGCGTCTTCAGTTCCTGGAGCAGCCCCTCGAGCTGGCCCGTGAACCCCGCGATCCGCTCCAGGAGGCGCTGCATGAACTGCCGGCCGATGACGGAAGCCAGTTGGACCGTGCGCTTCCCGTCTTCGCCGAGACGATCCAGGCGAGCCATGATGATCCCCTGAATAGTGTCCGGGACGCTGATCTCTCCCGCCCCCTTCACCATCCGGTAGCCGCCGTTCTCGCGCCTGAGGACGCCCAGATCCAGGAGCGTTTTCGTGACCTCCTCGACGAAGAGTGGAACCCCTTCGGCCTTCTCCATCAGCGCCGCCTTGAGCTCCTCGGGGAACTGGTCGGTGCCGAGGACGCGGCCCGCCATCTGGAGCGCCTCGGCCTCCGAGAGGCTCCGGAGCGTCAGCGTCGTGTAGAAGCTCCGGCTCCCGAAGGGCGACGTGTAGCCGACCCGGTGGGTCAGGATCAGCATCACGCGCGCGGCGGCCAGCGAATCCATCAAGGAGGCGAGGTATTCCTCGGTGCTCGTGTCGATCCAGTGGAGGTCCTCGAAGACCAGCACGAGGGGGCGGATCGCCGCCCCGCGCAAGGTGATGGCCCGCCCCGCGTCGAAGATCCGCTTCCGCCGGGCTGAGGCATCCATGGCCAGGATCGCCGGGTCCCCGGGGTCCACGCCCAGCTGGTAGCGGATGTACGGGATGTGGGCCTCCAGCTCCCCCATCCGCCGCATCCCGTGCTCCACCTTGGCGATGATCTCCGGTTCGCCGTCCGACTCCTCGATGCTGAAGTTCTCCCGGTACTGGTCGATGGACGGCAGGAAGGGGATCGACTGGCCGAAGGAGATGCAGCGCCCCTCGAGCCAGGTTGCCTGTTCCTCGGCCTGGGCCAGGGCGCGTCGGAACTCCAGGAGGAGCCTCGACTTGCCGATCCCCGCGTCCCCGGCGATGAACAGGACCTGGCCGCGCCCGGCCTTGACCTCGCGGAAGCGGTCCAAGAGCGAGTTCAGCTCGCGCTCGCGCCCGACGAGGGGCGTGAGCTGCCAGCCTGCCACCGTGTCCAGCCGAGCGCGGCGGCCCTTCGAGCGGAGCACCTCGAAGGCCCGCACCGGAGCGTGCCCCTTCACGGCGACCTCCCCCAGGTCCAGGGTCTCGAAGAAGCCGCTCACCACCTTATGGGTGGCTTCGCTGACGAGGACGCTCCCCGGCCGGGCGTTTTGCTGGAGGCGCGCGGCAAGGTTTGTCGTGTCCCCCACCGCCGTGTAGTCCATCCTAAGGTCATCCCCGATGCGCCCGACCACGACCGGCCCCGTGTTGATCCCCATCCTCATCTGAACCGAGAGCCCGCGCTCCGCCTGGAGCTCCTTGCTGTAGTCCCGGAGCGCGCGCTGGATCCCCAACGCCGCGTGCACCGCCCGTCGCGGGCTGTCCTCGTGGCCGATTGGCGCGCCGAAGAGCGCCATCACCCCGTCGCCCGTGTACTGGTTGACCGTCCCCTCGAACCGGTGCACCTCCGCGGTGATGAGCTCGAAGCAGCGATCGATGATCCGGTGCACCTCCTCCGGGTCGAGCTTCTCCGCCAGGGACGTGAACCCCGCGACGTCCGCGAAGAGCACGGTGACCTGGCGGCGCTCCCCTTCGAGGGCCGACCGCCCCTTCAGGATCTTCTCGGCCAGGTGCTTGGGCGTGTAGGCGGCGGGGGCCGGCGTCCCCCGCTTCGGGGCAGGTGCCGGCACCGGCGCGGGTTTCGCGGTGGGGCCTGGAGCGGCCTGCAGACTCGCGCCGCACTGGCCGCAGAACCTGTTACCGCTGGGCGCTTCCGCGCCGCACTGGGGGCAGTGGAGCGACAGGGCGGTCCCGCACTGGCCGCAAAACCGGTTCTGGGGTGGACTGTCGAACTTACAGCTCGGACACAGCATGGCGACTTCTTATCTTACACAAACGGCCCCCCCTGAATAGCCCAACCTCCGGCCCCGTCAAAGTGGGCAAGAAGGGAGGTGAGGACTATGCGTCGGATGATCACTCTGCTCCTGGTCGCAGCGCTTCTGGTCGGATTCGCGGCACCGGCGGCCTATGCGGGTGGCAGGGGCCATGGAGGGAGCAGTACGGCCACCAACGTGGCCCTCGGCCTGGCCTCCTTCGCCGTGTTCAACCAGCTGGTCGGTCCCCTGCTTCACCCCAGACCGGTATACGCCAGGCCCGTGCACGTCTACCAGCCGGTCTACGTCGCTCCACCGCCCCAGCAGGTGATCTACACCCAGCAGCCCCAGGTCGTGGTGGTTCAACCGCCTCCGCCACCGGCCCCGTCCGTCGTGTACTACCCTCACGGCCGGTACGAGCTCCACTACAACGGAAGCCAGTATTACTGGGCCTGGATTCCCAACTCCCCGCCGCCGCCACCGGCTGTGCCGCCGCCCCCCGCGGGGCCTCCGGTGACGCAGTGAGGGTCATGCATCAAGACAGCGCCTGAGCGAGCCGCCCGCTTCCCGCAAGAGACGGGAGGCCGCTCGGGCGCTGAGGTTCCCGCGGGCCATGACGATGGCGACTTTCGCGCGCCCGCCTGCCGCGCCCAGATAGCGCCGCGCCCGGAGGCGCGAGACCTTCCCGAGGATCTGAACCAGCCGCTCGGCCCGGGCCCGGAGCTTCCGCGATCGCGGCTGGAGATCCACCATCCAGTTGCCGTACACCTTCCCGAGCCTGACGAACGCCGCCGTCGTGAGGATGTTCAGGATCAGCTTGGTGGCCGTGCCGGCCTTCAAACGCGTGGACCCCGTCAGGACCTCGGGCCCGACGCGCGGGGCGATCACGACGTCGGCGAGCCGGCCAAGCGGGCTACGCCGATCCATCGCGACCAGGACCGTCCGCCCTCGCCGGCGCCGGGCCTCGGCCAGCGCCGCCCTCACGAACGGCGTGACACCGCTCGCCGCGATCCCCACGACGACATCCCCGGCCCTGACCCGCCGGGCGACGGCCCGTTTCCCCTGACCGGCTCGATCCTCGGCGCCTTCGCGCGAGCGAAAGACGGAATCGCGGCCGCCGGCCATGATGGCCTGTACGAGTGACGGCGGCGTGTTGAACGTCGGCGGGCACTCCGCCGCCTCCAGCACTCCCAGCCGGCCGCTCGTGCCGGCTCCGACGAAGAACAGCCTACCGCCCGATTGAAGCGCGCCGGCCACCAGAGTGACGGCCCGGGCGATCTCCCGCCCGACGCGACCCACGGCGACGGCGACCCCGCGGTCCTCGCGGTTCATCAGCGACACGATCTCGACGGGAGCGAGCGAGTCGAGCCGGCGGCTGCGGGGGTTGGGCTGTTCGGTCGGAAGCGCGCCGTAGCGGGGACGAAACATAACGCCTTCGACCATACCACTGTTCCCTGCTAGATTGGGATACGCCATGGCGCGCGTCCTGACAGGCCTCGACCGGCTGCTGGCTACCCACCTCTCCCGCGTCAGGGGGCGCAGAATCGGCCTCCTCTGCCATCAGGCGTCGGTGAATCGCGACCTCGACCACGCCGTGGACCTCGTCGGATCCATCCGGGGCGCGCGTCTGGTCGCTCTCTTCGCCCCCGAGCACGGCCTCACCGGCGCGGCCCAGGACCACGCCCCGATCGCCGCGACCAGGGATCCGGCCAGCCGGCTGCCGGTGCACAGCCTCTACGGGCGAAGACGCGCGCCGACTGCCCGCATGCTCGGCGGGCTCGACACCCTCGTCTGCGACCTCCAGGACGTGGGCGCGCGCTACTACACCTTCGTCTGGACCATGGCCCTGGCGATGGGCGCCTGCGCGCGGGCCGGCGTCAGGATGATCGTCCTCGACCGGCCGAATCCCCTGGGCGGAGCCCGCGTCGAAGGCAACGTCCTCGATCCACGCTTCGCCTCGTTCGTGGGCCTCTATCCCCTGCCGGTCCGCCACGGGATGACCATCGGCGAGCTGGCGCTGTACCTCAACGCGCGGCACGGCCTCCGCTGCGACCTCGACGTGATCCCCATGAGCGGCTGGCGGCGCGCCATGCTCTGGGAGGAGACCGGTCTGCCGTGGGTGCCACCCTCCCCCAACATGCCGACGCCCGACACGGCCCGCGTCTATCCCGGCGCCTGCCTCATCGAGGCCACGAACCTGTCCGAGGGGCGCGGGACCACGCGGCCGTTCGAGTGGGTGGGCGCGCCGTTCATCGACGCGAAGCACCTGGCCGGGGCCCTGAACGCCGAGGGCCTGCCCGGGGTCCGCTTCCGTCCGTGCCGGTTCCGGCCGACGTTCCACAAGTGGAAGGGGCGCGCCTGCGGCGGCGTCCAGCTCCACGTGACAGATCGCCGCCGGTTCAAGCCGTACGTGACCGGCCTGGTTCTTATCGCCACCGTGCTCCATCTCTACCCCCGTCACTTCCGCTGGCGGAAGCCGCCCTACGAATTCGAGAGACGGAAGCTGCCCATTGATATCCTCTGCGGCACCGACCGGATCCGCCGCCAGATCCATGCGAACCACTCGCCCGCCCAGTTCGAAGCGTCATGGCAGCCCGCCCTCCGTGCGTTCGTGCGATCCCGCCAGCCGTATCTCCTCTACCGATGACGCTCGAGGAGCTGGTCGGCCAGCGGCTCATGTTGGGGCTCCCCGGCCCCACCCTCAGGCCCCAGGACGTCCGCCTCTTCAACGAGACGAAGGCGGGTGGGCTGATCCTGTACCGCCGGAACTTCCAGTCCGCCGCGCAGCTGCTCAGCCTCCTGACCCAACTCGAAGAGGCCCTCGGCCGCCGGCTGCTGATCGCGACGGATCACGAAGGCGGACGCGTCATCATGCTGGGAGAAGGCGTGACGGTCTTCCCCGACAACCTCGCCGTGGGAGCCAGCCGCGGGGTGATCTCGGCCGAGCGCCAGGGCCGGATCGAGGCTCTCGAACTCCGCCGCCTGGGCATCGACCTCAACTTCGCCCCGGTGCTCGACGTCCTGACGGAGGCCCCGAGCCCCAACATCGGCATCCGCTCCTACGGCAAGGACCCGGCGCTCGTGGCGCGCTTGGGCGCCGCCCGCATCCGGGGCATGCAGTCCCGCGGCCTCTCGGCCTGCGCCAAGCACTTCCCCGGCAAGGGCCACTCCCCGCTGGACGCCCACCTCCGGCTCCCCACGATTCCCTCCACGTGGGCCGAGATGAAGCGCGCCCACCTGCCGCCGTTCCTCGCCGCCATCGAGGCCGGGGTGGACGCGGTCATGACCTCGCATCCACTCTACCCGGCTCTCGATCCCGCCCCGCTGACGCCCGCGACGTTTTCCAAGCGAATCGTCCGCGAGTATCTGCGAGGCGAACTGGGGTATGGCGGCGTGATCGTGAGCGACGATCTCGAGATGGGAGCGGTCGCCGAGCTCTGCCCGGTGGGAGAGGCCGCCGTCAAGGCCGCCGAGGCGGGGCACGACCTCCTGCTGGTCTGCCACACCGAGGCGGCTCAGCGCCAGGCCTGCGCCGCGCTGCGTGACGCCTATCGAGGAAACCGCCTTGCCGTGAACGAGCTGGAGGCGAGCGTCGAGAGGATTCGGGGGCTCGAGGCCAAGCGGCCGCTGCGCTTCGAGGGAGGACCGCCGCGCTGCGAGGTCGGGGGACCGCCGCTCGCGAAGGCGATCGCCACCCAGGCGGTCACGCCGATCCAGGGATCCACGGATCTCAGGAGGCGCTTCAACGGGACGGTCGGCGTGATCTTCCCGCGCTTCTCCTGGCTGGCCGACCGCATCACGATCGAGCCGGCACTGCTCGACGAGGCGGCCTATCTCCAGGGGGCGCTCGGCCGCCTCGGGGTGAGGCCGGAGATCCTCATCGTCGGGATCGAGCCCACCGACGCCGACATCGAGCGGGCGGCGGCGCTCGCGACTCGCTCGGACGTGGCGCTTCTCTTCCTCTTCGACGCCCACCTCTACCCGTCCAACCGGCGGCTCCTGGACCGGCTCCAGGAGACGGGGCGGCCCCTCGCCGTGGCCCTCCTCAGAGATCCCTACGACGCGGCCTTTTTGAGACCCGGCGTGCTCGGCGTGACCGCGTTCGGCTTCCGGCTCTGCCAGCTCGACGCCATCATCGCCCGCCTCCTCGCCTGACGGAACGGCCCCTTGCCGGCGACCGCGCTTTGTTGTAGCATGGTTGCTACTAGCAAGGTCGCTACTAGCGGAGATGCTACAAACGTAATGCCCTGCGGCATATAGCAAAAATGGCCTCAAACCCATTCCGGATCGGTGTGCCGGTTACGGGCGGAGAACTCGCCGATCGGGAGACCGAACTCGGAACGATCCTTAAAGAGGTGCTGGCCGGCAGCCGGCTCTTTTTGATCTCCCCCCGCCGCTATGGAAAAACCTCCCTCCTGCTCGAATCTCGAAATCGCCTCCGGGCCCAGAACATACCCGTGGCCTATGTGGACCTTTACCAGGCCACGTCCCTAGCCCATTTCCTCGATCTCTTCGGGCGGGCGGTGCTGGAAGCCGTGGAGGGGACGGTGGAGAAGGCGGTCCGGGTGGCCGGGGAATTTCTCAGAACGATCCGACCGACCATGACGGTGAACGCTCAGGGCCAAGCGGAGTGGAGCATCGGGTTTTCTCAGCAGCAGCCAGACCTCATGAAGCTGCGCGACCAGATCCTGGCGCTCCCTCAAGCTTTGGCGGCGCGAAAAAGGAGCCGGCTGGCCATTTTCATCGACGAGTTTCAAGAGATTAGAGCTCTCGATGGAGCAGCGCTCGAAAAGGCAATGCGGGCGAGTTTGCAGCACCAGCCCCGCGTCGGCTACGTGTTCGCCGGCTCCAAAGAATCGCTGATGTGGGAAATGGTCCAATCGCGGCGATCCCCTTTTTTCCGGAGCGGCCCGACGCTCTCCCTCGGCCCGATCCCGGCCGAAGAGTTCAAGAAATACCTTTCCGGTAAGTTTGCGAAATCCGGTATGGGTGTTGTGTCCGAGCGCCTCGACGACATCCTGGCCGCCAGCGACAACATTCCGTTCAACGTCCAGTATCTCTGTCATGCTCTTTGGATCGTGAAGGATGGAAAGGGAAATGTGTCCTCCGGGGACATTCGTCACGGCATCGAATACATTTTCGCGTCGGAACGCGAGTATTACACTGCCTTGTGGGATCAACTCTCCCTACATCAGCGGCGAACCCTACGCGCCTTGGCGAGGAGCGGCGGCGCGGCCCCGTTTACCGCAGCCTTTCTTCGAGACTACGATCTCGGGCCGTCTGCTTCCGTTGCGCGGTCGCTTGGGCAGCTCCTGAAACGAGATGTGCTGAAGAAATCCGAGACGGAATACCGCATCGCCGATCCGTTCTTCAAGGCTTGGATCCTTTCGACGATGCCCTAACATCGCCCGCCTCCTCGCCTGACGGAGGGAGGAGGGCGAGTGGCGAGGGCCCGCGGGTGGCGCGGCGACCGGGGCGCCCCACGGCGCGGAGCGGACCGCGAGAAATCTCAGGAGTTCGGCGAGGGTCCGCGAGGCTCGTGTAACTCCGCGCTGGCGGGAGTGAGCACCTGCCCGGCGCAAGCGCGAGCGAAGCGAGCCACCGCTGCGGGCACCCATCCCTTGCGGATGGGTCGCGGACCCGCAGGCCCGTCCCCGTCTAGTCAAGCACCACGCCGCCGTCAACTACGAGCACCTGCCCCGTGACGTAGTTGGACATGGACGAGGCGAGATAGACCACGGCCTGGGCGACGTCCTCCGGTTCCCCCATCCGGGCGATGGGCTGGGCGGCGACGTTGTAGTCGAACCCGCGCGTCATCTCGGTCTCCACCGGCCCCGGCGCCACGACGTTGACCCGGATGCCGTAGCGGCCGGCGTCCTTGGCCAGCCAGCGCGTGAACGCGATGACGGCGCCCTTGGCGGCGGCATAGGCCGGGCCGCTGCGGCCCCCGAGCGTCGCGGCGGTATCCTCGGGGCGCGACACCACGCCGCCCGCCAGGCCCGAGGCGGAGGAGATGTTCACGATGGCGCCGCCGCGCGCCTTCAGGTGGGGGTAAGCCGCCTGGCTCACCAGCATCGTCCCCTTGACGATGACGTCCAGTTCGCGCTGGAGGGTCGCGTCGTCGAGCGCTTCCAGGCTCAGCCGCTCGGCCACCCCGGCGTTGTTGACGACGACGTCCAGCCGGCCGAAGTGGGCCACCGTCCGCGCCACGGCGCCCTCGACCGCCGGGCGGTTGGCTACGTCGGCGGCAAGGGCCAGGCACCGCCGCCCCAGGGCCTCGACGCCCCGCTGCGTGTCCACGGGAGGCTTGAGGTCCAGCGCCGCGATGTCGGCGCCCACGGCGGCGAGCGCGAAGGCGATGGCCCGCCCGATGCCGCGGCCGGCGCCCGTGACGAGGGCGACCTGGCCCGTCAGGTCCGCCGGACCACTGGCTGGGGTCAGGCCTGCGTTTTTGCGTTGGTCCTCCGGCGGGATCACGATGGAGAGCTTACCCCAGAAGGGCGGCCAGCCCCATTGCCCTTTTCCGTGACACATAGTAGGCTAGCAACTTGCGCGGCGTGCCCGCCGAGAAAAGCTAAACTCCAAGCTGACGAGGAGGAACAGGGATGAGCGATCTGAACCGAAGAGACGTCCTGAAACTCGGAGCGGTTGGGGCCGCCGGGGCCGTGGCGGGCCTCGGCTTTCCCGCGGTGGTCCGAGCCCAGGCCAAAGAGGTCGTGATGCTGGGCATCTGGCCCTTCACCGGGGCCTTCTCCGACGTGGGGCCCATCCTCGACCGCGGCATGAAGATGGCGCTGGAGGAGCGCGGGATGAAGATCCTTGGCAAGCCGATCAAGTACGTCACCCGCGACTCCGCGACCCAGGCCGGCGCGTCTACCCGACGGGTCGAGGAGGCGGTGGACGGCGAGGGGGCCAAGTTCGTCATCGGCCCCTGGTCGTCGGGCGTGGCGCTGGCCGTCTCCGAGGTGGCCAAGCGGAAGAAGGTCCTCCACTACTTCAGCGGCGGCACCGAGGACATCTCGGGGGCCCGCTGCCACCGCTACTCCTTCCAGTGGGCGGCGAGTCCCTACACGGCGGCCAAGACCGTCGTGGACACCTTCATGAAGGCGAACCCGAAGGCCAAGCGCTGGCACCTGCTCGTGGCCGACTACGCCTTCGGCTGGTCGGTGGAGAAGTACATCAAGGAGGTCGGGAAGACCCACGGCCTCGAGTTCGTGGGCGCCGACCGTCACCCGCTGGGCGAGCGCGAGTTCTCGAACTACGTGACCAAGGCGGCGGGGAACAAGCCCGACGTGGTGGCCATGATCAACTTCGGCCTGGACGCGGTTACGGCCGCCCGCGAGATCTTCAACTTCGGCCTCACCCCGAAGCTCCCGCTGATCATGACCTGGTCCTCGGGCGTGGAGGAGCTGGTTCAGCTGACGCCGGAGATCCGGGAGAACATCTGGGTCGGCTCCAACTTCTACTACACGGCCGACACGCCGGTGGCCAAGGAGTTCGTCAAGAGCTACCAGGCCAAGTTCGGCGGCCCTCCGGGCTACGCCCCATCGGCCGCCTACGGCATGACGCGGATGATGCTGCACGGCTTCGACAAGGCCAAGTCCACAGAGGTACCCGACGTCATCAAGGCCCTCGAGGGGATCGAGGTGAACGACCTGGTGGGGCGGATGAGGGTGGATGCCAAGACGCACCAGACGCTCCGCCCGTTCTTCTTCATGCGCTGCAAGTCGAAGTCGGCCATGAAGAACCCGATGGACTTCGCCGACATCATCGCCACCGGCGACACGCCGCTGCCGGCGGAGTACGCGGCGTGCAAGGACATCGGTAGCTTCTGAGCCAGCTCCTCGGCTCGGTCCTGAACGGGATCGCGACGGGCATGCTCTATGCCCTCATGGGCCTCGGCCTGTCGCTGATCACCGGGGTCCTGAACATCCCCAACTTCGCCCACGGCGCGCTCTTCGCCGTGGGCGCCTATTTTCTCTTCAGCGCGATCCACGCCGTCGGGAACTTCTGGCTGGCCCTCGTGCTGGCCCCCGTCGGCGTGGCGCTGCTGGGGCTCGCCATCGAATACGCGGGGATCCGGCCGCTCTACGCCGCCGGTCACGACTACCAGCTGCTCTTCACCTTCGGTCTGTCGCTCATCCTGGGCGAGGGGATCATCGTCGTCTGGGGGCCCATCGGTTTCAGCCAGCTCCCGCCCTCCATCCTCCGCGGCGGCCTCGACCTGGGCTTCATCTTCTACCCCAAGTACCGCCTCTTCGTGATGGTGATGGCCGGGCTCCTCGTCCTCTCCACGTGGCTCTTCCTCGAGAAGACCCGCTACGGCGCCATCATGCGCGCCGGCATCGAGAACAAAGAAATGGTCTCGCTGCTCGGCATCGACATCCACCGGCTCTTCACCGCGGCCTTCGCCCTCGGCGCCTACCTGGCCGGGATCGCCGGGGCGCTCACCGCGCCTATCCGCGGCCTCTCGCCCTCGATGGGCGTGGACATGCTCGGCATCGCCTTCGTCGTGGTCGCGCTCGGTGGGCTCGGCAACCTGCTCGGTGCCATCGCCGCGGGGCTGATCATCGGGGTGGCGCAGGCCGTCGTCGCCCTCTATTGGACCGAGGCCTCGGTGGCGGTGATCTTCGCCGTCATGGCCGCGATCCTCCTCGTTCGCCCCCAGGGCCTCTTCGGCATCCGGTGAGCCGCGCCTGGCTGGCCGTCCTCGCCGCGGTCGTCGTGCTCCCCCTGACGGTCCGCCACGCCATCGCCACAGAGATCTGGATCTTCGCGATCTTCGGGCTGGGGCTGAACCTCCTCCTGGGCTACACGGGGCTCCTCTCCTTCGGCCAGTCCACCTTTTTCGGCTCGGCGGCCTACGTGGCCGGCTACCTCCTCAAGCAGTACGCGATCAACGTCTTCGTGGCGCTGGCCATCGGCGTCGTGGTGGGCGCCGTGTCGGCGGCGCTGGTGGGCTACCTCTGCGTCCAGCGCTCCGGCCTCTACTTCATCATGCTGACGTTCGCGCTGAACCAGATGTTCTACTTCATCGCCTACCAGTGGACCACCGTGACGGGCGGCGAGGACGGCATGCCCGGGATCGGGCGGCCCGCGCTGCTCGGAGTGGACTTCCGGAACCCCCTCGCCTACTACGTCTTCGTCGCGGCGCTCTTCCTGCTCTCGCTCTGGATCATGAAGCGCATCGTGGAATCGCCTCTCGGGAAGATCCTCCAGGCTATCCGCGAGAACGACGTGCGGGCGGAGGCGGTGGGCTACGACGTGCCGAGCTTCAAGCTGCTCGCCTTCATCATCGGCGGGGGCTTCTCCGGCCTGGCCGGCGTGCTCTACGCGATGCTGTTCGGCATCGTCCCACTGGAGGCGATCGGGTTCGTCTTCTCGGGGAACGTGGTCTTCGCCACCCTCATCGGGGGCAGCGGCTCGCTCTACGGGCCGATCATCGGCTCCTTCGTTTTCATCTGGCTCTCCGAGTCCGTGAGCGTCGTGTGGGAGCGCTGGCCGCTCCTGCTCGGCGTGGCGTTCGTCATCGTGGTCCTCTTCTTCCGCGGCGGCTGCGTGGAGGCCTGGGCCCGCTTCTGGTCGTGGCGGGAGCGGCGTCGCGCTCTGGAGGGGATCGCGCAATAGCATGGCGCTCCTCCGGACCGAGACCCTCACCAAGGCCTTCGGCGCCCTGACGGCGGTCAACGGCGTCACGCTGGAGGTCCAGGCCGGCACCCTCCACTCGATCATCGGCCCCAACGGCGCCGGGAAGACGACGCTGTTCAACCTCCTGACGGGGCAGTTCCCGCCGACGTCAGGCCGGATCGTCTTCGACGGGCGTGACATCACCGGGACGCCGGCCCACCGGATCGCCCACCTGGGGCTCGCCCGCTCCTTCCAGCGCACCAACGTCTTCCCCGCCCTCTCGCTCCTGGACAACGCCTGGATCGCGGCCTTCGCGCGGGGCCGGTCCTGGCGGGGGCTCGTGTGGCGGCGGAGCGACGGCTACGCCGAGGTCGCCGAGCGCGCGCGGGCGGCGCTGGCGGACGTCGGGCTCGCCGACAAGGCCGACCAGCCGGCGCGCGAGATCTCCCACGGCGAGCAGCGGCAGCTCGAGCTGGCCATCGCGCTGGCCGCGGCGCCCCGGGTGCTGCTCCTGGACGAGCCGGCCGCCGGCCTCTCGCCGGACGAGATGCAGAAGATGGTGGCGCTGGTGCGGGGGCTCAAGGGGCGCTACACGATCGTCCTCATCGAGCACAAGATGGACATCATCATGGGGGTCTCGGACCGCGTCTCGGTCATGCACTTCGGGAGTCTCATCGCCGAGGGGACGCCCGCCGAGATCCAGCGGAACCCCGAGGTGCGCCGCGCCTACCTGGGCGGGATGGTCGCGGAATGATCCTCGACATCCGGGGCATCAACACCTACTACGGGCTGGGCCACATCCTGCACGGCCTCTCCCTCAGCGTGGCCGAGGGTGAGGTGGTGGCGCTCCTCGGGCGGAACGGCGCCGGCAAGACCACGACGCTCCGCTCCATCACGGGGCTCACGCCCCCCCGCACGGGGGAGATCCGCTACAAGGGACGCGACATCGTCGGCCTCGGCGCCCACCGGATCTCCCGGATGGGGATCGCCCTCGTCCCCGAGACGCGCGGCGTCTTCTCCTACCTGACGGCGCGGGAGAACCTCTCGATCGCGAGGCGGCCGGGCTCGCGCTGGCAGGTGGAGGCCGTGCTGGAGCGCTTCCCGAAGCTCCGGGAGGTGCTGGACCGCAAGGGGCGGCTGCTGTCGGGCGGTGAGCAGCAGATGCTGGCCATCGCCCGGGCCCTGGTGACCGGCCCCGACCTGCTCCTCCTTGACGAGCCCTCCCAGGGGCTGGCGCCGCTGGTGGTGGAGGCGGTGGTGGGGACCATCCGTGAGCTCAAGAAGGAGCGCGTGAGCATGCTCCTCGTCGAGCAAAACGCCGAGATGGCGCTTCAGCTGGCCGACCGCGTCTACGTCATCGACCACGGGACCATCGTCTTCGAGGGCACGCCCGCCCATCTCCGCGCCGACCGGCAGGTGACCACGACCTACCTGGGCGTCGGCGGCTAACCCCCCCTCACCTTTGTCCTCTCCCCCACGGGGGGAGAGGGGAGGGTGAGGGGGTTGCGTCTAGCCACGGACCCAGGAACCACGCGAGGAGGATGGTCCCCGCCGTCCCCCAGATCACGAGCCAGCTCCAGCCGAGCGGCAGCGCCCCCGTCTCGGAGAGGATCAAGAGAACCAGGTTCACCAGGGCCATCGTCACCATCGCGACGACGTTGGCACGGTTGGCGGCACGCGTCGAGAGGAGCCCCAGCAGGAAGACGCCGAGGAGCGAGCCGAAGGTCACCCCCGCGATCTTGAAGGCCAGCCACAGGATCTTGTCGAAGAAGGAGAATCCGTAGGCCAGGAGGGCCAGGATCAGGCCGAAGGCGATCACGCTGAGCCGCGCGACGAGCAGGTAATGGTGCTCCGTCGCGCCCTTCACCAGCGTTGGGCGGTAGATGTCGGTGACGAAGGAGGCGGCAAGCGACCCCAGGGGCGAGTCGATGGAGGCCAGCACGATCGCCGAGAGCATGAGCCCCCGCAGCACCGCCGGCATGGCGAACGCGATGAAGTGGGGGAAGATGTCGTCGGGGCGCGGCACCGGCAGGTTCGGGTGCTGGGCGTAGTAGGTGTAGAGCCCGGCTCCGAGCCCGAGGTAGATGATGAGGGTGACGAGCGTTCCCAGCGGGGTCAGCGCCAACGTCCGCTGGCTCTGCCGGCGGGTCTCCACCGTCAGGAGCCGCTGCATGAGATCGTGGTCGGTCCCGAAGGCCGCCGTCGAGCCCACCAGCCCGTTGAGCACCGCCAGCCAGACGATGTTCGGATCGGTCAGAATCCGCGTCCAGAAATCGGGGGCGCCCGGCGCCGGCCCCCAGTTGATGAGGGAGAGCCTGCCGGCCTCCCCGGCCACGGCGAACACCGCGCCCAGCCCCCCCTCGATCTGGGCGAGGAGGAAGCCCAGCGTCACGGCGCCCGCCACGAGGAAGGTCAGCGCCTGGAAGACGTTGGTCCAGACCACCGCCTTCACGCCGCCGGCGGCGATGTAGAGGATGGACACGGCGCTGAAGAGCGCGATCGTGGGCGCCATCGGCCAGCCGATGAGAATCGAGACGGCCAGGCAGGCCGCCATGAGGCGGACCCCAGAGCCCAGGAGGCGCGTGACGAAGAAGAAGATGGAGCCGGTGAACTGGGTCGCCCGGCCGAAGCGATAGCCGAGAAACTCATAGATGGTGGTGCAGTTGTAGGCGTAGAAGGCCGGGATGAAGAGGAACGCCACGGCGAACTTGGCCAGGCTCGAGCCCACGAAGAACTGGAAGTACTGCCAGTTCTCGCTGTAGGCGGTGGCCGGCACCGAGATGATCGTGACGGCGCTGATCTCGGTGGCGAGGAACGACAGGCAGGCGGCCCACCAGGGCACCCGGCGGCGCGCCAGGAAGAAATCAACCGTGTCGCGCTGCTCCCGCGTGAAGCGGACCCCGATGGCGATCAGGCAGGCGAGGACGAGGGAGAGGACGGCGTAGTCGGGCCAGGTCAGCGAGCTCGAGCCGGGAACCCCAGTGGGCATGGGCCGGGTTCATGATAGCCCCGGCCCCGGCTCCCGGCCCAGGGTTTACGGCTTGCGGACGTTCCGCTCCGGCGCGGCGTTCTCCAGCTCCTTCATCCGAAGCTTCTGGACCAGGTCGTCGTACGAGGACGTCTGGATCACCCGGTTGAACTGGGCGCGGTAGGTACTCACGAAGCTCATCCCGTCGATCAGCACGTCGTACACCGCCCAGCGCGAGCTGACCAGGTGCAGGCGGTACTCGATGGGGAGCTCCCCTTTCCGGCCGGTGAGAATCTTCGAGCGGACCGTGGCGTAGTCGCCATCCACCGTCTCGCCGACGTACACCATGCGCTCGGCGGAGTAGTTCTCGAGCTTCCCGAAGTACACGCGCTCGAGCAGATCCGCGAAGAGCCGCACGAACTCATCGCGCTGCTCGGCGGTCCGGTCGGTCCAGTGGCGCGCCAGGGAGCGCCGGGCCATCTCCTGAAAGTCGAACAGGTTCTCGGCGATCCGGCGGATCTCGATGCGGCGTCGCTCCGCCGCCGCCGGCCGTCCCAGGTCGGCGTCCTCCGCCACCTGCGCCACCTGCTCGACGGCGACCCTGATGACCTCCGTCGGGGTGGCCATCGATGCGGGGTTAGCGGACGCGAGAAGGAGCCACGCTGCGAGAGCTTTCTCCATGGTTGACCTCCGTCGGTAAGAGTCGGGTTCGGTCCGCCACCCGGCTACGGCAGCATACCCTGTGCCAGTCCCGGGTGCCGTCCAACCCCCTGTAATTTGGAGGTTGACACGCTGTCGGCCTGCGAACATAGTCAGCGGAAAATCACGGGCGTCAGGAGCCCAACGAATGCCGACAGGGGTGGCGGTCGGGGTAGATCTGGGCGGGACGCGAGTCCGGGTGGTGGCGAGCGCGGCCGGATGGTCACGCCGGGTCCAGACCCGCGCGCCCTCCCTGACCGACCTGCCGGGATTCCTCAGGCGCCTCTGGCGGCGGTGGGGGCTGTCACCCGGGGGCGTGGCCGCGCTCGTGGTCGCCGCCAAAGGCGTCTGGACACCAGCCGAGCAGCGGCTGGAGGAGCGGCGGCTGCGCGGCCTCGCCAGGCGCGTCCGAGTGATCTCGGACGTCGAGGCGGCCTTTCTCGGGGCCCTGGGGGAGGATCCCGGGGTTCTCATCCTGGCCGGTACCGGCTCGATCGTCCTGGGACGGAATCGGCGAGGCCGGTGGGCGCGCGCCGGCGGGCTCGGGCCGCTCCTCGGTGACGAGGGCTCGGCCTTCTACATCGGGCGCTGGTGGCTCACTGCCACGGGGCGCAACACCGCGCGCGACGAGGAGCGTCTGCGACAGATCGCGCGGGCTCCCGACGCGGTAGCGCGGATCGCGGCCGTCGCCCCCTCGGTCCTCCGCCGCGCCGCCCAGGGTGACCGGCGCGCGCTCCCGTTCGTGATCAGCTCCCAGGAGATCCTCGCAGCCCTCGCCTGCGTCGTGGCCGAAGACCTCCGGCTCCGCCCGCCGGTCCCTGTGAGCTGGGCGGGAAGCCTGATGGAGAACCGGGCCTTTCGCACCGGTGTGCTGCGCTGGCTCCGTCGCCAGGGGCTCCGGGCCCGGGCCGTGCCGCCGGCTCAGCCCCCGATCGAGGCAGCCCATGCCCTCGCGACCCGGCTCGCGCGGGGGACGAAGCGATGAAGCGCCTCCTCGAGATCACCGTCTGCCCGCTGGAGAGTGGCAGCGTCGTGTTGCCCCTGAAGCGCGGCGGGCACCCCGAACGCATGGACGCGCGCGCCATCCGGAAGCATCTGGAGCGCCTGATCCAGCGGCGCGGTCTGGCTGGAACGGTGTGGCTCAGGGAGGACTGCGCCGGCGGCTGCCACCGCGCGGGACCGAACGTGAACGTGGACGTCTTCGTGAAGGCCCCGCCCGGAGAGGAGCAGGACCACGTCGCCGTCGAAAGCCGGAGCTACGTCTACTCGCTCGCGTCCCTCCCCTGCCTCGCCCAGATCATCGACGAGAACCTGAAGCCCGGGAGATCCAGAGGTACGCGAGCGGCCCCGTCAGGGCGACGGCGACGGCCACCCCCGTGTTGAGTAGCCCCGCCGTGGCCATGGCGAGGAGCGCGAGCGCGCCCGGCAGCGCCACCGCCACCCGCGCGCCGGTCCGCCCTCCCGGAACCCGCCAGGGCCGCGCGAGGCCGGGCTCACGCCGCCTGAGGGCGAGGAACGCCGCCAGCTCCACGAGCAAGCTCAGCGAGTAGAGCCAGTTATCAAGGATGACCAGCTCCTTGAAGCTGAAGACGGCGAAGGCGCTGTAGATCACGCTCGACAGCACGACGGCGACCCACGGCGTCCCGTAGCGCGCGTGGACTCTTGCGACGGCCGACGGCATCTGGCCCGCCTGGGCCAGGACGAAGGGGAGCCGGGAGTTGGTCAGGAGGAGCGAGAGGAAGAGCCCGGCGGCGCTGAGCGCGGCGCCGAGGGTGATCCAGCCGCCGAGCCACGGCCCTCCGATCTGGGCGCCAATCCGGGGCAGCGCTCCCGTGTCCCATTCCCGCCACCCGCCGGCCGCCCCCAGGCCCACGCCGACGGGAAGGACATACGCGAGGGTGATCACCGGCAGAGTCAACGCCAGAGCCCGCCGGAACGCGCGCTCCGGGTTCCGCGTCTCGCCGAGGACCGTGGTGGGCGTGTCCCAGCCCGAGTAGTTCCACATCACCACCGCGAGGCCGAGCCCCAGCCCTTCGGCGAGGCTGGTCCTGCCGGCCGCCAGCGGCTCCCACGGAGCGAATTGAAGCCGCCCCAGGCCGACGACCACAAGCGCGACGATCGGCGCAAGCGCGAGCACACTGAGCCCCACAGCGCCCCACCCCACGACGCTGACCCCGCGGATGTTGAGGCCGGTCAGGATCCAGATGAAGGCCAGCGCGATCAGCCAGCGCGCGAGCGGCGTCATGCCGGGGAGCCAGTGAGAGAGATACTGCGTGAACAGGGCCGGGTAGACGGCGATGTCAATGAAGCTGTCCACCCAGCTCCACCAGCCCACCTGGAACGCCCAGAACGGGCCGAAGGCCCGCCTCACCCAGGTCACATACCCGCCCTCGTCGGGCAGCGATGAGGAAAGTTCCGCCATGACGAGCGTCACCGGGAGGCTCCAGACGAGGGGCGTGAGGATCAGGAGCAGGAGGGCCAGGCCGGGACCGAAGGACGAGACGGCGTCCTCGATGCCGTAGGGACCGCCGCTGACGTTGAAGAAGATGACGGCGGCGATGGGAAGGAGCCCGAGTTCCCGCCGGAGGCTCGCCGCCGGGCCCCCCGCGGTCATGCGTCCCTCAGACGGCTCCAGTGACCGCGCGAATAAGCGCCGCCAGCCCCTTCAGCCACTCGTCGAAGGGCGCCTCGGCATCCACGGTGATCTCGATCTTCCCGCTCGGGAGCTTCCTCACGCGGCCGGGCGTGGCGGTCCCGAGGGGGATCACCAGCGCCTCGCGGTGGATCCCCATGGCGTCGGTGATCGCGAAGATCTTCTCGATCTCCTTCAGCGTGACGGCGTCGAGCACGGGAAGGCCTCAGGGGCCGGATCTGAGATCAGCCGGGAGCCGCTCGCCTCCCGGCACCGTCAGCGGCGCGCGGTCGGCCTCGCGGAAGATCGTCAGCGACGGCACCGACGACTCCGTCGGCGAGACCCGGCGCTCCCAGTGGCCGGGAACGACAGCGGAGACGCCGAGGCCCGGGACCCACACCCGCCGCTCCGACACCCACTCCTCCCGCGGCCGGGCGGGAGCGGGAGCGCTCGGCGCGGGCCTCATGGCCATTGCCTTCACCTGACCGACCGCTGTCGACCCGGCGTCTCCCGCGTCGGCAGAGGCGAGAGGGCAGAGCGCCCAGGCGAAGAGCATCACGATCGCCATGCGCTTCATGGGCCTATGGTAGTCGGGCGGCTCGGCGCGCGCAACCTGTGCTATACTCCGCCCCAGGCCGCGTCCCAATGAGGCGAATCGTACTCGCTGTCGCCCTTGCTTTCAGCGTCCTCCTGGCGCCACTCGCGGCCGACGCGCAGCAGGCGGCGGGCAAGGTCTACCGGATCGGTTTCCTATCGGTCCTAGGCGCTCCGACCCCTTCGACGCCGGCTGGCGTGCTCGAGGCGTTCCGCCAAGGGCTGCGCGAGCTCGGGTGGGTTGAGGGCCAGAATATTGTCATCGACTATCGATTCGCGGAGGGTAGGTTCGACCGGCTGCCCGACCTCGCGGCCGAGCTGGTCCGGCTCAAGGTGGACATCATCGTAGCGGTGGCGACGCAAGGAGTGGCGGCAGCCAAGAACGCCACCGAGACGATCCCCATCGTCATGATTTCCGGTAGTGCCGATCCTGTTGGGCTCGGGTTCATCGCGAGCCTGGCGCGCCCGGGCGGGAACGTCACAGGGTTGTCCTACAGCGTCGGCCCGGAAATACTTGGCAAAGGGCTGGAGCTGCTCAAGGAGATCGTCCCCAAGGTCCGCCGTGTGGCGATCCTCTCGAACCCGGCCAGTCCGGTCCAACCACTCTTCATAAGAGAAGTGAAGGTCGCGGCCCGGTCGTTGGGAGTGCAGCTTCAACTCCTGGAGGCCCGAGGTCCCAACGAGTTCGACGGCGCATTCGCGGCGATGGCCAAAGAGCGCGTCGGGGCACTCCTCGTAGTGGC
>Ga0209342_10002108_pt1 | contig 21699 bp, 15 predicted proteins | sample RifCSP16_2_FD_184023 | JGI IMG/M metagenome (GOLD analysis project Ga0209342, IMG submission 184023) | Soil microbial communities from Rifle, Colorado - Rifle CSP2_sed 16_2 (SPAdes) (version 2) | ecosystem: Environmental > Terrestrial > Deep subsurface > Rock core/Sediment | place: Rifle... | reverse complement strand
GAAATCCAAGCGTGGGGGCACCCGTAGCCAGGTTTGGGTCCCCAAACCTACGGGTGGAAATCCAAACGCTGGGGCACCCATGTCCAGATTTGCTCCGCAAATCTATGGGTGCGGGTGCCCGCGCCGTAATCAGCGCCCGCGCTGCAATCGGCGACGGATCCCACGTTTCTGATGGCCGTTCCTCGAGCGGCGCGCAAGATGCGGAGGGATCTCATCGAGGCGGACCAGGTCCTGAGTGGCTTCCGCTCGGCGGAGGCAGTGCAGCTTTCCCTCGCTCACCAAGACCGTCGCCGGCCGGGGATAGATAAACTGCATCGAATTTGAGATCGTATACGCGCCGGCGTTTTTGACGAGGAGGATCCCCCCGCGCTGCATCGGGGGAAGCATCACATCGCGGCGGATGACATCGATCTGCATGCAGAGCGGACCGTAGAGGTCCACACTCTCCGCGGGCCCGTCACCTTCACGCAGCGCGACCACCTCGTGACGGAAGTAGTACGCTGACGGAATCAAATTGACGCCTCCATCCACGACCACGCCCTTCTTCCCGCCCACCATCGACTTCACAGACACCACGCTCACCAGGAGCGAGACCGCCTCATCGACGAGGGCGCGGCCGGGCTCGAGGATGAGCTGGGGACGGCGCTTGAGCCCCCGCGCCGCCGCTTTCAGCGGACCACAGATGGCCTCCGCGTATTCATCGAACGACGGCACCGTCAGCTCACCAGGCAGAAGCTGCCCGTGAAGGGTGTTCCGCGAGGCATACCCCCCGCCCAGGTCCAGATATTCGATCTCGGCCCTGAGCTTGGACTCGACCGCCCGGGCCAGATCAAGGAGGCCCATCACGGCCCGGTTGTAGATGTCGGCCTGGGTGAGATACGTTCCGGCGTGCAGGTGGAAGCCGGTGAGGCGGAGACGCTGTGAGCCCTGGATTTTTCTGCAGACATCCAACGCCTGCCCTGACTCCAGATTGAAGCCGAACTTGTCCCACGGCGGATCGTTCACCGCCATATTCACGCGGATCCCGATCCCGATCCGGCGACCGAGCTGCCGCGCGACCTCCTCAAGGTCGTAGAGCTCTTCGAGCGAGTCGATATTGATCCGGGCGCCCATGCGCGCCGCTGACAGGAGATAGTCGAATGGCTTCCACGGGCCGTTATACACGATCTGGCGACCAGGGACCCCGAGCGACTGGGCCAGCTCCATCTCGAAGCCGGAGACCGCCTCGGCCCATGCGCCTTCCTGGTGCAGGATGGTGCAGATTCCGGAGAGGTAGTTGGTTTTGTAGGAATAGGCCACCGCGGTCTCGGGGTAGCGGGAGCGAAAGGCGGTGACGAACGCGCGGTAGTTGCTCCTGAGCGTGGCCTCGGACACGACGTAGAGTGGCGAGCCGAATTGGGCCCTGATCGCATTCACGTTCACCCCGTCGATGACGGTCTCAGTGTGTTCGGGATGACTCCACCCGCTCCACTGTTTATCGATGGTGCCGAGCTGCTGTCGCGTAATGAGCGGTCGCTCGTAACTCGGTCGGATGGTTGTTGCCATTCGCATAGTCTCCTTGGGTGACAAGTCGGCTCAAAGCCATGAACTCGGTGGGTTGGTCCACAGCCACTCTGGCCAGGTGAAGCCCGACGCGATAGCTGGTCTGGGCAAGCCCGGCCTTACCGAGCGCCAGGCGAAGATAGTGAAGTGGGAGGTCTTGGCCGGCGGCGGACGCCAACGAGATCCACGAGGGGAACCCGGGCTCGATGCCGGTGAAGCAGGGACCGCCGGCCGTGAACGAGAAGGTCAACGTCAGCGGCCCCGGCCAGGCAAACTTATCCAGCAACGGCTTGACGACAGTCCGGATCGCCGAGGCGTCAACAGTCACCGCTGACCAGACGGCGCCGTTCTCGGACCGGTTCAGCACTCTCGCTGCGACCCATCCGATTGGACGACCGCGCTGATCTCCCAACGCGGCGATGCTGATCTCTTCCCCGGAGGGAATCTCTTGAATGAGTAACGGAGTGATGGAGTGAGCATGGTGCTGGGCCACCATGATCTCCAGCTCATGCCAAGTGGCCGCGACGCCGACGGCGCCATCGCGTGACTGAAGCCTGAGCGGGAAGCGCCACGTCACGGCTCGAAGCGGCCGCAAGTCTCGCGACCGCAGCACGCAGTGCTGCGGGGTCGCCACGCCTTTGAGCTTCCCGCGGTCAGGAAACGGCAGCAGCGTGTTCACCAATGATTCGGAAGGGAAGAGCAGCGACACGCCATTCGTTCGGAGACCACGCTTGAGCGGGATGAGGGAGCACCAATCCGAGGGCCCGCCCGGCAGAATCACGAGTGGAGCGAAGCGGCGAGCGACTCCGCGGATTCGCTCGATGAACCCCTCAGGGGACACGACAGGCGATGGCGTCACCACGACCTCATCGGCATGGTTGATCGCCTGAATCCCGTCGGTGAACGGGTTTTCGACCAATGCGATGACTCGGACCGGCACCGAGCGCTGTCGCCGGAGAGAGAGGGCCAGAATCAAACCCGCCGAGGGTGAGTCGGCCCCATTGATCCCGAGGATCGCCACGGAGAGTGGCGCGCTCTTTTTCACCGCAGCCCCTCCAGCTCGGCAAGCGCCGCCACGCGTTCGAACGGCTGGAAGAAATCTTCCACGCTGCGGGTGAAGAGGCATCCGACCACATAGGGCTTGGCCGGCGCCACCGTGAGGCCCAGAGCGAGCCTGAACGCCATGAGAGGGAGGTTCTGCCCGGCCGCGGCTGAGAGGGCAATCCACGCCGGAAATCGCGGGTTCACCTCGATGAGGCTCACGGCTCCACGCTGCGGATCATGGATCATCTCGACTTCTGCCGGGCCGACCCAGCGAAGGGTCCGAACCAGCGCTTCGGCCTTCTCGATGATCTCGGGCGCCTGAACGGTGATTCCCGCCCATCCCTTCCCTCGATCGGTCAGTCCGAGCTTCTTCATTGCGACCGCTCCAACCAACCGATGACGCTGATCCGCAAGAATGGCCAGATCGAGCTCCTCACCCGCCACTCGCTCCTGGGCCAGCAGCGGGAATCCCCACTGGCCGCTCAAACGGGCGAAGGCCCGTTCTGCCTCGATCTGGTTACTCACCAGTTGGGCGTCTGTGAACGATCCCTTGAGATAAAAGGGGTAGGAGAAGTGTTGCAACGCCGTCCGTAACGAGGCGCCGGATGAGAGCACGAGGGTCCTGGGCGAGCTGAACCCGACCCGACGGGCCAACGCGGGCAGCTCGACCTTTGACCGGCGCCTGATCTGGCGCTCGTCGGGCAGCAGACAGTGAATCCCCAGGCCGTTGAGCGTTCGCTCGGCCTTCGCCGCCAGCAGCACTTCGGGATCGAGCGTAGGGAAAAGGATCTGGATCGGGTTGGTCCGGCAGATTTCTTTCAACGCGTGGCAGAACGATTCGGCCCCTCGCGCCGGGGCCGGGACCACAAAGACCTTGTCGAAGATCTCAGACGCGTAGAGCCCGGTGTGCCGATGATCGAACGTCAGGCCGATCAGTTTGCCGCGGAACTCCCGCGCCTGCCTCAGGCAGCGGGCCACAGCAACTCCGGGGGCGGGGTTGTCTGTGGCGCTGAGCCCTGTAATGGCCACCGTCACCTGCGGAAGGCGCTTCATGGTTCAGCGCGGGCGCCCGGCCCTTGACGCAGTAGGCGTCAAGGGCACGCCCGCGCCCGAATCTTGAGCTGGCGCGGGCAGAGCCCGCGCTCGAACACCCCCAGCACGCGAGAAAAAAGGTCGGGTGTGGGCGTGACGATAGTCCGGGCGCCCACACCGGAAAAGATCGGGGTTGCGAGCCGGGTAGCCGCGCCTACGGCACGGTTGCGCGCTCGAACACAGACGAACATTAAGCGTGAGACCCATGACGAGGTTTACAGCTCCTGCTAGTGAGTCAGGGATCGACCGAGACGCCGTACGCCCGAGCCTGCGTGAAGAAATCCCGGACGTCAACGGCCGCCCGCTCGGTCGGGACCGAGAACTCGCGAGTGAGGCGACGGGCGATCTCGGCCGAAGGGCAGCCGTTCTGATAGAGGCGAAACGCCATCACGCCCGTGCGATTCAGCAGGTACATCTCTCCCCGATCCGGGTGGAAGATGAGCCCATTCCCGTTGGGTGACAACTGAACCTCAAACCCACACGAATCCCCGTGGCGGCTACCGTGCGGGGCTGGCATTATACTCGCCTCCTCCCTTTGGAGTGTTCACCATTGCCGATTGCGTCTCCCGCAATCCTGCCAGCACCGCCGGGTATTGCGGATAGATCTCTACAGCTCGAAGGTAGAGGTCCCGGGCTTCTTTGAGTTTCTTCTCCTGCTGAAGGCAGAACGCCACTCCAACCAGCGCATCCACGATTTCAGGCTCACGCTTCAGCGTCTCAGAGAAGAGCTTGCTGGCTTCCTTGTAATTTTTCTTGGAGACCGCGACCCAGCCGAGCATGGTCTTGGCATTGGTGAGGATCGGGAAGGATCCACTCTGGCCGAACGTCACCCAACGGGTCTGAGGGGCTGCGAGTTTTCGACTGCCGATCGCTTTCTTCAGTGCCTGTTCCGCCTCTTGAAGCTTCCCCTCCATGTAGAATGTGGCGCCCAGCCCAAAGAGCAGGTCTGGGTCATCAGGCTGAACCTTCAGCAGGCGCTCGAACTCCTGGCGCGCCGCTGCCAACACCTGCCATCTGGCGAACCCCCACGCCAAGTCGCGTTGGAGATCCCGGTATTCCTTGGTCCGATCGATCAGCTCTCTGAACTCCTGATCCGCCACCTGCCCCGGAGTGGCCGCGAGGGCGTACCGAAACGCGGCGATGGCGTCGGCGGAGCGGTTGGTTTTCACATACGCCCACCCAAGGCTGCGGCTCACCTCGGACGAGGCAGGGGCCAACTGGTAGGCTTTGAGGAAGTTCGTAAGCGCCGACATGGCATCCCCGGCTCGAAGCTCCGCCCAGCCAAGCGCGAGCAGGTAGTCGACAGAGAGCGGCGCCAGCGTGGACGCTTTGGTGAGCGGCTCGATCGCGTCCTTGTGTCGCCCCATGTTCACGAGCGTGAGCCCCCGGCCTTCCAGACTGTCCGCGTCCTCGTTCTGCGCGAGGAGCTTGGCGAACCGATCCAGCGCCTCGTTGTGCTGCTGGGTGAAATAAAGACTCCATGCCTGACCCCGCAGGGCTTCGCGCTTGTACTCATCGGGAAGTTTCTGCTGCACGAGGGTCTTGTCAAACGCGCTGACCGCCTCGGTGTATTTGCCTTCGCGGTAGAGCGCCCAGGCCTGATCGAGCTCGGGGACCTGAAGCTTCCTCAGCTCTGCGAGTCCACGAAGCGCCGCCTGATGGCCGGGCGTCGCTTTTAGCGCTTCCTTCAACAGCGGCTCTGCCTGCTCGAGTCGCTTCCGCTTGATCGCCACCCAGCCCAGGCCGGCCTTGGCCTCGGCCAGGGCGTCTTTGCCATCGGCAAGCACGGCCCGCAACCGATCCTCAGCTTTGTCGAGTTGGCCCAGCTCGATGAGGGCCCAGGCGCTCCCGGACTTGGCGAAGGGGATCGTCCCTTTCGGGAGCTCCCCCGGCTGCGCGACGATGACGTCAAAGGCATCGGCCGCCTCCTGATACTTCCTCTGATAGAAGAGCGCCCAGGCCTGGTCATAGGTTTGATAGCGGGTCGCGCGAATCGCGGTCAGGCCTTCCAGCGCCGAGGCGTGCTGAGGGACGAGCGTGAGCGCTTCCGTGAACGAGCGCTCAGCCTCTTCCCACTTCTTTCTCTGGAATGCGACCCATCCCAGGCCCGAGTGCGCCTCGGCGCTCTTCGGGTTTCCATTCAGGATCACGCGAAAGATCTTCTCTGCGCCGCTGGGGTCTTTGAGTCCGAGCCGAGAGAGCCCAAGCCCGATCTTAACGGACTCCTTGGTCATCTCGGGAAGCGAGCCGGGGCTCTGGTCGAGCGCGGTGAAAGCATTGGCCGCCTCCTGATACTTCCTCGCATAGTAGAGTCCCCACGCCTCGTCAAAGCCCTTATATCGGCGCTGGCGGAGAAGAGCATTCCCCTCAAGCGCTGCCGCGTGCTGAGGCGCGAGCGCCAGTGTTTTGGCAAACCCGGCCTCGGCGTCATCGAGTTGTCCGGTTTGGAGGGCGACCCACGCAAGACCGGCTTCAGCCTCGATGGGCCGTGTCGCTTTGAGCTTCATGAAGAGGTCGCGGGCTTCGGGGGTCTTGCCGGTCCTGAGAGAGCTCCACGCGAGGAGCTGTTGGACATCGGGCCAGTTGGGCTTGGCTTTCAGCGCTCGCTCCAGGTGCGGAATGCTCTTCCCGTACTCCTTCTGTGTCGCGTAAACCTCACCTAACCCGCGCTCCCCTTCTCGAGGCTTTTTTGTCCCCGACTGACCGTTGGTGAGCTCGAGGTAGCGCTTGAACGACGCCTCCGCGCTCTTGAACTCCCCAAGGGCCAAGTGAGCATACCCGAGACCGAGGTAGGGCTCGTCCCAATTTGCGGAGACCTTGTTGATGATCTGGAACTGCTCCAGCGCAAGCCGGGGCCATCCTTTTTTGAAATACGACCAGCCGAGTCCTTTACGGGCTGAGTGAAGGTCAGGGTTGTCGATCATCATGACGAATTCCCCGTAGATCTCGCGCTCCTCAACAGTCACCATTCGGCTGTCCGGTGCTTCGCGGAGCACTGTCGAAAAGTGAAAGAGCGCTTCATCCACTCGCTCTTGAGACCAGAGCGACCAGCCAAGCAGAAGCCTGGATTTGAAATCAGAGGGATTTTTCGCAACCAGCGCATCGAGAATCTGCCGCGCCTCGGCGAACTTGTCCTGCTTGAAAAGCTGAAGGGCGTCGTTGAAGCTCTTCGGCTCGGCGCCGGAACTTGTCAACCGTCCTTCAAGACAAATCGCTGCCACGAGAACCAACAAGGCCGCAATCCAACGGATCAAGCGCTGTTCCATGTTTCCCCCCTGAATTTTTGATTCGCGGGGAGGGAACGTGCAAGAAAAACGCCTAGCCGGTTTGGCGAGAAAAATTAACCAGATAAAAGGAGGACTGGCCAGCGAAAGAGATGGAGCGCAAGACAGGGTGACATGGAATTCGGGCCGGGGTGGAGCGAAGAAGAAGGCGCGATCAAATTTTCTAGTACGTTGGGCATCGTGTCACTCTGATTTTCCTCATTGTCAGCGTGACATGAGATCGGGGTTCGGGGTCCGGGGTTCGGGGTCCGGGGATCGCGATTGGAAAAGCTCCCGTTCTCGGACCCCGATTCCCGAATCCCGAACCGCGGCGATCTCTTCGCTCGAGCGCGCATCCAGAGATCTGTGGGCCCAGATACCCGGCCCGCGCCACCTCGACATTGATTTGCGCGGGAGCACGGGCGGGCGATACGCCCGGGTGCCCGTGCTGCAATCAACGGAGGTTCGGAAGGGGGATGTGCCCCCCTCCGAGTTTTAATCGCCCGGAGGGGGCTCCCAGGGAAACCTTCGCTCGTCCGTAGAGCGAGGCGGGGCGAGCGGTTGGCGCTTCGAAAGCAACGCTGTCCCGGTCAGGGCGGAGATCCAGATGGCATCGACGTGAGTGGCGCCTCGACGCTCGAGGAGGACCGGCACGATCCATCCCGCGATCTGAAGTTCGCGTCCCAGGGCCATCGCTCGATCCGGACTGCTGATCAGCTCCTCGGTTTTTCCGCGCATCGCGGCGAAGAGATCCTGAACCTTCAGCGGGTCGACCACGTCGAACCGTTTGGTACGCTCCAAGGTCAACGCGATCATGTACGGGACCCGGCGGGCGTCAGCCGGGCTTCCGGTCAGGTCAAGAAGCGGCGCCACCGCGACTTTCAGACGCCCCTTGGTGATCCGAACACCATCTTCAGGGCGAGGGGTCGGCTTGCCAGCAAGAGAGATGAAGCGCGCCTCACTGTACGACGGGAAGACCTGGACGATTTGGGCCTGACCGAGCTGCTCCTCGAACCGGCCGAGTGGCTGGCTGGTGACCGGGTGACGGAAGACTTCGCCTTTCCGAAAGACCTGAAGGTCCACGCCCGGAGTGATCCCATCCTTCTCTGAGAGATCCACAAAGAGCCTTTCACCATCAACGCTCACCACCAGCCCCTCAACCGGACGCAAGCTCTGAGCGAGCTCTCGTGCGAGAACCTCGAAGGTGGCGCCGATCTGCTCAGTCAGTCCCGCCTCGGCCGGCCCGGCCACCAGCATGAGACCAATGAGCAGCCCTAACCGAATCCGCTGCCCCGCGAACCCCGAACCCCGAGCCCCGAACCCCGAACCCCAGCTAATCATCAGAACACCGCTGAGGGCGTGTGCGTGCCAAAGACTCGCCGCAGGGCATCTGAGATCTCCCCCAATGTGGCCGAGAGCCTGACCGCTTCCAGGATATGGGGGAGGAGATTCTCGTTCCCCCGAGCAGCAGCCTCGACCCGATCAAGCGCCTTGAGCACTCGATCGCGGTCACGCTCGCGGCGGAGGCGGTCGAGTCTTGCGGCAAGCGCCTCCGCGACGGCCGGATCGACCCGGAAGAGCGCGATCGCCGCCTCCTCGTCCGTGACAAACTCGTTCACCCCGACCACGGTCCGCGCCTTCGACTCGACCTCTTGCTGGTACCGATACGCGGACTCCTGGATCTCTTTCTGCATGAACGAGATCGCGTGCACCGAGCCGCCCATGGCATCGATCTTGGCGAGATAGGCCTCCGCCGCCTCTTCGATCTCTTTGGTCAACTGCTCGACCGCGTACGCTCCACCGACCGGGTCGACGGTGTCGGTGACTCCTGACTCTTCCGCGATGATCTGCTGAGTGCGCAGAGCGATTCGGACCGCGGCATCAGAAGGGAGGGCCAGCGCTTCGTCCATCGAGTTGGTGTGGAGCGACTGACAGCCACCCAGCACCGCTGCCAACGCCTGGAGCGTCACTCGCGCGATGTTGTTCATCGGCTGCTGAGCGGTCAGCATACTGCCCGCCGTCTGCGCGTGAAAGCGCAGCATCAGGGAGCGCGGGTCCTTCGCCCGGAAGCGCTCGCGCATAACGCGCGCCCAGAGGCGCCGGGCCGCTCGATACTTGGCGATCTCCTCCAGAAAGTTGTTGTGGGCGTTGAAGAAGAACGAGAGCTGCGCGGCGAACTCATCGACGCGGAGGCCGGCCCGAATCGCCGCCTCCACATAGGTAATCCCATTCGCCAGGGTAAAGGCCACTTCCTGCACCGCGGTCGCTCCCGCCTCTCGGATGTGGTAGCCGGAGATGGAGATCGTGTTCCAGCGCGGCACGTGGTCCTTGCAGTACGCGAAGAGATCAGTGGTGAGCCGCAATGACGGGCCGGGCGGATAAATATAGGTGCCGCGCGCGATATACTCCTTCAGGACATCGTTCTGGACCGTGCCGGAGAGCTGCTCCGGCGGGACGCCCTGGCGCTCAGCGGTTGCGATGTAGAGGCAGAGGAGGATCGGCGCGGTGGCGTTGATCGTCATGGAGGTGGAGACTTGATCCAGCGGGATCCCGTTGAAGAGCCTTTCCATCTCGTCCAGTGAGGAGATCGAGACTCCGACCTTTCCCACCTCGGCCTTGGCCAGCGGGTGGTCGGCGTCATACCCCATCTGGGTCGGGAGGTCGAACGCTACAGAGAGACCGGTCTGGCCGTGGTCCAGGAGAGAGCGATACCGCTCATTGGTCGCTTCCGCCGATCCGAACCCCGCGTACTGGCGCATGGTCCACGCGCGGCCCCGGTACATCGTGGGATAAATCCCGCGCGTGAAAGGAAACTCGCCGGGAAATCCCAGGTCCCTCAGATAGTCGAGGGTCGCGGGGTCGAGCTCGGCGTAGATCCGCCCGAGTCCGCTCCCCCATGAAGTGGTGAAGAGCGCGTCACGCTCAGGTGATTTGGCAAGCGCAGGCCTGAGCGTCTGCTCTTCCCACGCCTTCCTGGCTTCTCCAATTTTTTTCCGATTGCTGTCCATTTTGCGAACCCCGAACCCCGGTCCCCGATTACACTCTTTTCTGGTCACTCAATAGCGGACCCCGAGCCCCGGACCCCGGACCCCGGTCACAGCGGAATATTCCCGTGCTTCTTCGGCGGGTTTGTGTCTCGCTTGGTGTGGAGGATCGCAAGGGTCTGGCAGAGCTTTCGCCGGGTCTCTCTGGGCTCGATCACCTCATCGATTAACCCGCGCCCGGCTGCGACGAAGGGGTTGGCGAACTTCTCGCGGTACTCGCGGATCTTCTCGTCACGAAGCTTGGCTGGATCCTCGGCCTGCTCGAGCTCCCGCCGGTAGAGGATGTTCACCGCGCCCTCAGGGCCCATCACCGCGATTTCCGCCGTGGGATAGGCGAAGTTCGCGTCGGCCCGAATCTGCTTCGACGCCATCACGCAGTAGGCGCCGCCATAAGCCTTTCGCGTGATCACGGTGAGCTTGGGCACCGTGGCCTCCGCAAACGCGAAGAGGAGCTTGGCGCCGTGCTTGATGATCCCCCCAAACTCCTGCGCGGTGCCGGGGAGAAATCCCGGCACGTCTTCGAACGTCACGATTGGGATGTTGAAGCAGTCGCAGAACCGGACAAAGCGCGCGCCCTTCAGCGAGGCGTTGATGTCCAGGCAGCCCGCGAGATGCGCGGGCTGGTTCGCCACGATGCCGACCGGCCGCCCGTTGAGCCGGCCAAACCCCACCACGAGATTCGCCGCATAGTCGGCCTGGACCTCAAAGAAGTAGTGGTCATCACACACGGTGCGAATGATCGTCTTGATGTCGTACGGTTTGTTTGGGTTATCGGGCACAACGGACTGGAGGGACTCATCCACCCGATCGGGCGGGTCAAGAGTGTGCCGGACCGGCGGATCCTCCAGGTTGTTTTGCGGGAGAAAGGTCAGCAGCTCACGGATCAACGCGAGGCACTCCTCCTCGTTCTCAGCCTCGAAGTGGGCCACTCCCGACTTCTCCGCATGAGTGGCCGCTCCCCCCAGCTCCTCGAAGGAGACCTCCTCGTGAGTGACCGCCTTGATCACGTCGGGCCCCGTCACGAACATGTAGCTCGAATTCTTCACCATGAAGACGAAGTCCGTGATCGCCGGCGAGTAGACAGCTCCCCCCGCGCACGGCCCCATGATCGCGGAAAGCTGGGGGACCACGCCCGAGGCCAGCGTGTTTCTCAGAAAAATCTCGGCGTACCCGGCCAGCGAGACCACACCCTCCTGGATGCGCGCCCCGCCGGAGTCGTTCAACCCGACGACCGGGACACCCACCTTCATGGCAAGGTCCATGATCTTGCAGATCTTCCTCGCGTACATCTCAGAGAGCGAGCCGCCGAAGACTGTAAAGTCCTGAGCAAAGACGTAGACGGGCCGTCCGTGAATCCGACCACTGCCGGTCACCACGCCGTCCCCCAGGATCTTCTGCTCCTCCATGCCGAAGTCGGTGGACTGGTGCACCACGAACTTGTCGATCTCGGCAAAGCTTCCCTTGTCGAGCAAGAGGTCGATCCGCTCGCGCGCGGTCTTCTTCCCAGCCTTGTGCTGGCGGTTGACGCGCTCTTCTCCCCCGCCAAGCGCAGCCAGGCGATCAAGACGCTTGAGTTCCTCAAAACGATCGTGCGGGGCCATCATGCTCCTCGAAAGGGGGCACACTCCCCCTGTTCAGCTTTCAGCACTCAACGATCAGCAATCAGCCACTCCGTGGTAAACAGGATCCCCGCTGATGGCTGACCGCTCTTGCACGAGCGAATTATTATAGGGGGTGCGGTGACGGAAGGTCAATGAATTTGAGAGGTTTTCTTGCCCCGACTCCTCAACGCGTCCTGCAAGCGGCGCAGAGTTTTCCGATGCGCTGCAGCGAAAATCGGGGGAGGCCTCAACTCGCGTTGACTTCGCCCTGGTCGCTCTGTTATAACCAGGACAGCTTCCCCAATTTTTCCGCGAAGAGGGTTCGTGCAGGTGTCTTCTCTTACGTACTGGGTCATCACACTCTCGGGGCTTGCCGTCTCGGCCGCTTTGATTGCAGCGTTGCTCGAGGTCCGTCGAGCGGCCCGGCAGGTGGCCTCGACGTTGTCCAAGATCGAGCCAGAGATTCAGCCGCTGGCCACGGCCATGCAGGATCTTGTGGAAGAGGTGAGGAACCTCTCCAAACAAGTGGGCCACGAGCTGGGGCGAGTCGCTGAGATGACCGAGCGGATCGAACTCATTGTTGAACGGGTCGGCCGGGTGGTCGGGCTGATCGGAAGTGTAGGCCGCGTGGGGAAGATTGTCGGTGTCGCGTCAGGGGTCAAGAAGGGCTTCGACGTCTTTGTCAGCCGCCTCTTGACCAAGAACAAAAGTTACTGATAACCGTTCGATTTCAATAACACGCCGTCACCCGGCGAAGGAGGATGACATCATGAGCGATGAACGAGGCGATGCTGCCGGATATCTCGGCTGGTTTTTCCTGGGTGCGCTCGCTGGCGCGGCCACCGCGCTCTTGCTCGCTCCGAAAAGCGGGAGGGAGACTCGAGGGCTGCTCCTGGAAAAGGGGGGCGAGCTCGCCGAGAAGGCGCAGGAGGCCATGGGGGTCGCCCAGGAGCGGGCCTCCGTGTATTTTGAGAAGGGGAAAGAGTATCTCGAGGACCAGACTCGCCGGCTGACCTCCGCGGTCGAGGCCGGTCGCGAAGCGATGAAAGAGGAGATCGCGAAGTCACGCCGGGAAAAATAGTGAACCCGGGGTCCGGGGATCGGGGTTCGGGGTTCGCCGGAATTGAATTAGCTATACGCTGGCTGCTGGCGGTTATCTCGTTCACGAGTGTTGGGTTCGCTACCGCTGAGGCGCAGGAGCTGCCCATCTTCGATACCCACATCCACTACAGTCGGCCGGCTTGGTCAGTCTACTCCCCAGAGGATGTGCTGAAGATCTTTGATCGCGCCGGGGTGCGCCGCGCGCTCGTCTCGAGCACTCCCGACGATGGGACGCTCAAGCTCTATGAAGCCGCGCCCCACCGTATTGTCCCGGAGCTCCGTCCGTACCGCGAGCGTGCTGACATCTCGTCATGGCACAGCGACCCCACCATCGTCCCTTATATAGAAGAGCGCCTCAGGCGAGGAATCTATAAGGGGATCGGCGAGTTTCATCTTTACGGCGGGCAGACCAATACGCCGGTCGTTCGTCGAGTCACCGAGCTGGCAGTCGAAAAAGGTCTCTTCCTTCACGCGCACTCTGACGAAGCGGCGATCCGCGAGCTGTTCGCGATCGAGTCTCGGGTGAAAATCCTTTGGGCGCACGCGGGAATGTCGTCAGGGCCCGCGGCCATCGGCCAGATGCTGGACCGATATCCGAACCTCTGGGCCGAGCTGGCGATCCGGACCGACATGGCGTCGGGCGGCTCCCTGGATCCTGAATGGCGAGCGCTCTTCCTCCGCTACCCGGACCGCGTCATGATCGGGACCGATACGTGGGTCACCTCGCGATGGGAGGCGCTGCCGGGCTATCTCAACGAGATGCGAGCCTGGCTCAACCAGCTCCCTCGGGAAGTCGCCGAAAAGATCGCCTTCGGGAACGCCGAGCGTCTCTTCACTTCCGGAGGCGGCACGTCCCCGATTCCGAACGTCCCCCTGAGGTTGCGAAACCCGTAGTCTTCCTCGGAGGGGGCTCCGCCCCCTTCCGAACCTTTCCCCTCTTCACACTTCACTCTTCACGCTTCACTCTTCATTGGCAGGAGGGGTGAGTCCCAGCCACTCCCCCTTCTTTCCTCGGAGGGGGGCGCACCCCCCTTCCGAAACCTCCCCCAGAGATTGCGCCGGCGAAGCCGGCGCTCGAAGAAACAAACCACCCTCACCTGGGTTGATCAATCCGCAAGCTCTCTTGGACTCGATTGTTCGCTTCACACTTCACACTTCACGCTTAGGCGTTTGTCTTCAACGCGAGCAGTTTGAATATCGGGACGGGTTTGAGGAACCCCTTCAGCACCAGTGGCCCCACCTCTTCAGTGTCCACGAGGTCCTCGACCGCGGCTTTCAACCGTGAAGACACGAGAATCTCGCCGCCCCGTGCCTCGCCGCAGAGGCGCGCCGCAAGGTTGGTGACTGTGCCGATCGCGCCGTAGTCCCAGCGTCCCTCAAAGCCGATCGCGCCGATCGTGGCGTACCCCTGAGCAATCCCAACGCCGAGGTTCAGCTCGTAGCCCTGCTTGCGCCACTTCCGGATCAGCTCCGCCACATGGTCCCGCATCGCCACCGCCATCCGAATCGCCCGCTCGGCCGGGTTCGGCACCGGCACGGGATCGTTGAAGAAGACCATCATGCCGTCTCCGGTGAAGCGCTCAAGAGTTCCTTCGTGCTCGAGGATCAGCTTCCCCATCTCGGCGTGGTAGTCGCGGAGGACGCCCATGACTTCCTCGGGCTCGGAGGTCTCGGCAAAGGCGGTGAAGCCGCGAAGGTCGAGGAAGACCACCGTAATCTCCCGCCGGTGCGACCTCAACGGGTCCTCGGCATCCCCTGATACGATCAGCTCGGCAAGCTGGGGGGAGAAGAAGCGCTTGAACCGCCCCAGCCGCTCGATCTGCGTCACCTGATTCTGGACCCGCTGCTCCAACGTTTTGTTAAGCTCGGTAAGCTGATGCGACTGCGATTCGAGTCGCGCCGCCTGCTCTTGCACCGTGTCGTGCAGGGCCTTGATCCGCAGCATCGACTTGACCCGGGCCACCAGCGCGGCCTGGTCCACCGGCTTCGCCAGGTATTCGTCGCCACCCGCCTCGAGGCCTGCGACGATGTCCTTCGAATCCGCTTTGGCGGTGACCAGGATGATCGGCATGAACGAGAGAGAGGAATCCGCTTTGAGATGGCGGCAGACCTCGAGCCCATCCATCTTGGGCATCATCACATCCAGCAGAATCAAATCGGGCTGCTTCTCCCGGGCAATGGCGAGCGCCTCTTCGCCATCGGCTGCCGTAAGAATCTCGTAGCCGTTGACGGCCAAGCGCGTCCGAAGGATGTCCACGTTCATTGGGTTGTCGTCAGCGACGAGGATCAGCGGGGGCGTTCTCACGGCACGTACTCGCGGATCTTGGCCAGGAGGGCCCGAGGGCTGAACGGCTTCGTCACGTAGGCGTCGCAGCCGGCGGCCAGCGCCTTGACGTCGTCTCCGCTCAGCGCGTATGAGGTCACTGCGATAATCGGGATCTGGCGCAAGGCAGGGTTGGCTTTGATTCGGCGCGTGGCCTCGTACCCGTCGAGACCGGGGAGCTGGATGTCCATGAGAATGAGGTCGGGGCGCTGCGTCTCAGCCATCGTCACCCCCTCTTCTCCGGTCACCGCCTCAACGATCTCATAGCTGGCGCTTGTGAGGAGATCGCGCACGATCCGCCGGTTCTCCTCATGATCCTCGACCACCAATATCCTCTTGCTCATTTCCCCTCCGCTTGGCGCTCCACGTGCATCGGCAATGTAAATTCCTCGGAGGGGGGCTCGGCCCCCCTTCCGACACCTCCCCACGGAATGGGTTGCGCCGGCGAAGCCGGCGCTCGAATAGCTGTGCGCCTCGATGACGATCGGGTTTCGGTCATGACATGGCCGCCTGACGCTCCACCCGGATGGGAAGCGTGAATGAGAATGTCGAGCCCTCGCCCAGGCTCGACTCCACCCAGATGCGACCGCCGTGCATCTCGACGATCCGTTTGGCGATCGAGAGTCCGAGGCCCGTTCCCCCCTTCTTCTTGGTGCTGGAGCTGTCGGCCTGCTGGAACTCCTCGAAGATCTTCTCCTGATCCGCGGGCGCGACTCCCGGCCCCGTATCGGAGACCGAGACGACGAAGTTGCCGTCTCTCGACGCCACCTGCACGCTCACTTCGCCCACTTCGGTGAACTTGATCGCGTTCCCGATGAGGTTCAGAAGCACCTGGCTCAGCCGGCGCTCGTCGCCCCTGCCCGGAGGCAGGTCGGGTGCCAGAGCGATCTTGAGCGCGAGCTTTTTCTCCACGGCCAAGGCTTCCATGGCGGTAAAGACCGTCTGCGCGACCTCTTTCATCGAATAGTCGGTCAACGAGAGGGTAAGCTGGCCCGCCTCGATCTTGGAGAGGTCGAGCACGTCGTTGATCAGGCCGAGCAGGTGGCGCCCGCTTCTCTCCACCCGCTCCATGACCTCCCGCACCTTTTCGGGCACCTCGCCGTAGATGCTGTCCAGGATCAGCTCCGTGTAGCCCAGGATGGCGTTGAGCGGCGTGCGCAGCTCGTGGCTCATGTTGGCGAGGAACTCTGACTTGTGCTTGCTGGCGATTTCGAGCTGGCGCCCCTTCTCCTCGATCTCCCGGAAGAGCCGCGCATTCTGGATCGCCAGCACCGACTGAGTGGCGAAGGTCTGGAGGAGATTGACGACTTCGGGAGCAAAGCCCCCCGACTCGGGTCGGTGGACCGTCAGGCTGCCCATGATCCGGTCCTCGAGGAGGAGCGGAACGGCAAGGACGGATCGATAGCCGAGCCGCGCTAACACGGGCCGGAGCCGCGTGGCGGTATAGGCCTTCTCGTCCAGGATATCCGGGATCTGGACCGGTCCTCGAATGGCCGCTGCCTGCCCTGTCGTGCCCTCGCCCAGACGGATCGGCGCTGCCCGGAGAACCTCGACCAGCTCTTCCTCGACGCGGTGGACGGCGCGGAGCTGAAACTCCTGCGTCGCCTCATCGTACTCGTAGATGGCCCCGCCGCTCGTTCCGGAGAGCTGCACCGCGCGCGCAACAATAGTGCTCAGCACTGTCTCGAGGTCCAACGTCGAGCTGACGGCCTGGCTGACCTCCCCGAGCGCTTTCAGCTCCTCGACTGACCGGGCCAGCTCGCGCGTCCGGTCTTGCAGCTCTTGGAAAAGGCGGACGTTCTCGATGGCGATCACGGCCTGGTCGGCGAAGGTCTGGAGCAGCGCGATCTGTGAATCTGAGAAGGGCTTGACTTCCCTACGAGCGACGGTGATGGCACCGATCGGGTTGCCGTCCCGAAGCATCGGCACCGACAGGGTGGTGGCGAAGCCCGCTTGCGCAAGACTGCCGTAGACAAACTCGGGATCAGCGGCAAGGTCTGGCACATGGGCGACTGCGCCCGTCAGTATTGCTCGGGCCGTCACACTACCACGGCCCGGAGGTATCGGGAAGACTCGCAGGACGGCTTCAAGTTCGTCGGGCGACCAGTGATAGTGGGCCGCCAGGTGGATCAAGCCGCCTTCGAACCGAAAGACGCTGCCGTTCTCCGCGCCACACAGCGTGGTCGCGCTGACCGCGATCGCGTCGAACACGGGCTGGACGTCGGTGGGCGAACTGCTGATTACGCGCAGGATCTCCGCGGTCGCCGTCTGCTGCTCTAGGGCCTCGGTGAGGTCGCGGTTGCGCGCCTGCAGCTCCTGGAAGAGGCGGACATTCTCGATGGCGATCAAGGCCTGGTCGGCGAAGGTCGTCACCAGCTCGATCTGCTTGTCGGTGAAGGGCCGGACTTCGTCCCTCCAAATGCCAATCGCTCCAATGAGGGATCCCTCCCTGAACATGGGAACGCCGAAAACCGTTCGATAGCCACCCAGCTGGGCACCAGGATATGTGTATTCAGGGTCAGCCGTGACGTCGGGGATGTGGACGGCGCGGCGCTCCAGGGCTACCCGCCCCACGGCAGTGCCTCGCCCAGGACTAAATGGGTGTTGCTCGATGAACTCTTTCAACTCAGCCGAGATCCCGTAGCCCACAGCCAAGCGAAACAGCTCACCGTCGAACCTGTAGATGAATCCCTTGTCGGCACGGCACAGTCTCGTGGCGTTTTCGATGAGAGTTTCCAGCACTGGCTCAAGGTCAAACGTCGAGCGGCTGATCACCTTGAGGACTTCGCTGGTCGCCGTCTGCTGCTCCAAGGCCTCGGTGAGGTCGCGGTTGCGGGCCTGCAGCTCTCGGAAGAGGCGGACATTCTCGATGGCGATCACACCCTGCTCGGCGAACGTTTTGAGCAGCTCGATCTGGCTCTCCGCGAACGGACCTGGATCGCGTCGCGCGGCCGAGATGCCGCCAATCGGCTTCCCTTCGCGCAGCATCGGGACGGCCAGATAGCTCCGATACCCGCGCAAACGCGCCACGCGAAGCGCGAACGGCGGGATGCCGGGCTCAGCTTCGACGTCAGGCACGTGGATGATTGCTCGATCCTGTATCGCCCGGGCCACGAAGCCTCCGCGATCCAGGGGTACCGGATAGAGTCCCTGGATCTCCGTCATCGCCTCTGGCATGACCGGCTCGATATTGTGGTCGGCGACACGGTGTACGAGCTCGCCGTCGAAACGGAACACAGTGCTGAAGACGGCCCCGCAGAGTTGCGCCGCATTCCTCGCGATTGCATCAAAGATCGGTTGCACGTCCGTCGGCGAGCTACTGATCACGCGCAAGATCTCGGCGGTCGCGGTCTGCTGCTCCAGGGCCTCGGTGAGATCCCGATTCCGTACCTGCAGTTCGTTGAACAGGCGCACGTTTTCGATCGCGATGACGGCCTGATCGGCAAAGGTCTGCATCAGGTTGATCTGCCGATCGGTGAAGGCGCGGGCCTCCGCTCGCCAGCAGGCGATGACCCCTGCCACGCGGCCATCGCGCAGCATGGGGACGGCCAGGAAGGCGCGATAGCCCCCCGCCTGTTGGGTGGCCTCGCGCAGGGGGTTCGTCGGTAGCGACAGCACATCCTGAATGTGGATCACCCGACGCTCCAGGACCGCCTGCCCGATCGCTACTTCCGGCCCCGGCCGGTAGGGGAAGAAGCCTTCCCAGGTTTTCAGGATTCGCTCTCGCCCGGGACCACGGACCGCGGCCGGATAGAGCGCCTCGCCGTCGAAGCGCAACAGTGCACCCGCAAACGCCTCGCACAGTCGCACGGCGCTCTCGACGATCGCGTCGAACACCGGTTGCAAGTCCGTCGGCGAGCTGCTGATCACGCGCAGGATTTCAGCCGTCGCCGTCTGCTGCTCGAGGGCCTCGGTCAGATCGCGGTTGCGGACCTGCAGCTCCTGGAAGAGACGGACGTTCTCGATGGCGATCACGGCTTGGTCCGCGAACGTGGTGACCAGCTCGATCTGCTTGTCGGTGAAAGGCTGGAGCTCAGTCCTCCGAATGATAATCACTCCAAGGAGGGTGCCCTCTCTGAGCATCGGGACTCCCAACAGCGTTCGGACACCCCCTAGCCTCTGGCCCTCGGGAGATTGAAATTCAGGATCCGCCAATACATCAGCGATGTGAATGGTCCGGCGCTCAAGTGCGACCCGCCCGGTAACGGTCTCTCGCCCCGGCCGTATTGGGTTTCGCTCGAGGAATTCTTTGAACTCGGGGGGGACGTTGTAGGCGACCACCATGCGGAAAATCTCACCGTCTTGCCTGACGATGGTTCCCGAGTTGGCACCGCACAATCTGGTGGCGTTCTCGATCAGGGTTTCTAGCACAGGCTCAAGGTCAAACGTTGACCGGCTGATCACCTTGAGGACTTCGCTGGTCGCCGTCTGCTGCTCCAAGGCCTCGGTGAGGTCGCGGTTGCGGGCCTGCAGCTCTTGGAAGAGGCGGACATTCTCGATGGCGATGACCGCCTGGTCGGCGAACGTCTTCACCAGCTCGATCTGCGTGGCAGTGAAGGGCTTCATCTCGCGTCGCCCGCATCCGATGACTCCGATCGGCCTTCCCTCCCGCAGGATGGGCACCCCCAGGAACGTCCGATATCTCGCCACCGATTGCAGCACCTCGAGCGTCCGCGCGTCGTAGTCCACCTCGGCCAAAACGTCCTCGAGGTGCACCGGCCGACCATCAACGAAAGCCCGACCCATGGCGAAGTTCCGCGCCGGCGGTCTCGGGAACAGCCTGTGATAGGCCGCCGCCTCCTCGGGCGACATGTTGTTGAGCGCCACAAGGTGGAGCAGTCCATCGTCGAACCGTGCCACCGCGCTGAACCCGGCATCGCACAGCCGGGCTGCACTCTCGACGATGGCCTCGAACACGGGCTGGACGTCTGTCGGCGAGCTGCTGATCACGCGCAGGATCTCCGCGGTCGCGGTCTGCTGCTCCAGCGCCTCGGTGAGGTCGCGGTTGCGGGCCTGGAGTTCGTTGAACAGGCGGACGTTCTCGATGGCGATTACCGCCTGGTCGGCGAACGTCTTGAGGAGCTCGATTTGCTTGTCCGAGAAGGGACGTACCTCCGTCCGGAAGATCGCAATGACCCCGAGGGGGTTCCCCTCGCGAAGCAATGGCGCGGCGAGCATGGTGTGGTGCCCGAACTGCCGTTGGAACGCCTTGGCTACAGGAAACTCTTCCTCGGACTCCGCGGCCAAGTCGTGGACGTGAATCGTCCTCCGCTCCACCACCGCACGGCCTGCCACCGATCCGCGGGTGATGGGGTAGGCCATGTCGGGCGGGAACGTCGCCGTGAACGGCCCTATGCTGGCTACAAGCCGCATGTTGTCACCGTCGATTCGAAAGATCGACGCATCGCGGGCCTCGCAGAGACGCGCCGCACTCTCCGCTACAGCGTCCAACACCGGCTGGAGATCGGTCGGAGAGCTGCTAATGATGCGCAGGATCTCGCTGGTTGCGGTCTGCTGCTCCAAGGCCTCGGTCAGGCCGCGGTTGCGGACCTCCAGCTCCTGCGACAGCCGCGCATTCTCAATGGCGATGGCGGCCTGGTCGGCAAAGCTCTTCAGAAGCGCAATCTGGTGGGCGGTGAAGGGACGGACTTTCGTGCGTCGGATCACGATGACGCCGACCGGTACGCCCTCTCGGAGCATGGGCACCTGCAGGGTCGTCCTGATCCCGGTAGCCCGCTGGCGTGGCGCTATCTCCTTGAACTCGCGCTGGACGGCGACCGCCAAATCTCGGATGTGGATGGTCTTGCGGTCGACCACGGCCCGGCTGAAGGGGGAACCACGGCTGATGGGGCGCAGCTCCCCCACAGCGAAGGTCGTCCGGAGTGGGCCGTGCTTGGCCACGAGCCGGAGGTGATCGCCCTCGACCTGCCAGATGAGGGCGTCGTTGGCCTCGCAGAGCCGGGCGGCGGTTTTCGCGATAGCATTCAGTACAGGTTTGATGTCCGCAAGCAAGCTGCTGCGGACTTGGGACGAGTTGGCAGTGGCTGCCCCGCACTCAGGGCAGAACTTGGCGCCGGGGGGAGTTGCCTGCTGGCACCGGGGACATTTCATCCCAGTCACTCCTATTAGCCACTTAACTTGGGTCCGGAGGACATGTGACTGGAATGGTAGGCCGCTCACGGCGGGCGGTCAATATGGAAATTCTCTGTCCTCGAGCAGTCAGCCGTCCGGCCTGCGGCATGACAAATTACAAATCTCAAATTACACATGCCTGGCTGTGCGCTTCACGCTTCACGAATCATAGAGGGAAGGCCCTTCACCCACTCCTCAATTGGAACTTCCTCGTCCACGGTGATTTCAAGCTTTCCACTCGGGAGCCGGCGGACGCGGCCTTTCCCGGGAGAGAGTGGAATGACGATAGCCTCCCGGGAGACCCCCAACGCGTCGGTGACCTCAAAAATCTTCTCGATCTCTTTCATCGTCACGACCTCAAGCATCGCCGCCTCTCCTTCATTAACAGGGGGCTTGATTCTCCCCCCGTTTTGCCCGAGAATCGCTGCCGAGCAAACCCCAATCGGAAAACAAATCACGCAATGACGAGGCTGTGGCCCGCGGGTGGTGTCGGGGCGGCCCCCGCAGCGCCGCGCGGGAGTGGGACCCTCGTCAGGGTGACGGAGCGCGGTGGGGCG
>Ga0209342_10002106_pt1 | contig 21712 bp, 17 predicted proteins | sample RifCSP16_2_FD_184023 | JGI IMG/M metagenome (GOLD analysis project Ga0209342, IMG submission 184023) | Soil microbial communities from Rifle, Colorado - Rifle CSP2_sed 16_2 (SPAdes) (version 2) | ecosystem: Environmental > Terrestrial > Deep subsurface > Rock core/Sediment | place: Rifle... | reverse complement strand
GGCCACGCGGCAAGGGGCTCGGCGGGCGGGGCCCCGGCGAGGACGCCGCTGCACTTCGAAGCTGCGCGCCCGCAGACGGGGTGCACGGGGAGCCCTCCGGTCAGCCCTCGCGCTGACGATGCTTCAGTGACACGGCACTTTCTAGTCGAACGCCTTCTCGAAGCCGGGCTGGAGGACGATCTCACGCCCCTCCACGCGGATCAGCCCCTGGCGCTCGAGGTCCTTCAGCATGCGCGTCACCGTCTCGCGGGTGGTGCCGATCCGGTTGGCGATCTCCTGGTGGGTCGCCCGCCGGAAGGCGATGCGCCCGTCCTTGAGCCGGCGACCCTCCTCCCGCGCCATGTCGAGGATGACCCGCGCCACGCGCCCGTAGACGTCGAGCAGGGCCAGGGTCGAGATCTGGTGGTTGGCCCTGCGGAGCCGGGTCGACAGCACCTTGATGAGGGCGGCGCTGATCGCGGGGTTGTTCCCCATGACGCCCTGGAAGTCCGTCCGGTGCAGCGAAAGAAGGTCGGTGTCCTCGACCGCGATCGCGGTCGCCGAGCGCGGCTCGTTGTCGAGCAGCGCCATCTCGCCGAAGAAGTCGCCCGGGCCCAGCATGCTGAGGATGATCTCCCGCCCGTCGTCACCCAGGATCGTCACCTTGATCCGCCCCTCGAGGATCATGAAGACGGAGTCGCCCTCCTCGTTCTCGAAAAAGACGACGGTGTCCTTCGGGCAGCGCCGCCGCGAGGCGAGGCGGCTCAGGCTCGTGATGTCGAGGTCGGAGAGCTCGGTGAAGAGCGGCACGCTCCGGAGGAGCTCTCTCTCGTCCATGGAGGCCTCCCTCGCCGGCGATGGTACACCGTTTTCCTCCGCCTTCCTCACGACCCGGCGAGGCGCGCGAGGCCGTCCACGACCCCCACCGCTTCCCGTCCCGACACCACCCGCCAGGGCTCGAAGGCACCCTGGGCATCGAGCTCCATCAGCCCCGCCCCGAGCGCTCGCTCGACGGCCTCGAAGTCGAAGTGGGTTGGGGCCATGTCCGTGGGCACGGGCGCCGCTGCCCGTGGCGATCCCAGAAGATCGAGCACGCGTCCCACCGCACGCGCGAGCTCCGCTCGCCGCACGATCCCCGCGGGCTGGAACGTGTGGTTGGGGTAGACATCCATGACCCCCAGCGCGAGCACGCTCGCGATGTACTCGCGAGCCCATGAGGCCGCGATGTCGACCGCGACGCGCGGCTCGCGGCTCTGGACGCGGGCGAGGGCGGTCACCTTCACCGTCAGCAGCGCCGCGAGATCCGCCCGGCTCAATCGCTCGGCGGAGGGGATCCGGCGGTACTCCTCCGGCATCCCGAGCAGATTCAGGCTCTCACGCGCGGCCCGCTCCCCCCGCGCCGCCTCCACATCAGCGGGGTCCTGCTCCAGCACCCGCTCGTACGCGTCCCGGGCGCGGGCATAGTCCTGCATCCCCATGAGGATCCCCCCTCGAAGCAGCAGCAGCTGGCGATCCCCCGTCGGGTCGCTTTCCAGCGCCGACGCCGCGTCCGCGCTGCGCCCCTCCGAGACCAGGAGCTCGGCCAGGGCTGTTCTCACCGACGTCAGCTCCGGCGCCGCCTCGAGGGCCGCCCGGTACGCGGACACCGCGCGGTCAGGCTCGCCATTCGCGATCGCGGCTTGCGCCTCCGCCAGGCGCCGCTCGGTGACCTGCACCTTGAGCTCGGCGAGCCGCTTGCGGAGAGCGGCGTCGCCGGGGGCCCCGGAGAGAGCCCGGCGGTAGAAGCCGACGGCGGCCTCCGCATCCCCACGGCGAACCGCGACCGAGCCTTCCCCGGCCAGCGCGGGGACGTAGTCGGGCCGACGCGCGAGAGCGCTGTCGAAGCGCCGGGCCGCTTCGTCCAGGCGGCCTGCGCGCAGACACGCGTAGGCGAGGCCCGTCTCCGCGGGCACGAGTCCGGGGCGACGCGCGAGCAGCTTCTCGAAGGACTTTGCCGCGGCGCCGGCGTTGCCGCCGAGGAGCTTCTGCCAGGCGGACGCGATCCGTCGGGCCTCCTCCGGCGTCACCTCCCCCGCCGCGGCGGCCGGGAACACGTAGTCCTCCCCCGCCGGGATCCGCGGCGCCGACGGACGGACACAGGAGCCGAACGCGATCACCGCGAGGAGAAGGAAGGCCCCGCCCCGCCTCAAAGGAGGTGCTCCCGGTACCGCTCGAGCAGGCGCGAGGGCAACTCCGCGTGCAGTGTGACCTCGTCCCCCGAGACCTCGTGTCCCAGAACCCGACCCGCGGCGTAGACGGTGGAGATCCCGGTCCGGTCGCCGGCGCGGAACCGCAGCCGCACCCGCCGCAGCTCCAGGCCGAGGCGGGAGACGATCGCGCCCAGGAGTGCGGGCAGCCCGGCGGCGGTCAGGGCGGAGACCAGCACCGCCCCCGGGCGACCGGCGAGACAGACGGAAGCACGGGCGGGGGGCGTGCAGTCCGCCTTGCTCAGCACGAGCAGGCGCGGGCGAGAGGCGGCACCGATCTCGCCGAGCACACGCTCGACCGCGGCCTCACGCTCCTCGAGGTCCTCCGCCGATGCGTCGACGACGTGCAGGAGCAGGTCCGCTTCCGTCACCTCCTCCAGCGTCGCTCGGAAGGCGGCTACGATCTGATGGGGAAGCTTGTGGATGAAGCCCACCGTGTCCACGAGCATCAGCTCCCGCCCTCCCCCGAGACGGACGCGGCGCACGAGAGGGTCGAGGGTCAGGAACGGCTGATCCGAGGTCGGCGCCGAGGCTCGCGTGAGCGCGTTGAACAGCGTGGACTTGCCCGCGTTGGTGTACCCGACGAGGGCCACGATCGGGGCGTTGCGCCGACGGCGGGCCTCGCGGCGCACGAGCCGCTCCCGCCGCACCCTCGCGATCTCGCGGCGGATCCACTGGATGCGTAGCCGTATCCGACGCCGATCGGTCTCGAGCTTGGTCTCGCCGGGTCCACGCGTGCCGATGCCGGCGCCCAGCCGCGAGAGCAGGATGCCGTGACCGGTGAGCCGCGGCAGCAGGTAGTCGAGCTGCGCGAGCTCGACCTGGAGCTGACCCTCCCGGCTCCGCGCGCGCCGCGCGAAGATGTCGAGGATCAGCTGGGTCCGGTCCACGGTCTTGACCCCCGCCGTCCCCTCGAGGTTGCGCTGCTGGGCGGGGGACAGCTCGTCGTCGAAGACGAGCAGGTCGGCGCCGGCCTCGCGCGAAAGGCGGGCAACGTCCTCGAGCTTGCCCCGGCCGATGAGGGTCGCCGGATCGCGGCGTGCCCGCGCCTGGATGACCGAGCCCACCACCGTCGCCCCCGCGCTCCGAGCGAGCTGGCCCAGCTCCTCGACGGAGGCTTCGGTGCGACGGCGATCCCGCCGGCCGGTGGACACGCCGACGAGCACCGCCCTCTCCCCTTCCCGCCCGCGCTGGCGACGGGGGATGGCCGACGCCTCCCGCTCCCCGCCGAGGCTCAAGCCGCCGGCACCGGATCCCGGGGCTCGATGACCCGGGTGATGCGCGACTTGTTGATCAGGTGGTGGTGGCTCCCGTCCCGGACGTTGAGGAAGGCCGGGACCAGATTGAGCAGGTCCAGCACGCGTCGGCGATCGACGGGCAGGTCGAGCACCACCTCACCCTCGAAGCGGAGTGGGCCGCACTCGACCACGACGTGTCGCGACGGGACCGGCACTTCCTCGAGCGCGTCGTTCTGGTCGGCGGAGGCGGCTACGGTGAGAACGAGGACCCCCTGCTTGCTGAGGATGACGGGCGCGTCCTCGCCGTCGGGAAGGAAGGGGAAGAAGCCGACCGGTTCGTTGATCCACTCCTCGGCGCGCATGGCCCCGGGGTGGGACTCCGACGTGGCGGGCAGGAAGACGCGGCCGCAAACCCGGCCGCCGTGCGCGAAGAAGACCTCCGCCGCCCGCAGCACTCGGGGGACGCGGAAGTCCCGCTGCGTGCGTGGCTGACCGCTGCCGCGATCGACGCCGCCGTCCTCGCTCGTCATTCCTCCCGCGGACGCATCGTTTCATTATGGAACCGGCGACCGGCCCCGCGCAATCCGACCTGCCCACGCGATCTGCCTCGCGAGCCCACGGAGGAGCACGACCTCGCGCGGCGTGGGCGTGGCCCGCGCAAGCAGCCGCCGCAGCTCGGCGAGGATCGCCTCCGGGTTCGCGTCGTTGAGGTAGCCGATCTCGAGAAGCGCCCGACGCAGGTCCTGCGCCGCCTCCTCGAGGGCCCCCGAGGAAGCAGGCTCGCCGCGGGGGACAGGCGACCCGAGGCCGAGCGCGGCCAGGCGCAGCTCGTAGGCGAGCACGAGCACCGCCTGGGCCAGGTTGAGCGAAGGGTGAGCCGGATCCGTGGGAACGTGCACGACCTCGTGGCACTGCTCGAGCTCGCGGCGCGTCAGGCCCGAGGCCTCGGGGCCGAACACGACGCTCAGCCTCCCGCCGGAGGCGCGGCGCCCTGCCTTCGCGCCGAGCTCGCGAGGGGTCCAGGCCCCCGGCTGCGGTCTGCCCGTCGTCCCGACGACGAAGGCGCTGTCGGCAACACCCTCCCGCAGATCCTCCGCCCCTCGCGCGCCGTCCAGTACCTCCCAGGCACCATAGGCCAGGCTCCGCGTCTCGGGGAGATCGAGGTCGCGCGGCGCGCCGACGAGCCGCAGCGAGCGGAGGCCCATGTTCTTCATGGCCCGGCAGGCCGCGGCCACGTTGGCGGCGCGGGAGGGCCGAACGAGAACGATGTCCACCCGCTCAAGCTCCATCGACCGGCGAGTCTAGCAGCGCGCCGGCTATAATCGCGACATGAGCGCGCGCGGCGCCCGGGCGGGGCGTTGAAGCTCATCCGCCCCCTCCCGCGTGCCCTCACCCGTTCCCTCTCCCTCCTGGTCCTGGCGGCGTGGGCCCTCAACATGGGTGCGCTCGTCCACCGCACGCGCGCGAGCGGAGTCGCCCTCGGCGCCGATCTCGCGCGCTATGGCTCCTCGGCGCAGTGGCGCGGGATCTATTACCGCGGTGACAAGATCGGCTTCTCCGTCGGCCAGACCCGGCCCCACGGGGAAGGCTACGAGATCCGCGAGGACGGGCGGCTGCAGATGACCCTTCTCGGCTCCCCGACCGCCGTCCGGCTGACCAGCGTGGTGGAGGTGGACCGCGCCTTCAACCTGAGGCGCTTCCGCTTCTCCCTCGACCCCGGCACCGGAGCCACCGAGGTCAGCGGCGATCTCGACGGGCGCCGGCTGCGGATCGCGGTGCACACGCCTTCCGGCGATCGCACCGAGATCCGCGACCTGCCCGAGCCGCCGGCGCTCGCGCTTAACCTCCCGCGCTCGCTCGCCGCGCGCGGCCTCCGGCCGGGTCAGACCCACCACGTGTCGGTCTTCGACCCTGCCACGCTCCACAACGCGCCCATGACCCTGAAGGTCCAGGCCCGCGAGCTGGTGCGCGCGGCCGGCCGCCCGGTCCCGGCTTTTCGCGTCGAGGCTACCTTCGCGGGGATCGTCACTCGCTCCTGGATCACGGACGTCGGCGACGTCGTGCGCGAGGAGAGCCCCCTCGGCCTGATCGTCGTGCGCGAGACGCCGGAACGGGCCCAAGCCCTCGCGGTGCCGGGAACGATCCAGACCGACCTCCTGGAGGCGGCCGCGATCGTGCCCAACCCCCCGCGCCGCATCGATGATCCGACGGCGGTCCGGCGTCTGCGTCTCCGCCTGGAAGGAGCCGAGGCCTTCGCCGGCCCCGACCTCGAGGGCGCCGGACAGACCCTCGCCGGCGCCGTCATCGAGCTCAGGGATGCCCGGGAGCTCGAGGCCGGACCCGCGGAGCCCGACCTCTCGCGCTACCTGGCTGCAGAGGCGCTCCTCGAGAGCGACGCCCCGGAGATACGGTCGGAGGCGGAGGCGGCGCTTGCCGGCATCCGCGAGCCGCGCCCCCGCGCGGAGCGTCTGGTCCGCCACGTCCACGCCCTCCTCGAGAAGAAGCCCACGTTGAGCATCCCGTCCGCGCTCGAGGTCCTGCGCACCCGGGTGGGCGACTGCAACGAGCACACCGCCCTCTATGTCGCGCTGGCACGCGCCTCGGGCCTGCCCGCACGCATCGCGGTGGGCCTCGTCTACCTGCGGGGGGCGTTTTACTACCACGCCTGGCCCGAGGTGTGGGTCGCGGAGCGCCCCGGACGGGGGTTGTGGCTTCCGGTGGACCCGACCCTCAACCAGTTCCCTTCCGACGCGACCCACCTCCGCCTCGCCCGGGGCGGGCTCGACAAGCAGGCGGCGATCCTCGCCCTCGTGGGTCGCGCGCGGGTCAGGATCCTCGACGTGGAGCTGCGGCCCGGGGCCACGCCCGTCCTCGTCGGCCGCCCCGCGAGCGACCTGCGGCCGCTGGCCCTCTCCCTCCCACGGCGCGACGGCGGGGGGCGGGGATGCTGGTCCTCACCGGGGCGATGACGATCCTCGCATGATCCGAGTCGAGGACGTCGTCAAGACCTTCGGCTCCTTCCGGGCGGTCGACGGCGTGAGCCTCTCCGTCTCCCGCGGCGAGATCCATGGCTTCCTCGGCCCGAACGGCGCCGGCAAGACGACGACCATCCGCATCATCGCCGGCCTCCTCAAGCCCACCGCCGGCCGCGTCAGCATCGACGGACATGACCTCGAGCGCGAGCCGGAGGCGGCCAAGCGCGTCCTCGGCTTCATACCCGACCGCCCGTTTCTCTACGAGAAGCTCACCGCGGCCGAGCTCCTGCGCTTCCACGCCGGGCTCTACGGGCTCGAGGGCCCGGACGTCGAGGCCCGGATCCACGAGCTCCTTGAGCTGTTCGAGCTTCGGGCCTGGAAGGACGAGCTCGTGGAGAGCTTCTCCCACGGGATGAAGCAGCGGCTGGTCCTGTGCGCGGCCTTCCTCCACCGCCCACGGGCGGTGGTCGTGGACGAGCCCATGGTGGGCCTCGACCCCCGCGGGGCCCGGCTCATCAAGGAGGTCTTCCGCGAGATGAGCCGCGACGGTGTCGCCATCCTCATGAGCACGCACACCCTCGAGGTGGCGCAGGAGATGTGCGACCTGATCAGCATCATCCTCGCCGGTCGCATCATCGCCCGGGGGACGGTGGACGAGCTCCGGGCCCTCGCGGGAACCGAGGACGAGAAGCTCACCCCCGTCTTCCTCAAGCTGACCGGTGGGACCGCGCTGCGCGAGATCGAGCTTTGAACGAGGCCTTCCCCTACCTGCTTCGCCCCCTGCTGCTCAGTGCGAGGAACCGCCTGCGGCGCCGGGAGAAGGGCGATGCCCTGCGTGCCGGCCTCTTCGGCGGCATCGCGGCCGGGGTTGCGGCCACGCTCTTCGCGGTCTTCTTCTGGCTCACCTGGCAGCTCCTCGACTACGAGGAGCTCGGCGACTACATCGTGCGCCTCGGCCTGGGATGGCTCTTCCTGACCTTCCTCTCCTTCATCGCCTTCAGCGCGGTCGTGAGCTCCCTCGTCACGTTCTTCCTCGCCGAGGATCTGCGCCTCCTCTTCGCCGCGCCCGTCCCTGTCGAGAGGCTCTTCTACTCGCGCTTCGCGCGGACCGTCGCGCAGTCGGCCTGGATGGTCGTCGCCTTCCTGCTTCCCGTCCTCGTCGGGGTGGGTCTCGCCCGCTGTGCCCCCGTCGGCTTCTACCTCACGGCGGTCGTCACCGTGGTGCCCTTCGTCGTGATCCCGTCCGCGCTCGGGGCGATGGTGACCCTCGCCCTCGTCAACGTCTTCCCGGCGCGGCGCGCCCGCGACGTCCTCATGCTCATGGGTCTCCTCTTCGCGATGACCCTTGTGCTCCTCCTGCGCATGCTCCGTCCGGAGCGGCTGCTGAGCATCGAGTCCCTGCCCGACGTGACGGCGTTCTTCGCCACCCTGCAGTCACCGGTCACGACGCTTCTGCCCTCGTTCTGGGCCGGAGAGAGCCTCTTCGCCGCTCTACGCGGCGGCGGGGACGGCCTGCACGTCGCGGCGCTGTGGACCACCGCCCTCGCGGCGACGATCCTGGCGCGGGCGGCCTACTCCCGCCACTACTTCTCCGGCTGGAGCAAGGCCCAGGAGGCGCGCAAGGCGCGCTTCACCCATCTGCGGCTCCTGGAAGACCTCGCCCGTCGCCTCCCTCTGGCACCCGCGCGACGGGCCTTTCTCGTCAAGGACCTCAAGGTCTTCCTGCGTGACACGAGCCAATGGTCCCAGCTCCTGCTTCTCGTGGCCCTCGCCCTCGTCTACGTCTACAACTTCCGCGTGCTCGATCTCGACCGCATTCCCTGGATGAGCGGCGTCGTCCGAAACGTCTACGCCTTCGTCAACCTGGCCATGGCCGCTTTCGTGATCGCGGCCGTCGCCGTGCGCTTCGTCTTCCCCGCCGTCTCCGCCGAGGGAGGTGCCTTCTGGGTCGTGAGGAGCGCTCCCGTCGGCATGCGCTCGTTCCTGTGGTCGAAGTTCTGGACCGGCCTCGTGCCCATCCTCGTCCTCGCCGAGACCCTCACCGTCGTCTCCAATCATCTCCTCGGGGTCGGCGGCTTCCTCCGTGCCCTGGGCGCCGTCGCCATCGCCTTCATGACCCTCGCCCTGGTGGGCCTCGCCTGCGGCATGGGCGCGCGCCACCCCCGCTTCGCCGCCGAGAGCCCGACGCAGGTGGCCGGCTCCTACGGCGGCGTCGCCTTCATGGTCCTGGCGGTGCTCTTCATACTGGCGGTGGTCGCGCTCCTCGCCTGGCCGGCCTCGATCTACCTGTGGCACGAGCACCGCCTGCTCCCCCTCCCCACTCACCGCCAGGCGTGGATGGCGGCCTGCTTCCTGGCCGCCTTGCTGCTCAGCGCCCTGACCTTCTGGATCCCGATGCGGCGTGGGGTGAGGGCCCTCGAGGAGCTCGGCTGAGGGTCCCTTGGGGCTTCCGCGACGCCTCTGCTACGATCGGGAGCGGCGGCGATGAAGAGAGCGAAGACACGTCAGGTCCGCGTCGGGACCGTCGTCCTCGGCGGGGGCCACCCGGTGGCCGTGCAGAGCATGTGCGCCACCCGCACCCGGGACGTCGGGGCCACCGTCGAGCAGGCGGAGGCCATCCGTGAAGCGGGGGGCGCGCTCGTGCGCGTCGCCGTCGACAGCTCAAGAGACGTCGAGGCGCTCGCCGAGATCCGGCGACAGACCCGCGCCAACCTGGTCGTGGACCTGCAGGAGAGCTACCGGCTCGCAGAGGCGGTCGCCCCCCACGTCGACAAGCTGCGCTACAACCCCGGCCACCTGTGGCACCACGAGAAGGCGAAGCCGATGCCGGAGAAGGTCCGCTACCTGGTCGAGGTGGCGAGGGAGCACGACCTCGCCCTCCGCATCGGCGTCAACTGCGGCAGCGTGGACCCGGAGGTCAAGGGCCGCTTCCCCCAGGACGACGTCCAGGCCATGGTCGAGTCGGCCCTCGAGCACTGCCGGCACATGGACGATCTCGGCTTCGACCGCTACGTGGTCAGCCTCAAGGACTCCCACCCGCGCAAGGTCATCGAGGCGAACACGCGCTTCGCCGCCGCCCGTCCCGAGGTGCCCCTCCACCTCGGGGTCACCGAAGCCGGCATCCCGCCGGAGGGGGTCATCAAGACGCGGGTGGCCTTCGAGCAGCTCCTCTCGCGCGGGATCGGGGACACGATCCGGGTCAGCCTCACGCTCCCCAACGCGCGAAAGCACGAGGAGGTGGCGGTCGGTCGGCAGATCCTGGCCGACATCGCCGCCGGGCGCTTCCGCTCCGTCCCCATCTTCGACGACGACCGGCTCAACATCATCTCCTGCCCCTCCTGCTCCCGGGTCGAGAACGAGCTCTTCGTCGAGCTCGCGGAGAGGGTCAAGGAGATGACCGCCTACGCGCAGGAGCACGCGCTCACGATCGCCGTCATGGGGTGCCGGGTCAACGGCCCCGGGGAGACCGACGACGCGGATCTCGGCCTGTGGTGCGGGCCCACGCACGTCAACCTCAAGCGCAGGACGGTGACGGTCGGGGCGTTCACCTACGACGAGATCCTGCCCCGCCTCAAGGCGGAGCTGGACGCGCTCATCGAGGCGCGGGCGGCCGCCACCCGCAGCGCCGTGAGCTAGCGTGTAACGCAAGTCGTGTGAATGGAGCGGACGGCGCGGCAAGGGGCTCGGCGGGCGGGGCCCCGGCGAGGACGCCGCTGCGCTTCGAAGCTGCGCGCCCGCAGACGGGGTGCACGCCGAGCCCCAGGCTCTCAGCGTGGGCGGTCGGGGTGGCGGCCCGCCGACTCGAGATCCGCCTCCACCATCAGGCGCACGAGCTCCTTGAAGGTGACCCGCGGCTGCCAGCCGAGCTCCCGGCGCGCCTTGCTCGCGTCCCCGAGGAGCACATCCACCTCCGCCGGACGAAAGTACTTCGAGTCCACCTTCACGAAGTCCCGCCAGTCCAGCCCCACGTACGCGAATGCCTCCTCGCAGAACTCCCGCACGGAGTGGGTCTCGCCGGTGGCGATCACGTAGTCGTCGGGCCGCTCGCGCTGCAGTATGCGCCACATCGCGTCGACGTAATCCCGAGCGTAGCCCCAGTCGCGCCTGGCCTCCAGGTTCCCGAGCCTAAGCTCGCGGGCCCGCCCCTGCTTGATCGCCGCCACCCCCATCGTGATCTTGCGGGTCACGAAGTTCTCGCCCCGCCGCGGGGACTCGTGGTTGAAGAGGATGCCGTTCGACACATACAGCGAGTAGCTCTCGCGATAGTTGACCGCCATCCAGTGGCCGTAGACCTTCGACACCGCGTAGGGGGAGCGCGGATGGAAGGGCGTCCTCTCCGTCTGCGGCGTCTCCTGGACGAGGCCGAACATCTCCGAGCTCCCCGCCTGATAGACGCGGGTGGGCAGGGACAGGTCACGCACCGCATCCAGGAGCCGCAGGACGCCGATCGCGGTGACGTCGGTCGTGTACTCCGGCATCTCGAAGGAGACCTTCACGTGGCTCTGCGAGGCGAGGTTGTAAACCTCCTCCGGCTGCACGGCCTCGAGCGCGCGCATGAGGCTGTTCTGGTCCACGAGGTCGCCGTAGTGCAGGACCAGCCGCTCGCGGATGTGGTCGATGCGCCAGGTGTTGAAGGAGCTGCTGCGGCGGACGAGGCCGTGCACCTCGTAGCCCTTCTCGAGGAGAAGCTCGGCCAGGTAGCTGCCGTCCTGGCCCGTGATCCCGGTGATCAGCCCCCTTCTTGCCGGCACGTCGCGACCTCCCGCCCCTTGACCCCGTCGCTTCGAGCGACCAGGCCGAGGGCGCGGCACTCTACACCGTGGCTCCGCCGCGGGTCAAAAAACGGGGGAAAGCGAAAGAGGGGTCGGTCTCTCGGCGGGGCCGCGTACTGGGCGGCTGGGCTCTCGGGCCCGGCCGGGACTCCCTCCAAACCCCGTCCGGCGCCCGCGATGCCACCCGTTCCGCTGCAGCGTCACCGCCGAGGGAGACGACCCCTCGTTCGCCTCTTCCCTATTGCACGGACGGGGCCAATGGGGCGAAACTCGTGTAATCTCTTCTGGATCAAACAGTTCGCGCTTTTCTTGCAGCAACCGACAGACCCCGCGATTCGATGGAACCGCAACGGGAGATTATCGCTTCCGCAACGGACCGTTGGTATGGAACCCCCTGTCCACAATTCTCCGGGCGAGGGAGTCGCGCGGGAGCGGCGCTCGTGTTTGATGGATGCCGATTCCGTCCCCGCCGGTCAGGCTCCGAGCGCGCGAGCGCGACCCCCGAGCCCCCTAACGAGGGCCGCGACCAGACGAGATGCCGAGCTGCTTCATCTTCCGGTAGAGGTTGGTCCGCTCGATGCCCAGCTCGCGCGCGGTGTGCCCCAGGTTGCCCCGGTTGGCGGAAAGCCTCTCCAGGATGTACTGCCGCTCGAACTGCGATCGCGCGGCGCGCAGCGGTAGCGGCGAGTCGTCGCCGGGCGGGAGCGGCGCCGTCATGTGCAGGGCGTCCATGACCTCCCGGTGCCCAACCGCGTCCTTGGCGACGAGCACCGCCAGGCGCTCCATGAGGTTCCGGAGCTCCCTCACGTTGCCGCGCCAGGGCAGCTGCGTGAGCAGGTCGATCGCCCGCGGTGTCAGCCGCTTGGGCTTGAGCGAGTTCTCGACGCTGGCCAGCCGGAGGTAGTGCTCCGCGAGCAGCGGCACGTCCTCTCTCCGCGCGCGCAGCGGCGGCAGCGCGATGTTGACGACGTTGAGACGGTCGTACAGGTCCTCACGAAAGCGCGTCTTCTCGATCTCCTCGAGGAGGTTCTTGCTGGTTGCAGCGAAGACACGGACATCCACCGGCCGCGAGCGCGAGCTGCCGACGGGGGTGATCTCGCCCTCCTGGAGGACGCGCAGCAACTTCGCCTGCATGACCAGGCTCATGTCCCCGATCTCGTCGAGGAAGAGCGTGCCCCCGTGGGCGGTCTCGAAGGTGCCTTTGCGATCCGCCGTCGCGCCGGTGAAGGCCCCCTTGACGTGACCGAACATCTCGCTCTCGATCAGCTCCGCGGGTACGGCGGCGCAGTTGAGCTGGACGAAGAGGCGGTCGCGCCGGGGCGAGAGCGCGTGGATCGCCCGCGCAATGAGCTCCTTGCCCGTCCCCCGCTCGCCGGAGATCAGCACCCGACAGCGCGTGGGCGCCACCATGTCCACCAGCTGGTAGACACGCTGCATCGCCTCCGACCGCCCCACCATCCCGTATCGGGCGCCGTCGGCGGGCCGGTCCCCGGGCAGTTCTTGGGGCGCGGGTGTGGGTGCGAGCACCCGCGCGATGACCTGATGCAGCTTCTCCTGGGCCACCGGCTTCTCCAGGAACTCGGCCGCCCCGAGGCGCATCGCCTCGACCGCCTCCGTGACGCGACCGTACCCGGAGACGACCACGACCGGTGTCATCGGGGAACGACGCTGCAGCTCGCGGAGCACGTCGAGGCCGGTCCCGTCCGGGAGCTTCAGGTCGAGCAGCACCGCCGCCGGAGTCCGCTCCCCGAAGGCCCGCAGCCCCTCCCCGACCGAGGCCGCCCCCTGCGCGCGATAGCCGCGCCGGGCCAGCATGTCCAGGCACGCTTGACGGAGGGCGTCGTCGTCGTCGATGACGAGTATGAGAGAGCGATCCGTCTCCAGCATGAACGCTCGGCTGATGCTATCATCCACCTGCGGGGCGAGCAAGGCAGCCGACCGGCGAATCGGCTCCGGCTGCGAGCGCTCGGAGGTGACGCCTGGGGCTCCGGCGCCGCACGGTAATCACGCTCGGTCTGGCCACCCTCGTGGCCGGCTGCTGGGACTTCCATCCGGAGGTCGCGGAGGGTCCCTCGCCGGTTCCGGTGGCACGGCTGGTGTCGGTGACGGTCCAATACCGACAGCCCTTCGATTGCTTCAACGAGCCGAGCCTGTGCTCCGGGCGGGTGGTGTTTTTCGGGAGCTGGATGCAACTGGGGGGCTATGTCCTGCTCGAGCCGGTGGCAGGCACGTCGATCTGGACGGGGGTCGTGCCGAACGTGCCCGTCAACTACCCGCCCGTCGACGAGCCTTACCTCGTGCGCATCGCCGATCCGCACCTGTGGGAGACGCCCACCAACGGCGTGACGGCGTCCCGGCTGTTGGTGGGCGGGCAGGCCCTCACCCACTTCGACTTCGTCGGGACCCCGCAGGAGAGCGCTCTTCTCTACGTCGACGACGCCGGCGTCGGCCACAACCCCTTCTGACGCGGGCGGCCGCTCTCAGCGGCCGGGCTGGGCCCCGCGGATCTGCTGGAGGTATGCCTCCTGCTCGCTCAGCCGCCCCGCTTGGCGTGAGCGCGGATCGGCCGCATACCTGCGGGCTTGGAGGAGTCTGGCCTGCGCCGAGGCCCACTCCTGCCGCGCGATGTGCGCGGCGGCGAGGTCGAGGTAGATGTCGGCCATCTTGAGTTTGGTGGCTCCGTCGTCCGGTCGCCAGATCAGCGCTTGTGCGTACTGGGCGAGGGCGGCGTCAGGGTCGCCCTTCTCTCCGGCCAGGAAATCGCCGTAGCGGACGAGCACGTCCGGATTCTCCCGATCTCGCCGGACGAGCTCCTGGAAGGCGGCGCTTGCTTCTTGAAGGCGGCCCGCGCTCCGCGCGAAGCGAATCAGGGACTCGACCGCCTCCAGGCTCGCGGGGTCCCCCTGCACCGCCGAGCCGTACTCGCGAAGCACGCGCTCGACGCCGGCGTCGGGTCCGGAAGCGACCCTCGGCGGCGGCTCCGGGGGACGGCGCGAGCGCCGGGCGCGCGCGAGCGCCGCCCGCTCGGCCGCCGCCCGCTCGAGGGCGTACGGCGTCAGGAGCGCCGCGATCGCCAGGTGCGCCCCGGCGTGGTCCGGCCGCATCGCCACGGCGCGCTCGAAGGCATCGAGCGCCCGGCGCTCCTCGTCCTTCAGGAGCAGCCCCGCCGTCGACCCTCCGGGAGCGGGCGCCGGGAGGGGAGCGGTGCGGGCCTTGCCCGCCCAGGCCCTCCCGACGAGGAAGAGCGCCTCCGCATCCGCGGCGTCGCCGAGGACAGCGAGGGCCTCGTCGTAGCGGCCCTGCTCCACGAGCGCTCGCGGCTCGGCGAGGGGATCGGCGGCCACGCCCGATGCTCCTTCCCCTGCGGGGCGACAGGCCACCCCGAACAAGACGAGCAGTGCGAGCGCGGCCCGCCTCTTCATGGACCTGGCGGCGTGCCCCCGGCGGCGCGGCGCAACCGCTCGATCGCGCGGTTCGCGCGGTCCGCTACCTTGCTGTTCGGATCGTTCAGCAGCGGCGTCAGCCTGTCGATCGCGCCCGGGTCGCCGAACTCGCCGAGGATGTCGCACAGCGCGCCCCTCACCTCCGCATCCTGGTCGTTCAGGTAGGGGTAGAGGTCGGGGATGAAGGACGGCCCCAGCTCGGTCAGGTACCCGCGCGCACGCCGACCCTGGGTCGCCGAGGGCAGGGCGAGCACGATGCTGTCGAGGAAGGCCCGGTCCCCGAGAAGCGTGACCGCGAAGGCGTAGGCGAGCTTGACGTCGCCGTCGCGCTCGCGCTGGTAGTCCTTCTTGAAGGAGCCGATGCTGGCCGGCTCGGAGACACGAGCCAGCCCCTCCACCGCGGGGCGACGGTAGTCGGGGTTGGCGCTCTGCAGGAGCTCCCGGAACAGATCCGCCTCCGCGGGGTCGCCCACGCGGCTCAGCGCCTCGAGGACGCGCGTGCCCGTCTCCCTCCGGCGGGTCGGCTCGAACATCTCTCGCAGGGCCGGGCCGGCCTCTCTGACCCTCAGCACGCCCACCGCCTGCACGGCGCGATTCCTGACCTCCGTGTTCTCGTCGCCAAGGAGCGGGATGAGGGCCTTGCCCTGCTCGGCCGTCCCCACCTTGCCGATGGCGGTCACCGCCGCGCCACGGACTCCGGCGTCGGGGTCCGGCAGGGCGGCCACGAGATCGGACACCACGACCGCGCCTCCGAGGATGCCGATCGCATACGCCGCTTCCTGGCGGATGCCCTTCTCCTCGTCACGCAGGCAAGCGACGAGACCCCCGAAGACAGAAGGAGACACCGCCGTGTAGGGAGGCACCGAGGAGCGGTCGTACTCGTCGGAGAAGGTCTGCAGGAATTTCGACACCGGCCCGCTACGCTGCCGCTCCGCGTAGATTTCGACCAGCGTGACGATCGCCTCCTCGCGGATCCTGGGGTCGCCGTCCTGGAGCGACGTGACGAGTGCGGGCACCGCGGAGAGGTCCCGCAGCTCACCCAGGGCGCGCACGACCTCGAGCCTCACCTTCGGCTCCGGGTCGCGGACCAGCGCGCTGAGCGGCGCCACCGCCTCCCGCCGGCGGCTCTTCCCAAGCGCGGCTGCCGCCTCCTCGCGCGTCTTCGCCGTCGGGCTCTTGAGGTTCGCCACCAGGTCCTCGAACGATACCTCCGCCGAGACGCGGCCGGCGGCGACGGGGCCCAGGACGAGAAGCGCTATCGCCGCCGCCCGGCGGAGGGCCGGGCCCCGGCTCGCGGCGAAGCGCTCAGGGTTTCCTTCCGTCATGCTGCGGCATCTTAGCAGATCCGCCGTCCTCCCTCGGCGGCCCGTCAGGCCGTCGCCCCTCGTGCCGGCGCGAGCGCCGACACGAGGTAGCGCGCGGTGTGCCCGCGGCCGCTCGCGGCGAGGGCCTCCGGCGTCCCCTGGAACACGACCTCTCCCCCCTCCGCCCCACCTCCGGGCCCGAGGTCGATCACCCAGTCCGCCTGCTTGATCACGTCAAGGTTGTGCTCGATGGCCACGACGCTGGCGCCCCCGTCGAGGAGCCGCTGCAGCGCGTTCAGCAGCTCGCCGACGTCGCCCATGTGGAGTCCCGTGGTGGGCTCGTCGAGGACGTACAGCACCCGCGGCCCCGGTCGGCGCAGGAGGTGCGCGGCGAGCTTCACCCGCTGCGCCTCTCCCCCGGAGAGCGAGGAGGCGGGCTGGCCGAGGCGTAGGTAGCCGAGGCCGATCTGCTCGAGCACCTTGAGCCGCCGGGTCACGCGAGGGTGACCGGAGAAGAGCTGCAGGGCCTCGCGGACCGTGAAGTCCAGGACCTGATCGATCGCCAGCCCCCGCCACCTGACCTCCAGCAGGGGCGGCCGGTAGCGCCGCCCTCCGCACGCCTCGCAGAGGAGGAAGGCATCGGCCAGGAACTGCATCTCCACGCGCAGGCGTCCCTCGCCGTCGCACGTATCGCACCGGCCTCCGGCGACGTTGAAGGAGAACTGGCTCGCGTCGAGGCCTCGCCGGCGCGCCTCCGGGGTGGCGGCGAACAGCTCGCGGATCCCGTCGAAGGCCTTCATGTAGGTGACGGGATTCGAGCGGGGACTCCGGCCGAGCGGCGACTGATCCACGATCTCCAGCTCCTCGATGAACTCCGCCCCCTCGACCAGCGGTTCGCCACGGCGCTCGCCCCCGCCCCGGCGGCGCCGGAGGGCGGGGCACAGGACGTCCTGAACGAGCGTCGACTTGCCGGAGCCGGACACCCCCGTCACGACCGTGAAGGCCCCGAGCGGGATGCGAACGTCGATGTCCTTGAGGTTGTGGCGGCGCGCGCCTCGGACACGAAGGACGAGGCCGCTGCCGCGCCGGCGTCGCGCGGGGACCGGGATGCGCAGATCGCCGCGGAGGTACTTGGCGGTCAGGCTTCGCGGGGCGTCGAGCAGCTCGACGGGCGAGCCTTCGAACACCAGCCTCCCTCCCTGGTCGCCCGCGCCCGGACCGAGATCGATGATGTGGTCGGCGGTACGGATCATCGCGGGGTCGTGCTCCACCACCACCACCGTGTTCCCCTGGTCCCGCAGGGCCTTGAGGATTCCGACCAGCCGCTCGGTGTCCCGGGCGTGCAGGCCCACCGACGGCTCGTCGAGAACGAACAGCGTTCCCACCAGACCCGTCCCGAGAGCGGCGGCGAGGGCGATCCGCTGCGCCTCGCCACCGGAGAGGCTGGCCGAGGGGCGGTCGAGGGTCAGGTAGTCGAGGCCGACGTCGGCGAGGACGGTGAGACGGCGGCCGATCTCGTCGAGGACCCGCCCCGCCACCGCCCGCTCCGAATCGCCCAGCGCGAGCGACGAGAGGAACGCGTGCGCGTCCCGCACCGACATCGCGCCGAGCTCGTGGATCGCCCGTCCCCCAACACGAACCGCGAGCGCCTCCGGCCGGAGGCGGCTGCCCCGGCAGGCCGGGCACTCGTGATAGCCCCGGTAGCGGGCGAGCAGGGCCCGGACCTGCACGCGGTACTTTCGCCCCTCGAGCTGGCGGAAGAAGCCAAGGACCCCGGGGAACTCGTCGTCCCCTTCGAGCACCAGCCTGCGATGTGCCTCGTCGAGGAAGGACCAGGGGACGTCGAACGGGATGCCACGCCGGCGCGCGAGGCGGCGCAGCTGGGTCTGCACGCCGCGGTAGTGGGCGCGGTTCCACGGCTCGATCGCCCCTTCCGCGAGGCTCTTTCGCTTGTCGGGGACGACGAGGTCGATGTCCACCTCGATCAGGTTCCCGAAACCGTGACAGGTCGGGCAGGCCCCGAAGGGGTTGTTGAAGGAGAACAGCCGCGGCTGCAGCTCCGTATAGGCGCGGCCACAGCGCGGACACCCGAGCCGCTCCGATAGTCTCCGCCGGCCGCCCCCCGGCACGTGGACGACCGCGCCGCCCCCACCCTCCCGGAAGGCCAGCTCCAGCGATTCGGCCAGGCGTCCCCGCTGGTCCCCCCGGAGGAGGAGACGATCGACGACGACGGCCAGCGGTAGGACGCCAGGCTGCACCCCTGCCGCGGGCTCGATCGGGACCACCTCGTCGTCGCGCAGCAGTCGCAGGTAGCCCCGCCGGCGCAGATCCTCGAGCCCCGCCGGATCCGGCGCCGACGTGAGCTCGAAGCCCACGAGCAGTGCCGTCCCCTCCAGCTCGGCGGTGAGCCTCGCCGCCGCCGCCCCCGCCGTCTCCGCGCGGACCTCCACGCCGCAGGGGTCGCAGACGGTGCGCCCGATCCGCGCGTACAGCAGGCGCAGGTGATCCTGGACCTCGGTCGCCGTCGCCACCGTCGAGCGGGGGCTGCGCGAGAGGCTGCGCTGGCGGATGGCGATAGCCGGGCACATCCCCTCCACTTCGTCCACTCGCGGCTTCTCCATGCGCTCGAGGAACTGACGGGCGTAGGAGGAGAGGCTCTCCACATAGCGCCGCTGCCCCTCGGCATAGAGGGTGTCGAAGGCGAGGCTGCTCTTGCCGGAGCCGGAGACCCCGGTGATGACGACCAGCTTGCGGGTGGGGACGGTGACGTCGATCCCCTTGAGGTTGTGGACGCGAACTCCCCTCAGGACGATGTCGGAGGGCATGGCCAAAAGGCCATGCTACCACGCCCCGTCGCGCGCGCCCTACGTCTTCTCGTCGAAGGCGGAGGAGATGCGCTCCTTGTCCTTGGCGGGGCCGGGGGCGGCGGAGGGGGCCTCCGCAATCCGCGCCTTCAGCGCATCGAGCGCGGCGTCCACGTCGGTCTTCCGGCTGATCGCGGCGAGCTGCCGGTCGAGGTCCTCCCCCTCCGAGACCGCGATCGTGTCCATCGCCGCCAGCTTGTCCGCCTGCTCCTGGATGGAGCCGGCCACCTTGTCGAAGACGGTGACCGCCCCGTCGATGTTGTACTCGTCGGTGATCTCCTGCATCCGGCGCTGCGCCTGGTTCATCTCGTTGACGGCCTTGAGCTCGCCGAGCTGCCGGATCTTGCCCTGGATCCGCTCCTCCTCGACCCTGAGCTTGCCCCGGGAGGTCTCGGCCCGGGCTCGGGCCGCCTTGAAGATCTGCTCCGAGCGCTCCAAGGTCCCCTTGGCCTCCATCTGGAGCTGGAGGGCGCGGCGCGCGAGCTTCTCGTTGCCCTGCTTCAGGGCCTCCTCCGCCTGTCGCTCGAGGTTCTTGACCCGTGCCCTCTGGGCGTCGAGCTCGCGCTTGCCCCTGGTCTCGAAGGCGATGGTGGTGGCGGTCGCCTCCCGCAAGGCGCGCAGGTTGTCGAGCATCTCCCGCACCGACTGCTCGAGCATCGAGACCGGCACCTGCGCCTCGGCCTCCCCCAGGATGGCGTGGAAGATGGCCTTGAAGAAGCGGGCGATGCGCGTGAACATGGGCGACCTCCGCGGAACGCGCAGGATAGCACGCCCATCGGCGCGGCTTCAACAGAAGGCGCGAGGGGTGTGGACAGCACGACGGGCGCTCAGGGAGTGGTGGTTCCCGCCGACGCCGTGGCCCCGTCGGCCAGGCGGCGCTCGCGCTCCCGCTGTGCGACGAAAGCCCGCGGGTCCCGCAGGAGCTGTTCCGCCTTCGGCACGAGCTCCAGCGCCTTGCGCACCTGCGGATCCCAGGCCAGGCTCCTTCGCCGCGCTGCTCCCTCTCCGAAGACCTGGCCCACGACCTCCTCCTCGATCAGCTGCTGGATCGCTCCCCGGTTGACTTGCAGGTCCTCCTCCGTGAAGCGCAGCTTCCGCGCCTCGAGGTAGGCCCGGAAGTCGGCGAGCACGGCCTCGTCCGCCCGGAAGTCCTTCGTGACCAGCTTCACCTTCGCCGACTGCGCGGTCGAGCGCGTGCCGGTGCCGGCGATGGTGGCCTGTCCCTGCCCGGCGGCCTCGTCGAAGGAGCGGGCGAAGCCGACCAAGGCCTGCCGGCCGATCAGGTGGGAGATGAACTTCGACGGCGTCTCCCGCTCCACGCAGTAATCGGGGGTGATTCCGTCCCCGCCGTAGACCCGGCGACCGGCGTCGGTCAGCTTCGCCTCCCCCGCCCCTTCGTCGCAGGCCTTGCGGTCGCGGGGAGAGTAGTACTCCTCGAGCCCGGTCGAGGCGTAGTCGCGCTGGATCGACCGCCCCGAGGGCGTGAAGTATCGCGCGGTGGTGAGGGCGAGGGCGTAGCCCCGCACGTTCCTTAGGGGCATGATCGTCTGCACCAGGCCCTTTCCGAACGTGGTCTCGCCCACGATCAGCGCGCGGTCGTGGTCCTGCAGCGCCCCCGCCACGATCTCGGAGGCGCTCGCGCTGTGGCGCGAGGTGAGCACCACCAGGGGGACGTCGACCCAGGGGCTCTCGGTCTCGGTGATGTAGTTCGACTCGTCGCGCCGGGTGCGGCCGCGGGTGAAGACCACGAGCTGTCCCTTGTTGAGGAAGAGGTTGGACACGGCGAAGGCCTGGTCGAGGAGCCCGCCGGGGTTGTCGCGGATGTCGAGGATGAGGGCCCGCGCCCCGCTCTTCTGAAGGCTCTTGAGGGCCTTCTCGAGCTCGCGCTCGCAGCCCTCTCCCTCGCCGGGGCGGCACGCGGTCGTCTCGTTGAAGTCGGTGAGCCGCACGTAGCCGACGGTGTCGCTCGCCATGAAGGAGTAGGGCACCGAGTGCAGCGGGATCGAGTCGCGGATCACCGTGAACTCGAGCGGCTCGTCGTAGCCCTGGCGGACGATCGTGACCCGGACCGGCGTGCCCTTCGGCCCCCGTAGCCGCTTCACCGCGTCGTCGATGCTCATGCCGCGGGCGTCCTGGCCCTCGATGCGGCTGATGATGTCCCCGGCCCGGATCCCGAGACGGAAGGCGGGAGTGCCCTCGAAGGGGGCCACGACCGTGATGTTGCCGTCCACCGACTGCACGGTGATCCCCAACCCGTAGTACTGCCCCTTCTGCCGCTCCTGGAGCGTCGTGAACTCGCGCTGCTCGAAGAAGCTCGAATGCGGGTCGAGGGTGCGGAGCATCTCGCGGATGGACTGGGAGACCAGGCGGTCCGCCGGCACCTCTTCCGCGTAGTCCTGCTCGATCGCCCCCAACATCGCCGTGTACAGACGGAGCTCGTCGTTGAGACGGCTGCCTCCCGCGAGCACGCGCTCTCCGAGTACCCCCCCCGCAACGGTGGAGACGACGAGGATCGAGACCGAGATCACGCCGAGCCCGGACCGCTTCATGATCGCATGATAGCAGGGCGTCGCCGGGACGGCCAACGCCCGGGCCCGGCGTCAGAAGCGAACGCGGAGGCCGAAGGTCAGGCTGGTCCCGCTGAGATCGATGCGGTTGACGAGGCCGGGCTCATTGGGCGCGAAATCGTCGCCCATGTCGGCCTCGCCCCACTGGTAGCGCCCCTCGAGGCCCAACGCGACGTCCCGGTTTAGATAGACGCGAAGCCCCGCCGCCGCGTGAAGCCCGAACGCGACCCCGTCCGCTCGGAACTGGTCGGCGTAGATGGGAAGATCGGGATCGAAGAAGTCGATGAAGTCCCCGAACTCCTCGTACTCCCAGACGAGGAGATC
>Ga0209342_10002105_pt1 | contig 21718 bp, 16 predicted proteins | sample RifCSP16_2_FD_184023 | JGI IMG/M metagenome (GOLD analysis project Ga0209342, IMG submission 184023) | Soil microbial communities from Rifle, Colorado - Rifle CSP2_sed 16_2 (SPAdes) (version 2) | ecosystem: Environmental > Terrestrial > Deep subsurface > Rock core/Sediment | place: Rifle... | reverse complement strand
TTGGCCTGCCGATCGGCATGGCCGGAGCCGAGCGACAGGCTACGGCCGCGGCCTTCAGCCTCGAGACGATCGGGGGCCGTTCGTGGTCCACGGACATCCGCGTCACGAACAACGCCGTCCTCGACGAGAAGCCCCAACTCTACACAGACGCCAACAACAGCGTCCACTTCCTCTGGCCCCAGACGGTGGGCAGCGCCACGGCCTACCGCCACGCGATCCATGACGTCCGGGGATTTCCCGTGCTTGGCGACTCCTACGTAACGGGCTACTACGTGCCAGGGTGGGGCGCCCTGTACCCATGGGGGCCCACCGTGGGCCTCGACTCCCACGGGGACGTCCACGTGACCTTCGACGACGGGTGGCAGAACGTCTACTACGCCAAGTACAACGGGACGGGGACCGAACTTGTCGCGCCCCGGATTGTCGGGCCAAACGACGCATCCGCATCGCACACCCCGACGCTGGCGGTGGGGGTCGATGACACGGTCCACATCGCGCACGAGGATTACAAGTACATGTGCGAGGACGTTTTCTACAACCGGCTCGACGTGAACGGAACGGACCAGATCCTCGGCCGCGTCGTGTCAGCCGACTATTCGACGCAGAAGGAATTCATGGTCGTGAAAGTCGACAGGTTCGGTTCCGGAAACGTCGTCTTCTCCTGGGGCTCGGGTGTCGGCAGCGGCGTGGGGCGCATGAACCGCAACGGGGTCCAGGACATGGCCTCCGTCCTCTACCGCACCTTGGCCGATTACCGAATCGGCGACCTCGACCTGACGCCCGACGGGTCGATCCACGTCGTGTGGCAGGACACGGCGGCGCTCAAGTACACGCGCATCAACAGCACAGGGGTCAAGGTCGTCGACGCCGTCGTCCTCTCGGGCTATGCGGCGACAAACGGCTTCCCCCGGGTCGTGGGCACGCAGTCCGGGGACGCGATCCTCACGTGGAGCGACACGCGCTCGGGCCGGCCCCAGGTCATGTACGCGGTCGTGGGGCCAAGCGACAACGTGAGCCTCGTGCCGCAAGTCCAGCTCACGAATTCCGCGGGCAACGCCCGCGACCCCTGGGCGACCGTGGACGGCCGCGGCCGCATCTTAATCGGCTGGAGCGATGACCGGGACGGGAACCTGGAGATCTACTACAAGCAGACCTACGAGTGCATGGTCAATCTCCAGGGCGGGGCCGCGGCGCTGCGGAGTATGGTCTTTTGGCGCCTCAACGAGACGAGGTCGGTCGCGCTGACGCTCTCGAACGGAGGGTACCTCGAAGACGAGTTCTCCTTGGACCTCAACCTGTCGGCAAACGCCTCGGCCGCGGGCTGGCAGGCGTGGCTCGACGCCTCCTCGCCCGTCTCCGTCGAAGGCGAGGGGCAGGCCACCGTCACGCTCACCGTTCGGTCGCCCCCCGCACCCCAAGACGGGGACACGATGGAACTGTCCCTGAGGGCCGCCGCCGTGAACCTCGGCAACTGTTCCCGGCCGCTTACTTTGGCCGGGGTCGTGAACGTGCGCAGGGCACTCACCCTTGATGCGTCCCCGATTGCGACTTGGGCTGACAACGGAGACACGGTGTCTTTCGGTCTGGTGGCCACAAACCGCGGGGAGCTCCCGGAGGATGCCGTCGATGTCCGTTGGGGCGGACCCCTGGCGCAGCCGGGCTGGGCCGTCCTGTCGAACGTGACGCGCCTTTCCTTGCAGCCGAACGAATCCCGGGCTATCGGCCTCTCGATCACGGTCCCCTCGGACCTGCGGGAGGCCCCCGCGTTCATGACGGCGTCCTTCGGCGTCGAGATCCGCGCGGAGGATGCGCCCGAAGTCCAGGCACTCAAGGCCTTGCAGGTATCGGTGAAGCCGACGTTCGGCCTCGACGTGTCCCTGGGGCCGCCCCTCCAGTACGCGGAGCCCGGCGGGACGGCGCGCTTCGACTTCTTGGTCAATACCTCGGGGAATTACGGGAGCGCCACGCCGATCTCGATCGGCGGCGGAATGCAGGGGGCCCCCGGTTGGTCGGCCGCGCCAGAGGCCTCCACGGTGTACCTGAGCGGTGGCCAGCAGGCCCGTGTCCCGTGGCTGGTCAGCGTGCCGCTCAACGCGACGTCGGGCACGCGTGCGACCTTGACTGCGACGGCCAACGCGACCGCGGTCGGCCTTGGCGGCTCGGCATCGGCAGCCGTGGAGATCCTGCCAGTCTGCGGAATCCGGGTGGTCCACCTTCCGATGGAGGCCGCCGTCGAGGGAGGCCCCGTGCGCTTCAACGCGACCTTCGTCAACGACGGCAACTTCCGGACGTTCCCGACCGCCACCGTCACGGCAAAGCCCCCGGGCTGGAACGCGCGGTTCCTCTCGGGCCTGCAACCGGCCACCGCCTTCATCGTGGACGCCTTCGCGGATGCCACAGCCGTCCTCGAAGTCACCCCGCAGCAAAGCGCCCTGGCCGGCGACTATGTGGTGTCCGTGCGCTTTGACGCGGGGGCTTGCGGGGCGTGGGAGGCGACGGCGGTCCTGGCGGTCCCCTCGGCTACTGACATCTCCTTCCTGGCACGCGAAACCACAGCATACGCGCCCCTGGCGGGCGACGCGACCTTCGCCCTCACGGTCGGCAACCACGGCAACCTGCCAACGGCCGTCGACCTCACCGTTGCGCCCCTCCCGTCGGGCTTTGTGCCGATGCTCAAACGCATCGGGCCCGACGGCGTGACGGACTTCACGCCGCTGCTAAGCGGCCCCCTGCACCTGGAGCCGGGCGAAGAAGTTGCTGTGCGGCTCCACGTGTGGATTCCCGTGTCCACGAGCCTCGACCCGATCCCGGTTTCGATCACGGCGCGGTCGAGCGAGGGACTCACGACGACGCTCGGCCTCACGGTCCGCGTGCTTCGAGCCGACCTGCGTGTGGCGCAGATCCAGAGGGACAGGGCCGAGGCTACCGAGGGGGACACGGTCCGCTTCGCCGTCACGATGGCCAATGTCGGGCAAGCGCCAAGTGCGCCGGGGGCTTGTGCGGTTTACCTCGACGGGGAATTCCTCTACTCGCAGCCCTTCCCGGAGCTTGCCCCCGGCGAGAACCTCACGTTCGAATTCGCCTGGGTGGCCTCGAAGGGTCCCCACACGCTGAGGGCGAACGCAACCTCGGCGTCGACGGTCGAGGCTGACCGCACGAACAACGATTTTTCAGCCACGCTCGATGTCGCCGCGCAGCAGCAAACCGTGTCCACAGCGCCGGCGGAGCCGACGCCATGGGTAGTCTACCTGGTCCTTGCGACCGAATTGGGGATTCTCGCGCTCGTCTGCGTCTACCCGCGCAAGAAGAGCGAGGAGGAACTCGAAGCCGCCGCGCGCCGGGAGGCGGCCAAAGGGAAGGCAGCCGCGCAGGGGACGGGCAATCCGCCTCCCGCACCAGCCCCGCAGGCACCCGCGCCGCCAGCCTCCCCACCGTCGAGGTCAAGCCCTACGGTGGCGAGTCAACCCAAGGTCGCGACCAAGGCTGCGTCGCCGAAGGCGGCCCCCAAGGCGCTCGATGCCGGGGCGCTCAAGGCTCCGCCAAAGCCGCCGGTCGCAAAGCCGTGAACTGCGCGGCTACAAGGCAAAACCGCCCCGGGCGGGCCCCGTGGGGGCGGGAAAGGGCCGCCGGTGATTATTCGAGGGTTTAGGGAGGGGTATCGCGCAACCTTCATTGGGGCAAACCGTGGCCCCCGGGGCGTGCCAGAGCCCCCAGACGAAGGCGACGTCCCCATTCTCGCAGAACTCGCGCGCGAAGCAGAGCGCATCATCGACGTTCAACTGAGGGCCTTTGAGCGGGCTGAGGACAGGTCCGATCGGCTGATGAGCGTAAGCCTCGCGGTCCTCGGCGGCGGCCTGTCGGTGGGAGCGTTCGTGTCGGCCGGGGACTTGCCGTTGACGAGGGACGTCGCACTCAGCCTCGTCGTCGTTGGAGCGGCCTTTAACCTCGCCTCGTTCCTCCTCTTCCTGCGAGCCTCACCCGGGCTCCTTGAACATCACGATGCCCGCCCGGGCCCCGCGCCGTCGGTGCTTGCGCGCCGCGCAGCCAACAAGACCTGGGGTCTTGCGGACCACTACCAGGTCCTCGTCGATGCGATGGCTGAATGCCACGTCGAAAACCTAGCGAACCTCGCCCACGCGCTCATCGCGCGTAAGCGCGGCCTCCGGCTCGTGTTATGCGCAATTGGCTCCTACGCGTTTGCGCTCTTTTTAATAGCCGGCAGTTCGAAGGTGGCTTGATGGGCGACGCATCCGGGACCCCCGGCGAATCGACTGCGCAGCCGGAATTTGGACCCAACTCCCGCTGGACTCGCAAAGAGCCGAAGGAGCCCCTCGAGCTTGCCTACATCAGCTGGGACCCGCGCTTCGCGCCGCCGCCGCCGAAGAACCTGCGCGAGAAAATCCTGCGGTTCTTCTGGTGAGGGGCTCGCGCTCGGAGCCGGTCTGGCGTTTGCGGATTCGCTTGGGGCCTCGGGCCCGGCCGGTCCGGGCTTGCCATTCTTCGCGTTAGTGGGGGTTACTCTGAGCCTGAACGCCATGGCACTCCTGACATTTCACCGCGCATACCTTCGATTGCGGGAGCATTCGGGGATCCGGTTCGGCCCTTCCCCGGAGTGGATCGCACGGCAGTCTCAGCGAATGGGGCTGGAAGAAGGCGTGCACATGGGAGCCCTGCCCGTGGCCCTCGCGGATGCGCACTTCGAAAACCTCTCGGTGCTCCAGGTGGCCGCAGCGACTCGGGAAAAGGGGCTTGCGCGGCTGACATGGGCAGGCCTGTTATGCGGCGCGGCGTGGTTTTATATCGCGGTCCTTACAAGTTGAGGGGGAGCGGCCAGGGATGAACAGGAAAGACCTGCGATGGATCGAGGAAGTCCGACGGACGCATGTGCCACTCCACGAGCGTCCGCCGGGAGAACCCTACCAACCGGCCTACCTGTGGGGCGACCCTCGCTTCGTGCGGCCCCGACCCACGACCTTCTGGAAGCGGTTGCTTGACGACCTCGGTTTCTGAGACCAAACGGCAAACCAAGAATCCCGGGACGAGGCCATTCCCCTCCGCCCGGCGGGCCGATCGGCGGGAACCCGAAGGGGAGATTGTCCTCACAGAACTCGGGGAACCCGTGCGCCCTCGCTGCACGTGGCGTGCCCCCGCGGAGCCTTCCGCGCAACCCTAAATAGCCGCGCCGGAATCGAAGCGGCTATGCCGACCTACTCCGACGCCAAGCTCGCGCTCAAGACCGGCGCGCCAGCCCCTGACTTCTCTCTGCCAGCCGTCGACGGCAAGGCCTATTCGCTCGCATCTTTCAAGGACAAGCCCGTCCTCGTCGTGTGCTTTTCCTGCAACCACTGCCCCTACGTCCAGGCCGCCGAGGAGCGCATGATCTCCTTCCAACGGGACTTCGGCCCGAAGGGCGTGCAGCTCGTCTGCATCAACCCGAACGACGACACGGTCTACCCGGAGGATTCGTTCGACGGGATGAAGCAGCGCGCCAAGGGCCGCGGTTTCAACTTCGTGTACCTCCGCGACGAGTCGCAGGGCGTTGCACGCGCCTACGGCGCGCAGTGCACGCCGGAGTTCTTCGTGTTCGGCAGGGACCGCAAGCTCGTCTACCACGGGCGCATCGACGACGGGTACAAAGAGGCGGCCAAGGCGAAGAAGCACGACCTGCGCGAGGCGGCGGAGGCGGCGCTTGCGGGCAAGCCTGTCGCTGAGCCCGTCACCATGGCCATGGGGTGCTCGATCAAGTGGAAGGCGGCGCAGGGGGAGGACTCCCTGCTCCGACTCCGCTGAGCCAGACGGCCCCTAGGATCAAGGCAAACCCGAACGCGCTGAGCAGCGCCTCCGCCGTGGCCGCCGCGACCAGGTCCCACCTGGCAATCTCGAAGAGCGCGCCCTCGATCACCGCCGCCATGGTCACGAAGGCGAAGCCGCCGGCGAGGAGCAAATAGGGCAGCCGGTGGTCGGGCGTGCGGCTAGCGAGGCGGACCGCCCAAAGGGACACGAGCCCGCCCACCGCAACGATCGCGAGGCGCAGCCCGACCAGGACTTCATGTTCCACGCTTACCGAGCCTCCTTCGCTTTCCGCAGTGCCGTAAAGAAGCGGGCATTCAGCCAAAGCGCCAGCGCGGCGAGCAGGAAGAAGTGCAAGGTCTCGCCGACCTCGCGCATCTCGGGCACGGCCAAAAACTCGAGGAGTTCAGTCGCCACCCACGCCGCGAGGAACGACCCGAACACGAGCCCGAAGTCTGTCTCCGTGGCCGGCCCCGGCTGGCGCCTCGTGCCCGTCCGGATGACAAAGATGAGGAAGGCAGCTCCGGTCGCACCGACCGTGACGGCCTGCAAGGCGGTGTCATTTTGATTCTTGCGGGCGCCTCCCGCTCACGCCAATACAGCAGGGCGAACACAAGAATCAAAATGGCCGAGAACGACTCGATAACGAGAATCGCGCTCCTCGGGGCTGCGAGAACCACTGTGAGGTGGTAGCTGCCGTGGACGAGGAACGCCGCAGCAAGGAACGCCGAGAGCCGGGCCGCTTCCGGCTGGCGCGTCCAGATCTTCGCTGCGAAGTACATCGACGGGATGCTTGCGGCTGCAAGGGCCATAACGGAAAGGGCGTCCCAGAAAACCATCATCCCGCCCCCCGCGGCCGCAAGACGACCGCAAGCATGGAAAGGCCTGCCAAGACAAAAAGGGTCTCCACGATGGACACGGCAAAGAGGTTCCAGCCCATGAACTCGAACAGGATCCCCTCTGCAAAAGACCCAAGCGCGACCAAGGCGAAAGCGATCGCGAGGTACGCCATCATTCGCTCGCCCGTGCGTCGCCACGCGAGGAACGAGAGACCCGCCACGCCGGCCCCAAGCAGGAGGACGGCGAGTTTCGCGGCCACGAGGACCTGGTGCTCGAACATGGGTCAGGGAGCCTCCGTGAACGAGTGGAAAAGCCGGAATGCGCGCTCAACGACATCCGTGTTCGGCTCCGCCTCGACGACGAGCTCGCGCCCCCTGAAGTGGACGAGGACCTCGGAGAAGGTGGCCTTGTACATCTGGTAGCTCTTGCCGTCAGGCTTCAGGATCGTCTTGGCGACCACGAGGAGCCCCTGCTCCTGGAGCTCCCGCAGGCGGCGGTACGTCGACGACATCGGGAGGTCCTCCTCCTTGATGAGCTCCATCGCGGAGCGAGGCTGGTACGCGGTCGCGGCGAGGATCCGGGCGCTCTCGGCGTCGGCCAGGGCTGCCATCAGGGACTGCCGAAGGGGGCCCGGCTTGATGAGCGTGGAGGTCGACTCCCAACCTTAAGAATCAGAAGTGGGAATCGTCGTCCCGTTTTATAGTGTGCGCCGCCAACACCTGCCTTTGGTGAGACAAGTGCTCGCTGAGCGAAAGTTGGCTGTTGGCGTGCTTGCTGTAAGTGTGATTGCCGTGGTCATGTCGGGGATGGCGGTAACCGCCGCCTACTCGAAACCGGCCGCGTCGGGTCCGACTCCCCGCGACGTCGCCATGACGGTCGTGATCGGCGAAGGAGAGGTCGTCGTTGGGTGGAACAACACCTGCAACTGCGCGGTCCAGCTCGACACGCCCGCGGCCGACACCGAGGTCGTGGCTGGCGAATATGTGCGGTGGGCGCCGATCGTGATGGTGATCAACGCGGGCGACCGGGTGACCCTTACGGTCCAGAACCCCCGCCACGGCGACCACGGGTTCGTGATTGATGCGCCCGCTGGGGCGTTCTCGGGGACGACCGCAGCGGCGGTCGTCCAGGGACGCGACAACAGCGGCCTCGCGGCCGGCGGGGAGTCGGTCATTTCGTTCACGGCCCTGAAGCCGGGGACGTACACCTACTTCTGCCCGGTTCCGTACGACGAGGCGGCAAACAAGTGCCACCCGGACCACGACACCCTGACGGGCACGCTCATCGTGCTGTAGGGACCACAGAAAGCGAAAAGAAAAAGCAAGGCCCGCCCGCGCGCCCCGCGGGCGGGCCCCAAGTTTTCTCTTTCCTTCCCGTTCTGGCGAGAGGACGCCCGGCCCCGGTTTCCCATTTGGCACGGCCGACGATCGCCCGGAGCAGGGGCTGTAAGGATCGGTGGTCCTTGTGGCCGCGCGCCCAAAAAGTTCTGGGGACGCAGTGGAGCCCCCGCCGCCGTCGGGGGATCGCGATCGACTGCTCCTTGAGCGGCGGTCGGTTCTTGGCAAGGGAGTTGGCCTCGTCATCGGCGGCGCGCTTGCAGCCTCGGCAACCGGTGGTGTCGCAGCCCTCCTCTCGCGCGGGGGGGATGTCACCTACAACGGCACGTTTGACGTGGAATTCTCGGCCTCGTCCGCCACATCGGCGTGGCACAACGCGAGGTCGGGGGAGAAGATGAGAGCTTCTGATTTCCCGCACCCGGGGCTCGGCGCAATCGGGCGAATCCCCGAACTTGGAATCAACCTCATTGTGTCATTCATGTCGCCGGCGGAAGCCGCACCCACCATGCGCGGGCTGGTGCCCTACGGCGAAGGGGTTTTCGCCGCCTACAATGCCAAGTGCAAGCACCTCGGCTGCAAGGCGGAATGGAGGAGCCAGGCGGAGGCAGAAAGGCTCGCCCCCACGGTGGCCATCGGACGCGACCTCGTCGTGTGCGGGTGCCATTTCAGCGCCTATGACACCTACGACTCCGCGAAGGTGCTGAAGGGCCCGGCGACCCAGCCCCTCGACCAACTCAGGGTCAAGGTCGCGGCAGACGGCCAGGTGCAGATCGAGTTCAAGGATTACCGGTACGACCGGTTCGGCAGGGGAAGGCAAGTCTGACCCGGGGTCGCCCGGGCACTTCGAGGACGGGGCTGGGACGGGCCTACTCCCACTCCACCGTCGCCGGTGGCTTGTTCGAGATGTCGTAGACGACGCGGTTCACGCTCTTCTTCAGCGTGTTCGTGATCCGGATCGAGATCCGGTCGAGCGTGTCGTGGGGGATGTGCGAGTAGGCGGCCGACATCCCGTCGAGGCTGTGGACGGCCCGCACGACGACCGTCTGCCCGTACGCGCGCAGGTCCCCGTGCACGCCGACGCTCTTCACGGGCAAGAGCGCCGCGAAGTACTGCCACGGCTTCTCCATCTTGCCCGCCTCGACCGCCCTCTCGATCTCCTCTTCCACGATCGCGCAGGCTTCGCGCACAATGGCGATGCGCTCGGGCGTGCACTCCCCCAGGCAGCGGACGGCAAGCCCGGGGCCCGGAAACGGCTGCCGCTCCGCGACTTCGAGCTTGAGGAGCCTTGCGACCTTCCGGACCTCGTCCTTGTAGAGGTCCCGCAGGGGCTCGACGACCTTGAGCTTGAGGTCTTTCGGAAGGCCCCCCACGTTGTGGTGCGTCTTGATCGTGTCGCGCGGGCCGCCCCCGGACTCGATCCAGTCGGGCGCGATCGTCCCTTGCATGAGGAACTTGGCGCCCGTCTTTGCCGCCTCCCGCTCGAAAACCCGAACGAACCGCTCGCCGATGATCCGGCGCTTCTCTTCCGGGTCGAGGGCTCCCGTAAGCGCGCCGAAGAAGTCGTTGGCGGCGTTCACCCGGACAAAGGTGAGGCCCATCCCCGCGAGCGTCTTCGACGCCGTGTCCGCCTCGCCCTTACGGAGCAGCCCCGTGTCGACGAAGACCGCGGTGAGGTTCCTGTGGATTGCCTTTGCGCCGATCGCCGCCGCCACGGTGGAGTCCACGCCGCCGGACGCCCCCAGCACGACCTTGCCCATGCCGACCTGCTCCTTTACGGCGGCGACGGCCTCGTCGACGAATTTCTGCGGGTCGAACCCCTTGGGCACCACAAACACCTCCTACTTCTTCGGTCCCTTGCGCCCGACCTCGCGATCCCCGTCTTGCGTGGATTTCTCGAGCCTCCGGCGGTGCGCCTCGAGCTTCTCGCGAAGAGCCGGATCCTTGAGCGCAAGGATCTGGACGGCGAGCAGCGCGGCGTTTTCCGCGCGGTCAACGCCCACGGCGGCCACGGGGATCCCCGGGGGCATCTGCACGGTCGAAAGGAGGGAGTCGAACGGGACCTTGCCGCCGACGGGCAGCCCAATCACGGGCCTCGTCGTGTGCGCCGCGATCACGCCCGGGAGCGCGGCCGCCATCCCCGCAACGGCGATGAAAACGTCGGCCTTGCTCTCATCGACGAGCTTCACAAGGGCTCGCGGCGAGCGGTGCGCCGAGCACACGCGAAGCTCGTAGGGGACACCGAACTCCTCAAGCGTGTCGCAGGTCTTGCCCGCGACCTCGATGTCGCTCTTCGAGCCGAGCACGACAAGGACGCTCACGTCGGATTCACCTGGGGAGCCGTGGCATCGGCTGGTGGGTAAAGAGGCTTTCCCGCCTGGCCTGCCGGCACTTCAGAAGGGGAGCGTTTCCTTTCCGCCCTCGTCGAGGTCGACCTTCTCCCAGCGGATCTCCGAGGGGGCTGAGACGACGAGGCGCATGCACTTCTTGTTCGGACAGGGCGACACGAAACTCACCTTGCGCAGGTGGAGGTGCTCCGGTGGCTGTGGAGAAGGCGCGTAAGTGATCGTCGTCCCGCAGTTCGGGCATTCCACGGTGGGCACGTAAGAAATCCGCATCGGCGGCGAATCGGTCGCTCCGTATAAAAAGATCGTCTGGCTCCCCACGAAAGGCGGCGCGCGCGGCGCCAATTCGCGGGCGGGGCGGCTCCCGATTTTTATCCACCAGGAGGGATAGATCAGGGTTAAATATCGCCGACCCTCTGCGAAGGCCAGGCAGATCCAGACTGCTGGATGAGACCCATGCGCCGGGTGCTTGCCGCCAAACTCCCCGCCTCCGTGGCCGCTGCGCTCGTACTCCTCGCGACGCTGCCCCTGCCCGCGATCTTCGCAATGGCCTCGCCCGAGGTCGCCACCGTCACGCCGGCCGACCAGGTGTTCCCCCAGTTTGGCGCCACGCCCGGCCACTCTTTTGCCCCAGACGTGGCGGGCCGAGGGTACAACGATTCCCTGGTCAAGTGGAAGCTCCCGATTGCCCTCTCCTCGGCAAGCACGACCGTGGCGAACTTCTCCTCGGACGTTTCCCTCAACAACACGACGGGCCAGCCCGACGTCCTCGGAGTTGTGCTCGGCCACCCGAACGTGCTCATCCCTGGAACGAGCCTCGTGACGATCGCGGCCGGGAACAACGGGACCACCATGTGGACCTACCCGATCCTCGGGAACCTTTTTGCAACGCCCGTCGCCGCCGACCTGAACCTCGATGGCCGGATGGACCTTGTGATCCGCAGCGACAACGGGCTCATTGAGGCCGTCACCCCGAACATCACGTGGGACGGGTCGTCCTTCTCGTTCCCGCTCGCCAACTTCACGGAGGTCCAGGCCCAGCAGCTCTGGAACCGCTCGCTTGTGGGCGAGTCCTCCACGAACAACAACCTCTCGACCCCCATCGCCGTCAACACGGTTGGCGGAGCCGCCCCCGAGATCCTCGCGCCCGCGGGAGACCGACTCTTCTACCTCAACGGCGCCGACGGCGCGGAGATCCGGAACCAGACGGTCGACGGCACGATCGTGTCCGCGCCAACAGCGTTCGAGCGCGGAGGCGGCTGGATCATCCTCGTCGCGTCGACGAACCGCACGACGGCCAACTTCTCCACGGTCGCGTCGGACTTCATCGTCACGGCCTTCGACACGAGCCTCAATTTCCTCTGGAACCTCTCCTACGCCCAGTCCTATTCGACCACCGCCGCGTACAAGTCGCTCGACCTCCAGCTGCCTTCGCCCGCGGCCGGGAACCTCGACGGAGACGGACCCCTCGACGACTGGGCGCTCGTGACACCCTACGAGAATTCGCTTGCCCAGCTGCGGATCTTCTACAACGGCTCGAACTCCTTTGCCGCCAACGCGACCCTCCAGGGCCTTACGGGGTCGGCACCGGCAGTCGTTGATCTCGACGGCGACGGGCGGGGCGAGGTCGTGGCGCTCTCCTACGAGGCGGGGACGCCGATCACCTCGCCGAACTCGCGCGTGTTCCTCGAGGTGTTCGCGGGCAACGGCACGCGGCTGTGGAACGCGACGATCGACGAGGTGCCGGGCGCGCCGCGGGAGAACGTGCTCGCCCCGCCGGCAGTCGCGGACTTCAACGGCGACGGCGTGAGGGACATCGCGCTCTTCCTCACCGACGGCGCATCGGAGGTCCGCTCGGGGGGAAACGGCTCGAGGATCCTGCGCCACCAGGTCTTCGACCAGGCCTCCCCGACGGAATTCACGGGGCCCGCAGTCGCGGACCTCGACTTCGACGGCTTCCTCGACATCACGGGAAACGCGGCCGCCGTGAGCTACGCGCTTGCCGACCTCCAGATCAACGCCTCGGAGATCTCGGTCAACAACACGATCCCCGAGCAGTTTGAAAACGTCTCGGTGACGGCCACCGTGCGAAACGGCGGCAACGCGAACGCGCGCAACGTGAGCGTGGAGTTCTTCGACGGCGCGCAGAAGCTCAACGGCTCGACGCTCGCGCTCATCTTGCCCGGAACGAACGCGCTTGCAAACGTCGTCGTGAACTTCTCGTCGGGAGGGACGCGGACGCTCACGGTCGTCGTCGACGGCAACGACACGGTCGATGAGCTTGTCGAGTCGAACAACACGGCCTCGATCCTGGTGAACGTGACTTCGCTCTTTGGATTCCGCCTCGAGTCGCCCCTCAACCGCACGGTCGTCCAGGCGGGGTTCTCCTACGCGTTCGTCGTGAACGCGGTCTCGGAGGGGACGCAGGCGAACCTCGTGAACCTCTCGCACTCCGGCGTGCCTTCCGGCTGGAGCGCCTCGCTTTCGCCCACGAACCTCACGGTAACGGCCGCGGGGACCCCGGGGGACACGAACACCTCGTTCCTCACGGTGAACACGGCGCCCCTTGCGCAGCCCGGGGAGTACGACATCGTCGTGTCGGGCCTCTCCGCCTATTCGAGCCGCAACAGCGCGGACCTCACCTTCACTGTCATCATCGGGGGCCAGTACGGCGTCGCGGTCTACCCGCCGGCCATGGCGAAAAACGTGACGGCCGGGAGCACGGTGACCTACGCATTCGACGTGTACAACGCGGGCAACTCCCCCGACACCCTGCGGATCACGAACTCGACGCCAGCGCCGGGGTGGCTCGTCGTGCTCACGCGCGACAACCTGAGCCTTCCAGCCGGCGCGAGCGCGAAGGTCTCGGCGATCGTGCGCGCCCCCGTTTCCGCGCTGTCGGGGGAAAACGACACGGTGACCGTGCGCGCGGTCTCGCAAAATGATTCCTCGCGCGACGACACGGTCGTACTCACGACCACCGTCGTGGTCCCCGACCTCGTCGTCTCGGCGATCCGCTTCTTCCGCGAGTGCGGCGGGGAGTCTGCGGGCGGCGCCCCGAGGCTTGTCGAGGGCGACCTCTCGCAGATCCTCATCGAGGTCGCCAACGCCGCGCAAAACGCCGAGATCTCCGGCGTGCACCTGCGCGTGTGGATCGACGGCGCCCTCCAGCCCGACTACCAGACCGAAATCGGGGCGACGGGGACCGGCATCCTTACCCTCGACTACAACTGGACCGTGGCCGGCGTCAAGGTCGTGACGGTCGAAGCCGACCCCACGAATTCGATCGGCGAGGTCTCGGAAACGAACAACGACCTCAGCGCGCAGGTCACCGTAAAGGACACCGTGCCGGTCGGCGACCTCACCGTGAGCGGCACGGTCCTGAAGGGCGGGCAGGGCGTCGCGGGGGCCGCGGTGACTCTCCTGGACCCGCGCAGCGGGACCACGGTCAACGCCACGGCCACGGGCGGGGGCCAATTCGCGCTCGTCCTCCTGGCCGCGGGCTACGCGGACGGCGACACGCTCGTACTTGCGGGAAGCGACGGCCTCGATGTCGGGAACGCGACGGCCTGCGCGTACTCTGAGGACGGGCAGGTGGCCGTGGACATCAGCCTCCAGCTGCCCTCCGCCTACGACTTCCTGCTCTCGGCGGACGGCCCCCTCGACCAGTCGGGTGCGCCTGGCGCAGCCGTCACCTACGCATTCGACCTGACAAACCGCGGCAGCTTGAACAACACGGTCCTTCTCTCCGCGTCGGGCCCGTGGCCCACGCGCGTCCTTGACGCGAACGGCTCATCCGTGTCGCTTGTCACTCTGGCCCCGAACGGCACGGCCGCGCTGCGCGTCGAAGTCTCGGTGCCGGCGGGCTCGACCGCGGGAGCCAATGCCACGACGGCGCTCAACGCGACGGCCCTCGGCGACACCACGCGCGTCCGCTCCGCCAACCTTACGACGCGGGCGGCGGTCCTCCGGCAGTTCGGCCTCGTGATGGACGCTTCGAGCACGACGGCGCTCAACGCGACGGCCCTCGGCGACACCACGCGCGTCCGCTCCGCCAACCTTACGACGCGGGCGGCGGTCCTCCGGCAGTTCGGCCTCGTGATGGACGCTTCGAGCACGACCGCGCTTGCGGGCACGAACCTCACGTTGAACCTGACGGTCCAGAACCTCGGAAACGCGGACGAAAACCTCACGCTTCGCGCGACCTGCCAGGGGCCCTCCGTCTGCACGGGTTGGGTCGTCCTCGGGTCCGCCGCGTTTTCGATCGCCCAAGGCGGATCGACGCTCGTGGCCGTGACGCTCCGGACCGTCGCCTCGGCGGTGGGGGGCCTTTACACCGTCCTGTTCGTGGCCGAATCGGCAAGCGACCCGAGCGCCTTTGCCAATGCGACCTTCGTGCTCACCGTCCTCGAAAAGCGCCTTGAGTTCTCGGTGACCGGAGCCTCGACGCTGCGCCTCGTGCCGGGCGAGTCGCGCTCGACAAACCTCACGATCCTCAACCGCGGCACGGTGCCGGACACCTTCACGGTCTCGACGAGCCCCGCGGGGTCCGGGTTCACACTCGCGCTCCTTCCCGGCGGCGGGACAACGATCGCCCTCGAAATCCTCCCCGGGGAAAGCGCGACGGTCACGGTGTCGGTGACGGCCCCCAAGGAGGTGAACCTCGAGTCCTTCACGATCGACATCCTTGTCGAGTCGGTCGGCGACGGCGACCAGCAGCTCGTCTCGCTGACTGCGCTTATCGGAACCATCTACGACTTCCGCATCACGGGACCCGTCTTCTCGGAGACACCGGAGGTGGGCAAGGAGGTCACGATCTACGCCACCGTTTCGAACGTCGGCAGCCGCGCGTTTACCGGGGCGCTCCAGGTCCGCCTCACGGTCGCGGGCGAACTCCTGGGGACTCAGACGGTCACGAACCTGGCCGTCGGCCGCGAGGAGACGGTGGCGTTCCGCTGGACCGCGCGCGTCGCGGGAGCGATCGAATTCACCTTGGACGTCAACATGGAAGCTGGCTCCGACATCTACGAGTCTTCGTTTGCGAACAACGTCGCAACGCGCTCGACGACTGTGGAGCCCCAGCGGGCCGGCTCGTTCCTCTCAAGCACAGGCGTCCTGCTCATGCTCGTCGCGCTTGTGGTCGTGCTCCTCGCCGCCGCCGCGGTCACGCGGCGCAAGGACGAGACCAAGACGCTCGAGGACCACGAGAAAGCCAAGGACGAAAGCGACGAGCGCCGCCGGGGAAAGGGCCCGGGCGGCCTTGAGCGCCTGTAGCGGCGCAGGCAGGCCGACAGAAGACTATTTCTCGCGCGCAACCGTGCCCCGGGAAGCCCATGATGGAAGCCGGGGTCGTCGGCAAGCCCAATGTCGGCAAGTCCACGTTCTTCGCGGCTGCAACGCTGCAAAACGTCACAATCGCCAACTACCCGTTCACGACGATCAAGGCGAACCGCGGGGCCGCCTATGTGAGGGCGCCGTGCCCCCACACGCAGCACGGCCGCCCCTGCAACCCCGTGAACTCCGCCTGCGACAACGGCACGCGCCTCATCCCCGTCGAGCTCATCGACGTGGCGGGCCTCGTGAAAGGCGCGCACGCGGGCCGCGGGCAGGGGAACCAGTTCCTCGACGACCTGCGGCAGGCCGCCGTGCTCATCCATGTCGTGGACGCCGCGGGCTCCACGGACGCGGATGGGAACATCGTGCCGGTGGGCAGCCACGACCCCGCCGAAGACCTCGCGTTCCTCGAGGAAGAGATCGACCTTTGGCTCGCGGCGATCCTCGCGAAGGGCTGGGAGCGGACCCACCGGCTCGTCGAGCTTGAGGGGAAGAAGATCGAGGACGCGGTCCAGGAAAAACTCGCGGGGCTCGGGTTCTCGCGGGCCGTCGTGACCAGCGCGCTTCGCGAGTGCGCGCTGCCCGCCAAGCCGTCCCTGTGGAAGCCGGCGGAATTCCTCAAGCTCTCGCGCGCCCTCCAGCGGATCGGCAAGCCGATCCTCGTGGCGGCAAACAAGTGCGACCTCGTGGGGCCCGAGGCCATCGAGAACCTGAAGGCCGCCTACGGGCCCGAAGTGTTCCCGGTCGCCTCCGAGATCGAACTTGCCCTGAGGCGTGCGGACAAGGCGGGTGTGGTCAAGTACGGGCTTGGCGGCGCCTCTTTCGAGGTCGTGCACGCCGAGAAGCTCTCTCCGGCCCAGGTCAGGGGGCTCGAGAAGGTCCGCGAGTTCCTCGCGAAGTGGCACTCGACGGGCGTGCAGCGCGTGCTCGAGCACGCGGTCTTCGAGAGGCTGAAGCTCATCCCGGTCTACCCCGTCGAGGACGAGGGCAAGTGGACGGACAAGGACGGCAACGTGCTGCCGCACGCCCACCTCGTCCCTGAGGGCTCAACGGCCCGCGACCTCGCGTTCAAGGTGCACACGGACCTCGGGAACCACTTCATCCGCGCGATCGACGCGAAACACCGGCGCGTCGTGGGGGCCGACCACAAACTTGCGGCCGGCGACGTCATCAAGATCGTGGCGTCGAAGTGACCTCGCGGGTAGAGGGGAGTCCCGGGCCGCCCCCGCAAAGCCCTATATCGCGCGACAAGGTTGGCGCACTGATGGCCCCGGCCCACGATCGCGTGCCAGCGCCAAAGCCCGGCAGCGACTTCGACGAAGAGGCCCTGCTCCTTGCGGCGTCCTACCGAATGGACGAGCGTCAGGACCACCCGATCGTCGAACTCTACTGTAAGTCGAGGGCGGGGCTCTCGTTCATAGCATTTTACGAGGGGTTCATGCCCTACTTCTTCGCCCTCGACCCGCCGCCCGGGCTCAGGCCCGCCCTTGAGCGCGACCCCAAGGTCGTGAAGGTCGAGGAGACGAGCCTCTACCACGAGCGGGCCGACCACGCCGCCCTGAAGATCACCCTCCACCGGCCTGGCGACACGCCTGACCTGCGCGAACTCGTGCGCCAGGCGGGCGCGCTTCCGCTTGCCGCAGACATCATCTTCACCCAGCGCTTCATCTTCGACCTCGACCTCGGCGCGTGCATCCGCGTCAAGGGGAAGGTCGTCAAATCGGACAAAACCTACCAGACGCTCGCGCAGGTCGAGGCGACGTCGCTCGAGGAGGCGCAGCCTTTCACGATGCCGCTCTCGACCCTCTGCTTCGACATCGAGAACTCGATCAAGTTTGGCACGGTCTTCTGCATTGGCTGGGCGTTTGACGCCGGCGACGGCAAACTCCACGAGGGGTCGATCCGCGGCGAGGAGAAGGCGATCCTTGAGGAATTCAACAAACTCGTCCGCGAACTCGACCCGGACGTCGTCACGGGCTACAACATCGCGGGCTACGACATCCCGCACCTGCAAAAACGCGCGGAGGCCGTCGGCCTTAAGGGCTTCACGCTGTCGCGCCAGGGCTCCGACCTCAAGGAATTCATGGGCCGCTTCCTGCGCGCTACGGGCCGAATCCTCACGGACACCTGGTGGAACGTGAGGCGGGAGATTCACCCGAAGCAGGAGACGCTCCAGGCCGTGTCAATGGAACTCCTCGGCGAGGGGAAGGACGACGTCGTCCCCTCGGAAATGGACGAGGAGTGGCGAAGAGACCCCGACAAGGTCGTGAAGTACTGCGTGCGCGACGCTTTCCTCTGCCTGCGCATCCACCAGCACATCCGTGTCGTCGAGAAGTACGAGAGCCTTGCCGCCGTCGCGAAGCTGCCGGTCGACGAGACGATTAACGGGCGCACCTCGACGCTCATCGACTCGATCCTGATCCGCGCCGCCGACCGCGCAAAGGTCGCCGTGCCGATGAGTCGGCGCGAGACGCGCGAGAAGCCGATCGAGGGAGGCTACGTCCATGCGGTGAAGCCGGGGATGTACAACTGGGTCTGCGTGCTTGACTTCAAGTCGATGTACCCCTCGATCATGATCGCGAACAACGTCTGCTTCACGACGCTTGTGCGCGACGGGTCGGGGACGATCAAGGCGCTCTCGGGCGCCTCCTATGTGGGCCCGGATGTCCGCGTGGGGCTCCTCCCCGCGATTCTCAAGGGCCTCATGACCCAGCGCGACGACCTCAAGAGGCGCGCCCGCGAGGCGAAGTCGAAGGAGGAGGCGCAGTTCTACAACGGCCTGCAGGAGGCCGTGAAGATCCTCATGAACTCGTTCTACGGCGTGATGGCCTCCGCATTCTACCGTTTCACGGACCCCAAGATTGGCCAGAGCATCACCTCGTTTGCCCGCCAGAACATCCAGCGCGTGATCAAGGACCTTGAAGCCGAGTCCCTCGAGGTCATCTACAGCGACACGGACAGCGTTTTCTTCCGCTCGCCTGAGCCCAACCTCGAAGGGGCTGTGGCGGCCGGGAAGAAGATTGCGGAGCGGTACTCGAAGGGCGGGATGTCCCTGGAGTTCGAAAAGGTCATGAACCCCTTCTTCAGCCACGGCGCGAAGAAGCGCTACGTCGGGCGCATCCTGTGGCCGAAGGAGGACACGATTTACCGCGGGTACGAGGTGCGCCGCACCGACGCGTTCGACTGGCAGTCAAAGGCGCTCAACGACGTCTTCGACCTGCTCCTCAAGGAGGACGTCGACGGGTTGCTGAAGGTCGCGCGCGAGCGCGTCATCCAAGTCGCCCGCGGCGAGGTACCGAAGGCCGCGCTCGTCATTTCTAGGTCCGTCCGCGACATGGACGACTACGAATCCGAGCACAAGGAGAGCCTCCAGAACGTGCGCGTGATGCGCGAGCTTGAGAAGCGGGGGATCCCCGTACAGCCTGGGATGAAGGTCTCGTGGATTGTGACGGGGTCGAAGGGCAAGCAGGACCTCGCGCCGTACGTTGGCCCCGACTCCGAGAAGGAAATTGCACCGAATTGGGAATACTACGCGCGGCGGGTCGCCATGACGCTCGCGAGGGTCACGGAGGTGTTCGGCTGGGGCGTCGACAACCTACTCCAGGGCGCGCGGACGAACTCCCTCGAAGGCTACGAGGATTCAGGTCCGGGGGTGGGTGAGCCGGATGAGGGCGGGGATGCCCAAGGGGTTGCCCCGGCCCCCGCGCCCCGAAAGGACCCCGAACACAAGCCTGCGCCGATCACAACGGGCAAGCCCAAGCCCGTCCTGGAGAAGGGGAAGAAGTCCCTCGAGGACTACTTCTGAAGCGCGCGCGGGGCAAGGCGGCCTCATCGTCTGCGCATGGCCCCCGCCCTCCGGGCGACCGTCCTGACGCCCCAGGCCCTGCTCACAACGCCTAAATAGGGCCGGGTAGAAGGGCGCCGCGCGCAAGCCCGCGGAGGCGCTGGATGGCACACGGGAAGGTCCTTTCGTTTGCCTTTGCCCTAGGCTTCATCCTGGGGGCGCTCCCCCTGCCGACCGCAGCCTCGCCGATCGGCGCGGGCATTGGACTTGTGCCGCACTTCCAGAATGTGAGCTCCACGACCGGCCTTGGCGCGGCCGCGGGTGTGCTCCCGCCGTCCATCATAGTCTCCGAGGAGAACGCGGGGTTCCTCAACGGCGGCAAGGGCGCCGCCTGGTTCGACTACAACAACGATGGGTGGGAAGATGTCCTCCTTGGCGGGTACTTCCACCGCGAGCTCCACCGCAACAACGGCGACGGCACCTTCACGGATGTGACGAACGCCGTAGGGCTAGGCGGCGGCCTCTACACGATGTCGATCATCACGCCGGACTTCAACAACGACGGGTGGTCGGACGTGGCCATCGGCAACTGGTACGGGCGCCTCGAGATCTTCCTCAACAACGGGGACGGCACCTTCCAAAACGTCACGCGCACCTGGAACGTCATCGTCTCGGGGCCCACCGCCGGCCTGTCGTTTGGCGACCTCGACGGCGACGGCTGGGGCGACCTCTACGTGGGCTCGTACTACAGGCGCCCCAACGTGCTCTTCCGGAACCTCCAAGGGCAGGGGCTCCAGGAGCTGGCCGAGAGCGCGGGCGTCCAGGACCCGAGCGGCTACGTCTTCCAGACGCTCATGTTCGACTACGACCTCGATGGCGACCTCGACCTCTACGACGCCTGCGACTTCGGGCCGGACGCCTTGTACCGCAACGAAGGGAATTGGACATTCACCGACATGACGGCGGCCGCCGGACTCGACCACAAGGGCGACGGGATGGGCGCCTCGATCGGCGACCTCAACGGGGACGGCTATCAGGACGTGTATATCGGGAACTTCGGGGCGGACTTCTGGTACATCTTCGACCCCGCCACGGGGACGTACACGGACAAGCACCCGGAGCTCAACATCACGAACTCGGGGGTCGCCTGGGGCGTCGAGCCGCAGGACTTCAACAACGACGGGTACCTCGACTTGTTCGTGGCAAACGGCCGGGTGCTGCCGGGAAACTTCGGCCAGCAGGACCTCCTCTTCGTCAACCGGGGGAACAACACGTTTTTCGAGGCCGGCGAAGAGGCGGGCGTCCAGGACTACGGCGCGAACCGCGGGATGGCCGCCGCCGACTACGACCAGGACGGCCAGCTCGACGTGTGGGTCTCCAACGTCCTTGCCCCCTCCGCCATGTACCGGAACGAGGGGTCGGGAAATCACTGGCTCCAAGTCGAGCTCAAAGGCGTCGTCTCCATCGCCGACGCGGTCGGCGCGCGGGTGATGGTCGAGGCAGGAGGCCGGACGCAGACCCGCGAGGTCATCATGGGCTCGTCGTACCTCTCGCAGGACTCGCGCGTCCAGCACTTCGGCCTCGGAGCGCTCACGAGCGTGCAGCGGGTGACCATCGAGTGGCCGACGGGCGTCGTCCAGACCTTCGTGAATGTGAGCGCCGACCAGCGGCTCAAGGTGACCGAATACGAGGCAAACACGCCCACGGCCCGCGCACCCGCCGTCTTGCGCGACGCGGGCTTGGAGGTTGAATTTAATGCGTCGGCCTCGACGGACGACACAAAGATCGTGGCATGGAATTGGACTTTCGGCCCGCCCTACGCAGCGGTGGTCTTGAGCGGGCCAAGCCCCCGCCACACGTTCTTCGAACCGGCGAACTTCAGCGGGGCGCTCGAGGTTACGGACGCCTTCGGCAACAGGGGGTCGACCACGTTCAACGTCTCGATTCGGCCCGTCGGCCACCCCCTCGTCGACGCCGGGCCCGACCGGCAGGTTCCCCAAGGCGCCACGGTCGACTTCAGCGCGACCCTGCGGGGCGGGCCCTCCTACGAGGACTATGCCAACATGACGTTCGCGTGGTCGGTCGAGGGGCCCAACATGACGGCGAACTTCACGGGGCGCAACTTCTCGACGCCTTTCGTCCTCCCCGGCTTTTTCCGGGTGAGCGTGGTCGCGACGGACGCCTACGGCGCGACGGGCAACGATTCGCTCGTCATTTCGGTCGGTGACAACGAGGCCCCCGTGATCGTCCTCAACCCCCCGCTCACGGTCTCGGAGGACACCCCAATCACG
>Ga0209342_10002101_pt1 | contig 21739 bp, 17 predicted proteins | sample RifCSP16_2_FD_184023 | JGI IMG/M metagenome (GOLD analysis project Ga0209342, IMG submission 184023) | Soil microbial communities from Rifle, Colorado - Rifle CSP2_sed 16_2 (SPAdes) (version 2) | ecosystem: Environmental > Terrestrial > Deep subsurface > Rock core/Sediment | place: Rifle... | reverse complement strand
GCGATTGTGCCATCGTTCATGCCATTTATCTATTGTCACTACAGGTAACTGCTTGTCTAGGATGTATAATTTGTTTTCAATCATTGTTCCAGTTGCTACATGACTTGGGCCATGAGCAAAATAAAGTTCTGCATCAGGATAGATGGTAGACAGCAACCCAGCTGTTAATTTTGCATAATCTCTGCAAACACCTAGTCTATTTTCAAGGATCCAATTTATTGGATTATTTAGATTAAGTACCTTCCACAGTTCCTTTAGCGAAGTTTTTCTAACGTAGTGAAAAATCAACATCATTATAGCTAGAGTCATCACAGGAATTGTTCCCAATATTGCAACTAACCACCATAGCCTTAGAAAAAGAAGAATGGGAAGACTTACAGCAAAGAAAACAATGGAAACCAGCAAAATATGCGATAGCGGATATCTTTCAAACCAGAAAACTATGTTCCTGTCCTGCCACTCTAGCACGTTTGTCAAGGTCTCTTTATCTGATAATGCTTTAAGCCTATTTGCCAATTGTTTTATCTCACTATTCTCTATTTCCTCCAAAGTTGGGCAGTATCCTTCACTACAAGCAAGTTCATATTTTACTTTTGATTTGCTTTTATTTTTTCTCTTGAAATGCATTGCAATTGTAATTCAGCCTGTTTGATATTTAGTTTATCGTTGTTATGAATAGAACCCAACGACATAAAAGAGAGGAATTACGAACTGAGAGTCTTGCGTTGTTTGTCAGCCTGCTTGATTAACCTGCGCCGCCTAAGAAAAATGTCTATTTCTTATATTCGTCCCGCTTTATGCGCAAGGATTATTGGGAGATTATGACCGTGTCGGCTTTTTTCCCGCTCATGTCGTCGATGTTTATTCTTCCGATTCTAACTTTCTGAACCGACTTCGGCAACAGTTGCTACTTAGTCAGTTCCTCGGGGTGGTCGTCTAATGATTCGATCATTAGCTTTAGTGCGTGTTCCATCTCCGCAACATCTTCCACGAAAAGTCACTTTTCCCTTAAACTGTGTCGTGGCATACAGGTGATCGCAAGCGCCCTGAACGTATCCATGATCGATGAGGGCTTGTCCCCACACTCGATTATTCGCCTGAAAAATGCTGATTTTCTTGCCTTCTGTGGCGCAATGGAAGTAAATGCAGTTTTTCTGTTCATCGTATTCGTGGCTGAGCGTTGCTAAGTGCGGTTCATCATACAAGCACATTGAAAGGGGTCACGTATATTGCCGTCTTCAGGATTTTTTCATCTCGTTGAAGTCCGGTGATTTCTTTGTCTTTTCTTCTGATTCCAATCATCGACTTCATCATCATAGCAACAGTATCGGAAACTTTAGCTATAACAGTTACTGGCAAAAGACATGTTAGCTCAACAACCACTAGTTGCACTTGAACAACGCAAAAACCCACCATCCTTTTTAACCAAAAATGTACTAAAGGCGTATAAACCCCTTCGCGCTCTACATCTCTACCTCAGCTTTAAGGGAGAAATAAAAATAGGCTGCGGTATCTTCGGCATAGCAAGCTTCGAAAACGAGCCAGTCTTCCCATGCGTATACTGGGGTCTCCGCGCGCAAAACCACCGAGGACACCAGTCTCACGGTTTTCTCACTTACAACAACGAGAAATTCTTCGTTCACAAAAGCCTCGACCTGGTGCCGAAACTCAAGACCAGCGCCATCCAAGAATGGTTCGGGCGCCTTCCTGGCTCCTTAGGCATCGGCAACGTCAGGTACACAACTTCTGGAAAATGCGATGACCAATCAATCGTGCAGGGCACCCAGCCCATGACTGCAGAAGCCAACGGTATCAAACTCGCAGTCTCCTTCAACGGCAACATCGTGAACACACAACAACTGAAGCAGGAGATGGCGGGGCACTTCCCGAACTTCACCTGCAGCTGCGACTCAGACCTAGTCTGCAACAAGCTGCTGCTTGAATTGACGAAGGGGAAAGACCTCACATCCGCGGTAAAGGAGGTTATGCTAAGCCTAGACGGCGCCTTCTCAGTTGTCGGCATAACTGGAAGCGGCGACTTCTTCGCCTTCAAAGACCCACACGGCGTAAAACCCCTGTGTGCGGGGCACAGCCCAGACGGAGCAATGTACGCTTTCAGCTCAGAAACCGTCAGCCTGGACATCAACGGCTTAGTCAGAGACTTCGAGCTGGAACCAGGCGAACTAGCAACCGTCACGAAAAATGGCTTTAAACGCGAACAACTCATCGAGAACCCTCGCAAAGCCTTCTGCGCATTCGAATTCGCCTACTTCGCCAGACCAGACTCGCGTTTCGACGGCAAGTTCGTTTACGAAATCCGCGAAGACTTCGGAAGAAACATCGTCCACGAATACCCCGAAATCGTCAACGACGCAGACATCATTCTCTCCGTGCCCGAAACAGGCGACGACTCTGCCATGGGAGTACACGAAGCGTCAGGATTACGCTGGGAACGCGCCAGCCGCAGACACAGATACGTCACCGAACGCGCCTTCATTCTGTTGAACGACGAGCGGTTTTCAACCATCGACCGCAAAGTGAACATTCTCGGCTCCAAAGTCGAAGGAAAACGCGTCATAATAACCGAAGACAGCATCGTCCGCGGAGACACAACAAAAGTCATAATAGAAAAACTCCGCAAAGCAGGCGCCAAAAAAGTTTACATGTTCGTCACGTTCCCACGCATCATCGGTCCATGCTTCTACGGCATCGACATGTCCAGCTACGGACAACTCATCGGCTCAAGACACAGCACCGAAGAAATCGCCAAAATCATCGGGGCGGACACCGTCTGCTACCAATCTATAGACGGATTAGTCCGCGCAACAGGCGAAAGCCACGACAACCTATGTATGGCATGCATCACAGGCAAGTACCCCACGCCTCTTGCGCAGAAAATGGCTGACGAAATGAAAACAAGATTCTTCAACGGGTACACGGAGAAGGGAAGAATCTACGAAGCAGACGAAGCCTGCATCATTTCTAGCGGGAAAACAAATTAAGCTTAACACTAATTTCTCTGATCAAAGAGTGGCTACTCATGCAGAAAGTTGGTATACTCGTCATCTGTTACGGGGCAAGAGAAACCGCCATGGTTGACGCTTTTGCCCGAAGCCCAAACTACAACGTGAAACTGTATATTGCAGATAAGCAACGGAACCCATTCAACGTCGAAAAAGCCGCCAAACACGTCGTGATTCCCGATTTAGACATCGAAAAAATCTGCAAGTTCGCAGAAACCAACAAAGACGCAATCGACTTCGCCATGATTGGACCCGAAAAACCCATAATCGACGGCGTGCGCGACCTCCTCGAAAAACGAACGGGCATACCCGCGATCTGCCCGAAAAAGGAGTACGCCATCGAAGCCAGCAAAGTTCAACAGCGCCAGCTTTTCCAGGAAATCGTCCCAGAAGCTAATCCACGGTTTAAGGTTTTCAACCCAGAAGACTACAGAACCACGGGCGACGTCAAGCAAGACGTTTACACATGGCTCGGCGAACTCGACAACCAAGCCGTCGTGAAGCCCGACAAACCAACAGCTGGCAAAGGCGTAGGCGTCTGGGGCGACCACTTCACCACAAGAGAACAGCTCTTCGAGCATTTCATGTCCAACTTCCAGTACGGCACCGTCATCGTCGAAGAAAAAATAGACGGCGAAGAATCCAGCTTCATGGCTTTCAGCGACGGCAAACACCTCGCGCCCCTGCCAGACACCAGAGACCACAAACGCGCTTTCGACGACGACAAAGGAACAAACACCGGCGGCATGGGCAGCTACAAAAACACAGGCGACGTCTTGCCGTTCATGACGGAAAAAGACTGCGAAAACGAGGTGGCAATAGCACAGAAAATTTTCACGAAATGGATAGCTAGAATTAACGATCCTTCAGCGCTTCGAGGCGTGCCCTTGTACTTGGCGTTTATGCACACCCGCGGCGGACCGAAAATTCTTGAGAACAACAGCCGCCCGGGAGACCCTGAAATAATCAACATCCTGCCCGTGCTCAAAGACGACTTCGTGGACATCTGCTTAAAAATGATCGATGGCTCTCTCAGCCGAGTTGACGTGGACAAGGCGGCAACGGTGCTAACGTACAAGGTGCCTCCGGGCTATGGCGGATACGCCGACGTTTTCCCCGCCAAAGTAAACAGAGCCGAAATTGACACGCCTGTTGACCTCTCAGCCGCTTACGCGTTAGCCACCAAGTACGGTGACAAAGTTCGAGTGTACCCTGGCTCCATGGAACTGAGAAACAACGCGGTTTATGCGTTGAAGTCCAGAGTTGTCGGCGTCTTAGGTGTCGGCGATTCGGTTGAGGAGGCGCGGAAAATCTCCTTGGAAGGCATTAACGCGGTTAAAGGCGGCGCGTTGTGGAATAGGACGGATATAGCGTCAAAGCAGCATATCGCCAAATGCGTCAGCCACATGGAGCAGCTGAGGCGCTACCCGTGAAACGCGTTTTCATATCGGACTGCGAGGGACCAATCAGCAAGAACGACAACGCTTTCGAGGCGGCGGCACGTTTCGTTACAAACGGCGACAAACTGTTCGCGCTCATAAGCAAGTACGACGACGTGCTAGCTGATGTTGTCAAGAAGCCGGGGTATAATGCTGGGGATACGTTAAAGCTGATTTTGCCCTTCCTAAAAGCTTACGACGTTACCGACAAGCGTTTGAATGAATTCTCTGCTGAGAATATGGTCTTGATTGCAGGCAGCAAAAACACCTTGGAATATGTGAGACTCTTGTTAGACGCGTTCATCGTAAGCACCAGCTACGAACACTACATCAAAGCGCTCTGTGAAGCATTGAGTTTTCCATTCGAGAACACATATTGCACGCGTCTCAGCATCGACAAGTACGTATTGTCGGAACCCGAGAAATCGCGGTTGCAGGAATTGGCGAGAGAAATCGCCCAGACGCCCATGATTACCATACATACCTCCGCAAACTCTCTGGAAGACTTCTCAAAGCAAGACCAAGAAACCGTTAGACGCCTTGACGAGATATTCTGGGAAGAAATTAGCAGAATGGACACCGGCGCAATCTTCAGCGAAGTGAAGCCAATCGGCGGATGCCAGAAAGCCGAAGCCGTCAAAGACGCAGCGGAACGGTCGCGTGTTCAACTGTCGGATGTCTTGTACGTGGGTGACAGCATCACCGACGTGGAAGCCTTCAAGCTGGTCAGGGAAAACGGTGGATTAACGGTCTCTTTTAACGGGAACCAGTATGCCGTGAAAAACGCTGAAGTCGCGGTGCTTTCCGAGAACAACACCGTAACAGCTGTTATCGCTGAGTTGTGGTGCAAACTTGGAAAAAGAGAAGCCATGGAAGTGCTGAAAACCTGGAGTCCCGAAGCTCTTAAACAGGGTTCAATGAGCAAAATGATACTTGAGCGGTTGTTCGCTTTGTATCCCGATAGGCTGCCCAAAGTTAAAATAGTAACACCTCAAAATATGGAAACGCTGGTTTGCGAGAGCAGCAAGTTCAGGAAAAAAGCGAGAGGCGAAGCCGTCGGGAGACTCGGGTAAAATGGTTAAAGCAGAAATCGAGAATACGTATGCTGAGGCTTTTGAAGGTGTTTACTGCCGAGTAATCGTCACAGCAGGCGACACGAAAACCATTCACGAAGCAGCTGAAGACGCAACAGCCACGCCCTCAGTGGTCATTGGCAGAGTGGAAGGCGGCGTCGAAAAATGGCTCGGCAAAAAAGAAACCCCTGATAAACGTGAGGGTGCGTTGCTTCAGTTTTGGGGGCAAATCGACTCCAAGAAGCCTTTTGTTGAATCTTTGAAGAAGTTTGAAACAGAGCTTTCTTATAGAATCCGACAGGACATCCTCGTTAAACCCTTTACCGCGGTTTTCGACGCCTTGCAAAAGGCGGAAGGAAAATTGGACATGATGACTCGTGTGGGGCACTGCGGTGACGGCTATGAATGGGTGGAGAAACGGAATGGGCGAGAAGTCATTGTTGTGCCGTTGATGGTTCCTGACTTCATCATCGAACGTTATTTGGGTTATGCGCGGGGCGTTATGGGCGCTAACTTCTGGGTCATGTGCCAGACCAAGTCTGCGTTGAAAAAAGTGGGGCAAAAAACGTTAGAAGCTATCCGCGAGGTGGCGGGCGTTGTAGCTCCCTTTGACGTTTGCTCTGCTGGCTCCAAGCCTGAAACGCATTATCCTTTGATTGGTCCAACCACAAACCACCAGTACTGTCCATCCCTGCAGAAGAGGCTTGGCAAAGCTTCTCTGGTCCCTGAAGGTGTGCGTTACATCCCTGAGATTGTCATCAATGGTGTTTCACTCGACGCGGTCAAGGAAGCTATGAAGGCTGGAATCAAGGCTGCGTCAAACGTGGATGGTGTCGTGCGCATATCCGCAGGAAACTACGGCGGAAAACTCGGCGAATACAAGATTAACTTGCGAGAGCTGGTCACATGACTTGTTTCGACGTCGTCGGTTTCGGCGCTTTAAACCTGGATAAGCTTTTCAAAGTGAACCGACTCGCAGGGGCGGAAGAAGAAAGCTCAATTTTAGCTCACAGCGAAACATGCGGCGGCTCAGCGGCAAACACGATAGTCGGGTTGGCAAGGCTTGGCTGCAAGGTAGGTTTCATCGGCAAAGTCGCCAACGACCCTGAAGGCAAACTGCTAATCGATTGCTTCAAAACAGAAGGTGTAGATACAAACGGCATCCTGCAAGCAGCAAAGGGCAGAAGCGGTTCCGTGTTTGGTTTTGTGGACGGGAAAGGCGCTAGGGCATTATACATTAACCCGGGCGTGAACGATACAATTGAGGCAAGAGAATTACAGTGGGAGTATGTTTCCCAAACAGAGTTTTTGCATCTTTCCTCCTTTGTGGCCGAGAAATCTTTCCATACCCAAAAAAAACTTTTAGGTTCCCTGCCCAGCGACGTTAAAATCAGCTTTGATCCAGGCTCAGTGTATACGCAGAAAGGTTTAGCAGCCATAGAACCGCTGATTAGAAGTTCCTATGTTGTGATGCCTAATGGTTTGGAGCTTGAACATTTAACTGGAGAAACTTATGCTAAGGGTGCAGCTCTGCTGATTGAATTGGGCGTAAAAATTGTTGTAGTTAAACTTGGCAGCAAAGGCTGCTACATCACGGACGGCAACGAAAAACACATGATAGAATCCTTCAAAGTTCAAGCAGTCGACACAACTGGCGCTGGAGACGCTTTCAACGCTGGCTTCCTCTACGGCTTACTCAAAGAAAAAACCCTCCAAGAGTGCGGACGACTGGGTAACTTCGTGGCTTCTAGATGCGTCACGAAAATGGGCGCGCGAACAGGATTGCCCTACGCCAAGGATTTAGCGCTTCTTGGTTAAGTGGTCAATCACGCTTTCGAAAATCAGCTTTCCATCGCCGTACTGCGGCATCCGTTCCTGACTTGTCCAGTCGGGTTCCTGCCACCAGCACAACGCTCTCTCGGGATGCGGCATCAAACCGAAAATCGTTCCCTCTCTGTTACAGATTCCCGCGATGTCATGAAAGGAGCCGTTTGGGTTCGTCGGGTAAGCGCCTTCTGCGTAGTCGCCGTTTTTGTGGCAGTAGCGGAAAACCAGCAGGTCGTCTTCGATTAGTTTGTCGAGGAGCTTCTGTTCTTTTTCTTTCGGGAATAGGAATCTCCCTTCGGAGTGTGCTACGGGTATCTTGAGCACCTTTCCTTTAGGAATTTTATTCGTGAAGACGCATTTGCTCTGGTTCTCTTGCTTTAGATAAACCCAGCGGCAGTTGTATCCCTGCGGAATGTTCGCTGCAAGCGTGGCTTCAGGAAAAGCACTCATTCCTTCGAAACCCGGCAGCAAACCGTATTCCACGAGCACTTGGAAGCCGTTGCAGATGCCCAGAATCAGCCTGTCATCCTCAACAAACGCTTTCAGCTCCTTGCCCTGCTTCGCCTTCAGCCACTGAGCCCAAATCACTCCAGCGCGCACGTAGTCTCCGAAGGAGAAGCCGCCTGGAAAAACCAAAACCTGATAATCCATGAGGCTTCCACGTTTAAGCAACTCATTCAGGTGCAACGTTTCCGCTTGGACGCCGAGTTCTTGGAAGGCGCGTTGCGCTTCTGAGTCGCAATTGGTTCCTCCAACGCGCAAGACGCAGACTTTAATGTCTTCCAGCTTCATGCCTCGCTCACCCCACTGCCTAACGTTCCCTTCCAGCTTCTTCGCAAGTCAGCAAGAGACGCCTCAACAGTGGTAGCGCCCTTCAAGCTGCTAATCGTAAGTTTGGAGTTTTTAACTACTCTCCCTATCTCAGCGCAAACGCTTCCCTTAATCAAACCTTCAAACTCGGCTTTGGCTTTTTCTGGAATTTCTACGAGAAAACGGCTGTTCGATTCTGAGAACAACACGAAATCGTCACGGTCCACCCCTTTCCTCGGCACATTTCCCAAATCCAACTCCATTCCGAAGCCACCAGCCAGAGCCATCTCTGCCGCAGCCAATGCTAAGCCTCCTTCGGAAAGGTCGTGACACGCTTTGACTAATCCTAAGTCGATTGCTTTGGTGACGTTCTTGAATGTTTTTCTGGCTTGGGAACCACGGACTTTGGGAACGTTTTTGCCGATATGCTCTTTAAGCTTGTAGTATTCTGAGCCGCCCAGTTCGTTGAACGTTTCGCCAACGATGTAGATGGCGTCGCCTGGCTTTTTGGTTTCCATCGAGACTATCGAGCGGATGTCGGGGACGATGCCCAACGCCGTGATGAGCAGCGTCGGCGTAATAGGACCCATGGGTGATTCGTTGTACAGGCTGTCTTTGCCTGAAATGAACGGCGTATCAAAAGCCGTGGCGAAATCGTGACACGCTTCGCAAGCCCTGACTAACGAGCCCAATCGCTCTGGTTTTTCGGGGTTGCCCCACGTGAAATTATCCAGCAATGCAATGCGGCGTCCGCCCACGGCGATGTTATTCCTTATTGCTTCGTCGATTGCTGAGGCTGCCATCCAGTAGGCGTCAATTTTTCCGTAGTTCGGGTTCATCCCGCACGAAATCGCCAAGCCCTTCCACGAGTCGTCGAGAGGTTTGATGACGGCGGCATCGTTTGGTCCTGCGTATTCGCCTTGGAGCGGTTTTAATGCGGTGTTTCCCTTGACCTCGTGATCGTATGTTCGTATGACGCTTTCTTTGCTGGCGATGTTAGGCGCAGCCAAAAGTTGGAGGAGTGTGCCTGTCAAGTTTTCGAGTTCAGGAAAAACAGGCTCTTCGAAACAAGCTTTTTCGAATCTTGCAGTTTTGACACTTTCGGGCGATGTAAAGAGGAACTCCATATCTAACTTAGCAACTGTTACGCCTTGATAGCTAAGCAACAAGCAATTTTCTCGTGTGAGTTTTCCGACGACTGTAGTCGCCACGTCTTCTTTCTCGAAAACCTCCAAAACCTTCGCCAAGTTCTCAGTCGGCAACATCAAAAGCATGCGTTCCTGGCTTTCCGAGATGTAGATTTCCCACGGCGCCAAACCAGCATACTTCAATGGCACCTTATCAAGCTCCACCGCGGCGCCGCAACCGAACCTTTTGGCAGTTTCGCCCACAGCCGACGACAACCCGCCGCCGCCCAAATCGGTGACGGCAGAGCCGAGTTCACGGTCTCGAATCTCGACTATGGCGCGTTTCAGCTTTTCTTCTTCGATGGGGTCGGCGATTTGCACGGCGGGTCGCGAGATTTCCTCCGATTTCTCCGTTAGTTCGGCGCTGGCGAAGGTTACTCCGTGGATGCCGTCGCGTCCTGTTTTTCCACCAGCAAGCAGAATCAGGTGACCTGCTTCGGCGTTTTTCTTATACTTTTTCAGTGGCAGGAGTCCAATGCAGCCGCAGTAGACGGTGACGTTTCCTGTGTAACTTTCGTCGAAATAGATGGCGCCGTTCACAGTGGGGATGCCCATGTTGTTGCCGTAGGCGCTGATGCCCGCGGTGACGCCCATGTAAATGTACTTCGGATGTTTAACGCCCGAAGGCAACTTGGCGTAATCATAATCCAAAGGTCCGAAACCCAAAACATCAGTGCACGCGATCGGGTCTGCCCAGACGCCGAGGACATCACGGATTACGCCACCGACACCTGTGGCTGCACCGCCGAACGGCTCAACCGCCGACGGGTGATTATGTGTTTCGACTTTGGCGGCGATGCCGTAGCCCTTGTCGAACTGGATGATGCCTGCGTTGTCTTCGAACACGCTGAAACACCAGCGCGGATTGATTTCTTGTGTTGCTTTGGCGATGAAAGTTTTGAATAAGCTATCTATTGTGCGGTTCCCGACGCGAATTTTTCCCTTGAACGTCTTGTGGTAGCAGTGTTCGGACCATGTTTGCGCGATTGTTTGGAGTTCCACGTCGGTGGGGTTCCGCTTCTGACGTTTGAAGTAAGATTGAACGGTTTTCATTTCTTCTAAGCTTAAGCCTAGCCCCAGTTCTCCGCTGACCTCAAGCAGTTGACTGTCGGAAGCTTCTTTCGTGTTTACTTTGAAGAGGGCGAAACTGGTTTTTGCTCGGGTATAGATGTCAGCGTTCATTTTTGCTCCTCAAGGCTGATTGTGTAATTGTCCTTTGTCGGATTCGCCAGAAGCCTCTTGCACATCTCTTCAGCATTCGCTCGGGCTTCTTTCAGCGTTTGTGCGTCAAGGATGATGCTGTAGACTTTGCTTACGTTCACTGAATCCACTGCGTAGCCGAGTTCTTTCAGCAGGTGCGATACGGTTTCGCCTTCGGGGTCACTGTGCCCTGATTTAAGGGTGACTTCGATTTTCGCGCGGTATTTCATGCGTGTAAATGTTGACGCTGGTAATTTAAACGCTTTCGTCATCTATTGTGCAAAAAATTATGCCAGGCTTAGCTTCTTTCCGTCGCAGTGAATTTCTACTCCCTGGTTGCCAGTTACTTTTCCTATCTGTTCAGGTTCAGCGTCTGTCTTCTCGAGGGTACTTAGCGTTTTATCTTTATCTTTCTTATCTATGATTATGGCGAAGCCCCATCCCATGTTGAAGGTTCGGAACATCTCTTCATCCGTTATCGTTAAGCCCAGCTCCTTGGCTGTTTCCTGAATTACGCAAAATATGGGTGGAGGTCTGAAGTTGGTGAATTCGAAGCCTATTCCAGGTGAGAAGCGGGCGAGATTCTTAAATTTCAAGTAAGCATCGCCTGTGATGTGGACAGCTGCTTTGATAGCGATTTCTTCGGCGGTTTTGAGGAATTGTTTCACGTAGATTTTGGTGGGTTCCAACGCCTCGTAGATAAGTTCTCTGTCTAGCCCGTCGATTTTGGCGTGGGCATCATGTTTTCCGCCCCACTGCTTGAAGAGGATTTTTCTCGCAAGTGTAATGCCGTTGCTATGTAAGCCGCTGCTTCGCAAACCTATTATGGGGTCGTCGGGCTTGATGTTTTTTCCCGTAATTATTCTTTCTTTCGCGACTTGTCCAATTGCGGCGACTATCATGTCGAAGCCAGCGCCTTCGGTGATGCCTCTTATGATTTCGGCTACGTCGCCAATTTCTCCGCTCACAACAGGGCACTCAGCTTCCATTGCACCTTTGGCTATGCCTTTTAGCCATTGCTTAACCAGTTCTGGGTTGCTGGCTTGAGCGTGGATGTTGTCTGAGATGGCGAGTGGTGTGGCACCTGAGCGGATTACGTCGTTGACTGCCATGGCTACAGCGTCGACTCCGATTGTGTCGTATTTGTTGGCGAGTTGGGCGAGTAGGACTTTGGTGCCTACGCCTTCGATAACCAAATCTAGATAGGTGTCTTCGGTCTGCGGGAAGATATTGCCGTAGGGCAAGTGCATTACTTGTCCGTTGTGGCTATGCTTGTACGTTTCTTCTAGAATTTTGAGTGCTTTCTTGGATTCTGCTCGTTGTTCTCGGTTAACGCCTGCATCCGTGTAAGAGTAGGTTTTGGGCATGGCTGGTTTTTCTCCTGTCCTGCGTGTTCAGTTGTGGTTTGTTGCTGATAACGATTTTGTTGCGGTTGAGCTGATTCTTCCGCCGCAACCCGAGTTTAGCAACTCAGGTTCGAAATTTTGATTGATAAAGCTCCGTTGGATTGTGCTAAGATGTTTTGTACAATCATCTATTAATAGCTTGAATTAATACTCATGCGTATGATTAAATTAGATATGAGTCAACGATTGCATATAAATTAGGAATATTTATGAACAAATCACAAACAGATTTATATCCGCTGATGATAATACATTATCAAAAAAGAGGAGCGCGAATTGACGTGTACAGCAGCATAACATTGGCGTGTCAAACCAAGGAAAAAAATCCAGTATGCGAAGACTGCTTCGCCCGCAAAACCTGCAGACTACACGTTGAAACCAAAAACCAGCAGGTGAAGAACAAATGGCGTTGACTTTAGAGTACAAAGTGAACTTGGCGAAGATTCGTGGAACAGGAGATTTCGCATGCCCAAAATGCGCAGTCACTATATCTCCAGACGATGAATCAGAAGACGTCTATTCGATAAAAGAGCAAAAGACACGGCGGGACGTTCTGGAAGAAATACTAATACAATGCAACAGTGTAAGAGCCTGATTCGACTTACCGGGTTCCTCCTACTTGACAGCCCAATGAGGTGAAGCAAAAAAAGACATAAATAAAATGTAAGAAATCCATCAACCCCATTTTTATTCCCCTAAAACACGCGTCTTTTTTTTGGGTCGCTAGGAAGATTTATCATAACTAACCGAGTTTTCCTTACTCTAAAATTGCAACTGCCAACAACGCTGCTCCTTTTCCAATTCGATTCACTGGAATTTGCTCTTACCGAAGAGGGCTAAGATTAAAAGTAAGAAAAAAGAAGATTTACCAGTCCCCAAAACTGCGAGATAAGGCAAACATTCCCATAGAAATGCTCAAAGCATATCGCGGTCGTAGTCCAGTCTGGTAGGACATCAGCTTCCCAAGCTGACGACCCGGGTTCAAATCCCGGCGACCGCACTCAACCGCTACTTCTGTTTTCTTTCCGTAATAGACTCTTTTGCTCTTGGGTTTGATCCTCGAAAGTTTTGAATCTTTGTTTTATCCTGAAAGGGGGGAAATTTTGATGCGGCAAACAATGCCGTGCATTGGTAATGCATAAATTCATATTTTAGTAATGCACAGTTCTGAAGAAGCTGCAAAAATCGGCTATGATTTTACCATTATTCCAGTTCTTTGCCGAAATGACTTGTTACTGTCTGGTTACAGCCACATACATTTAAGAAAGCACGGAGCCGCCTTTAGAGTGTTTAGGTGTAAGTTATGAGCAAGAAAAAGCCTCATCAGCCTCACACGTTGGGGGCGCCATCATCTCAAGAGACACCAGTCCCTGGAGTGAAACCGAGCCAGTTCCCTTGTCCAACATGCGGCAAAACCTTCAAGACCAAGTCGGAGATGGAGAGACACAGAGACACCACGCACCATGAAACAAAAGGACACGAGTACTAAACCCTAGTTCAAATCGAACAGAACCAACAACCAGTTAAATCAGGTCTGCAATGCCGCAAAAACAAGCAGACCCAAAGCCTCAACAACCTGAGACCTCAAAACAACCCGTCACAATCCGCAAAGAATAGCAAACGCGATTGCTATATTAAAGTTCAGTCAAAAACAGCTCCGCCCCAAAATTACCTTGCCCTATTGTTTTGTCATAGAAACCAAGCATCAAATTTTGAATGAAAGAAACAAAAACAGTTCCAACAAGCACATAAAACTAACACAAACGAATTTGAAGAGAACAAACCCTATCTTCCCAGCTTTAAATAATGGGCTGTTGACTTTTCCAAGCACCTAGTCCAACACGAAACGCATATCCCTGCAAACGATTAGAAACAGCAAGAAGTATACTAAGACTAATATCTTCTACCTGCTTTTTCTGACCAAAGTGAAAGCATCCTTCCGCTTTTTAGAAGTGAAACGTGTTCTTCTCTTTCCTTTTGAGCTTTAATTTTCAGCTGTTCATATTCTTCCTTAAGACTATCAAACTCTACACCGTTAATATCGCGCATGTGTTTCCGCAGGAAATCTGCGTAGTTTTCGCAAGAGTCTGGAACAATGGTGACAACTAGTCCTCTTTTGTTTTCGTCGTAAAGTTCCTGTGCAGTCTTTAATGCTCCACAAACGTTCGTTCCGCTTGAAACTCCCGCGGGAACGCCTACGTTCCATAAGGCTAACAGGCTATTGTACGCTTCTTTATCGCTGATTTCTATTATTCGGTTGCAAAGGCTTTCCGCCTCCTCAAAAAATCGAGCCGCGCCAAGCTCGTCTTTACTTCGCAGTCCTAACTGGTGATGACCTTCTTGCGGAATTAACCCGATCAGGTTTATTTTTGGGAGCGCGTCCTTAAGAGAATATCCAGTTCCAACCATGGTGCCACAGGTGCCGAGACTCGTAACAAAGTGGGTTACTTTACTTTCCGTTTGATCAATGATTTCTGGGCCTGTTGTTAGAAAATGTGCGAGGGGATTATCAGCATCATCGTATTGGTCGAAGTTGATAACGTCCGAGTCAATCTTTTCTATGGATCTGGCAGCAGCTATGGCCATTCCTCTTTTTGCGGAAACCGCTGGGCAATACCGATCTGAAAAAGTTTCAATTTTAGTTTCATTCTGCTGAAGCTTTGTTGTCAATCCTATATTCTCTTTGACCGCTAGCTCAGACATATACACCGTAAAATCCAAGTTTTCGCGTAAAAGGTACGACCCTGCTAAACCGAAGTTACCTGAAGTTGCAGCAACAGCTTTCTTTTTACTGGTAATGCCCTGTGAAACCATTTTTATGTAGTACATCACGGAGAAGGTGCGAGCTTTAACAGATTCAGCATAGTTGGTGTATTCAAGTTTCGCGTAGATGCCGACGCGGCTGTCGAAAGGGTTTATTTGCTTGGGCAAGCGCACGAGAGGAGTGAAACCTATTCCCAACTCTCTTAACCATTTACAGAGTTTTTGCTGGTCTAAACTCTTAGCGCATTTTCTGAGTTCTTCCAGCAGCAACAATTTTTCACTTCTTTGCTTGAACAATGATTTTCCAAGTGTTTTGGTCCAAGGTTATTACTTCTAGCACTTCATAACCTCTGTCCTTCAACGCTGGCGGAACATCTCTTACGGAGGGCGGATTGTCCAGAATCACTTCCAAAACGTCGTTTTGAGAAAGGTTTTCAAGCGCTCTTACTGTTAACACTTGTGGATAGGGACAGGTAAGCCCTCGAACATCCAAAGAAAAGCGCTGATCGCCTATTTTTTTGGCGTTGAAATTTCTTTCCATACTCTATTCTCCTTTCGCTTTCAGATAATTGATGATTAGTTTCTCTACTTCGTGTTTAACATCTTCAGATTTAATTGCCTTACTCACTAATTTTCCCAACTTGGCGGTTGGATCTAAACGTCTTGCCACGTAAACATTGTAGCCTGGAGTTGGTTTTCCATCAACGGTCAACAGTGTGCCTTGCAAACCTATGTCTGCTAACATGTGTCTTGAGCAACCATTTGGGCAACCGCTAATGCAGAGGCGCAGGTCTAAATCTTTCAACTTTTCGCCGAGACGTTCTTCTAAATAATCAACTATCTCTATGGCTCTTTTCTTCGGGGACTCAGGTGCTTTGCCACAGAGACCACCCGTGCACGCTATAGTTGTCCACCGTAAAGGCGACTTCCTCATTGGATAGCCCATTTTCTCGAGTCGCTCCATGACTGTAGCAACATGCCGCTCAGGGATGTTAATGATGACAATGTTTTGGTAGGGGGAGATGCGGAGGTCACCGCTTCCAAATTTTTCCGCAATTTCCGAGATTTCAAGCATCTTTTCAGTAGATAATATGCCGCCTAAGATTGGTATCGTTACGTAGAAGTAGCCGTTTTGCCTTTGCGGATTCAAGCCAACATGTTCTCCGTCATTCAAGGGCAATGAGTCAAGCCTGAAATTTTCCAAAGGCTTTCCTAATTTTTCCTCAACCGCTTTCTTTAACTTATCAGTGCCCCATTCTTCAACTAGCCACTTAAAGCGTGCTTTAGCTTTTACTTGTCGACTACCTTTGTCTCTGTAAATTTCAACCATAGCCTTGGTGACGGTGATTACGTCTTTTGGTTCTACGAAGACTCCTAGAGGCTGAGCTATCGTTGGTGATGACCCCGTGGTGCCTCCAACCAAAACTATAAAGCCTGTTCTTCCAGACGGATGCCTTACTGCTGCAAAAGATAAGTCGTATGCTTCGGGAGCTGAGCAGTTCAGAGGGCAGTCTGAGATTGAGATTTTGAATTTCCTGGGTAAATCTGCGAAATCCGGGTTTCCCGTGAAGAACTCATCCAACTCTTTGACAAGGGGTGAAGCGTCTATTACTTCAGATTGGTGGACTCCCGCCACTGTACAACCCATTATGTTTCTGACGTCTCCGTATCTTGCTCCTGGAAACCCTTGTCCACACCTGTCTGTCGTGAAGCCTATTTCCTCAAGCTGCGCAAATATTGACAGGGCGTCATCCGCTTCAATCCAGTGCAACTCTATGTCTTGTCTGTCCGTGGCCTCAGCGTATCCCCTGCCGTATTTTCCGGCTAGTTGCGCAATTCTCCTGAACTGCTGGGTTGTTAATATGCCGTTAGGTATTTTTATCCTGAGAAAGTGTTTTGAACCTTCACCTTTCTCACTGCCCAACGAGTATCTGCTGGCGAATTTTCCGATTTCTGCAAGCAATCCGATGGGGTTCTCTGAAGGGTTCAACATGCTCACCTTTTAGATTCTGAAGATTATGTATATGCTTAGCGCTATGACCGATACGGCTACAAACAGGCCTAGTATTCGATGAGGCATTTTTTTGCATAACCATGCTGCGATCGGAGCACAGATTACTCCGCCCACAATTAGACCTAGGACCACTAGCCAATTGAAGTTTGCTGGCCCCAATAAAAGAAGGAAGGTTACAGCTTCAGCGGCTGCAACGAATATCTCCGCAAAGTTGACTGAGCCGATGGCTTTGCATGGTTTGCAATTGTTACAAACGAGGGTTGTTGTAGCTATAGGTCCCCACCCTCCTCCGCCTAATGCGTCTGTGAATGCCGCCACGTATCCCAAGGGCACAAGCGTTCTCGACGATGGTGGCGTTGTTCTAAAGTGTCCGTTGTTTTTGGATGCAAATTTGAACAGGATTACGAACCCCATGATTAAAAGTACAGCTCCAACAAGGACACTGGGCGCTTTCCCAGATACCTGTGTTAGCACAAAAGCCCCCGAAACTCCGCCGAATATCCCAGGTATCACCAAATGCAATATCCAGTTGCGTTCGACGTTTCCGAATTTTAAATGTGCGCCTCCAGAAGCTAAGCCTGTAAATATTTTCGCTGTGTGGACGCTTGCGCTTGCGATGGCAGGGTAAACTCCTATGGTGACCAAGGCTGCAGTGGAGCTGACCCCGTATCCCATTCCGATTGTTCCATCAATGAATTGTGCCAAGAATCCGACGAACAGCCAAACAAGAATAAATTCCATCTTCCAGCTCACCTATTGATCTGGTTTCACTTCTTGTCAGTGCTAATGGCAATCTTCGCCTCAGTAAGGCTCTTATTGAAATGTGATCGATACTTCATGAGCAAGTCCGCAATGTCCGTTCGCATAACTTCGGGTGGTGGTCGTACCCCGTTGGCGATCATTCCCCTCAGCTGGGTCATACTGACCCTCAGTTGGTAGTCTATGGCATGTCTACACGTCTTCTCTGAAGCCACGCCTTTGCAAATTCTACAGTAATAGGATTCTCGAAATAGCATTGGTTCGATGCCCAGATCAAGCTTTCTGAGAAGCACCTGTGCTCCATATGGGTCATAGTATTTGCCGACCCCTGCCATGTCTCTGCCTACAATAAAGTGGGTGCAACCATAGTTCTTTCTTATAATAGCTAGAAAAACAGCTGCTTTTGGCCCTGCATAGCGCATGGCTATGGATAACGGAGACAATAAAACTCTATCTTTTGGATAGTAGTTGTCTATCAGGTACGAGTAGCTTTCCATCACGGCTTCAGGCGGGAAATCGTCCTCCTTCAACTCTCCCACCACGGGATGGATGAAGAGCCCATCGACAAGCTCCAAGGCGCACCTCTGGACATACTCGTGGGCGACATGTGGTGGGTTCCTCGTTTGGAATGCCGCTATCGTTTCCCATCTTTTCTCCTCGAAGATTCTGCGGGTCTCCTGAGGCGTCAGCTCATCTTGAGTTGAAAGGCGTTCTAAAAGGTCTATCTTTCCCGATAGGAGGAAGTCACCCATTTGATCGATCTTTTTGACGTCTGGATGAGCGGGATCTATTGTGCCATAGACTTGTTTTGCTAGTTCTTTTTTATCGAAAGAGTATTTTTCTTCCAGGTGGAGTATGGCTATCCTTTTTCCATTGTAAACCAAGACAGGCTCATTGTTCTCCTTTAAGTCCTCCATTACAGGTTTTTTGAGATTTTTTGGTGCTAAGATCAAAGGTATTGTCCAAGGCAGTCCATTAGAAAGGCTTTCCTTGTAAAGGACTGAGTTGTATTCTTCTTCTCCCATGAAGCCTTCTACGGGACTAAAAGCTCCCACGGCGATTTTCTCGATTTCAAGGGCTGCAGTCTTGTCTACGATGATTTGCGGTCGTTGGTCTATATCTTTCAGAAGTCTTTTTTTCTCGTTCTCGTCCAGAATCCTGTTAACGAGTTTTCCGCCATAAGGTTTAGAGACCATTTCCGCATTATCTCCGACAGTTAGACTTTGAACTTCCAATGGAGCCCGCATTCTTTGGTGCCGGTTTCCCACCACCATCTGCCTGCCCTTGGGTCCTCCCCTGGTTTGATCGGTCTCGTGCAGGGTGCGCAGCCTATGCTCGTATAGCCTTGGTCAAAGAGTTTGTTGTAGGGTACATCATTTTCGCGGATATACGTCCAAACCTGCTCAGAAGTCCAATCAGCTAAGGGGTTTATTTTGACGATGTTTCCATTGACGTGATCAATTTCTACCTTCTTCGTGGAGCCTCGACTGGACGCCTGATCTCTCCTTAGACCAGTTATCCATGCGTCAAGTCCTGATAGCGCCCTCTTGAGAGGCTCGCCTTTTCTAATGTGGCAGCAGACTGTTCTAAGTTCAACGTTCTTGTAGAATAGGTTGGTCCCGTGTTTTTTCACGATTTCTTCAACTTGCTCTGCTTGGGGAAAGTGTACTTCTATGGAGATGCCGTACTTTTCGCGGGTAGCGTCTATGACGTTGTACGTTTCTTGGTGAAGCCTTCCAGTGTCAATGCTGAAGACCCTCGCCTTTTTATCAATCTTGGCAAGCATGTCTATTAAGACAACATCCTCGGCGCCGAAGCTTGAAGCGAGAGCTACTTTCGAACCAAACTTGTGTATAGCCCATTCTAAAACTTCTTGTGGCGTTGCTTTTTCGAATCTCTCTGCGACTGCAGCAATTTCGGTTTCATCAATTTTAGACATATTTGCTTTCTCCATTCAACGTTTAATTTCTAATCGTCCAATTGTTTGTAAAAGGAACAAACCGTATAACGGTGTTATATACCTTTCTGCTCGTTTTATTCCAAAAAGAATTTAATCCATGAACTAAAAATCGATAAGGAATCTGTTTCAATGAAAGGGGTAGCCGGCAAAAGAGGTTTGACAAAACAGAATAAATGAACGAGTGCATACGGCGAGGAATTTGAAGGCTTCTGCCGGAAATAGTTTTCGAGCGCGTTTGCAAAAAGATGTTATATGTTTTCCATGGGACTGGGTGAAAGACCCGGAAAGCGACGCGAAGACTAATATCTGTCAAGCCACGATTTATTTGCAGAAGCTTCAAAAGTGAAACGAAATGCCTTACTGCCCCGAATGTGGTGGAGAAATGCATTACGCCATAGCCACCAAACATTATATCTGCAAAAGCTGCGGCTTATCCGTAACCCAGCAGGAACTCGTGGAACTGCGAGACAAGCTGAAGCCCAGCGAGGAATCAGCTGAGGAACAACGGGAAAACCGCAGAAAAGAATACTTGAAATGGTGGCTCAGCAAGAAAAAATAGCCTTTGGACGCTTCAAGCGTTTTTTGGCGATTGGCTAGCAAACACTATAAAATGGCTCACAACATTTTTGAATGGTTTAGCAAGGAACGTGACATTCGTGATTACAGAAGTGGAAGTTGAAATAATCTCTGTAGGCAACGAACTGCTAATAGGAAAAGTACTGAACACCAACGCCCAATTCTTATCCAAAAAAGCCACACACTCGGAACAAAAATCACACGAACCACTGTCATAGCGGACAACGTTAACGAAATCGCAAACACACTCCGCGAAGCACTCCAACGCAAACCACAATTCATCATAACCACAGGTGGATTAGGACCAACCTTCGATGACAAAACACTCCAAGGCATTGCAAAAGCATTAAACCGCAAACTCGAAGTCAACCCCGAAGCACTTGACAATGTTAAAGAAAAATACGCAGCTTACGCCCGAAAGAAAAACGTCAAAACCGTTGAGCTGACACAGCCAAGAATAAAAATGGCAACCATCCCCGAAAAAACGGCGCCAATAAGAAATCCTGTGGGCACTGCATCAGCCGTTCGAGTCGACGTAAACGGAACAGTCATTTTCGCCTTGCCAGGTGTGCCCAAGGAAATGGAAGCCATCTTTGAAGAATCAATTGCCCCTTTGCTCCATCAAGCTTCAAAAGGCTGTGCTTTTTATGAGAAAAGCATCTACGCCGACGAAATTATGGAGTCGACCCTAGCAACGCTCATAGACACCGTAATGCAGGATAATTCTGGCGTTTACATAAAGTCGCACCCAAGAGGCGCAGAAAACAAACCCAATATAGAAATCCACTTTTCCATAACCTCAACAAACAACCAGAAATCACAGGAAAAACTGGAAGTAGCCGCAAACCAACTCTCACAACTCATAACAAGAAGCAACGGAAAAGTCTACACCCAGAACCAAGTCGAAACCTAAATATTCAGACTAGTAATTCAGAGTCCGCAACGCCAATAAACTCGATAGCAACCTAAAGTACTGGGGAAAAATGAAAACACGTCTCACCATACCAGTCGCGATTACAGTATTCCTCTTCATAACACTCTCCGCGCTTCCCGTTAGTCTAGCAGGAGATTACAGCACCAGCTATCAGTTGCTCGATGAACCAGGCGGAAAAGTGGTTTACACAATAAACATAGTGGTTCCTCCAAGCCTCCTCGAATACTACGAGAGAAAAAGCGACAAGCTGCCATCAACAAGCGCCTTCGCGAGTTTCGTAACTCCGTACGCCTTGAAACCCATAGCTGACACTCTTCAAACCATATACAAAAATGAAGAAGACTTTACCAACGCAGTCTTAATGATTGTCCACCAGATGAACTACGTAAAAACCGCGCCAGGCAAGTACCCTGCGGAAACATTGGTCAATGACACCGGTGACTGCGACATCTTCTCGTTCGTTGCAGCTTCAATACTAAAAGCCGGAGGACTAGACGTTGTCCTCCTGTACTACGAAGACGAAAAGCACATGAACATTGGAGTTCACCTTGACAACGCGCCAGAAAAAGCCAGAGGAAGCGCCTACAGCGTAAAACGCGATGGCATCACATACTACATGGCTGAGGCCACGGGAGGAAACTGGACGTCTGGATGGCGAGTTGGAGAAAGCCCTGATAACCTTAAGAAAGCCAAAATCCAAGTGTTAACGCTGGAAAACGCCGAAGAAATCGCGCCAGGACAAGTCAGCGCTAGCTTCATAACACTTGA
>Ga0209342_10002099_pt1 | contig 21750 bp, 22 predicted proteins | sample RifCSP16_2_FD_184023 | JGI IMG/M metagenome (GOLD analysis project Ga0209342, IMG submission 184023) | Soil microbial communities from Rifle, Colorado - Rifle CSP2_sed 16_2 (SPAdes) (version 2) | ecosystem: Environmental > Terrestrial > Deep subsurface > Rock core/Sediment | place: Rifle... | reverse complement strand
CAGTACCTCCAGGATTTGTAATTACAACTGAAGTTTGTAAAAATTACTATGAGAATAACAAAACACTTTCAAAAAATCTAATTTCTGAAGTTAAAAAAAACATTGCAAAAATTGAGAAAAAAACTGGGAAGAAATGGAACTCAAAAGAAGACCCACTGCTAGTTTCAGTTCGTTCAGGAGCATCAATCTCTATGCCTGGTATGATGGATACTATTCTTAATCTTGGTTTGAATGAGGAAACTGTCTTAGGGCTAGCCAAAAAAAGCAACAATCCAAGATTTGCATGGGATTCGTATAGGAGGTTTATCCAATTATTTGGCAAGGTAGTGTTTGGTGTTAATGATCAAAAATTTGATGAAGTTTTAGATCATGCCAAAAAAAATCAAGCGGTTCAAGCAGATAGTGCATTAAATGAAAAAGCTCTAAAGCAAGTTGTATTTGAATACAAAAAAATCTGTGAAAAACACACTGGTCGACTATTTCCAAGCGATCCGTTTGAGCAGTTAGAGCTTGCAATAAAAGCGGTCTTTGATAGTTGGATGGGAGAGCGTGCAATAGTTTATCGAAATAAAAACAACATTACTAAAGACATTGCAGATGGGACAGCAGTAAATGTCGTAACCATGGCTTTTGGCAACATGGGTAATGATAGTGCGACCGGAGTTGTATTTACAAGAAATCCAGCTGATGGAACAAAAAAGATCTTTGGAGAATATCTTGTAAATGCTCAAGGCGAAGATGTTGTTGCTGGAGTAAGAACTCCAAAATCAGTTGATCAACTAGAATTAGAATTACCTGACACTTACAAACAATTACTCAATACTTGTAAAAATCTTGAAAAACATTACAAAGAACCACAAGACATAGAGTTTACAGTTGAGCAAGGTAAATTCTACCTATTGCAAACTCGTTCTGCAAAAATGAATGCAGCTGGAATGGTTAAAACATCTGTAGATATGACAAAAGAAAAACTCATCACACAGGATAGAGCTTTACTTCGCTTGAATGCTGATCAGCTTGAACAATTGTTACATAATACAATAGATCCAAATGCAAAAGGATATGCACGGTTTACCAAAGGTATTACTGCATCTCCAGGTGCGGCAAGTGGGGTTGCAATATTTGATGTAAAGAGAGCTGTAGAAAAAGGAGATAGTGGTACAAGTGTGATCTTGGTAAGAGAAGAAACAAAGCCGGAAGATGTTCCTGCATTTTTTTCATCAGTTGGAATACTCACTAGCAGAGGAGGAAAGACCTCACATGCTGCAGTAGTAGCTCGAGGAATGGGAAAGGCCTGTATCGTTGGTTGTAATGAGCTAAAAATTGATTATGAGGCACGAAAATGCCAAGCAAATGAAAGAGTGATTTCTGAAGGAGATGTGATTACAATTGATGGAAGTACTGGAACTGTATTTTTAGGAGCAGTTCCTACAATAAAGCCAGAGATAACTGAGGATTTTAAGACGATTCTTAATTGGTCACAGAAAGCAAAAAAAATTGGAATTCGTGGGAACGCAGATACTCCTGATGGTGCTAAATTAGCAAGACAGTATGGGGCAGAGGGGATTGGTTTGTGTAGAACAGAAAGGATGTTCAATGCAAAAGACCGAATTGGATTATTTGTTGATATGATCATGGCAAAAACAATTGAAAAAAGAAAACAAGTTTTAGAAAAACTAGGAGAATTACAAAAAAGTGACTTTTTACAAATTCTCAAGGCAATGGAAGGATATCCGGTTACCATAAGATTACTTGATCCTCCATTACACGAGTTCTTGCCAAATCCAGAAGAACTTGCAGATAAATTACGAAAACTAGAACAACAAAACATAACTCCCGAGATTGAGAAAGCAAAAACTGTTCTAGAGCGAGCAAGAGATTTAGCTGAGATAAACCCAATGATGGGTCATCGTGGAGTACGTTTAGGTATTACTTATCCAGAAATTTATGAAATGCAAATAAGGGCAGTCTTTGAGGCAGCAGCTGAATTAATGATGCAAAAAGTTGATGCACGTCCTCAGATAATGATTCCACAAGTAAGCAGCATAACAGAATTAAATCTTATCAAAAGAATTTATGATTCAATAAAAGCAGAGATAGAAAAAAAATACAATATGAAAATTAAAATTAATTTTGGTACTATGATTGAAGTAGTACGAGCTGCCCTTACAGCAAACGAGTTAGCGGATACTGCAGAATTTTTCAGCTTTGGAACAAACGATCTTACACAAGGAACATTTAGCTTTAGTAGAGAAGATGCGGAAGGAACATTCCTTCCAGAGTATCTAGACAAAGAGTTGCTTGAAACTAGTCCATTTCAATCCCTTGATGTAAACGGAGTAGGAAGTTTAATGAAAATCGCTATTGAAAAGGGCAGAAAAATTAAACCTAAACTTGAGATAGGAATATGCGGAGAGCATGGAGGAGACCCACGTTCCATTAATTTCTGCCATCATTCTGGCCTAGACTATGTTAGCGCCTCACCGCACAGAATACCAATAGCTATTGTAGCAGCAGCTCAGGCAGCTCTTGCTAAACCGTCTGGTTCTAAAAACAAAAAAACTGCTAAAAAATCAAAGAAAGTGACCAAAAAGAAGGCAAAAAGACGATAGTTTTTGTTAAATGGTTTAAAACCAATAACCCTAATTCTAATTTCAAATGCTACCTAGAATAGACACCATCAAGCAATTAAGGATAAAACTTGGTATTACTCAAAAAAAGCTTGCAAGCATAGCTGGCGTTAGCACATCTATGATTAATCAAATAGAATCTGGGCGCAGTCAGCCAAGCTATGAAACTGCAAAAAGAATCTTTGATAATTTAGCTACTCTTGAAGGGCAGACATCCCCCTACAAAGCTGGTGATTTTTGTAGTAAGGACATTGTGAAAATAAAACCAACTAATACTCTGCTTGAAGCAATTGAAAAGATGCACAAATACTCGATTAGTCAGATTCCAGTTTTTGATGGAAATGTTCCTGTTGGAGTAGTATCTGATGACGGAATAATGAAACATTTAGCAGATGTTGGTGAGTCTGAGTTAAAACATGCAAAGCTGTCTGAAACAATGGATCCTCCTCCACCAATAGTAGATTACGACACTCCAGCAAATGCTTTAGTTCCATTGATTAGATTCTCAAAATGTATTTTAGTTTCAAAAAAATCAAAATTTGTTGGAATTATTACTGCGTCAGATACTTTGAAGATGATGGAAGGATAAGGTCGTGCTGGGATCTTCAATTTTTCATTATTTTGAATGAGAACATAGTTCTGCTAGAACACCGCTAAGAGATTTTGGATGAATGAATATCACTTTGGTTCCTTCGGAGCCTGGTCTAATTTTGCCTAGAAATTGAATTCCACATCCTTCCATTCTTTCTACTTCACCTTCAATGTTATTAGTTTGTAAAGCCATATGATGCAACCCTTGACCTTTTTGATCCAAAAATTTTTTAATTGGACTCTCATCATGCATTGGTTGCATCAACTCAATTCGTCCATTCTCCAAGTGAAGTATTGCAAGTTTAACCCCTTCTGATTCTACGGTTTCAAATTCAACGGTATCAACGCCTAGAGCCTCTTGGTAGATTTTTGCAGCTTCCTCTACATTATTTACAGCAATTGCGATATGATCAATTTTCATTTAAAACACTTCCTTAGGTTTGTACTCTCCAAATACTTCTCTGAATGTATTACTAATCTCGCCAGTTGTAGCATATACCTTTACTGAATCAAGAATGTATGGCATCAAGTTTTCCTCACTTTCAGCAATAGATTGCATCTTAGATAACGCGTGCTCCACTTTGTTGTTATCTCGAGTGCTTCGTAATTTCTTAAGCGCTTTGTGTTGCTGGATTTCTACTGTATCATCAATACGAAGAAGTTCTTGTTTTGTAGGTTCTACCTCTGAGAACTTGTTTACGCCTACAATAACTCTGGAATTATTATCAATTTCTTTTTTTAATCTGTAAGCGTTTTGCTGAATTTCAGACTGGAAGAAGCCTCTTTCAATTCCTTTTATAGAACCACCCATTTTTTCTATCTTTTTTAGATACTTCCATACACCATCTTCGATTTCATCACAAAGTTCTTCAAGATAATATGAGCCTGCCATAGGATCAACAGTTCTTGTAACTCCACTTTCATGAGCTACTATCTGTTGCGTACGTAGTGCTATCTTTGCCGACTCTTGTGTAGGTAAAGCAAGTGCTTCATCTCGTGAGTTTGTATGCAATGATTGAGTTCCCCCAAGAACTGCTGCAAGAGATTGAATTGCAACTCTGACAATGTTATTGTCGGGTTGTTGGGCAGTCAATGATTCACCACTTGTTTGAGTATGGAATTTTAATTGTAGAGATTTTGGATCTTTTGCATGAAATCTTTCTTTGAGAATTTTAGCGTAAATTTTTCTTGCGACTCTGAACTTTGCAACTTCTTCAAATAATTCTATTGTGCAACAAAAAAAGAAAGACAGTCTTGGTGCAAAATCATCAATCTTCAAACCTCTATCGATACAAGTTTGAATGTATTCAATGCCGTTAGCGATAGTAAAAGCCACTTCTTGAATTGCAGTTGCCCCAGCTTCTCGCATATGATATCCAGAAATTGAGATTGGATACCATTGAGGAACCTCTTTAGAGCAATATTGTATCATGTCACCAATTAAACGCATTGAGGGTTTTGGTGGATAGATGTAGGTATTTCTAGCAATGTATTCTTTTAGAATATCATTTTGAGTTGTTCCTCGAAGCTCTTTACTGCTAAATCCTTGAGATTGACCAACTGCAATATAGTAAGCAAGTAATGTTGATGCAGTTGAATTAATTGTCATCGATGAACTTACCTTCCCTAATGGAATTCCATCAAATGCAGTCATCATGTCTTTTAAGGACGAAATTGAAACACCAACTTTACCAACTTCACCTTCTGCTTGAGGCGAGTCTGGATCATACCCAATCTGAGTTGGGAGATCAAATGCCATACTAAGACCTGTTTGACCTTTTTCTAACATGAACTTGAAGCGCTTATTTGTTTGTGCCGCATCCCCAAATCCTGAATACTGACGCATTGTCCAAAATCTTTCACGATACATTTCTTGATGTATTCCTCTAGTAAAGGGATATTTTCCTGGCTCTTCTTTTTTTATTTTCTTTGGTACCTGATAAAATGGTTTTATAGGAATTTCAGAATCAGTGAAATATGTTTTTTTGTTTTGAGGTTTTATTTTTTTCATAAAAATCACTTTGTGATATTTTTTGAGATTTTATCTGCAGCTTCAAATGGATTCATTTTTTTTGATTGAACTTGTTTGAGATATTTAGAATAACTATTACCAGAGGCAAACATAGAATCAATTTTGTTTTTAATATTATTTAAAACAATATCCTTTAGTTCAGATTCTAGACGAAGTTTTTCAGTATCTTTTTTGGTCTTTTGTTTTTCTTTCATCATTTTCAATAAAATTTTTGAAAATTCTAGTATGCCATTTGACGATTTAGTAGATGTCATCAAAATCACGGGATTTTTTTGAGAATCTCCAATATAGTTTTGTACAGCCTGAAAAAGCTGCGCTGCACCAGATAAATCACTTTTGTTTACAATGTAGATATCACCAATTTCTGTCAATCCAGCTTTAATTGTCTGAATACTATCACCAGTATAAGGATTAAAAACAACTACCGTTATGTCTGCAATTTTTGCAATTTCAATTTCTGTTTGACCTGCACCCACACTCTCAATAATTATTGGATCAAACCCTGCATATTCTAATATACGAATACTGTTTCGCAAAGAGTTTGAAACTGCTCCAGTTGCTCCTCTTGATGCAATACTGCGAATATATGTTCCTGAATCAGTTGACTCAATCATCCTAACTCTATCACCTAGAATTGCACCCCCAGTGACATGACTTGTAGGGTCTATCGCTAAAACGGCAGGTTTTGTTCCCAGTTTTTTTAGATGCATTACAGTTTTGTTAATTAAAGAGCTTTTTCCTGCACCTGCAGGTCCGGTAATTCCTATTGTCATTGCTTTTCCTGAACTTTTGAATATTTTTTTGATTAGTATTCTAGCTGCTTTAGGATCATTTTCAATTAATGAGATAGCTTTTGCAATAGCTCCTCGTTTGCCTTTTTTTAAATCAGTTGTAAGATCCAATTATTTGATATTTCTTTGACCTACAATAAAATCTTGCAGGTAACGAACATCCATCACATTTTGCTGAATATTATTGGTGCATGGGGTTCACTTGGGGTATGAATTTCTGTTTTTATTCCTATTTTGCCAAATTCCTCATGTTCAACTACAAAGGTTACTGGATTGGTTTTCCAACCATATTTTGGAGTCTCAGAAAATGGCACTCTTTCGGAAAATTCTGAGCCGATAAAGTTTTTTTGAAATGATTCAGGCATTCCTAATATTTCAAGCACTACTGATTTTGTTTTGCCTGAATTATCAAGGAAAGATATTTCGACATAACCTTCCTCCTCTAGATAGATTGCATCTACAATGAATGTATTTGCAAATAACTCTCTATCAATAGAGTATGATTCAATTAAAAATAAAATAGCTAAAACACTCACTAATATAATTGAAATAATTAGAATCAATTTTCGAGCCATAAATAATCATCTATAATTTAGTGAATTCATTTTTTATTTGTCTTAAAAATTTAGAATTGATTCTAATTCGTTCTAGTGTTTGCGCTAATGTCATTTCTGTTCCTGGAGTAGGATTCTTTTTAAAGAAATTTTTAATTTCATTTTGCATTGTCTCGTCTGCAAATAACGAAATACTTGCCACAATTCTATTTGCAATTGGATTACCTTGACCAAATTTTTTGCTTAAGAACTTCCAGTTTATTTTTAGCCAAGACCACATGATCTTTTTTCCATAAGGATTACCTGCAATACGAATTATTGGAAGAGCTAGATTTTGGGAACGAACTTCCTTACCTAAGATGAATTTGAGAGTTTTTAGGAGTAATTTCTCATCTTTAAAGTAGCACATGGCTGTAAGTACTCGTAATTTTGCTTCCTGGCTAGAAGATTTTCTGTAAATCTGAATCAGTTTCTCAAAAGTACTATCATCTCCATTCCATGCTGCAAGCGAAAAGATTACTTCGAGTAAATCTGGTTTAATTGTTTCTTGTTTTTTAAGATGAGCGTCAAATCTTAGTTGGGCTTCTTCTAGAATTTCTTGGTCATCTAATTTTCCAAGTACTGTGAGTACCATTCCTCGAAGTAATGTATCTGTGTGTTTTTCATCTTTTTTTGCATCCCATCCTAATGTATCAAAAAGTTGTCTGAAATAATTATGAGTGTATTGTTTTATGTGGGCCACAAAAGGTTCATGAAATGAAATAAAGTAAAGAAAATTTAGATTATTTGCTACATTAACACAAGAAAGATAATTTTGTTCTTGAATATATGCTTCTGTAAAATCAAGATACGTAGAAATATTTTCATTTCCAGAAACACAGATTGCAAATAAATCATTTTGTATATTCCATCGATCAATATGGTTTAGTTTCTTTTCTTCTACAAGTGGTTTTAACATTGAAAGTAACTCTTCATCGTACTTGACTCTCAAAAATCCTTTTTTTGAAGAATTAACAACGGGAAAAAGTTCTTTTCCCAGAGAGAATGATGATGTTTTTTTACTCATCAACTTTGGTGTAACGCTTTTCCCGGTACCAATAGAAACAGGAATTTGCCAGGAACCTTTTTGATATTTTTTATCTGATTCAAGTAAAAATCGTTTTTGCGTCAAGACGAGTTTAGAATTTTTCTTTTTGGCTTCTATTAATGGGAATCCAACTTGGCGGATCCAGCTATTCATCATTGATTTTACGGGTTTTTTTGATATTTTGCCAATGGAATCCCAAAGATCATGACCTGCTGCATTTCGGTACTTGTGTTTTGTAAGATAATGATGTAAACCGGTTCTAAATTTTTCCTGTCCAACATAATGTTCTAACATTCGTAAAATACATCCACCCTTATCGTAGCTAATGCTATCAAAAATTTCTCTAATCTCAGAGGGTTTTCTAACTTTGACATCAATTGGATGTGAGGTTTTTAGGCCATCTAGCATCATTGCAGCATTCATTGATGTCTCTAAGAATTGGTCCCAAAGATCCCATTGTGGGTAAAATTCATCAACTATTTTAGTTGCCATATAGGTAGCAAAGCTTTCGTTTAGCCACAGATCATTCCACCATTTCATAGTAACTAGATTCCCAAACCATTGATGTGCAAGTTCATGAGAAATTACTTCGGCGATGAATTGTTTTGTTTTAGTAGAGGAAGTTTTCGGATCATATAACAAGATAGTTTCTCTAAAGGTAATTGCGCCCCAATTTTCCATTGCACCAGAAGCAAAATCAGGAACTGCAATCATATCAAGCTTTGGCAAAGGGTATTTTATGCCAAAATATTTTTCGTAAGATCTTAGAAATTTTTTAGTAAAGTCAAGAGCAAGTTTTCCTTTTGATTTGTTACCTTTTGTTGTAACAATACGAACAAGTATTTTGCCAAGTTTGCTTGTAAGAAATTCAAATTCGCCTACTCCTAAATAAATAAGATATGTTGACATTATTGGAGTTCTAGAAAATTTGTATCTGTATCTGCCGCCAATCTTTTTCTTTGATATAACAGGCATGTTAGAAATTGCTGTAAGATTATTATCAGTAATAATACTTATATCAAATGTAGCCTTTGCCTCTGGTTCATCCCAGCATGGAAATGCACGTCTTGCATCAGCAGCTTCAAATTGAGTAGTAGCAAGATATTTTTTTTTACCTCTTGCGTCTTTGTATTCACTTTTGTAAAAGCCTAATAGCCTATCATTGAGTATGCCAATAAATTCTAAACAAAGTTGTGCAGAATCATTGATTTTTTGGGATAAGTGAATTGTGAGTAATTCATTTTTTTCATCAATTTTTGAGGTAGCCTTTACTGTTCTACCTTGCCAGATTATATGACACTTTTTTATCTTCAGCTCTGAAGCATTAAGGGATATTATCTTAGTAGGTTTTGAGATTTTTATTTCGATTGTTTCTTTTCCATTGAATGTAAAATTCCTAAGGTTTGGTTCAAATTCTAAAGAATAATTGACAGGTCTAATCATGATTACGATAAGAATGAAAAATTTACTCTATTTGTCCCTTTCAGATAATATGTTGTATTCTTAGCTGATTTAGCGAGATACCTTTGAACTATTTTGCTTAGATATAATCTGGGGTGGGATTAAAGTATGGAAGATTTTTCTTCTGTTCTCATATGATATTTTTCTTCGAAGTCCAACAAAGATTTTAAGTTCTCAAGATGTATTTGATAAATATGAAGCAAAAAACCGCCTCTAGAAGTATCAAAATTCTAGTTGCAAAATTAGGCCTAGATGGACATGATAGGGGAGCATTGGTACTATGTAGAGCCTTTAGAGACGCTGGAATGGAGGTAATCTATTCTGGATTATTTGCCACCCCTGATAGAATTTCTCAAATAGCTGAAGATGAGGATGTTGATGCTATTGCCCTCAGTCTTTTAAATGGTGCTCACAATACACTTTTTCCACGAGTTGTAAAAGCCTTGCAAAAAAAAGGAATCAAGGATGTTTTAGTAGTTGGAGGTGGAGTAATTCCAGAAGAAGACAAAGAGGGACTAGTTAAAGCAGGAGTATCAGGAGTTTTTGGACCTGGAACACCACTAACTTCAATTATTGAACACATTACAAGTGGTGTTTCAAAGCTAAGAAAAATTTAAAATTTATTTTAAAATAGTTATTCTGTAGAGTCAGGCCACATCATTTTTCGCATCTTCTTGCCAACTTGTTCAATTTGATGGGATTCTAGCGCTTTCATATAACGATCAAAAGCATTTTTACCATTTTTTTTATAGTCACTTAACCACTCTTCGTTAAAAGTACCATCCTTTATCTGACCCAAAACTTTTTTCATTTGTTCTTTATTTTCTTTGTTCATTACAACTGGTCCACGTGTAAGACCGCCATATCTTGCAGTTTCACTAACTCGTCTATACATTCCACTTATCCCGTAGCGCTGAATCATATCTACAATTAATTTTAACTCGTGTAAAACTTCAAAGTAAGCAATTTCTGGTTGATAACCAGCTTCGACAAGTGTTTCAAATGCATTAGTTATCATCGAAGCTGAACCACCACATAGATCAGCTTGTTCACCAAACCAATCTGTCTCAACTTCCTCTTTGAAAGTAGTTTGTATTACTCCTGCTCTTGTACTACCAATTGCTTTTGCAATTCCTAATGTTCTATCCCATGCAGTCTTTGTATAATCTTGATTGACAGCAACAATTGAAGGTGTTCCAAATCCATCAAGATATGTTTCTCTTACTTTGGAACCAGGTCCTTTTGGTGCCACCATAATAACATCTACGTTACTTGGGGCTTCAATCCATTTCCAATGAATTGCAGCAGCATGAGAAAAAGAAAGTGCATTTCCTTCAGATAGATGTGGTCCAATTTCTTCTTTGTAAATTTTGGCTTGAACCATATCAGGTATTAAGACATGAATGATATCTGCCGCTTGGCAGGCTTTTGCCACTGGCATTACTTTATGGCCATCATCTTGGGCTTTTTTCCAGCTAGAGCCCCCTTCTTTTAATCCAACAATTACATTTAGACCAGAATCCTTCATGTTATTTGCTTGAGCATTACCTTGAATTCCATACCCAATGACAGCAATAACCTGATTTTTGATAGGATCTAGGCTTACATCATCATCTTTCCAAGTTTTTACCATGCTAGCCATCAAATTATTGCAAATTTAAAGTCTTTTGGCTTTGAAATGTCTGGAAAAAATTACAAACAATTTCTTAATTAATTTTACATCGATATTAACTCAGATGGCTCGAGTTATCAAAGAAAACAAATTTCAAGAAAAAGTTACATTCATTTTAAATGATGTAGCTGAGATTGTGCTCAATTGGAATTTAGGTCATATAACAAATGATGAAGCCATAAAAAAAATTAACAGTGCTTTTGCTAAACAGAATTTCTTTACTTCATAGTTTTTTTAATGAAGAAATTTACTAAGGCGCTGTTTGGGAAAAATTACAAACAATTTCTTATGTATTTCGTGGTACATAATAATATTGAACGAGAATACGCTATTACCTAACATGCCTGGTAGTTGTGTTTCATTTGTAACTCGTTCTTTTTTATTTTTACTTTGAATGGTTTATTTGAATCTGTTTCGAGTATTTGACTGGATGAGTATTTCAACTTCTTTTCTATGCTCAGGGCAATAAAGCTCTACTTTTTTACAAGCTGGACAATTTAGATACTTTCTATAATCAATTGATTCTATATCAAATTCTAGGTTTTCTACTCCATCCCACCATTTTTTTGCCATAATATGGCTGAAAAATTCATCCTTTATAGATCATTCTATCAAATTCTACTTTTCATTCAGAATAGATATTGGGATCAGATTGATATGATCTTATTACAAGTCAAACATCTTACTTTGACATTTTTATTATCAAGGCGCTCAAATTTCTTAGATCCACAGCCAGGACAAATAGGACATGCCCTCAATCCTTTCAATTAAAACTCCTGAGGTTTGGTATCAGTCTTCAATATTGTCTTAATTCTCTTTACACCATTAATATTTTTAATAAATTTGGAAACTGCAGAAGGAACAAGTTTTTCCCATTCTTTGTCATTTCCTATCATTTGTCTTATTTTTGTAGCATTGTACTGGGTTCTATCTAGGAATTTAGGAGAAACTACTTCGTATCCAAAATCTCCTAATAGCATTATAACATAATCATTACCACTGTATACCTTATCAAAATGCGGCAGAGAAGATTTTAGATAGGATGCCCAGGTTGCTACATTGAATTGGTTTTCAACTGCAATAATATAGCATCTGTCAAGATCTATATTATTTTCTTTTAATGTTTGATGAATCATTTCTATTCTTTCACCAGATGTAAAAGGATCTTTTTCAATGTAATTGAATTGCGATCCAGTCAGGGCAATTATTATTTCATCACATTCATTTAGAATTTGTTTAACTAGTTCTAAGTGACCTAAATGAAATGGTTGAAATCTTCCCATCATTAAACCGCGCATATCTTTAGATTAATTTTGATTTAATTAAATGTGTAAGTTCTGTTTAGGTATTGATAATCGTATATTTCAATACAGAATGACTATCTATAGGACCTTGATCACATTTCATAATAAATCCGTGCAAGTCTTCAAGTAGTTTTATCTTTCCCGTTTTTTCATCTTGAAAGCTAAAATTAAATACATCTTGGTTAATGACTCCACAAACACTTTGTTCTACCATTTCACCATCATATTTTTGGTCAAGCGTAATTGCAATAACTGATTCTTTTTGAATACGGACATCTTCAATAAAGTAAATACTTCTGCTCTGATGTGGACACCAACCACTTAGAAATGCCTCCACCATATTCCTACTACTACAATCAATGTCAGTGACAGGATAGAGTTCAGTAGAGTAAATTTTTGCAGGGTTTTCAAGAGAATTTAATCTAGATTTTAGATCTTCAACTTCATCTTTGAGCTGAAAAATAATTGCCGCTGAATTGATTTCTGGAGTTAGTGAAGGCATTTTGTCTGGTATTAGTCCATATTTTAATTCCTGAAAGAAACTAAAAATCATATTCAAAGGATTTGATGAATTTTTATCCTCATCGGCAAAAGCCAAAGTAATTGAGGTAACTGTTCCTACTGTCAAAGCAATTACTATTGCAAAGAGAATTCTTGATTTCTGCCCCATTAAGGAACAAAAGTCGTTATTTTACTAAAGGAGGAGGGAAAATTACTCTAGTAAAGAGTTCCAGATTGGTAAAAACCCTACAAAATCTTCCCACTGCCAAGGATTCTGACAGTAGGAGATTCAGGTTTTAAAATAACACAGATTTCGTTTTTATCGCAGACAACAGGCTTGTCGAGTTGCAATGTAAAGGGTTTAATTGATTTGAATTTTGCAGCTTTGATTTGCATTCCAATACTTACAAGGCACATCTGGTTTTCTGATATTGTACTTTTGTAGAAAGGGTTTTGAGTAAAGTCAAGTTCTAGCTCAGACTGGATGTTTTGTGAATCATCTTGGCACAAATAATCTCCTCTATTTACATCATCGACTGTGATGCCTTTTACTGATAGTCCTACTCGTGCTGGAGATGTTGCCTCGTCTACAGGATCATCGTGCATTTGAATTGATTTTATCATAACATCTGTTCCATTGGGAAATAATTTTAGATTATCGTATTGCATTACCTTTCCTTGAGTTACTTTTCCTAACACTACAGTACCAACTCCTTTGACATCAAAGCAATGATCAATTACAATTTTGGTTTTGCCTTCTTTTGGTATAGGTTCTAGTTTGTTAATTTCTTGTTTGATATCAGAAGATGAAACACGTTTGTAATGTTCTAAAACTGTACCTTTAATCATAGCAGACAATCTATTTTCATCCACTTCATATGTATGGCTGATAATTCCTTCTTTTTTCTTTAACACATCTAGTGCGATTATTTGTTCTCCAGTAAACTTGTCCAATGAACCAACATAGAATATTACGTATTCTGCTAGGTTAATTGCTTGAAATAATGGTTGTATTTTATCAGGAAATCCATTTGGCGTAATCCAGGTTCTAATTATATCAGATTCTTTTTTATCAAATAAAGTCATATCTGTAGATGTTCCTTTTTTACCAAAATCATTGGCAATTGATTGTTCGCCTAATACTACAAAGTTAACAGACTTGATCATGTTTTTTATGTATTGATTGATTTCATTTTAAGCGTTGGTTTTATTCAATAGATTATGGAAATGATTTCAACATAGTAACATAGCTTACAAACCTATGATTTTTTGGATAAACTCTAATTTGAATAATTTTTGGTATTGTTTTACCTGTAATTCCAAGGTATCCTAAAGGGTTTTTTATTGAACCGTCTTTATGAGATTGTTTTAAAACTTCATCAATTGGACTGTAGTAATTTTTAACTCTATTTCGAACAATTTTTTGTAAGAGTTTTCCATATTTTTTAATTCCAAGAATATCACTCGGGAGTGATGAACCAAAAAAATAAACGCTCTCCACAATACCTTGATTTTTAGAACTATATGCTAGTTTTTTGATTGCACTCAAAATGACTTCAGTGCCAAGTGAATGACCGATTAATCTAATCTTTGTATTTGGATTTTTTTTCTTAAAATCAATTATGAATTTTGAAAGGTTGCATCCATTTTCTTTGGCGATTTTTTGACCAACATGAAGTGCCTTTAATGCAGATTTTTTCATGTGTGCGCCTTTGGTATTAGAGTCGTAACTATATCCTATAACTGGATGAATGTATTCTAATTGCTTTAGTCGTTTTTGTGCAATCATAAACTTTTGAATTGCACCTGCTTTATCATTGCGAAGTCCATGAATCATGATTACGATTTCCTTTTTTCCTGATAAGGTTTGAAAACTTTTTTTGGGGTAAAGATAATATGAATTGTTTTTGATTTTTTCCCCACTCGATAAATCATAATAACCTCTTGTAGAAATTCTTGGGATGTTTTTTGTTTTCAACCTAGTTTTTATTTCCTAACTTTTTCTTATGTTTTTCAATATCAGATTCTTCTACCTTTACAAATAGTGGAGATGGAATTCCTAGAGTATGCCCATCTTTTATTGATAATTTAGACATTGAATCCCAACTTTGTTCTGAAACATTGCCTTCCATTCCCAATTGAATCCAGATTTTTTGAGCAGATTCAGGAATAAATGGGTATAGTGCTATGGCAATACTACGTACAGCGTTAGCTGAAAGATAAACACAGGTATTGGTTCCTTTTCCATTTTTCCAGGGTTCCTTATGTTGAAAATATTGGTTAAAGTGAGCAGAAAATTCTAGAATTTTTTTCAGTGCTCGGTCCAAATGGTTTTGCTCCATCAAGATACTTACTTCTTGTGAAAAATTTTGGATCTTTTCTTGTGCATCTTTATCTAATTGATCAGTTTCTTCCACAGTTGGAATTTTACCACCAAAGCTCTTTTTTGTAAATCCTAATGCTCTGTTAACAAAGTTCCCTAAATTACCTATAAGTTCTGAATTAATTTTCGTAGCAAATTCATCCCAATCAAAATTAATATCATCTTGGGAATATGGATTGATGACGATTAGATAAAATCTCAAATAATCCGTGGGATAATATTTAAGAAATTCTTTTAGTCCAATATACCAGTTTCTGCTTTTTGAAATCTTTTTTGATTGTAATGTAAGATGCCCTCTAGTAGGGATATAATCAGGAAGTTTGTATTCTTCTCCAATCCCAATTCGCATTGCAGGCAAAAACAAATAGTGATGGTAAACAATGTCTTTGCCAATAAAATGATAAACATCGGCTGAATTCCAGAACTCTTTACCATCAATTCCTTTATCATTAAGAAACTTCAAAGCAGATGAAATGTAAGCGAGATGATTATCAAACCAGCCATAAAATACCTGTCCTTGAGAACCAGGTATTGGAACGCCCCAAGAAATATCACGAGTAATATCCCAGTCTATTAATCCAGATTTTATCCAATTTTGAACATATTTTTTTACATCTTTTTGAAGATAGGGCGCATTATCAAGATATTTGTTAAGTTGTTCTGAAAAATTTTTCAGCTTAAAAAAATAATGTTTGGTTTTTTCTTTTACAGGAGTTTGTCCGCAAATAGAACAGTGTGGGTTTTCAATTTCTTCTGGTACACGACCACATTTTTCACATAAATCTGAATATTGGTCTTCTGCTTTGCAATAGGGACAAGTTCCTATTACATAGCGGTCTGGAAGAAACTTTTTATCGTTATTACAATAGAATTGGATAATTTCTGATTCATAAATATGTCCTGCATCTTGCAATTTTTTGAAAACACTTTGAACAAAGGCAATATTTTCTTTTGAGCTGGTTTTGTAGAAAAGATCAAACGCAATGTTAAATGCAGAAAAATCCTCAAAATCACGTTTATTCCAGTAGGCAACATATTCTTCTGGACTCTTTCCTTCCTTCTCAGATTGAATAAGAATCGGTGTTCCATAGTCATCTGATGCGCAAATATAATATGCCTCAACACCTTTTTGTCTAAGAAACCTAGTTGTAACGTCAGCGGGCAAATAGGTTGATGCAACGTGCCCTAAATGGATCTCCCCATTGGAATATGGGAGAGCACTGGTAATGATTGCTTTATCCCTCATGATACTGCATTTCTGAATATTAACTAACTTAAGTATAACCTAAAGAGTGCTCCGTACTGAACGAGAATTGTTCAAAGGCACGAGCTTGAGAGTTATCAGTACGGAACCTTGTCTTGGATAAAAATTCATTAAATAAACTGTTTATGCACTTGTTGATCTAGATTATCAGTTACGAGTTTTAGATAGAGATTAGCTGTTCCATTTAGTTCCAACTATTCATATATCTGAGTTGCTCGTTTGTGAGCTTGTCTATTTTTACATTCATTGCATTTAATGCATCAAATGCAATTTGTCTGTCAATTTCTTTTGGAACTGGAATGACTTTATTTGCCATTTTTTTATGATTTTTGAGTATGTATAGAATTGAACCAAGTTGGTTTGAAAATGACTGAGCCATAACCTCTGCTGGATGGCCCTCTGCAGCAACTAGATTTGCAATTCGGCCTTTACCAATAAGATAGAGCTTCTTCCCATTTTTTAGAGTACATTCATCTAGATTTGGGCGAATTTCTCTAACTGATTTTGATTTTTTAAGCAAAAAGTCAGCATCGACTTCAACATCAAAGTGACCCACGTTTCCAACAATTGCACCATCTTTCATCTTCAATAGATGCTCTTTTCTAATTACACTAGTCATCCCAGTACAAGTTATGTAAATATCACCAATTTTTGCAGCTTCTGCCATAGGCATTACTTCATAGCCATCCATATGAGCCTCAAGTGCTTTTACTGGGTCTACTTCAGTAACAATAACTTTTGAACCCATTCCATGTGAACGTGCTGCAACCCCTTTGCCTACCCAACCATATCCAACAACTACAACACGTTTTGAGGCAAACAGTAGATTCATTGCTCTAAGATAACCGTCAATGGTACTCTGTCCAGTTCCATATCTATTATCAAACATGTGTTTGGTATCAGCATCATTAACTGAAATAACAGGATAACGAAGTTTTCCTTGTTTTTCAACTGCTTTTATTCTATTAACACCTGCCGTAGTTTCTTCTGTAGCTCCTAAGATCTTCAATGATTGATTTTGTTTTCCAAAGTGAGCTTTGATGTTCAAATCAGAACCATCGTCGGTAAGAATTTGCGGTTTATGATTGAGAACTTGTTGAATACACCAATCATATTCTTTTGCTGTTTGACCAGCCCATGCATACATGTGAATTCCTTGTGATGCTAAAAATGCGGCGACATCATCTTGTGTAGTCAATGGATTTCCTCCACAAGCAGCAACATTTGCGCCAAGCTCTTTTGCTCCCATTAACAAGACAGCGGTTTCTTTGGTAATATGCAAGCAAAATCCCAATGTTACTCCTTTAAGAGGTTTAGATTTTTTTAAACGATTTAGTGTATTGTCTAGTATCTGCATGTGGCTTCTTGCCCACTCGTAGGAAAGTTTTCCCTGTTTTGCAAGTTTTGGATTCTTAATTTTACTCAATATTTCATCCCAGTTGATCCGTACTATAAAATTCTATCATAATATTATGAGAATCTAAATATGTGACAAGTTTAGTAAATTTTTAGATGGCATGGAAAAAAATTGCTGAAAAAGATTCGATTGCAGTTGGAAAAGGAAGGGAGTTTAAGGTAGATGATAAAAAAATTGCAATATTCAATCAGAATGGCTATCACGGTATCGATGCCATTTGCGTTCATCAGGATGGGCATATTGCTCCAGGTAAATTAGATGGAGATATTGTAGAATGCCCTCTCCACTTTTGGCATTATAACATCAAAACCGGTAAATTAGTGGACTATCTAAAAGACGTAACACTTCAGACATACAAAGTTGAAGCACGAAATGATGGAATCTACGTTGATGTTTAGAATTTGACATAACATATAGCTAAAAAAATTATGATTAAAGAAGAGCTAAATTAAGGATAAGGTTGGAATTAAGAATTTTCAGAGTTGTTTTGAAGGTTGAACATACAAATATTCTTAAGGATTTTTGGATATATGTAATTTATACAAATGGCCAGTATAATTTGTAAAGATTTGGACAATTGTAATGTCTCTGATCATCAATCCGTTAAGAGAATCCTTGTTCCATTTAATGATGCAAAACATGCACCAAAAGTTTTTGGTAAAGCATTAACGATTGCAAAATTGTATGAAGCCTCTATATGTGTAGTATCAATAGTCAACAAGGATCTTCAGAGAAGCTGGGTAAATGACACACCTAGTCGTGAAAAATCAATGTCACTTAGCAGTGTCGATATATTGAAAAAGGGAATAACCAAGTTGGAGACTCAAGCAAAAAAATTCAAAATTCCATTAGATTATACAATAATTCCATCAAAAAATGTTTCAGAGGCTATTCTTTCTTTGATTGATTCCCAAAAAATAGACCTAGTTGTTATGGGAACAAAAGGCAATGCAATGTGGAAGGAAATGTTAATGGGAAGGGTTTCAAGTACTGTGGGGATAAACGCAAAGTGCTCCGTTTTATTAGTAAAGTGATTTAGTGAAATTGGCATATGAACCTCTTTTGACATAACAGAAAGCTAAAAAAATTATGATTAAAGTTTAATCTTTTGAGTTAATTTTGTAGCTGAATACGTAGGTTTACGTTTATTGTATAATCTTACTATGATTATCCAATACACGAAAATTCTAGAATAGTGTGGAATTTTTTTGGTAAAACTAAATTCACAGAACAAATACACTAGTTTTGCAGAGTGGTGGCAAAGTCAAAAAACTAAAATAATTCAAAGATAATTATCATTTGTGAAATTTGTAGTCTCTCTTTAAGTCATCTTATGATAAATTTTGTTGAAGGGAAAAGGAGGTGATAATTTGGCAGTCAAGTTAATCGAACTCATGGGAAATTCAACTGAAAGTTGGCCTAAGGCGGTAGAAGAAGCCGTTACCAAAGCAGGTGAGAGCCTTAGAAATATTCACGCAGTAGACGTGCTTAGCTTAAAAGCAAAAGTAAAAAATGGAAAAATCTCGGAATACCGTGCTAACGTAAAGATAGCTTTCGTAATAGAATAAAAATTTCTTTTTTCTTTTTTATTTGACATTTAACACTAGATAGAATTTTTTCAATGTAGTTTATTGAAATTGGCATTGAATCAATTATCGTATAATCTATACAGGCTTATGTCGGATAATCTTACTAGGATTACCCAAAGAGATTCAGCAAATCATTATTAAAGAATTTGATTAAAAAGATGAAAGATGAAATACGATGCTAAAGAACATTGGGAAAATATCTGGACGACAAAAAAATCTAACGAAGTTAGTTGGTATCAAGAAGAACCAAAGCAATCGATTGATCTGATATTGTCAACCAATCCTAGCAAGGATGCCAATATTATTGACGTGGGGGGAGGAGATTCAAACCTTGTCGATAAATTACTTGAACTAGATTTTAAGAATGTTACAGTGCTAGATATTTCTGCAAAAGCATTGCAAAGGGCAAAAAAAAGACTTGGCCAAAGAGCAGGTGTGGTAAAATGGATAGAGTGCGACATCAGGGAGTTTGATTCTGATGACAGATATGATATCTGGCATGATAGAGCATTACTACATTTTCTAACATATGAAGAAGACATGCTGAACTATGTGGAATTGATCAGAAAGCATGTAAAGGATGGAGGTTATCTGATTATCTCTTCTTTTTCTACCAAAGGACCAAAGATGTGTAGCGGTTTAGATACCAGACAGTATTCAGAAGAGTCTATGAAAAAACTATTTTCAAATGGGTTTGAACACATCAAAGGTTTTGAAGAAGAACATGTGACTCCACGTGGAACAAATCAGATTTTTATTTACAACGTATTTAGAAAGAGAATTCCTAATTGGTAATCCTGTAAGTTGTTTTATCATTATTCCAATTTGTTTAAAAATTACATCCATGGAAGTAATTTAATGCAAAAGCCAACTCTTACAAATAAAACCAAAACAAAAACTTGATACTTTTCCAATTAAGTTAACATCGATGCGTCTAGATGATTCTGGTAATAAAATTGAGGGTAATTATGATGTGGATCTGACATGGTTCTCTAATCCTCTTACCATTGATGAAAGCTCAGAGTTTGTCGAGATTCCACTTGTTGTAACACCTGAATTTCCTATGTCTGCTTTGTTAGTTTTACCTCTTTCTTTGATAGCAATTATACTATTCTCAAAATTTAGTAAACATAATAAGGTATGATTGCAAGTATTGAAAAAAATCTTAGGATTGTATTTTTTATAGCTTTGGCATTATTTGTGTTTGAATTAGTAGGAGGAATTTTATCAAACAGGATTTATCAAAGATTTCTTCCTATTCATCAGATATATCCCAAATATCATAATGCCTGCAGCCATAATCTGATACCAGCTGATCTGTTCTTGCAAAAAGACAGATGCAGCAACCAAACCAAAAATGGATGACATTGAAAATATCAAAACCGTTCTTACTGTATTAATTCGCTTTAGGCTCTGCAAGAAAAAGTAAAGTGAGGCTGCAAAGCCTATGACGCCAAGCACAAGAATTGGCAGAATCTGGGATGATCCAACGTTGATTGGCACGCCAAACCCAAACACTGCGATACCAAATAGAATAGTTCCACCTATTGCAGATTTGATTTGTGCAATTTTTGCAACATTAATTTTCTGTGCCAATATTCTACTTAGGTTGTTATCTATTCCCCAGAACAACATTGACAAAATCAGCAGCATGTCTTGATAGTGAATTTGTTGTAAGGTAAAATCTGAAAAATTCAGATCAGTTGTGACTATGATCATTCCTGCTAAAATCAGAGCCGTTGCCAGATAACCGATCTTTCCTAGCCTTTCTTTAAAAAATGCAATTGCAAGCAAAACCGAAAAAAACACTTCGCCATTTGCTATCAGTGCTGCATCTGAAGCAGATGCATGTGTCAACCCAACAAAAAACAGGCTGGGTGCGATTGTTGCACCACATAATGATATTGCAAGTATCAAAAGGTAGTTTTTCTTGGCAGCTGGAAACGATTGCTTGTGTGCAAGAGGCGTTAGTGTTGCAGCTGCAATCAAGTAAATCATAGAAGATAGCAATAGTGGATTTACAGTAGACACTAGCGGTTTTGCCAGTGTAGATACGGAGCCAAACATTATGGCAGCCAAGATTGCAAATATGTAGCCTAGACGTTCGCTTCCGTATTTTTGGGCTAGATTCATGTCTAAAATTGAAGATTTGTTTATTTTAAGTCGTGTTTTTGGAATTACCGGTCTATTTTTTGGGTTAAATAAGTGCAAAATTTCTGTTCCCAACAATTCCATCTACCTTATTCGTGTTATGGAATTTGTACTGAATCTGTTTTGACTGGGTAATCCTAATAAGATTATACAATAAACGTATGCTTAAGGGATTCAGCTACAAAATTACCTTAAAACATAACTTTTATGGTAAACCTGTTTTAAAATAAAATTAGTGAACGAAAAATTACTTGACGAGATTAAAAATCAGGATTATGCTGCCATTACAAAAAAAATAGAGGATTTTCTCAAAAACCAAGTTG
>Ga0209342_10002098_pt1 | contig 21767 bp, 20 predicted proteins | sample RifCSP16_2_FD_184023 | JGI IMG/M metagenome (GOLD analysis project Ga0209342, IMG submission 184023) | Soil microbial communities from Rifle, Colorado - Rifle CSP2_sed 16_2 (SPAdes) (version 2) | ecosystem: Environmental > Terrestrial > Deep subsurface > Rock core/Sediment | place: Rifle... | reverse complement strand
CCGGGGCGGCCTTTTCTTTGGTGACTTTCTTTTGGCCGCGCAAAAGAAAGACACCTGCCGTGGGTCAGCCACCCACAAGTAGCCGTTCAATCATCGCCGCAGGCGATTCGACCTAACAGACCTGACAAACAAGCGTAACCGCTGAAACACAGTCGGTGACGTTCAATCGCCCATGCGCGAACGGATGCCCGACAGCAACAAGTACGGAAGGCGTCTATATTCAGGGTAAGGGCTGTCGCCTATCGCTGAACGGGTGCTGCATGGACAATGCGTACTATTACCCGACGCCGCGGGTGCTGGGTCTCAAGATTCCCCCAGAGTTGCGGGAAGGCCGCTTCAACGCCGGCTTCGAGCATGCGCTCAAGGGCGGGCATCTGACCGAGGTCGAGTATTTCCGCCGCTCCTTCCGGCTGGGGTATCGCGCCGCCAGGCTCTACCTGCGCGAGCTGCGCCGCCGCCGCGGGATCGTGGAGTTTCCGCGCCGCATCAGGGTCCGGCTCCGGGCCGTCTGGCCGGAGCGCTGAGTCGGGCCCGCTCCTCGCGGCGCGCCCGTCCTCCATTTTTCATCTTCCGAAGCGGGCGCGAGCCGCGCTTCATTGGCTTTCTAAAACCGGGCGGGTCCATTAAGATGGACCGGGATATAACGAACAACCGGGAAGGAGGAGCGCCAATGCGTCGCACGCTGTTCAAACTTTTCATCGGCCTGGGGCTCGGGGTGGCCGCGGTAACCGCCTCGGCCCAGCAGTTCATCAACATCCTCACCGGCGGCACCAGCGGGATCTACTACCCGATCGGCGTGGCGCTCTCGAACATCTATAACAAGTCCATCCCCGAGGCCAAGATCTCGGTGCAGGCGACCAAGGCCTCGGTGGAGAATTTGAATCTGCTGCAGGTCGGTCGCGGCGAGGTCGCCATCACCCTCGGCGATGCCCTGAGTGCCGCCTGGGCCGGCAACGAGGAGGCGGGCTTCAAGCAGCCGCTCAAGAATCTGCGCGGCATCTCGGCGCTCTACACCAACTACATCCAGATCGTGGCGCGCGCCGACGCCGGCATCAAGACGCTCGCCGACCTCAAGGGTAAGCGCATCTCGGTGGGCGCGGCCAAGTCCGGGACCGAGCTCAACGCCCGCGCGGCGCTCGCCGCCGCCGGTATCCGCTACCAGGACTTCTCCAAGGTCGAGTATCTGCCGTACGCCGAGTCGGTGGAGCTGCTGAAGAACCGCCAGATCGATGTGACGTTGCAGTCGGCCGGTCTCGGCAACCCGGCGTTGCGCGATCTCGCCGCCAGCATGGACGTGGTGTTCATACCGGTCCCGCCCGAGGTGGTCGCGAAGATCGGCGACAAGGCCTATCTGCCGGCGGCGATGCCGGCCGACGTCTATAAAGGTCAGACCCGCGAGGTGCCGACGGCCACCGTGATCAACTTCCTCGTCACGCACGAGGGCGTGAGCGCCGACGTCGTGTACCGCATGACCAAGTCGATGTACGAGAACCTCGATCAGCTCGTCGCGGCGCACGCCGCGGCGAAGAGCATCAAGCGCGAGCGCGCCGCGGCCGACATGCCGATCCCGCTGCACCCCGGCGCCGAGAAGTACTACCGCGAGGTCGGGGTCATCAAGTAGCAAGTCGTCGGCCCCGGCCGCCGGCATGCAGACTACCGCCGTCATCAGCGCGCCGGTCGAGGTCGAGCCCTCGGCCGGCGAGGACGCGCGCCAGCGCCACCCCGTCGGGCGCGACGCCCGGTTTATCTTCGCCATCGCCGTGGCGTTCGCGGCGTTCCAGCTCTGGAACGCCGCCTTCAGCCCGCTCGCGAGCATCGTGCTGCGCTCGATGCACGTCGCCTTCCTCATGCTGCTCGCGTTCGCGCTGTACCCGGCCACCCGGCGCTCGCCGCAGGCGAGCGTGCCGTGGCACAACTGGCTGCTCGGCGCGGCGGCCTTCGCCCTCGGTTTCTATCACTGGGTGTTCCAGACCGAGCTGATCCAGCGCTCGGGCGAGCCCTCGATGGCGGACCTCGCGGTGGGGAGCGTCGCGGTAGTGCTGGTGTTCGAGGCGGCGCGGCGCGTGATGGGCCCGGCGCTGACCGTCCTCTGCGGCCTGTTCCTCGCCTACGGGCTGCTCGGCGAGTACCTGCCGGGCGGGCTCGGGCACCGCGGCTACGGCTTCGACCAGGTGGTGAACCAGCTCTACCTCGGCACCGAGGGCATCTACGGCACGCCCACCATGGTGTCGGCCACCTATATATTCCTGTTCATCCTGTTCGGCAGTCTGCTCGAGCAGGCCGGCATGATCAAGCTGTTCAACGACGTCGCCCTCGGACTCGTCGGGCACCACCGCGGCGGGCCGGGCAAGGTGTCGGTGCTGTCCTCGGCGCTCATGGGCACGATCAGCGGCTCGGGTGTGGCGAACGTGGTGATGGGCGGGCAGTTCACGATCAATCTGATGAAGCGCTTCGGGTTTCGGCCCGAGTTCGCCGGCGCGGTGGAGGCGACCTCGAGCATGGGCGGGCAGATCATGCCGCCGGTGATGGGGGCGGTGGCCTTCATCATGGCTGAGACCATCGACGTGCCCTATGCCGAGATCGCCAAGGCCGCGGCGATCCCGGCGATCCTGTACTTCGCCACGGTGTTCTGGATGGTGCACCTCGAGGCCGGGCGCCTCGGGCTCTTCGGCCTTTCGCGCGAGCAGTGCCCGAGCGCGCTCGCGGCGCTGCGCGAGCACTGGCCGCTGCTGTTGCCGCTCGCGGCGCTGGTCTACGTGCTGCTCACGGGCTACACGCCGCTGTTCGCGGGAATGCTCGGGCTCGCGCTTACCGCGGTGCTGATCCTCGGGCGGCCGGTCGCCATGGTTATCGGGCCCTATGGCCTGCGCATGGTGTTCTGGGTAGCGCTCGGCGCGCTCGCGGCCGGCTTCTTCGCCGCCGGGATCGAGATCGTGCTCGCGCTCATCGGGCTGCTCGTGCTCGGCAACCTGTTCCAGCGCGGCGGGCGCGCCACACTGCACCTCACACTCGTGGGGCTGGTCGAGGGCGCCAAGGGCTCGCTCGCCGTCGGCATCGCCTGCGCCATCGTCGGCGTGATCGTCGCCATGCTCACGCTCACCGGGCTCGCGAGCTCCATCGCGACCACCGTGGTCGGATTGTCGCAGGGCAACCTGCTGCTCGGACTCGTGTTTACCATGCTCGTGAGCCTTGTGCTCGGTATGGGGATCCCGACGATCCCGAACTACATCATCACCAGCTCGGTGGCCGCGCCGGCGCTGCTCCAGATGGGCGTGCCGCTGCTGGTCTCGCACATGTTCGTGTTCTACTTCGGCATCATGGCCGACCTCACGCCGCCGGTGGCGCTCGCGGCCTTCGCCGCGGCCGCCATCGCCAAGGCCTCGCCCATGCGCATCGGGCTGCTGTGCCTGCGCATCGCCATCGCCGGATTCGTGGTGCCGTTCATGGCGGTGTACGACCCGGCGCTGATGCTGCAGTCGGACAGTTGGGGCGCCGTCGTCTACGTCACGTTCAAGGCGCTGGTGGCGGTGGGGCTGTGGGGCGCGGCGGCGGTCGGGTATCTGCACGCCGCGCTCAGCTGGCCGGAGCGCGCGCTCGCCGCCGCGGCCGCGTTCCTGCTGGTGGTCGCGCTGCCGGTCACGGACGAAGTCGGCTTCGGCTTGGGCGCGGCCGTGGTCGGTTACCACCTGTTGCGGGCGCGCCGCGGCGGCGCGGTATGAGCGGATTCTGCCTCGGGGTCGCGGTGGCGCTGATCCAGGCCAGCATCCCGGCCGAGCGCCTGACGCTCGCGTGGACCCATTCCGTGGAGAAAATTCCCTGGGAGGAGGACTACGTCATCCGGGACGGGCGGCTTGTGCTCACCGAAGCGCGCGTGCAGGGTAATGGCGCGGGTATGGAACCGCCGGAGCAGGCGGTGTGGCGCGAGGGCTGGTGGCGCTATACCCCGGCGCTCGGACCCCTGCCCAAAGTGATATTGACGACCTCGCCTTACGCGCCGGGGACTATCGGCTGTGCTGGGCGGGGGCGTGCACCGAGCTGTCCAAAATAGTTGGCGCGCCCGCACGGCTGGGCGGCCGCGTCGAGCTTTTCCCCTGTCCCCCGGAATCCGGCCTCAGTCTTTCCACGAAGATAATTGTTGACTAATATACTCAACAACCATATTCTCATATCCGAGTAAACCACTAAGCTTTTACGTACCCCAGTTAGGGTCATTCATCCAGCAAGTTCGCTGGGGAGGACTTGGGAGATCAACGATGTCCGTAGCGACCGAGTCCCTCGACAGTCTGCTCAAACGCGAATACCAGGCCGGCTTTGTGACCGATATCGAGGCCGATACGCTCCCGCCCGGGCTCAACGAAGATGTTATCCGCCTGATCTCCGCCAAGAAGGGCGAGCCCGAGTTCATGCTCGAATGGCGGCTCAAGGCCTTCCGGCACTGGCTCACGATGAACCCGCCTTCCTGGGCGCATGTAAAGCACCCCCCCATCGACTACCAGGACATCGTCTATTACTCCGCGCCCAAGACCAAGAAGGACGGGCCCAAGAGCCTCGCCGAGGTCGACCCGAAGCTGCTCGAAACCTACGAGAAGCTCGGCATTCCGCTGCATGAGCGCGAGGCGCTCGCCGGCGTGGCGGTGGACGCGGTGTTCGACAGCGTGTCGGTCGCGACCACGTTCAAGGACAAGCTGGCGCGCATCGGGATCATTTTCTGCGCGTTTTCCGAGGCCGTGCGCGAGCACCCGGACTTGGTGCAGAAGTACCTTGGGAGCGTCGTGCCCCATACCGATAACTTCTACGCCGCGCTCAACTCCGCGGTCTTCAGCGACGGCTCCTTCGTGTACGTGCCGAAGGGCGTGCGCTGCCCGATGGAGCTCTCCACGTATTTCCGCATGAATGCCTCCAAGTCCGGGCAGTTCGAGCGCACCTTAGTCATCGCCGACGAGGGCGCCTACGTGAGCTACCTCGAGGGTTGCACCGCGCCGATGCGCGATGAGAACCAGTTGCACGCGGCGGTGGTGGAGCTGGTGGCGCTCAAGGACGCGCAGATCAAGTACTCGACGGTCCAGAACTGGTACCCGGGAGACGAGGCGGGGCGCGGCGGCATTTACAACTTCGTCACCAAGCGCGGCATCTGCCGCGGCCCGCGCGCCAGGATCTCCTGGACCCAGGTCGAGACGGGTTCGGCGATCACCTGGAAGTACCCGAGCGTGGTCCTCGAGGGCGAGGAGAGCGTGGGCGAGTTCTATTCGGTCGCCGTCACGAACAACCTCCAGCAGGCCGACACCGGCACCAAGATGATCCACATCGGCCGCAACACCCGCAGCACGATCGTCTCGAAGGGCATCTCCGCGGCCCGCGGGCAAAACACCTACCGCGGGCTGGTGAAGATCCTGAAGGGCGCGGAGGGCGCGCGCAACCACACACAATGCGACTCGCTCCTCATGGGCGACAAATGCGGCGCGCACACCTTCCCCTACATCGAGGTGCGCAACCCCACGGCCCAGGTCGAGCACGAGGCCACGACCTCCAAGATCAGCGAGGATCAGCTCTTTTACCTACAGAGCCGCGGACTCTCCTCGGAGGACGCCGTGAACATGGTGGTGAACGGGTTCTGCAAGCGGGTTTTCAAGGAGCTGCCGATGGAGTTCGCGGTCGAGGCGCAGAAGCTGCTGAGCGTGAGCTTGGAGGGGGCGGTTGGATAAGAGGTGAGGAGTGAGGGGTGAGGTGTGAGGGGTAAAAAGAAAGCTTTTGCGCCTCACTCCTAACTCCTCACCCCTCACGCAGTTTACCGATTACGGAGTAAAACGATGCTATCGATCAAGAATTTACACGCGAGCGTGGACGGCAAGCCGATCCTCAAGGGTCTGAGCCTCGAGGTGAAGGCGGGCGAGGTGCACGCCATCATGGGACCGAACGGCTCGGGCAAGAGCACGCTCGCCAACGTGCTCGCCGGGCGCGAGAACTACGTCGTTACGCAGGGCGAGGTGATCTACCGGGGCAAGAACCTGCTCGCGTCCGCACCCGAGGAGCGCGCGCGCGAAGGCGTGTTCCTCGCGTTCCAGTATCCGGTGGAGATCCCCGGCGTGAGCAATATTTATATGCTCAAGGCCGCGCTCAACGCGGTGCGCAAGGCGCGCGGCGAGAGCGAGCTCGACGCCCTGGACTTCATCGCGCTCGTCAAGGAGCGGATGAAGCTCGCGGAGATACCCGAGGAGTTTCTGTACCGCTCGGTCAACGAGGGCTTCTCCGGCGGCGAGAAGAAGCGCAACGAGATCCTGCAGATGGCGTTGCTCGAACCGCGGCTCGCGATTCTGGATGAGACCGACTCCGGGCTCGACATCGATGCGCTGCAGGTCGTCGCGCGCGGCGTGAACGCCCTGCGCTCGCCGGAGCGCGCCATCGTTCTGGTGACCCACTATCAGCGCCTGCTCAACTACATCGTCCCGGATTACGTGCACGTGCTCGCCTCCGGGCGCATCGTGAAGTCCGGCGACCGCACGCTGGCGCAGGAGCTCGATCGCCAGGGCTACGGCTGGGTCGCCCAGGAAGGCGCGGCCGCGTCCGCATGAATTGGGAGGTGAACTCATGAATCCGGTCAACGAGGGCAAAGTGGCCTACCTGGACACCCTGGCAGCGTTTGCCAGGCAGACGGAGACGCGGGAGGTGTTGTGGCTGCGCGCGCTGCGGCGCGAGGCTGCCGCACGCTTCGATCAGCTCGGGTTTCCCACGACGCGCAACGAGGAATGGAAGTACACCGATGTCGCGCCCATCGTGCGCGCCGGCTTCACCTCTGCGGCGCGCGATCCTGCGGGCGCGGACGGCGCGCAGCTTTCGCGTTATTGGTTCGAAAACCTTCCGGGCCACAAGCTCGTTTTCGTGAACGGCTGTTTTTCCGCGGAGCGGTCCCGGCTCGGGGCCCTGCCCAAGGGCGCAACGGTGGCCAGCCTGGCCGAGGCGCTGATCCGGCAGCCGCAGGCCCTGGAGATTTATTTCGGGCGCATCGCCGGCGAGTCGGCCCACGCCTTCACGGCCCTCAACACCGCGCTCGCGGCGGACGGCGTCTACATTCATCTGGCGCCGGGCGTGCAGGTGGAGCAGCCGATTCATCTGCTGTATGTCGTCACCCCCGCCGCCGGATCGAAAATGCTCACGCCGCGCAACCTCATCGTGGCCGAGGAGGGCAGCCGCGCGGCGGTGATCGAGCATTATGTGACTCTGGGCGCGGCGGCGTACTTTACCAACGCCCTGACCGAGGTCGCGGTCGGACCCAACGCCGCCGTCGAGCATTACCGGTTACAGGAAGAGGCCGGCGACGCCTACCACGTCGGCGGCCTGCACGCGCGTCTCGGGCGCGACAGCCGGCTCACGGCGCACGCGGTCGATCTGGGCGGCAGGCTCGTGCGCAACGACGTGCGCGCCGCGCTCGAGGCCGAAGGCGCCGAATGCACGCTGAACGGGCTGTATGTCGTCGGCGGCCGCGGCCACGTGGACAACCACACGCACATCGATCATGTGAAGCCCCGCGGCACGAGCCGCGAGTTCTACAAGGGTGTGCTCGACGGGCGCGCGCGCGCCGTGTTCCGCGGCCGCATCGTGGTGCACCCGGACGCCCAGCACACGGACGCGCGGCAGGTGAACAATAACCTTTTGCTCTCGCGCGATGCCGAGGCCGACAGCCAGCCGCAGCTCGAGATCTACGCGGATGACGTCAAGTGCGCGCACGGCGCGACCGTGGGCAACCTCGATGAGGACGCGCTCTTTTACTTGCGCTCGCGGGCGATCGAGGCTTCCCAGGCACGCGATCTGCTGACCTACGCCTTCGCGCGCGACGTGCTCGCCCGCATCGCGCTTGCCCCCGTGCGCGAGCGGCTCGAACGCCGCCTGATCGAAAGCCTGATGCATCGCGCGCCCGTGGAGGAGCTGCTATGAGCGCCGCGCGCGAGATCGTCGCGCGCGAGACGCACTCGACGGCGCTGGACGTCGCGCAGGTGCGCGCGGATTTCCCGGTTCTGCACCAGCAGGTGCGCGGCCGACCGCTCGTGTATCTGGACAACGCCGCGACGACCCAGAAGCCGCGCGCGGTGATCGAAGCGCTCGATCGTTACTACCGCCATGACAACGCCAACGTGCACCGCGGCGTGCATGCCCTGAGCGCGCGCGCCACGGCGGCGTTCGAGGGTGCGCGCGCCAAGGTGAAGAGTTTCATCAACGCGCGCTCGGCGCGGGAGATCGTGTTCGTGCGCGGCGCGACCGAGGCCATCAACCTCGTGGCCCAGTCCTGGGGCCGGGCGAACCTCAAGCCGGACGACGAGATCCTGCTCATGGAGCACGAGCACCACTCCAACATCGTGCCGTGGCAGATGCTGTGTGAGCAGACTGGGGCGCGGCTCAAAGTGGTGCCCATCGACGACGCCGGCGAGGTGCGGCTCGATGAGTACGAGCGGCTTCTGACCGGGCGCGTGAAGCTCGTCGGCATGACGCACTGTTCGAATGCGCTCGGCACGATCAATCCCGTGGCGCAGATGATCCGGTCGGCCCGCGCCGCGGGCGCGCGCGTGCTCGTGGACGGCGCGCAGGCGGCGGCGCATCTGCCGGTGGACGTGCAGGCGCTCGATTGCGATTTCTATGTCTTTTCGGGCCACAAGCTTTACGCCCCGACGGGCATCGGCGTGCTCTACGGCAAGGCCGAGCTGCTCGAGGCCATGCCGCCGTATCAGGGCGGGGGCGAGATGATCAAGGTCGTGAGCTTCGAGAAGTCCGTGTACACCGATATCCCCTACAAGTTCGAGGCCGGCACGCCGCACATCGCCGGCGCGATCGGCCTGGGCGCGGCGATCGACTATCTTAAGGACCTCGGCCTCGGGGCGATTGAGCGGCACGAGCAGGATCTGCTGGCGTACGCCACGCGCGCGCTCGCGGATGTTCCCGGCGTGCGCCTGATCGGCACCGCGCGCCACAAGGCCGCCATCGTCTCGTTCGCGCTCGCGGGGGTGCATCCGCACGACATCGGCACGATCGTCGATCACGAGGGCGTGGCGATCCGCGTGGGGCATCACTGCGCCATGCCGGTGATGCGCCGCTTCGGCGTGCCCGCGACCGCGCGCGCCTCGTTCGCGCTGTACAACACGCGCGCCGAGGTCGACGCCCTGGTCGCGGCGCTGCACAAGGTGAAAGAGGTGTTCCGCTGATGTCCGATCTGCGCGCGCTCTACGAGGAGGTCATCCTCGACCACAACCGCCACCCGCGCAATTTCCTGAAGAACCCGCCGGGGGCGACACACCACGCGCACGGGTTCAATCCGCTGTGCGGCGATGAGTTCAGCATCCATCTCAAGGTCGAGGACGGCGTGGTCCGGGACGCGGGCTTCGAGGGGGCGGGCTGCGCCATCTCGACGGCCTCGGCCTCGCTCATGACCGAGGCGGTGAAGGGCAAGACCGTGGCCGAGGTCGAGGCGCTGTTTCGCGGCGTGCACGGCATGCTGACCCACGAGGGACCGGCGGGTGAGGTCGGCAAGCTCGCGGTTCTGGCGGGTGTGCAGGAGTACCCGATGCGCGTGAAGTGCGCGACCCTGGCGTGGCACACGATGCGCGCCGCGCTCGAGCAGCGCGCCGAGACCGTGACGACCGAAGATCCGATACCCAATTGCGGAGTGGGCCATGCATCCTGAGCTCGCAAGTACGACGATGGAGCACGCGGGCGACGCCGCCGGCCTGAGGGAGCGGCTGATCGCCGCCCTGCGCGCGATCTACGATCCGGAGATCCCGGTGAACATCTACGACCTCGGTCTCATCTACGGCCTCGAGATCGACGAAAAGACGGGCAAGGTTCACATCACCATGACGCTGACCACGCCCGCCTGTCCGGTGGCGCAGTCCTTCCCCGGCACGGTGGAGCAGGCGGTCCGTGAAGTCCCGGGCGTGACGGACGCGACCGTGGAACTGGTGTGGGATCCGCCGTGGACCATGGAGCGCATGCCGCTGGAGGCGAAGCTCCAGCTCGGATTGATTTAGGTTTCACCACAGAGAGCACAGAGGGCACAGAGGTTTCATATAACAGAGACAAGATCATGGCGGATTGGGTCGATGTGGCCGGTGTGAATGAGATCCCGCCCGGCGGCTCCAAGGTGGTGTACGTCGAGGACGCGAAGATCGCGCTGTTTAATCTCGGCGGCAGCTTCCATGCCATCGAGGACGTCTGCACCCACGACGGCGAGGAGCTCGCCAGCGGCAAGATCGAGGGCGAGGAGATCGTCTGCCCACGCCACGGCGCGCGGTTTCGCATAAAGACCGGCGAGGTCACCGCCCCGCCCGCGTACGAGCCGGTGTATGCGTTTCCGCTGCGGGTGCAGGACGGGCGCATCCAGATCAGGGACGATCGGTGGGAATAAAGCAGGGACGAGGTACGAGGGGCGAGAAGCGAGGGGCGAGGACTGAGGACTGAGGACTGAGGACTGAGGACTGAGGACTGAGGACTGAGGACTGAGGACTGAGGTTCACGGATCACCGTTCACGACTAACGAGTCACGAATCACGGTTCACGGATCACCGTTTACCGTTTACGGATCACGGAATGAATCCGGTCGCGAAAACCATCAAGCAGTACCTCGATGCGTTTCTGCTGACGGAGCTGGTGCGCGGTCTGCTGTTGACCGGACGGCATCTGTTCGAGCGCAAGATCACGGTCCAGTACCCGGACGAGAAAACCCCGCAGTCGCCGCGCTTCAAGGGCCTGCACGCGCTGCGCCGCTACCCGAACGGCGAGGAGCGCTGCATCGCCTGCAAGCTCTGCGAGGCGGTGTGCCCGGCCTGCTGCATCACGATCGAATCCGAGCAGCGCCCCGACGGCACGCGCCGCACGACGCGCTACGACATCGATCTTTTCAAGTGCATCTACTGTGGGTTCTGCGAGGAGGCCTGCCCGGTGGACGCCATCGTGCTCACCCGCATCTTCGAGTTTCACTACGAGAAGCGCGGCGATGAGGTCATCGCCAAGGAGCAGCTCCTGACGATCGGCGACCGCAACGAAAAGCAGATCGCAGCCGATCGGGCGGCAGACGCGCCATACCGCTGAGCGCACAGAGAAAAGAAAAACAAGGATAGACAGGATTAACAGGATTTACAGGATTAAAACTAAGAATCGCCAACAAGAAGAATTGCTCGCAAGGACACCAAGTCTTCTACCGCTGAAATAGCCGTTCTTGGCGATCTTGGCGGTTAGACTGCTTTTTCTAGGATAACCGGCGCGCCGTCGGCTGCCCGGTAACGGCGAATCCGGTATAATCGCGCGCTTTCGATGGGTATTTGCCGTATGTCTGCCTTCCTCAGCGAAGTAAACCGCCGCCGCACCTTCGCCATCATCTCGCACCCGGACGCGGGCAAAACGACGCTGACCGAAAAGCTCCTGCTCTTCGGCGGCGCGATCCAGCTCGCCGGGACGGTGAAGGGTCGCAAGAGCAACCGTCACGCCACGAGCGATTGGATGGAGCTCGAGAAACAGCGCGGCATCTCCGTGACCTCCTCGGTGATGCAGTTCCCCTATAAGGACCGCATCATCAACCTGCTCGACACCCCGGGTCACGAGGACTTCAGCGAGGACACCTACCGCACGCTGACCGCGGTCGATTCGGCGCTCATGGTGATCGATTCCGCCAAGGGCGTGGAGGAGCGCACGGTGAAGCTCATGGAGGTGTGCCGCACGCGCGCCACGCCCATCATGACGTTCATCAACAAGCTCGACCGCGAGTCGCGCGACCCGGTCGATCTCATGGACGAGATCGAGAGCGTGCTCAAGATCCGCTGCGCGCCCGTGACCTGGCCGATCGGCAGCGGCAAGCGCTTCAAGGGCGTGTATCATCTGTTGCACGACCGCGTGCACTTCTTCAGCGCGACCCATGGCGGACGCATCCAGGAAGGCGAGGTGGTCGTGGGGCTCGATAACCCCAAACTCGACGAGATGCTGGGCGATCAGGCGCGGGAGCTGCGCGAGGGCGTCGAACTCGTGCAGGCGGCGAGCCACGCCTTCGATGTCACGGCCTACCTGGAGGGCGAGCTCACGCCGGTGTTCTTCGGGTCGGCGATCAACAACTTCGGCGTGCAGGAGCTGCTCGACAGTTTCGTCGAGCACGCCCCCGCGCCGCGCCCGCGCGCGTCGGCGCGCCGCATGGTCGAGCCCATCGAGCCCGGGTTCAGCGGCTTCGTGTTCAAGATCCAGGCGAACATGGACCCGAACCACCGCGACCGCATCGCGTTCCTGCGCGTCACCTCGGGCAAATACGAAAAGGGCATGAAGGTCAGGCACGTGCGCATCGGCCGCGAGGTCCAGATCAACAACGCCATCACCTTCATGGCGCGCGAGCGTGAATCGGTCGAGGAGGCCTACGCCGGCGACATCATCGGACTGCACAACCACGGCACGATCCAGATCGGCGACACCTTCAGCGCCGGCGAGGAATTGAAGTTCACCGGCATCCCGTACTTCGCCCCGGAGCTGTTCCGGCGCGTGGTGCTGCGCGACCCCATGCGCATGAAGGCGCTACAGAAAGGGTTGGACCAGTTGAGCGAGGAGGGCGCGACCCAGGTGTTCCGCCCGGTTTCGAACAACGATCTTATCCTCGGCGCGGTCGGGGCGTTGCAGTTCGATGTCGTCGCCTATCGTTTGCAGCACGAGTACGGCGTCGAGTGCACGTACGACAACATCGACGTCACCACCGCGCGCTGGGTGCGGGCGCCGGACCAGAAGAAGCTCGACGATTTCCGCCGCCAGTACGACGCGCGCCTCGCCCTCGACCGCGCCGGCAACCTCGCCTACCTCGCGCCGACCCAGATCAACTTAAATCTCGTCATGGAGCGCTGGCCGGATATCGAATTCCACGCCACGCGCGAGTTGCAGTAAAGATCAAAAGATCAAGGGGTCAGAGTTGTTGAAAGCGTTGCCGTACTGTTTCATGAGCGGGCGCGGGCCTCGTGGGCATTAAGGCGCATCGAACGACACCACGCGTGCCCGGATTTTTCCGACTACGTCGACCAGCGGCAGCAGATCGGCCGCGGCCTCGCCTTCGATGAGCTTGATGTGCGTGGCGTCGGCGCCGACCTGACCGAAGGTCGGATCGACCGGCAACCAGACATCGCCGATCAGGCTTTCATTCCAACTGTGGTAGAGAAAACCCTGGTGCTCTTCGGAATACACCAGACCGTTGACCACGCGCGTCGGGATCGCGAGCGCGCGGGCGAATGCGGCGTAGAGGTAGGCGTGGCCCTGGCATTCGGCCTTCCTGCCCTCGAGCACATCGAGCGCGGAGAACACATCGACCGGGGAGCGCTCGATGTTCTTCTGCATCCAGTCCACAAGCCGCGCGACGGCCGCGGGCGGCGCTTCGGCGCCCGCGATCTCGCGCGCCTGGGCGCGGATGCGGGGATCGTAGCTCGGGACCGTGATGCTCGGGCGAAGGTATTTTGCATCCCCGTTCGGCGCGCTCGGCGCGGAGACTGAAGGCGGACGCAGGCTGCGGATCTCGCAGAGCAGCGCGCCGTCGGCGGTCTCGCAGCGCTGGCCGGCGTCGGGGGGCGGCAGCGTCGCGCCGTTAAGTCCTTCGAGCGCGATTTTCATAGTTGTGGCGCGCCGCGGCTCGCGGATCGGCGCGTCCACGCGCACCAGGCTGAAGTCGAGCATGACGTCTTTCTTGTTGAGGCTCGCGAGTGCGAGGTAGCGCTTTGCCTCATGCTCGCTTTCAAGCGCCGAGATGAGCACGCCGTTCAGGGCCAGCTCGAACACGGGCTTGCCGAGCTCGTTCATCCACATGGTCGAGGCGTGCCCGAGCATGGTGGATCTCACCTTGAAGGCATTGCCGGTGAAGAGTTTGCTTCGCTCGTAGCCCTGGATGTCCTGCTCGACCTGCGCAAGCGTTTGGGTCTGGCCGTCGTAGGCCGCGTAGGCATAGCGCCGGCCGATTTCAAGCCCGTGCCGCAACGGATACAGCGGGATGACGCTGGTGGGGTAGAGCGGGCCGGTGAGGGGGATTTGCTGTTCGCTGCGGTTGCCGCCGGTGACGACCGCGACCTGCATCGAGTCGCCGGCCACCGCACCGGTGAGCTTGAGCTTGTTGCCGTCCATGCTGTAGTCGTGCGCGAACTCGACCAGCGTGAGATCGTCCCGCACCCGGTCGAGACTCGTCAGTTGGAACTGCTTCTCGAGTCCGAGGAATTTCAGCAGGAAGGTGCTCTCGGAGCGGATCTCGTAGAGGCCGGCGCCGTCGCGCGCGGGCGCGATACTGAGGCGCGAGAAACCGATCTTGCTGCCGTTGAAGACGATGCCGGTCCAGTACTCCCGGTACGGCCAGTGCTTGAGATCGTATTGCGGCGGCGGGGAGGGCGGGGCGCCGGCGTCGTCGAAGTAGAGGCTCGCGCAGCCGCCGAGCTGGGCGGCCGCGAGCAGCGCGACAAGGCCACGCAGGATTCGTGCGATCATCGGCGCGCCCGCGCCACGGCTTCGGCGAGACTCGCCGCGCCCGAGTCCTCGACCCGGCGCTTTAGACCCTCCACGATGCATCTGACGACACCCGGTCCCCGGTAGATGAGCGCGGAATAAATCTGCACCAGATCCGCGCCCGCGACAAGCTTCTCCCAGGCGTCCTCGGCGCTTTCCACGCCGCCTGCGCCGATGATCGGGATTTTCCCTTGCAGATGCCGGTGAAGTTTCCGGATGACCTCCGTGGAAAGGGCCTTGAGCGGCCGGCCGCTCAGGCCCCCCGCCTCCTGCGCCAGGGGCTCCTGCTCCAGCCCAGGGCGGGTCACGGTGGTGTTGGTCGCGATGACGGCGTCGAATCCGTGCTCGAGCACGAGCCGGGCGATGCCGGCGATCTGCTCATCGTCGAGGTCCGGCGCGATCTTGAGCGCGAGCGGCGCGTAGCGGCGGTGCGCCTGCGCCAGCGCGGTCTGCTCCGATTTGAGCGCGCGCAGCAGCTCGTCGAGATTCTCCGCAGTTTGCAGCGCGCGCAGGCCGGGCGTGTTCGGCGAGGAGATGTTGACCGCGATGTAATCGGCGTAAGGGTAAACGGCGCGCAGGGCCGTGAGGTAATCTTCCGTGGCGCGATCGAGCGGCGTGTCCTTGTTCTTGCCGATGTTGACCCCGATGAGGCAGGGCCGGCCCTGACGCCGAAGGTTCTCGACAAACCGCTCGACGCCAAGATTATTGAAACCCATGCGATTAATGAGCGCGGCCTGGCGCGGCAGGCGAAAAAGCCGCGGGCGCGGGTTACCCGGTTGCGGGCGCGGGGTGACGGTGCCGAGCTCGATCCAGCCGAAGCCAAAATCCGAAAGCGGGCGCGCGCGTTCGGCGTTCTTGTCGAGGCCGGCGGCGAGCCCCAAGGGGTTGGGGAAGCGCATTCCCATGGCCTCCACGGGCAGCCGCGGCGTGCGCCGGGCGTAAATCGACCGCACCAACCAAGGAAAACCGGGAATCCGGTAGAGCCCGCGCAGGAGGAGGAATGTCAGCTGATGGCCGGTCTCGGCGTCCAGCAGAAACAGGAGCGGGCGCAGCAGCTTATACAATTTATTTTCGCGGGCGGTGTACAGTTCCGTCGGAGCGGAATGATAACGTAATATAGAGCGGGCGGTAAGGCTTGGATTCCCGCCATCGGCGCGGCGGGTGCGTACGCCGATGCTGTCAAACAATATCAATGGAGGGTGCGATGGATACGATTCGTAAAGTGGACTATTTCGTGGCGGAGATTGCCAATAAACCGGGCGAGGCGGCACGGGTGCTGGATGCGGTGCGCAGCGTGAATCTGCTGGCGTTCACCGGCTTCCCGAGTGGCCGGCGCGCGCAAGTGGATTTCATTCCCGAGGATGCGGCGGCCTTTAAGGCCGCGGCGAAGCAGGCGAAGCTTAAGATCCGCGCCAAGAAGGGCGGCTTCTTGGTCCAGGGCGACGACCGCTCGGGCGCGGTGGCCGGTGTGATGCGGCGCCTGGCCTCCGCCAAGATCAACGTCACCGCGATCGATGCGGTCGCGGCGGGCGGCGGGCGCTTCGGTGCGATCCTTTGGGTGAAGGCCAAAGACGTCAACAAGGCGGCCAAGGCCCTGCAGGCGAGCTAAGGCCGTTCTTCGGCTGCGGCGGGTTCAGGCCTCGCGCCTGAACCCGCGCGCGCTTAGTAGGAAGGCAGGTACAGAGGGTAGAGTGTGCTCTCTTCCCGCTGGGTGCGCTTGACGAGCGCCGAGCCGATTTCTTCCAGTTCCTTCTTGAACGTAGCGGCCTCATTCGTACCCAGAGGACCCTCGGTGTAGCGGCGCAGGAAGTCCATTACGACGCGCGCGATCCCGTTCATCTCGTGGCGGAACTCGCTGATGATCTGCGCGTTCGCCTCGTCGGAGGCTAGCTGGTGCGACAGGTATATATAGAGCTTGACGTTTTCCGTCAGCAGGTGCTGTTGGACCGCGGAGCGGAACTCAGCGAGCAGATCCTTGACCCGCGCGAAGTCCTTCGCGTCGAACGTCGCCTGCACCCGGTTATAGATGTCGAACAGCACCTGATGATCCTTGCGCAGCTTGGCGATCAGAGTCGGGTCGTGATGGATGCTGGTCCCGGGGGCCGGTTGGGATTGTGCCAGGGATGCGCTCGCCTTTCCGATACTGAACAATTTAGCCATGACATGACCTCCTTAAAACATGAAAGTTGAGACACGGTAGAAGCTCACCATGTCGCCCAATGCTGAGAAAGCCCGTCCTGGTCTTTTCCAGCCCCAAGGCAAAAATGCCATGCCTTGTGCTCCGTTTGTTACGCGCGCATAAAATGGCGGTATCGGCGCATTGCGTTCCCGCTTTGCTTGCCGGGTCGGACATTCTTCATGGACGTCCGTCCGCCAGGGTAGGGCGACGATATTTGCATCTATCGCCCGGTTTTCGTGATCCGGCCATTTCTTTGGAGTTTGAGAAACGGCCTGCTTGCTTGATAAGGTTATTTGCATAACCTGTGCCAATGTAGGGACATAAAGTTTGCTTATCGGCGACGTACCTTTCCGATCGACTCGTCGGTTTGGCACAGTTTTTACAGTTTAGGAAGGCGAGTTCTGCACGGTCGGACTGCAAAAGGAGGTGGTTTCTTCACCCGAATGCGCCGAGGAGGGTCTGACCAGCCGGATATTTCCGCGCTTTTTTGACTCAGAGGATGGCTGTCCCATAGAATTTCCGCCTTTCCAGATTTAACCCCGATTATTGCCAGCAGTTGGTGCGCGGTTTTTAGCCGCTCGGAAGGAATTTATGAGCCGCAAATTGAATAGATACAGCTCCCGAATCACGGAGCCCAAGTCACAAGGTGCCTCCCAGGCCATGCTTTACGGCACCGGGCTCACGCACGAGGACATGAGCAAGGCGCAGGTCGGCATCGCCGCCATGTGGTGGGAGGGCAATACCTGCAACATGCACTTGAACGACCTGGCGGCGAAGGTGAAGCAGGGCTGCACCGCGGCGGGCCTGGTCGGGCTGCGCTTCAACACCATCGGCGTCTCGGACGGCATCGCCATGGGCACCGACGGGATGTCGTACTCGCTGCAATCGCGCGACATCATCGCGGACTCCATCGAGACCGTGATGGGTGCGCAGTGGTACGACGCGCTCATCACCATCCCCGGCTGCGACAAGAACATGCCCGGCTCGCTCATCGCGATGGGCCGGCTCAATCGCCCGGCACTCATGGTGTACGGCGGCACGATCAAGCCCGGCCACGGCCGCACCGGCGAAACCCTCGATATCGTCTCCGCGTTCCAGAGCTACGGCGCCTATATCGCGGGCAAGATCGACGAAGACACGCGCACGGACATCGTCGAGCATGCCTGCCCCGGCGCCGGCGCCTGCGGCGGCATGTATACCGCGAACACCATGGCGAGCGCGATCGAGGCGCTCGGCATGTCGCTGCCGTACAGCTCATCGGTGCCGGCCGTGGAGCCGGGCAAGCTCAAGGAGTGTCTCGACGCCGGCGCCGCGATCCGCAATCTGCTCGAGCAGGACATCAAGCCGCGCGACATTATGACCCGCGCGGCCTTCGAGAACGCCATGGTCGTCGTGATGGCCCTCGGCGGCTCGACCAACGCGGTGCTGCATCTGATCGCCATGGCGCGCGCGGTGGACGTGAAGCTCACGATCGACGATTTCCAGGCGGTGAGCCGCCGCGTGCCGCTCCTCGCCGACCTCAAGCCCTCGGGCAAATACGTGATGGAAGACCTGCACAACGTGGGCGGCACGCCGGCGGTGATGAAGTATCTTCTGGAGAAGGGTTTCATTCACGGCGACTGCCTCACCGTGACCGGCAAGACCGTGGCCGAGAATCTGAAGGACGTTCCGGGTCTCAAGCCGGGTCAGGATGTGTTCATGCCGGTGGAGAAACCCCTCAAGCCGAGCGGCCACATTCAGATTCTCAAAGGCAACCTCGCGCCGGGAGGCGCGGTCGCCAAGATCACCGGCAAGGAGGGTCTCACGTTCCGCGGACCGGCGCGCGTCTACGACTGCGAGGAGGACATGCTCAAGGGCCTCGAGCGCGGCGAGATCGAGAAGGGCGAGGTGGTCGTGATCCGCTACGAGGGCCCGAAGGGCGGGCCCGGCATGCCCGAGATGCTCACGCCGACTTCGGCGATCATGGGCGCGGGCCTGGGCCAGGACGTCGCGCTCATCACCGACGGACGCTTCTCCGGCGGCTCGCACGGCTTCATCATCGGCCATGTGGTGCCGGAGGCGCAGGAGGGCGGGCCGCTCGCCTTGATCCACGACGGCGATGTCATCACGATTGACGCCGACAAGAACGAGCTGAGTGTGGCGGTGAGCGAGGCCGAGATGGCGAAGCGCCGCGCGGCGTGGAAGATGCCGGCTTACAAGGCCACGCGCGGCACGCTCTTTAAGTACATCAAGGTCGTAAAGAACGCGTCCGAGGGTTGCGTGACGGACGAGTAGGCCGTCGGCGGCGCGCGCGTTGAGCCCTCCTTTCCTGCGAGGCGCGTGGCCGGACGGTTTTCCTTCTTGACGGCCTATGACCCGGATGGCGCACACTTATGGAGTGTGGTGGGGGTAAAGGAGCAGTGATGGGGCTGACGGAATCGCAAACTGCCGGGCGGCACGGGGCCGAAGGGGTAGTGGCGACGGATTTTCCGGCGCCGGAGCGGCGTCGTTCGGAGGCGCACACGGTGCGCGTCGGCCACGAACGTCGCCGCGGTGTGCGCAAGATCCTGCCGCTGCGCGGGTTGGTTGATTGCAATGGATCGCAGTGGCCCTGCGCCGTGCGCGATTGCAGCCTCGAAGGGATGTTCGTGCAACTTCGCGAAGAATCGGTCTTGCAGATCGGTGTTCGGATAGAGATCAGTCTCGCCTTACTCTCCTGCCGGGAAACCAGGATCTACCGCCTGCACGCGCACGTCGTGCGCATGCAGGCGGGGGGTGCGGCGCTCAGACTCGATCGCCTGGACAGCCGCGCCTACACCGCGATGGTCGACACGTTGTATGCGAATTAGTTTGTGGGAAAACCGGGCTTTCAACCTGAAAACGGCTATTGCATCCGCAGATTACGCAGATTTCCGCAGATTTTAAGAATGGCGCGCTCCTTCTCTCGCCATATGGGTGCGCCAGGCAGTCATTCGAACCAAATGATTCATCTGCGTCCCGCCACTAAATCGACGGTACCGCCGTGCCAATTTGCAGTCCCTTTGTGTCGATTTAGTGGCGGGACGAAAATCATATGAGTTTTCGATTATTGCGGCGGCATGGAGGCTTCGATCCAGAGCCGACGCGGAGACAGTCTCTCGGGCATGTTCAAATAGATTCGTGCCGCCGCAATAATCTGCGTTTATCTGAGGTTAACTGCTTTTTCCAGGTTCAACAGACTGTCAGCGGGTTTCGCCCGGCGAAATCCTCCGGCGAGCGCAGTTTCGCCGGGGCGGCGGGGCGAGCGTGAAAACGGCCGATTCCGCGTCGACCGCCGGACCTGTGATCCAGATCAAAGTTTTTGGGAAACATAGGGTTTTAAATTGTTTTGAAAGCCGTTTCTACCGGTGCAGTGGACGAGGTAATGGGTGGGTGCTATCGTGAGGCGTCACTCGGCCGTTGTGAACCGTGTCATTGACAGCGGGCCGAAGCGTCGATAGTAATACACAAATTAATCAAAGCCGCGCCGATATCGATTGCGAGCGCGGCAATTATGCAAGTTCACGAGGGCGGGGCCTATGCACAAGAAGACCACGAACGATAACGTCCCGGCGCGAGGAAGCGCCACCGACCACTGGATGAAGAGCGTCGCGTACGAACGGCAGTACCGTGACGCCGCGGCGCATCCCGGTGCCCGGCCGCGCGATCCGGGTCTCAACGACCGCACCGAGCCGCGCGCGAAGATCCCGTTCACGGCGCTGGTGAATTACGGCCTGACGTACTCCGCGCCCTGGCGCGTGCGCGACCTGAGCCCGAACGGCGCATTCGTGGAAATGAGCACGACCGACATACCGCAGGGCGCATTCGTCGAGTTCGTGCTGCGCTTTGCGTACAAGGGCCGGAACGTCGAGCATCGATTGCCGGCCAAGGTGGTCCGCGTCGAACCGAACGGCGTAGCCCTTGGGTTCGGCGCCTACGACGATGCCGCGTACACCGATATCGTAAACCTGCTGTACGCGGCCTGACCGTCCCTATCGGGTTTTCCCGCCGGCGTGCCGCGCCGCGGTTTGCCGTAGTCTGTCCGCCGCCCCCGGTCCGCGCCGCCGCGGTGAACGCCCGTGAGACCGTTTTTCCACCCCGTGCTCGTCAACGACGCCTTCGGCGACCCCGGCGTCTATATCGACTGTCTGTTCGAGAGGCGCGCCGTGCTTTTCGATCTGGGCGACATCCGGCTGCTGCCCCCGCGCAAGATCCTGCGCCTGCGCGACGTGTTCGTGTCGCACGCCCACATGGATCATTTCATGGGCTTCGACTGGCTGTTGCGTCTCAGCCTCGGACGCAGCCTCAAGATGCGGCTCTTCGGCCCGCCCGGGTTTCTGGCGCAGGTCGAGCACCGCCTCGCCGCCTATACCTGGAATCTCGTCGGCAGTTACGAAACCGATTTCACGCTCGAGGTGACGGAGGCCTCTCCGCAAGGGGGCGGCCGGCGTGCGGCGTTTCACTGCAAGAACGCTTTCCGCCGGCAGGACGAGGAACCCATCGCGTTTTCGGACGGTTTGCTGCTCGAGGCGGAGTCGTTCCGCGTGCGCGGCGCTTTCCTCGACCACATGACGCCGTGTCTGGCGTTCGCACTCGAAGAGGACCGGCACCTGAACGTCTGGAAGAACAAGCTCGATGCGCTCGGGCTTCCGACGGGCCCGTGGCTCCAGGAGTTCAAGCGCGCGGTGCGCGCCGGGACGCCGGACGATGCGCCGTTTCGGGTGTGGTGGCGCGAGGACGGGCGAGTGCGCGAGCGCCTCTTTCCGCTCGGGGAGCTGGCGCGCGCGGTGCTGCGGATTGTGCCGGGGCAGAAGATCGCCTACGTCACCGACGCGGTGTACTCCGCGGACAACGCCGCGCGGATCGTGGAGCTCGCGCGTGGCGCCGATGTGTTGTTCATCGAAACTCCGTTCCTGCACCGGGACAGCGCGCGTGCCGCCGCGAAGCACCACCTCACCGCCCGGCAGGCCGGAGCGCTGGCGCGCAGCGCCGGCGTCAAGACGGTGGTGCCGTTTCACTTCTCGCCGATGTACCACGACGACGCGGGGACGGCCCTGCGCGCGGAGCTGGCGCAGGCCTTCGGTGCCGGGGGGAAGCCGGGCGCGCCCCG
>Ga0209342_10002097_pt1 | contig 21777 bp, 23 predicted proteins | sample RifCSP16_2_FD_184023 | JGI IMG/M metagenome (GOLD analysis project Ga0209342, IMG submission 184023) | Soil microbial communities from Rifle, Colorado - Rifle CSP2_sed 16_2 (SPAdes) (version 2) | ecosystem: Environmental > Terrestrial > Deep subsurface > Rock core/Sediment | place: Rifle... | reverse complement strand
TGCCAAAGGCACCCACGAGCCATGAAAGACCCCGAATCGATCGTCATCCGTGGTGCGAAAGAGCACAACCTCAAGGGAATCGACCTGCGGATTCCGCGGCGCAAGCTGGTGGTCTTCACCGGCGTCTCGGGCTCGGGCAAGTCGTCGCTCGCTTTCGACACCCTCTACGCCGAGGGCCAGCGGCGCTACGTGGAATCCCTCTCCGCTTATGCCCGTCAGTTCCTCGGCCAGATGGAGAAACCCCGGGTGGATTTCATCGGCGGGCTCAGCCCGGCGATCGCCATCGAGCAGAAGGCGGTGAGCAAGAACCCGCGCTCCACCGTCGGGACGGTGACCGAGATCAGCGACTACCTGCGCGTGCTCTTCGCCCGCCTGGGGACGCCGTACTGCTACAACTGCGGGCGCGAGGTGGCGGCGCAGACCTCCACGCAGATCGTGGATCAGCTCCTGGCTCTCAAGCCAGGGACGCGCTTCCTGCTCCTGGCGCCTTCCATTCGCAAGAGAAAGGGCACGCACGAAGACGTCTTGGCCGATGCCCGCAGCGCCGGTTTCACCCGGGCGCGCATCGACGGCCTCATCGTCGATCTCGCGAGCAGCATCCGTCTGGCAAAGAACAAGAAGCATGACGTCGAGCTCGTCGTCGACCGCCTCGTCATTCCCACCGATCGCGGCGCGGCTTCCCTCACCGATTTCCGCGCCCGACTGGCCGATTCGGTGGAAACCGCCCTTCGCTCCGGGAGAGGCGCGCTGATCGCCAGCGTCGTCGACGGGCCCGAAATGGAGATGTCGGAGCAGCACGCCTGCCCGTACTGCGGAATCTCCTTCCCCGAGCTCTCTCCGCCAATGTTCTCCTTCAACTCCCCTTTGGGCATGTGCCCGGAGTGCAATGGCCTGGGGATCAAGATGGAGTTTGACCCGGCGAAGTTCGTAGACCCTGAGAAGTCGCTGCGGGAAGGCGCGGTGCGCTCTTGGGGTGAGCTGCGCACGTCGAAAGGGGCGCGGATCGTGGCCGAGGCTTTTGCCGACGCCTACGACGTCAACCTCGACCGGCCGTGGAAGCGTCTCCCCAAAGCGGTCCAGGACGGGATTCTCTATGGCTCGAAGAAGGTGAAGGTGGTCTGGGAGTGGGGTAGCGAGCACGGCAAGGGGTCGTGGGAATCCACCTACGAGGGCACGATCAACTCCACCCGGCGCCGCTTCCATCAGACCAAGTCGGAGGGGATGCGCGAGTGGTACGGGAGGTTCATGGCGAACCGCCCTTGCCCGGCCTGCCAGGGCGCCCGCCTGCGGCCGGAGGCGCGGGCCGTGCGCTTCGGAGACCGGACGATCGTCGAGGTGAGCGCCATGTCGATCGCCCAGGCCGACGAGTTCTTCTCCGGCCTGCGCCTGGCGCCCGATCAAGAAGCCGTGGCCGAAGAAGTGCTCAAGGAGATCCGCGAGCGCCTCAGCTTCCTTCTCAACGTCGGCCTGCACTATCTCACCCTCGACCGGGCCGCGCCGAGCCTCTCCGGGGGTGAGGGCCAGCGGATCCGGCTGGCGTCGCAGATCGGCTCCGGGCTCACCGGGGTGATGTATTGCCTCGACGAGCCTTCGATCGGCCTGCACCAGCGCGACAACCGCCGCCTGCTCCAATCGCTCACTCGCCTGCGCGACCTGGGCAATACCGTGATCGTCGTCGAACACGACCGGGAGACGATTGAGTCGGCGGACTATGTCGTCGACTTCGGCCCTGGCGCCGGATTGCGCGGCGGGGAGATCGTCGCCACCGGCACCCCGGCCAGTATCAAGCGGAGCGTGGATTCGCTCACCGCAAGGTACCTGCGCGGCGATCTGACCGTCGCCGCCGGCAACGGATCGGGGGGCGGGCGGCGACGAACCAATGGCCGCTGGCTCACCGTGGTCGGGGCCAGACACAACAACCTCAAAGAGATCACGGTGCGCTTCCCCGTTGGCCTGTTCACTTGCGTCACCGGGGTCTCGGGCTCGGGCAAGTCGTCGCTCATTGCGGAGACACTCTACCCGGCGCTCGCCGCTCGCCTGCATGGCGCCGAGGAGATGCCCGGCGCCCACGGTGAGATCCAGGGGATCGAGCACCTCGACAAGGTCATCAACATCACCCAAGACCCGATCGGCCGCACACCGCGCTCCAACCCCGCCACCTACGTGGGCGTGCTCGATCCGATCCGCCATCTCTTCGCCCTCACCCCGGAGGCGCGCGCCCGCGGCTACAAGCCCGGCCGCTTTTCCTTCAACGTGAAGGGCGGCCGCTGCGAGGCCTGCGAAGGACATGGCCAGAAGCGAATCGAGATGCACTTCCTCGCCGACGTCTGGGTGACCTGCCAGGCCTGCGCCGGCTCGCGCTTCAACCGCGAGACCCTCCAGGTGCGCTACAAAGGCAAGAACATCGCTGACATCCTGGAAATGGAGGTCGACGAGGCCCTCGAGTTCTTCGCCAACGTCCCCGCGGTCAGCCGGATCCTGGGGACCCTGCACGAGGTGGGGCTGGATTACATCAAGCTGGGCCAGCCGGCCACCACGCTTTCCGGAGGCGAGGCGCAGCGCGTGAAGCTCTCCCGCGAGCTGGCGCGCGCGGCCACCGGCCGGACCCTCTACATCCTTGACGAGCCAACGACCGGCCTCCATTTCGCCGACATCCAGCGCCTGCTCGACGTTCTTCATCGTCTCACGGACGCCGGCAATACAGTGGTGGTCATCGAGCACAACCTCGACGTGATCAAGACGGCGGACTGGATCGTCGATCTCGGCCCCGAAGGCGGGGAGCAGGGAGGCCGGGTCATTGCCGAGGGTCCGCCCGAGCGCCTGGGCCGCTACAAGCGCTCACACACGGCTCGTTATCTGGTGCAGGTGTTGGCAAGCGAGCCCCGAAGCGCCGGCGCGGCTTAGGCGGAACTTCCAGCGCGCATTTGCCCAGGAAGACACCGTGGGGAGTCCGTCTCCCCCGCACCCCGTTCGGGCCGCGAAGCCCTCCCGAAGGACACACCTGCCCTACGGGCGCGGGCACTGAGTGCCCAGAACCGCACACCTGCACCCCGTCCGGGCCGGCGCCCGGCGGGCGCCAGCCCGCGGGGCGAACGGCCTGCAGCGCACTGCACACCTGCAGGTGGGTGCTGGGTCGGGACGATGCGGCCCGCGGTTCGGGGCACACTTGCACTGGCGCTGCGCGCCCACCGCACTTGCACAGCACGCAAGTGCGGTGCAAGTGAGCGCAGTGCCAGTGGGTGTCGCACCAGCGAACGGGCGCGGTTGTCGGTGCCCTCCATCGCCGCCCTCGACCCCACACGTTATTGCCGGCCCGTCGCTCTCTCGCTAACCCCACGCGTTCGCGGCCCAAACGGATCCAAAGAAGCCGGGTTTCTTGCCGAAGCACCCACGGAGCTGCTGCAAATCGGGCTGGCCTATCGCCCCCTGCCCCAAAGGGGCGCTGCGCGGAGCGGAGCGAGGGGCCCAGCACAGACCGATCGCAGTCGAGGCCCCCGAGCGAAGTCGAAGGGAGTGGAAGCGAGAGCGAGGGCTGACGGAAATCGAAGAGCGCCCTTCGACTGCGGCCGCAGGCAAGCGCCTTGCTGACGGTCTTGAAGGGCGGCCTCCGCTCAGGGCGTCCCCCCGGGCCGCAGGCAGGTCGCTTGGCCGCGGGCTTGGAGGGCAGCCTCCGCTCAGGGCGCTGCCTGGTCATTCCTGCCCTTCACGTCGCCCGTTTCGAGGGCTTCCAGTCCTAGGGGGGCCCTTCATGACTCGATAGACTGCGGGGGAGGGGCCAGGGGTGGGGGCCATTGAGGGCGCGTCATGGATCCGGGAACTCTTACCGAGGGACTGGCGTCTTGTGTTTGGTACAATGCCGGAGACAAGTGGTTGAAAGGAGGGAGGCAGCCTATGAAGAGCGTTCGCTTTGCAGTTCCCCTGGCTCTTGCCGCGGCCGCTCTGGCCTTGAGTGCGTGCGCAGGCGCGGCCGGCTGGTCGCAGGAGAGCCCCCCGCGCCTGATCTCGGTGACCGGCACCGGGACGGCGCGTCTCGATCCCGATATGGTGATTGTTTCCCTGGGCGTGCAAACCCAGGGGCCCGACATCGCCGAGGCGGTCAGCGAGAACAACCGGCGGTCGGACCAAGTGCGCGCGGCCATCCGGGAGGCCGGGGTGGCGGATGAGGACGTTCAGACCGTCAACTTCAGCGTCTGGACCCAGCAGCAATACGACGAGTTTGGCAACCTCACGGGTGGGGCCACCTACTGGGTGGACAATACCCTGCAGGTCCGGCTGCGCGATCTCGACCGGCTCGGCCCGCTCCTGGAGACCGCCCTTTCCCGTGGGGCCAACAGCGTCCAGGGCGTCACCTTCAGCGTCGAAGACCCCACCGAGGCCCTCGACGCCGCCCGGGTGAGTGCTCTGGAGGATGCCCGCTCACAGGCGGCACAAATGGCGGCGGATGCCGGCGTGCTGCTGGGCGAGGTGGTCTCGATCGGGGAACCCGGGGTGTACCCGGGGCTGGTGATGGAGGCTCCCGCCTTCGGCAAGGGCGGCGGTGGCGGCGGGGTGCCCACCTCACCCGGAGTGCTCGAGTACGGTATTCAAGTGACCGTGAACTATGCGATTCGATAACGGAGATGAGATGATGACCTTCAAACGTTTGCTACCCCTCTTCCTGGTGGTTTCGCTGGTGGCCGGCGCCTGCGGCGCGGTGACAGGCGGGACGGCCACGCGGACCCTGACCGTGATGGGCACGGGATCGGTCTCGGTGACGCCCGACATTGTCATCGTCAGCCTCGGCGTCCAGACGGTGGGGCCCGACATCGCTCGCGCCGTGGCGCAAAACAACGACGCGGCTTCTGCGGTCCAGGCTGCGGCCGGCGAGCTGGGCGTGGCTCCCGAGGATATGCGGACCACCTACTTCTACGTCTCCACCCAGCAGCAATACGACGAGTTTGGCAATGTGACCGGCGAGGTCACTTACTGGGTGGACAACACGATCACCGTCACCTTGCGCGACACGAGCAAGCTGGGCGACCTGCTTGAGGCGGCGGTGGACGCCGGCGCCAACTCGATCTCCGGCGTGAGCTTCAGCGTCGATGATCCATCCCAGGCTGAGGACGAGGCTCGCCAGGAAGCCGTGGAAGACGCGCGCCAGCGGGCGGAGATGCTGGCGACTGCGGCCGGCGCAACCCTCGGTGAGCTGGTGTCGATCAGCACCGGCGGGGTAAGCGGGCCGATCCCCTACTACGGGGAGTTTGGCCTGGGAGGCGGTGGAGGAGGCGTGCCGATCTCGCCGGGCACGACCGAGGTGACAGTCCAGGTGACGGCAGTGTACGCGCTTCGCTGAACGGCCTTGGGCTATGTCGCGCTGATGCGTAGGGGCGACCCAGCGGGTCGCCCCTACGGTCTCAGAAGCGGGATCCCATCTGCATCCGTAGGGGCGCACGGCCGTGCGCCCCTACGCATTGACGAGGGGGTCGACCCTCCGGAGAGCATATACCGCCGAGATCGCAGACCACGCAGAGATCCTTGAATGTTCTCTGCGTGCTCCGCGATCTCGGCGGTGAGCCTAGCGTCGCGCGCCCTGGTTCCACCCCCGACTCCAGCCCTGCCGCTTCATCCAGAAGTACATGGCGAGCGGGGTGGCGAGGAGGATCAGCAACGTGATCACCAGGGCCGGCACGCCGGTCCAGGCGTCGAGACGGGCGGATGGGCCGAAGAAGTTCATCCCGAAAAAGCCGGTGAGGAACGTGAGGGGCATGAAGAGAGTGGTGATGATCGTGAGGGTCTTCATGATGTCGTTCATGCGGTTGTTGATCACCGAGAGGTAGGTGTCGAGGGACCCCGCCACCAGATCCCGCATGCTCTCGGTGATGTCGTGCATGCGCACAAGGTGGTCGTAGACGTCGCGAAAGAACACCCGATCCTTGGCGTCGACCACGGCGTAGTCGCCGCGGGCAAGCCGGTTGAGCACTTCGCGCTGGGGGACGATGATTCGCCGGAGCTGGATGAGAGCCCGCTTGAGGGCGAAGATCCGTTGCAGCGTCGAGGTCGTGGGCTTGTCGAAGACCTCGTCCTCGACGAGCTCGATGGCGTCATCCAGTTGTTCGATCACGGCCATATACGAGGCCGCCAGCTCATCGACCAGTCTGTAGAGGACGTGGTCGACGTCCCCCTCCAGATGACGCTCGTCCCGCTGGCACGACGACCAGACCCGGTCGACGACGGCGATGGGTTGGTCGTGGTGCGTGACGAGGTAGTTCGACCCAAGGAAGGCGTCGAGCTCTAGGATTTCGATGTGCGGCTCACCGCCGCCTCCGAGCACGATCGCCGGCAAGACCAGGTAGACGTACTCCCCCCAGTCATCCACCTTGGGGACGTGAGATTCCTGAAGGGCGTCATCAACGGCCAGAGGATGAAAGCCGAAGGTCTGGCGGAGGATGGGCTCACAGACCTCGGGGGGCTCGGCCTGGAAATCCATCCAGACCAGGCCTTGGGGGTCCGCCAGCGCTGCGGGTACTTCCTGCGGCGCAAGATCAAAGCGGGACGGCTTGTCTTGGGGTCGGTAAAGGATCCGGATCATGGCATCACCCCAACGTAGGACGGGCCGGCAGGCCCGTCGGTCATTTCCACACCGATCGGCCGATCGCCGGGAGAAATCGTGCCACAGTTCCTCCGCCTGTGCCAGGGGTAGCGGATCTCCCGCCCCGCCTCGAGAGGGGGGACCGAGCCGCCGGACACCTGGCTCGCTCGCGCCCGCTCTGTCGGCGAGGCCGTAGCAGGGCAACTTGGGCTTGACTGTCTGCCCCATCCGTTCTATTATACGTACGTCTGAAAGTACGTTCGGTTTCAACATTTTCAGTACCTCCAGTGACGCCAAGCCGGAGGACGATCGCGTAGGAGGTGGTTTCTGTGTATCGGACAACGACCGTCAGCGAACTGCGCTCTGATCTCGCCTCTCTCCTTACCCGGCTGGAGGAAGGGCCCATTTTGGTCCTATCTCGGAGTCGTCCGGCCGCGGTCCTCGTCGAGCCGGACGTTTTCGAGGCCATCCTAGAGCGCCTCGAGTTGCTCGAGGATATTGTCGAGGGCCGCAAGGCCGTTTCAGAGTATCGGCGAGACCGCAACGTGGCCGTCGATGCTGAGGAAGTGTTCTCCAGTCTCGGCATGTGAGGATGAGCTACAGGCTGCGCCTCCACAAGGACGTCGAGAAACAGCTTCGCAAGATCCCCCCTGGTCCACGAGCGCGCCTCGTCGCCGTGATGCGCGCTCTAGGGGACGCTCCACGGCCGGAGGGCTGTCTCCAGCTTGACGAGGAGCTCTATCGGATCCGCGTTGGCGAGTATCGCATCATCTTTGCCGTCTTCGATGATGAGATTGTCGTCTTTGTGTGCAGGGTGGCCCGGCGCACGGAGGCCACCTACAGGGATATTCACACCCTCCTGATGCGGGCACGGAGGGAAATTCAAGGAGACTGATCAGTGCTCGGATGTGAAGCGACGAACGTGGTGCCTCTCAATTTGCTTCCGCGCCCCCGGCTATAATCGCGGTCCGTGGAAACGGCAACCGTCTCGCCCGACCGCCAGATCGCCCGGGCCGCCATGGTGGTGATGGCGGCCTTTGCCGTCGCCAAGCTCGCCGGCGTCGCGCAGCAGATCCTGGTCACTCGGGTTTTCGGCACCTCCGCCACGCTCGACGCGTTCTACGCCGCCAATCGCCTCCCCGAGATCCTCTTCAACCTAATGGCCGGTGGGGCGCTCGCTTCTGCCTTTGTCCCAACCTTCGTTGGGTTTCTCACTCGCGGCGAGCGCGAGGGGGCGTGGCGCCTCGCCTCGGCGATGACCAACCTGCTCATCCTCGGGCTCGGGTCGGTGGCGGGGCTCGCCGCTCTGGCGGCGCCGTGGATCGTGCAGCATCTTGTGGCGCCGTTTTTCCCGCCCGATCAGGCGGCCCTCACGGCGGACCTCCTGCGCATCTTGCTGTTGGGGTCGGTGGTTTTTGGGCTGAGCGGGCTGCTCATGGGGATCCTCAATGCGCACCAGCACTTCCTGCTGCCCGCGCTGGCGCCGGCGCTCTATCCCCTGGGCTTGATCCTCGGCGTCTTGGTCTTTGTGCCGCGCGGCGGGATCCACGGCCTGGCATGGGGGGCTGTGCTGGGGGCGGCGTTGCACCTGGCGGTCCAGTTGCCGGGCCTGCGAGGTCGCCGGGCGACCTACTACGCCAGCCTGGGATTGAGCAACCCGGCCGTGCGCCGGGTGGCCATCCTGATGGCCCCGCGGGTTGTCGGAGTCGCCGTGGTCCAGGTGAACTTCCTGGTCAATACGATCCTGGCCTCGGGGCAGCCGGAAGGAAGCCTGACGGCAATCAACCTGGCCTTCACCCTGATGATGATGCCGCAGGGGTTGATCGCCCAGGCGTTGGCGATCGCCGCGCTGCCGACCTTCTCCGCGCAGGTGGCGCGAGGCGAGGTGGGGGCGATGCGCCTCTCGCTCGTCCGGACCCTGCGGGGAGTGTTGTTCCTCTCTTTGCCGGCGAGCCTGGGGCTGATCCTGCTGCGGGAGCCGCTCGTGGCTCTGCTCTACCAGCGGGGGGCGTTTGGCGCCTCGTCTACTGAGCAGGTGGCCTGGGCGCTCCTCTGGTACGCCGCCGGGCTGGTGGGCCATTCGCTGCTGGAGATCGTCGCCCGGGCTTTCTACGCCTTGCACGACACGCGGACTCCCGTGCTCGTGGGCGCGACGGCGATGTCTCTCAACATCGTCCTTAGCCTGGCCTTTTCCAGCCTCTTCGTTCGCATCGGCTGGGCGCCGCACGGCGGCCTGGCGCTGGCCAACTCGCTGGCGACGGCGATCGAATGCGTGGTTCTCCTCATCCTGATCCGGCGGCGTCTGGGCGGCCTGAGCTGGACAGAGGCGGGCCGTGGCGTCCTGGCTACTCTGGGGGCTGCGGCCGTGACGACCCTCTCGCTCTGGGGCTGGGTTGCGGTTGGAGCGGGGCGCTCGGTCTTCTTTGTGGGGCTTGGAGGCGTGATCGTCGGGGGGCTGGTCTTCTGGGGGGCGGCTTTGCTCCTGGGCGCCCCCGAGGCGCGGGAGGTGCCCTCGTTGTTCCGCCGGAGGGGCTCTCGTTCCGGGGCGTGAGGCGCTAAAGGCATCGGCTCCAGATTGTGCCAATGGGCCAGGTTCCTCCGCCAAGGCCCCGCCACATCCGCCGCGTCGATCTCAAGCTCTGGCACGCCTGAAATCCCGCACGCGATTGCACTCCATGCCCGTAGAGGCCCGGTTGTGGGCGCCGGTCGCACACTGACGGCGCACGAGTGCCCTAATTCGAGGAGCTAGCCCGCTTGGCCGCTGATCCGAAGCGCCATCAGGAGATCGTCGTAGGCAACGCCGCCGTAGTAGATGGCCTCAGGTTCTAGCCCGTAGGGCGCGAAGCCGCACCGCTCGTAACAGCGGACCGCCGACTGGTTGGCCGCCATCGTCGCCAGGCGGACCATGCGAAGCCGATGGCGCCGGGCCCAGCCCACGCAGGCCGTGACGAGCTTCTCGCCGATGAGCAATCCGCGCCACTCAGGGCGGACGTAGACTCCCCAGACTATTCCGGAGTGGTGGACTTTCCTGCCATCCCTGCGCCAGATTCCGGCCATTCCCACCAGCGCCTCAGCCGACTCGGCGAAGTAGAGCGCCCCGGTGGAATCAGCCTCCTCCCGCGGCAGGCGCCTGACCCAATACTCGTCCGGTTCGGCGGCCTCGGATTCGTACGCGGCGGCGAAAGCCTCCGGATGGTTCTTCAGCGCCTCGAGGCGCAGGGCACGGAAGGAGGATGAATCCGATAGGAGCGCAGGACGGATGCGGACTGGGCCGCGGGAAGTGACGAGAATGTCCTCCCGCCTGCTCCCCGAGCTTTGCCTCTTATGCCTCGGCGTCAAGATGGCCTCCCGGGCGGAGGTATGGCGTTCCCTCCGCGGCGTGGTGTCTCCGGCGGTTGCGGCATCCTTTGCCGCCGGCCGGCGAGATAGGCGATCGGCATGCCTGGCACGCCCGATCATCCTGGCGGGTACCGGGCCCTGGCGTGCCGTCCGTTCTCCCGCCCTTCGGGCCGACACAGAGCGCGCCAAGCCCTCTGCGTGCTTCGACAATGAGGTGGAAAGGCGCGCAGACGCGACGGGGTTTCTGGCGCCGAGCCGGGAACTGGCCCTACCCCTTCTCCAGCCGCCGGATGATCCTCTGAACCCGGGCTGCCTGCGAGGGCGTCAGATCTCCAGCACGCCCGCGAAGAACGGCCAGGAACTCTTCCTGGTTGTCTCGGTTGACGGCTGGAAGGGCGCTCTCTGCGTGCTGCGGGATCTCCTTCGGCCTGCAGGTGCGCAGGTGGGTGAGGAGAATCGGGAAGAGGCTCGCGCTGTAGGCCTTCTTGGCCGCCGCCACTCCCGCGATCACCTTGACGGCGTTGTCGATCGTGATGACGGATCCAGACCGCATGGCGGCCTTAATGGTCTCGATGTTGGCGTAGAGAAGGGCGGCCCGTAGCGGCGCAATGCATGCCAGGGCGATCATCCCTCCCCGCACCATGCGGTTGTTCTGGCTGCCGAGAAGTCCGAGGAATTCGCCGGCGTAATCGGCAATCAATTCCGGATCGAGGAATCCGGTTTCGTACAACACCTTCACGCAATCGCTCTGGATATCAGGGTCCGGGCTCTTCAGGTTGGCGGCGAGCTCGCCGATGGCGGCCCGGTCTTTTCGCCTGGCGAGGTCTTTGGCAAGCTCTTTGTTAGGCGCTTCGTCTCGGCGGGCCTTGGCGGAGGCGAGTCGGCGGAGAACGCTCATGGGCGACGGGCGCCTCACCAGCGGGCCCGGTGCTCCTCGGAAAACCCAGCCAGGCCCTCAACGCTCACTGTCTCGCCGTCATCGGTGACGAGGCGCCCGCGGTAGCGGCCAAACATCTGGTGCACCTCGCTGGTGATCAAGAGGAGATTCGTGCGGGCAAGCCGCTCCTTGAAAGGAGTGAGCTCCATCTCGAGCCGTCCATCCGGAGAGGTCATTCTCCACGGCCGCATGAAATCGCCGGGGGTGTAGGCGATGTCTACCCGGCCCAGTTTGTGGATCCTTCCATTCAGGATGACCGCATTTTCCGTGGCGGCCGAAGTGTGGCCGAAGCCCCCGCCGAGGTTCAGGCCCAGCGTCCGCCCATCTGGCAGAAAGCCCGAAGCGCTCGCCCAGATCCAGAACGACCGGTACTCCCAGACGCCTCGCCCCCAATCGAGATTGCCGAGAGTCGTTCTTGGATCCAATGGGTGGGCCGCGCCTGCGTAGGTCACGCGCCCGCTGGCCGGCAGGCAATTCACCTTGCGGTTGTAGTAGAATCGTCGTCGCCCGATGGGGACAACGATCACCAGCGATTCGTGCGCCGGAGGCATCGCCAACGTAGCCTCGATCTCGAGGCTACGTCCCTTGCCGAAGCCCGGCCATCGCACCGACACGTGCCGCGCCTGCGCTTCTGCCCTGAAGATGAACTGCACATCGCCACCGGTGAAGCGGCTTTCTCCCTCGGTGCTGTTGCGCGGCAAGAGAATCCCCCGGCCCAGAGGGATCGTCAGGGTGTCTTCGGTGCATTCGCCGGAGGTCAGGTCGACGACGTAGGCGAAGACCTGGCCGGCGTAACCCAGGTCTGCAAGGGTTGCCGAGAAGAAGTGGGTCGGGGTGGTGATCCCATAGTAGTCCCAGCGTTTGATGCGCAATCGCTGGAGGACGCGGAGGTTGTAGAAGCGCGCCGCCTCGAGGTTGCAGTCGAGAACCGGGTGGCGGCTCCATCCAGCCTGACCGAGCTCGCCCTGAGGGGTGAGGAGTGAGGCGGGGCCCTGGAACTCTCGCTGAGAAGTGGGAGAAGGCATTGGGGCCTAGGCGGGCCAGAGCATGATGGTAAGTTGGGCGACGAGAATCCCCATGACCAATCCGACGAAGGCCTCGAAGGGTGAATGGCCGAGCACCTCACGCAGCTGTTCCTGACGGAGGGGGTGACCCTCGACGAGATCTCGCACCATGGCATTGATGATCTCGGCGTGGCGGCCTGCCTGCCTGCGAATGCCCGTGGCGTCGTAGATGACGACCATCGCAATGGCGATCGCCAAAGCGAAAATCGGGGAATCAAACCCCTCCGTCAGGCCGATGGCGTGGGCGGCGGCGGACACGAGCGCGGAATGAGAGGACGGCATCCCCCCCGCCCGAAGAAGCAGGGACCAGTCCCATGTCCTCGTGAGCGCATATTCGATGGGGAGCTTCAACGCTTGGGCCAGCCCCCAGGCGATCATGCAGGCGACCAATGCCCGGTTGTCGAACAGGGCGAGGAGGCTCACCTACCTGCTCTCTTCTTCCAGGTCTAGATCGGCCTCCGTGTAGCCGCCGCGCTCGTCGGGCATGAGCTTGCGGAGCTTGAGCTCGGCCTGATCGAGGAGGTCATTGCAGCGCGTGGCCAGAGCCTGCCCGCGCTCGAACAGGGCGAGCGCCTCTTCTAGAGGAAGCTCACCCGCTTCGAGCCGGTGGACGGTGGCTTCCAATTCCTGGAAAGCCTGCTCGTAGCTCATCTCCTCCGCCGGCTTGACCTTTGGCATGGTCCCTCCCAGGGCCTCGGCTCGACGGTATGATACGACGGTTTCGGTCAATCTCCCACATGGAGGGAAGAAGCTCCCTGAGCGGGAGTGGGTGAAAGGCACCCTGGCGGGGTGCCGCTCGCATTGGAGCCTACGTGGGGCGGCGGGGTTTCCTGCGCCGAGGCGGGACGACGTCGGCCGGGAAGACGCCGTCACTCACCCGGATTTCCAGCGCATCCCCTGCGGAGACCTGATGAACAGACCGGACCACGCGCCCGTCGTCTTCGCGCCGGACGACGGAGTAGCCGCGCGCCAGGATGGCCAACGGGTTGATGGCCTGGAGTGCCTGCCCCAGGCCCAGCGTGCCGGCTCGCCGCAGCGCAAGGTCGTGGCGGATGGCGCCGCCAGAGCGGCGGCCGAGCTCATCGATTCGCTGGCGGGCGTTGGCAAGACGTGCCAGCGGGGCCACCAGGCGCAGGGCGGTACGGCGGTCGGCCAGGGTCCAGCGGAGGTGCTGGAGGAGGGAGGCGAGGGACCGGGCAAGAGCGCGGCGGGCGGCGCGGAGCGGCGGCAGGAGATCGGCGCAGTCGGGGGTGGCCAGTTCGGCTGCCGCGGAGGGCGTGGGGGCGCGCAGGTCGGCGACGAAATCGGCGATGGTGAAGTCGGTCTCGTGGCCGACGCCGCTGACGACCGGCGCTGCCGAGGCGGCGATAGCCCGGGCCACGCTCTCATCGTTGAACGCCTGCAGGTCTTCCAGGGAGCCGCCGCCTCGCACAAGCAGGATCAGGTCGGGGTGGCTGGTCTGGTTGAGGGCTTGCAGGGCGGCGATGATGCCCGCCGTCGCCTCCGGCCCCTGCACGGGTGTGGGCGCAAGGATCACCTCGGTGAAGGGGAAACGGCGGCGGAGGACGTTGATCACGTCGCGCACGGCGGCGCCGGTGGACGAGGTGACGAGGCCGATGCGGCTTGGCCAGGCAGGCCGCGGGCGTTTGCGTTCCGGGGCGAACAGGCCCTCGGCCTCCAGGCGCGCCTTGAGGCGCAGGAACTCCTGATAGAGGGCGCCCTCGCCGGCGGCGCGCAAGTCGTCGGCGTAGAGCTGGTACTGGCCGACGGCCTCGTAGACGCTGATGCGTCCGTGCACTTCGATCGCCTGCCCGTCACGCGGCAGGAACAGGAGGCGGGCGACGTCAGTCCGCCACATCACGCAGCGAAGCGAGGCCGCTGCGTCCTTGAGCGTAAAGTAGAGATGGCCGGAGGCGGGACGTGAGAGGTTGGAGACCTCGCCGGCGACCCAAAGGTCTTGCAGTCGGTAGTCACTATCCAGGAGCTGACGTAGGTAGCGGTTGAGGTCGGCGACCGCCCAGACTCGCCCGGTCTCCCCGCTCCAGAGTGAGAATTGCGTCACGCCCGTCAGGATACCCTCCGGCCGCGCGCCTGTCAACCGAACACACGGACGCCTCCTGATCGATTGTTGTCATGTTGACACCGCCAGAACCCGTCCCCGCTGCCTCATTCGGGCGTAGTCGGGATGCTTTCCGTCGCACGCTCTGGTTCCACCCGTAGGTCGGCCTCGGAAAACCCGGAGCCCCGCGGAACTTCGGGAGTAGGGATGCGGAGAGCCCGCTATAATTCGCCGTGCGGAAACCGAGGCCGGAGGCGATGATGAGCGACTCGCTGGAAGTTCGCGTTGGGAATGCACTGCGCAATCGCGGCTGGACGCTGGCTCTGGCCGAGTCCTGCACCGGGGGCAAGGTCGGTGACCGCATTACCGACGTCCCCGGATCATCGGACTACTTCATCGGCTCGATCGTGGCGTATTCGTATGAAGCCAAGGAGAGGCTTCTTGGCGTGCGGCACGACACCCTCTACACGCACGGAGCGGTGAGCGGCGAGACGGCGCTGGAGATGGCCCGGGGGGCGCGGCACGCGCTGGGGGCCGACGTGGCGGTGGCGGTCACCGGCATCGCCGGCCCGGCGGGAGGCTTGCCCGATAAGCCCGTGGGCACGACGTGGGCGGCGGTCAGCGGGCGGGAGGGGGAGTTGGTGGAGAAATCCCTGTGGTCGGGGGATCGGGATGCCAACAAGCTGCATTCGGCGGAGGCCGCGCTGGCGCTCCTGCTGCGGGTGCTGGAGGGGAAAAAGTGAGCGAAGCGATCGCGGTGGAAGCGCGCTTCGAGGCGGATGGGAAGGTGAGGGTCCTGGCCTTTGAGCGCCGCGGGCGGAGGACCGTCGTGGCCACGACCGGCCGCCAGTGGGAGGCGGAAGACGGCCGCCACATCCTGGTGATGACGCCGTCGGAAGAAGTGCTTGAGCTGCTCTACCGGCCCGCCTCCGGGGCTCCGCCGTGGCTCCTCGTGCGGGAATCCCGGCGGCGGCCCGGAATGGCGTGAGCCTTACCGGTCTGCCGTCGCTGTCGCAGGCGGCCGGGGCTGGCAGCCCTTTACTCCTCGGTGCCGGCTTCGTCCTGCTCAGGGACATCGGGTGTACCGGCATCACGGGGGCCCGCTTCCGATGACACTTTGCCCCTCTCAATCGCCTCGCGGTACTTCTCAAGGTCAAAGAAGAACCCGCGAGGTGACGGGAGCCACACCGGAGCCATCCCCATCTGAGCGGTCAAGGTGGCTATTATCTGTATGATCCTCGAACTCATGGCAACGAGGAGGTGTTCGTTGATGAAGTCCACAACCTCTTGGTCTTCGACGGACCCCTCACCCACATGATCCGCAACGGCAACTGCAATCACCTCAAGGCCGAGGGGCTGTTCGGCTTCACCGGGAGATCGAACGCGCATCCTGACCGTGTACCGCTGTTCGGCCTCGACATGTCCCAATCCTATCTCCGCATGCGCGGCGACTTGAAGTTCTTCTGGAACGCTGGCAGTGCGGGCCAATGAGATCTTCTCGAAGAAGATGTGCTCGATGCGGAAAGGGTGCTTCACAATCGGGGTCGGGCTCCCGGAGGCCGATTCCATGACTAGGCGAACGCCTCCTCTTGCGTCCAGGCGAATGTCATATCCACCTGCCAGGGGTTAGTCACCTGGCGGGCGCAGTCTCTCAGTACCTCCGCGTAGAATTCCCTATCCTGCCTGGGCACCAAACGCAAGTCGACGTCCGCGTCCAGTGCGTCTGCCAACTTGGCAATAGTACCCAATGTGACCTCTTGTTCGGCAGACTCGATCCGGGAAACGCGGCTCTGATGCGTCCCTGCCTTCCTCGCAAGCTCCGATTGTGAGAGACCTCTCATGACCCTTAGGCTGATCAGGTCTCTGACGAGGTCATATCGTGGTTTCTGGAGGTAGTAGGCGCGGCGGAACTCCGGGTCTCTTAAATCCTGAACAAGTGCTTCCTCGTGGTCAATGTACCTCGCACTTGCCATCCGTCCCTCCTGTCCTTAAGACGCCTTCTTGGCAGAATCCTCAAGGTATCGGTTGCGCCTCGCAATTGCCAAGTCAATGTCTTTGCGCTTGAGCTTCCTGCCCTGCTTCCTGAAGGCATGCAACACCACAATCACTGCCGGGTGCAAACACAGAAGCACGCGGTGATCGCCCTGCCTTACCTCTCGGATCTTGGCTTCTACGCTTGAAAACCACTTGAAGCTGGACCACCCCGGGATAGGGGTTGACGCGAGGAGATCGAGCTTCAGTTTGATGGCCGCATGCTCCTCGGGCGGTATTCCCCTGAGGTACCCCAGCGGAGTCGGCTCGCCAGGAACCTCCTGGTACTCTATCCTGAATGGCATGAGGCCTCATGCATCGAGACTATATACTTAAAGATATAAACGGTCAATAGCCAAAAAGCCCCGCACTACACACTTAAAGTCATAGCAAAGCCATAGGGGCGAACGCCTGTTCCGGGGTGCCCGGTGGCCGTCCAACTCCTGTAAAGTGGAAGGCGATCAGAGTAGCAGGACAGGCGACACACTTGCGCTTCCCCCTTTGTGGGTCCTTGCCCCCGCTCGGCACGGCTGCAATTGTCGCGACCAGAGCCAAGCGTCAACCTGACTGCTGTACTTGGCTTCTCTGGCCCAGTCCCTTCGCCGACCACGTATCCCAGGCTATCGTCTCTTGTACCGCGGAACAATTCCCGCCGCGGCTTCGTTTAGCCCTTCACATATGACAGCTTCTCCGCCACTCTTCCACCCCGGATTCGATACAGGTCAGCACCGCGGACATGGTGGGCCAGGCCGTCGAAATCCACCCAGCGGTAGGTCCAGCTCATCGCGCAGCGGCTCCCTGCGGCGAAGATGTCTTCGATCTCGATCCGGGGACTCCTGGAGCCGCGGAAGAAATCCTCCCAGAATGTCCGGACTTCGGCGTGGCCTTCGTATTTCGAACCATCGGGAGGCGGGTAGGTGTTGTCGTAGACGCAGTCCTCGGTCATCAAGGCCATCATGCCGTCCACGTTGCCTCGATTGAAGGCTTCATTGAAGGCGCGGACGACGGCGATGGGGCCGGTCTTGCTCGAGCGTGGGGTTGAGGTGGTGCTCACGTCGGGATCGCCTCCTTAGGCATGAGGTGAGCCTGGCCGGGAGAGGGGTTCAATTCATCTCGAGCTCCGGCCGGTAGTCGCCGGTGGCGGCGAGACCGTTCATCCGGGCTCGGTGCGCCAGCAGAGTCTGGGCGTGTGCGACGTTCGCCGCGGCGCCCCTCCACGCACTCAGCGGCGGCGACTGCAGCGCCCGGCCATACGAGAAGGTTAGGGGCCAAGGCAGCTGGCCCTTGGACAGGCTGTTGATTGCGTTGAGGTTCTGAGTTGCCTGCTCGTCGCCCTGCCCGCCGGACAGGAAAGCGATGCCGGCGATCGCGGCCGGGACGCAGCGCCTAAGCACTTTCACGGTGCGCTCGGCCACCTCCTGGACGCCTGCCTGCCGCGCGCAGTCCTTGCCGGCAATGACCATCGAAGGCTTGAGCACCGACTCCTCGAGGGTGATGCGGTTGATGTAGAGCGCTTCGTAGACGGCGTTGAGCGTCCACTCGGTAATCTCCTCGCAGCGCTCGATCGTGTGATCGCCGTCCATTAGCACCTCGGGCTCCACAATCGGCACCAGGCCGTTCGCCTGACAGATGGCCGCGTAGCGGGCGAGCGCATGGGCGTTGCCGACGATGCAGGTGGTCGAAGGCATGCCGCGGCCGATGGTGATTACCGCGCGCCATTTTGCGAACTTTGCGCCGAGCTCTACGTACTCCTGGCAGCGCCTGGCGAGCCTGTCGAGGCCCTCGGTGATCTTCTCGCCCGGGCACAGCGCCAGGTCGCTCGCGCCGGTGTCGACCTTGATGCCGGGCAGGATGCCCTGGCGCGAGAGCAGATCGGGAAACGGGGTCCCGTCGATCGATTTCTGACGGATCGTCTCGTCGTAGAGAATGACGCCACTGATGTGCTGGCCGAGGCCGCGCGTGGTGAACAGCAGATCGCGGTAGGCGCGCCGGTTCTCCTCGGTCGACTCGAGGTTGATGGACTTGAAGCGCTTTTCGATCGTGCCGGACGATTCGTCGGCGGCGAGGATGCCTTTGCCGTGGGCGACCATGGCTTGGGCGACTTTGGCGAGTTCGCTCATGACGCCACTCCTTTTGTGCTCGCAGTACGGGCAGGGGATACTCCGGCGACCCCTCACGCCTCAGCCAGCCCGGGCAAGGATTTCCTCAAAGAGCCGCACGCTGGCCGGGCTATGGCCGGCATAATGGTTGTTGAAGTAGCCGTAGATGTCGATCCCGGCGTCCATGAAACGCCGCACGCGCTCGGCCCAGGCGGTCATCTCCTTGGTGCGATCGATCTGGATGCGGTCGAAGCGCGAGAGGTCGCTGCGCCGGCCCAGCCAGCGGATCACGGTGAAGTCGGCGGTCGTCCACTCCATGCGCGGCATGTAGTAGAGATCCTGGAGCACCAGAGCGACGTTGTGCGTCGAGAGCATCTCCCTAAGCTCGGGGGTGAGCCACTTGCGGTTGCGGACCTCCACGGCGTAGCGCGGCCCGCCGGGCAGGCCGGCGAGGAAGGCGTCGAGGCGGGGCAGGAGATCGGGCGTGAAGTCGTAGGCGAACTGGAGGGTGAGCACGCCGAGCTTGTCGCCGAGGGTCTGCATCGTGGCCACGAAGGATTCGGCGGCTCCTTTGGCGCCCTCCAGCTTCTGGTCGTGAGTAATGATGCTGGGGAACTTGGCAGCGAAAGTGAACTTGTCGGGGGTCCGCTCCTGCCAACCGCGCACGACGGAGTCCCGGGGCGCGCCATAGAACGTCGAATCGATCTCGACGGTGGAGAAGTTGCGGGCATACTCTTCGAGGTAGGCCTGCTTGGGTGTGCCGGGCGGATAGAAGGGCCCCACCCAGTCGTCGAAGGCGAACCCTTGCGTGCCGAGGAAGAGCCGGCCTTTCGGTTTCACACCTCTGCCTCAACACTCCGTCGATGCCGTATGGCCCGCATACCAGCGCAAGCCTGTCATGACCGCGAACGCCCCGGCCCTTTCCATTTCCCCCCGTCCCTTGCGGGCGAGGCACCGGGCGGCTCGGCCTGAGGCCGGAGGATCTACATTCCCGGCATCGACGGCGACTGCCCAAGCATGGCCACCACCCGCTCGAGGATCGTGCTGGCCACCTCGGCCTTGGTCATCAGGGGAAGCTCCTGGAGGGCCCCGTGGGAGTCGATCAAAGTCACCCGGTTGGTGTCGACCGCGAAGCCGGAATCGGGTGCGTTGATGTCGTTGGCCACGATGAGGGAAAGGCTCTTGGCCTCCAGCTTGGCGCGAGCGTTGGCCACAAGATCCTGGCTCTCGGCGGCAAAGCCGACGACGATGGCCGGGTGCTTGGTCTTCTTGCGGATCGCAGCCACCCGAACCAGGATATCGTCGGTGGGCGCGAGCCGGATCTCGAGCGGGCCCCTGGCGCGCTTGAGTTTCTCCGCCGCAGGGGCGGCGGGGCGAAAATCGGAAACGGCCGCCGCCATCAGGAGCGCGTCGGCTCCGGCGGAGGCCGCCAGCACCGCCTCGCTCATGTCGGCCGCCGTGCCGACATCGATGCGCTCGGCGCCGATCGGGGTTTCGAGGGCCGAGGGACCGGTGATCAGGGTGACGGCGGCCCCCCGATCGAGGGCCGCCTGGGCCAGGGCGAAGCCTTGCTTGCCCGAAGAGCGATTGGCCACCACGCGCACGGGATCGATCGGTTCCTGGGTGCCGCCGGCGGTGACGACGATGCGGCGACCGGCCAGGGGTCCTTCCCGGGCGAGCGCCAGACGGATGTGGCCCACGAGCTCCCCGGGTTCGAGCAGGCGGCCCAGGCCCACCTGCCCTGATGCCATCCGGCCCTCCGCCGGCCCGACGACAATCGTCCCCCTCTGGCGCAGGGTGGCCAGGTTTGCCTGAGTGGCGGGGTGTTCAAACATCCCGGCGTCCATGGCCGGAGAGATCAGGAGCGGGCAGTGAATGGCCATGGCGGTGAGGGTGAGAAGCGTGTCGGCCTGGCCGGAGGCGAGCTTGGCGATGGTGTTGGCAGTCGCCGGCGCGATCACCAGCAGGTGGGCCTCCTGGGCAAGCCCGATGTGGAGCACGTGGGCGTCTGGGCCCCAGAGGTCATCGTCGGTCAAGACGCGTCGGCCGGTCACCGAGAGGAAGGTGAGCGGTGAGACGAACCGCTGCGCCGATTGGCTGAGGACGACATCGACCAGGACGCCCGCCTGAGTGAGCCTGGAGGCAAGATCGGCCGCCTTGTAGGCGGAGATCGAGCCCGTGACGCCCAGAATCAGGCGCCGGCCGGAGAGGATGGGGATAGGGGCGATTGGCTGCATCAGGGCATCCTGTGTGGCCGGTTGCCGTCTCGATTCTACAACCACTCGGACGCCTCAGGGGCCGGGTGGGCCTCACCGCAGAGATCGCAGGGAACGCTGAGATCTATTGTCGGTCTCTGCGGTCTCCGCGCTCTCTGCGGTGATTGCTTTGTTATACTCTAGCTCATAATCCCCGACTCTGGGAGCCGTCAATTCATGGCCAACGACGTTGAGAACCTCATTCGCTCGACAGTGGAAGGGGTGAGGCCCCTGTATGTGGCCTACACCCACGCCATGTGGGAATCGGCGACCACGGGCGCCGCCGGGGCGAGCCAGAAGGAGCAGGAAGCCCAGGCGGCGCTGATGCGATTCTGGGCAGAGCCAGAACGCCATGCATTGGCCAAGCGGCTGGACGCCGCCGGGGCGGCGCGGGATCCGATCGAGGCGCGCCAGCTGCGGTTGATCTACCTCTCGGCCGCCAAGGCGCAGCAAGATGAGGAGACGATCCAGAAGCTCACCCGCCTCGAGGCGGAGGTGCGCCAGAAGTACTACAACTTCCGCGGCAAGGTGGGCGGGGAGGAGCTTTCCGACAACCGCCTGGATGAGATCCTTGCCAAAAGCAAGAACTCGGCGGAAGTCCGCGAGGCCTGGGAGGCCTCCAAGCAAGTGGGCGCCGAGGTGGCTGAGCAAGTGCGCGAGCTGGCTCGGGTGAGGAATTCGGCGGCCCGGGCGCAGGGCTTCCGCGATCACTTTCAGCGCTCCCTCGCGCTGGATGAGATCGATGAGGCTGAGCTGTTCTCCCTATTTGAGTCGCTGGAGCAGGCGACGCGGGAGCCCTTCCGGGCGTTGAAGGCGAACCTCGATCGCGAGCGCGCCCGACATTTCGGGATTCGGGCGAGCGGGCTGCGGCCGTGGAACTATGGCGACCGCTTTTTCCAGGCGCCCCCTCAGATGGGCGAGGTGAACCTGGATGAGATCTTCGCTGGCAAGGATCCCGGAGTGCTGGCTCAATCCACGTACGATGGGCTGGGCATGGACGTGCGCGATATCCTTGGCCGCTCCGATCTCTATGCCCGGCCGGGGAAGAATCAGCATGCGTTTTGCCTCGACCTCGACCGGGAGGGGGATATCCGAACCCTCAACAACCTCGAGCCGAACCATCGCTGGAATCAGACGTTGCTCCACGAGCTCGGGCACGCCGTCTACGACAAGTACGTGGAAGCCACGCTGCCCTGGCTCCTGCGCAAGCCGTCCCACACGCTCTCGACCGAGGCCATCGCCCTCATGATGGGGGCCCTGACGTTTGACCAGGAGTGGCTGGTGCAAGTGGCTGGGGCTCCGGCGAGCGAGGCCGAGCGGCTCTCGCGGGCCGCCCGGGAGAGGGAAAGAGCCGAGCGGCTGATCTTCACCCGTTGGTGCCTGGTGATGACCCACTTCGAGCGCGCCCTGTATGAGGATCCGGAG
>Ga0209342_10002096_pt1 | contig 21780 bp, 13 predicted proteins | sample RifCSP16_2_FD_184023 | JGI IMG/M metagenome (GOLD analysis project Ga0209342, IMG submission 184023) | Soil microbial communities from Rifle, Colorado - Rifle CSP2_sed 16_2 (SPAdes) (version 2) | ecosystem: Environmental > Terrestrial > Deep subsurface > Rock core/Sediment | place: Rifle... | reverse complement strand
GGACACCTGGTCGCACCGTGTCCGAAAGGTCTTCCGCCGACCGTGTCATAACTTTCGGCACGCCGATGAGCAACATGTGAAGAAGTATAGGATCGACGCCTCGCGATTGTCAAGAACAAGATAAGTCGCCGCTTCATTTTGACGAAGACGCTGACAGTTTTGACGGAGACTCTGATTTCCCTTCGCGCGTCCGCGAAAGGATCAGTCGCGAGGGCGCATGCCGGCCAGCTTAAGCAGCACGGTTTGTAGAATTCCGCCGTTGCGGTAGTAGTCAAGTTCGACCGGCGTGTCGATGCGCGCGACGGTCGTGAATTCCTTGACCAATCCGTCGGCGGCTGTCGCGCGGACGGTGAGCGTGCCGCCGGGCTTGAGACTTTCGTCGAGTCCGGGAACGTCGAACGTTTCTTCGCCCGACAGGCCGAGCGACTGCCACGTTTGTCCCGCCGGCAATTGAAGCGGCAGCACGCCCATGCCGACCAGATTGCTCCGATGGATGCGTTCATAGCCGGCGGCGATCACTGCGCGAACGCCCAATAAATACGCCCCCTTAGCGGCCCAATCGCGGCTGCTGCCCGTGCCGTACTCCGCGCCGGCCAGCACCACAAGCGGCACGCCCTCTTCGCGGTACTTCATCGCGGCGTCGTAGACGGTCATCGTCCGGCCGTCGGGCAGGTGGCGAGTAACGCCGCCTTCCGTGCCGGGAGCCAGTTGATTCCGGATGCGAATGTTGGCGAACGTGCCGCGCGTCATGACCCGATCGTTGCCTCGCCGCGCCCCGTAGCTGTTGAAATCCTTCGGCTCGACGCCGATCGAACGGAGATACTCGGCCGCCGGGCTGTTCATGGCGATCGAGCCGGCCGGCGAAATATGGTCGGTCGTCACCGAGTCACCCAGCGCCAGCAAAACTCTCGCGCCGCGGATCGGCCCGATCACCGCGGGCCGCTTTTCGAGATCAACGAGGAACGGCGGCTCTTGTATATAAGTATTCTTTTCGTTCCAGGCGTACAATTCGCCTTCGGCCACGGGAATGCGGTTCCACGTCTCGTTGGCGTCGAACACGTTGGCGTATTGGCGGCGGAACATCTCGGGCGAGACCGATTGGGCCACGGCCGCCTCGACTTCGTCGGCCGAGGGCCACACGTCGGCCAGCATCACCGGCCGACCATCGGCGCCGATGCCCAGCGGCTCGATGGCCAGGTCGATGTCGGTTGTCCCGGCCAAGGCGTAGGCGACCACCAGCGGCGGGCTGGCCAGATAGTTCGCCTTGGTCAACGGATGCACCCGGCCCTCGAAATTGCGGTTGCCGCTCAGCACCGACGCGGCCACCAGATTGCCACGGCGAATCGCGTCGGCAACCGGCTCGGGCAGCGGGCCGCTGTTGCCGATGCACGACATGCAGCCGTAGCCGACGTTCTGGAATCCGAGCCGATTCAAGTATTCATCCAACCCGGCCTCGCGCAGGTAGTCGGTCACCACGCGCGAGCCTGGCGCGAGACTCGTCTTCACGTAAGGCTTCACGCGCAAGCCCTTTTCGACCGCTTTTTTAGCGAGCAGTCCGGCGGCCAGCATGACGCTCGGGTTGCTCGTGTTCGTGCAACTCGTGATCGACGCGATCACGACCGCCCCGTGGGCAAGTGTGGCCGCTTGACCGTTGATTTCGAGGTTCTCCGTGCGACCCAGTTCGCACTCGGGCAAAGCGAATCCACGCTTGTCAATCGGCGCGGAAAGCGACTGGCGAAAAGTTTTTTTCACGCCGGACAACGCCACGCGGTCCTGCGGACGCTTTGGCCCGGCGAGGCTTGGCTCGACCGTGCCCAGTTCGAGACGGACGACCTTGGTGTACTCGGGCGTCGGCGCGGCGTCGGCGCGGAACAACTGTTGTTCACGGCAGTAGCGCTCGACCAGCTCGACTTCCGCGTCGGTCCGCCCGGTCTGCCGGAGATAGTCGAGCGTCTGGCCGTCGACGGGGAAGAAGCCCATCGTCGCGCCATACTCCGGAGCCATGTTGGCCACCGTCGCGCGGTCGGCCAGCGTCATGCTCGACACGCCGGGCCCGAAGTACTCGACGAACTTGCCCACCACGCCCTCGGCCCGAAGCATCTCGGTCACGCGGAGCACCAGATCGGTGGCCGTCGCGCCGGGGGCGAGCCGGCCGGTCATTTCAAAGCCGACGACGTCCGGCGCGAGCATGTAAAGCGGCTGGCCGAGCATCACGGCCTCGGCTTCGATCCCTCCAACACCCCAGCCGAGCACGCCCAGCCCGTTGATCATCGTCGTGTGGCTATCGGTGCCGACCAGCGTGTCGGGAAACGCCACCGGCCCTTGCGAGTCCTCGCCCAGGAAGACGCACTTGGCCAGGAACTCGAGGTTCACCTGATGCACGATGCCCAGCGACGGCGGCACGACGCGGAAATGGTCGAGCGCCTTCTGGCCCCAGCGCAAGAATTCGTAGCGTTCGCGGTTGCGGTGGAACTCAAGATCGCGGTTCAACTGCAGCGCGTCGGACGACGCGAAATAGTCGGTCTGCACCGAGTGATCGATGACCAGATCCACCGGAATCAGCGGGTTGATCTTTCGTGGATCGCCGCCCAGCCGTCGCATCGCGCTTCGCATGGCCGCCAGATCGACCACCGCCGGCACGCCGGTAAAATCCTGCAACAGCACCCGGGCCGGTTTGAAGGGCACTTCGCCGCGCGTCGTGTCTTGCGATTTCCAACCGGCCAGGTCGCGGACGTTTTGCTCGGTCACTTGGTAGCCGTCGCAGTGGCGCACGAGCGATTCGAGCAGTACGCGGATCGAGTAGGGCAGCCGCTCGACGCGGCAAAGTCCCTGCTCTTCAAGCCGGCTCAGGCGATAAATCCCCGCGCGGCCGCGGCCCGTTTCAAACGTGTCGCGGGCATTGAACGGATCGTAGTTATTCTTGGTGGTCGATGACATAGAATCATTTCCTTGTAGGGTGGGCATCGCCCACCGAAGTATCGAAGTGAATCCGAGCCGCGCTCTGTGAGGGAGCGGTTGCGGGTTATACAAACCACAACCGCTCCCTCACAGAGCGCGGCTCGGAAAGGCATGTCAGTGGGCGATGCCCACCCTACGATGTGCCAATAATCATATCAGCCACCGCGAAAACGGCTAGTCAATCGGCAGGCCGAGATCCCTCCAGACGGCCGGAACCGGGGCCGTGACGTCGACGGCCACTCGCGTCATCGGGTGTTCAAAAGCCAGCCGCCGGGCGTGCAGGGCGATGGCCCGGCGCCGCGGGTCTTCGTCCCAGACGCCGAACCCGACGGCCGAGCCGTATTGCTCGTCGCCGAGCACCGGATGGGACCGCGAGGCGGCCTGGATCCGGATCTGGTGCATCCGGCCCGTTTCCAACCGCACTTCGAGCCACGAGCCCCAGTCGGCCTGGGCCAGAGTACGGTAGTGAAGCACGGCCAACCGCCCGTCGGGGTGGCCCTCGGGCACGATTTCGGCCCGCGGCTGCTCGGGGATTTTCCGAACCGTGTCAATCCACGTGCCCGACTCGGGCGTGACCCGGCCGGCGATGCACGCCCAGTAGACCTTCTCGATCTTGCGCAACTCGAACTGCCGGGAAAGCTTCCGCGCCGCACGCACATGCCGGGCGAAGACGATCGCCCCGGACACGGGCCGGTCGAGCCGATGGGGCACCGCCAGATAAACCTCGCCCGACCGGTCCAACCGCCGCCGAAACAGATCCTTGACCCGGGTCTCCAGGCTGTCGATGCCGAACGGTGCCTGGGTGGACAAACCGGGGGGCTTGTTGACCACCAGACACGGGCCCTCTTCGTACAAAATTTCCACGCCAAATTCCTCGATCATGGGGCCATTGTACAAAGGCCGTGCCAGCTTGCGAACAAGGGGGGAAAATTGCTAGAGTGACGTAGGCCGGGTCGTGACCCGGCGCATCAAGGGATCACACGGATATTGCCGGGTCACGACCCGGCCTACGGGATAAGCATCAGCCGGAATCAAGGAGGCCCATCGATGAACGACCGCCCCATCGGATGCCCCGTCGAGTTGCTCTTGATTGAGGACGACCCGGACGACGTCTGGGAAACGCAGCAAATGCTCAACGAGGCGAAGGTCACAAACAATCTTCACGTGGCGACCGACGGCGAGGAGGCGATGGCTTTCTTGCGTCGCGAGGGAAAATACACGCTCGCCCCGCGGCCCGACTTGATCCTGCTCGACCTCAACCTGCCGAAGCGCGACGGCCGCGAACTGCTAGCCGACATTCAGAAAGATTCCTCTCTCGCCGCGATTCCCGTCGTGGTGCTGACCACCTCGCGGGCCGAGGAAGACATTCTGCGTGCCCGCGAGTTGAATTGCCACAGCTACCTCAGCAAGCCCGTACGGATCGACCATATTCTGATGTTGGTCCGCTCGCTGGAAGAGTTTTGGGTGACGATTACACGACTGCCGGGCGGGGTGGAGAAAGAGAAGAAAAATGACGCCACGTGAACGGGTTTTGACGGCATTGCGGCACGAGGAGCCGGACCGTGTGCCGCTGTTCTATCGCGACGTGCCCGAGGTGGGAGGACGGCTGGTGCGGGATCTGGGGGTTGCCGGACGCGATGAATTATTGGAGCGGCTGCGGATCGATTTTCGCTGGGTCGAACCGCGGTACGTGGGACCGCCGCTGGAAGACGCCGCGACGGGGTTGCGGCGGAACATCTGGGGCGTCGAGTACCGCTACGTGGCGGCGAGCGGCGGGGGCCACTGGGAACCGACCGCGTTTCCGCTGGCGGGCGTCGAGGGCGTCGGCAAGCTAGACGACTACCCTTGGCCGCGGCTCGATTGGTTCGATTTTTCGGTTTTGCGAGAGCAAACGCGGCGTTACGACGAATACGCTCTGATGACGGCGCCGGGCGTGGCGTCACCGGGCGTGCTCAACACGGTTCAGGATTTGTTGGGCATGGAAGATACGTTTTTGGCGATGAAGCTGCGGCCGGAATTCTTCTCAGCGCTCATCGACCGAGTGTTGGAGTTCGACGTGGCGTTCATCGAGCGGATGCACGAGGCGGCCGACGGGCGGATCGATTTTTTCCGGGTCGGCGAGGATTACGGGACGCAACGTGGATTGCTCCTTGGAATCGAGGACTGGAAGAAGTTCTTCCGACGGCCGTTGGTCGCGATGAGTTCGGCCGCGCGGTGGTTTGGGGCGCACTATTACCACCACAGTTGCGGGGCCGTGCGCCCGTTGATTCCGCATCTGATCGAGTGTGGCGTTGAGGTGTTCGATCCCGTGCAGGTGAAGGCGACGGGCATGGTCCCGGCCGAATTGAAGGCGGAGTATGGCGATCGGTTGTGCTTCAGCGGCGGGGTGGATGAGCAGGACCTATTGCGGGCCGGCTCGCCCGAGGACGTTCGCCGCGGGGTGCGCGAACTGCTGGGGACGATGGCGCGGGGCGGCGGGTATTTCCTGGGACCGACGCACAATTTTCAGGCGGACATTCCGACCGATAACATCGTCGCGATGTACGAAACGGCGTGGGACTGAGGAGGGAACGGCTCCGCGGTTCGGCATGGTCGTGTTGATGTTTGCGGAGCGGCTGGAGTGACGTATAATTATGAAGCAACGTCAGGGCCGAGCGACCCTTGTTTCTGGTTCGGCTTCCATCAACTAACGGAGGAACGATCCATGTTCGATCGAATGTCTCGCGGTTGGGAGTTGGCCCGTGAAAGTTGGAACGTGCTGAAACTGGACAAGGAACTACTCGTCTTTCCGATCCTCAGTTCCCTGGCGTGCCTGGTGGTGCTGGCGAGTTTCGCCGTGCCGCTTTGGGGGACCGACGCGTTGAAAAACATCATCGACGAAAAGGCCGTCGCGCAAAACCCGCTGGTCTACGTCGTTCTGTTTTTGTTCTATTTCTGCAACTACTTCGTGATCGTTTTCTTCAACTCGGCCCTGGTCGGCTGCGCGATCATCCGATTCAAGGGCGGCGATCCGACGGTGGGCGACGGACTTCGCGCGGCCGCCGATCGGCTGCCCCAGATCCTCGGCTGGGCTCTGGTCAGCGCCACGGTGGGCCTGATTCTGCGAATTATCGAATCGCGAAGCGAGAAGGTCGGCCAGATCGTCGCCGGCCTGCTGGGCATGGGCTGGTCGGCCGCGACCTACTTCGTCGTGCCCGTGATTGTCATCGAAAAGAAGGGCCCCATCGAAGCCACCAAACGCTCGTTCGCCATTTTGCGGCGGACCTGGGGCGAGGCGCTCACCGCCAATTTCGGCATCGGCTTTGTCGTCTTCCTCGCGAGCCTCGTGGGCATCGTGCCGATCGTGCTGGGCGCGATGGCTTGTGGCGCCGGCCTGGTTCCGCTGGGCGTGGCCGCGATCCTTTTGGGCGTGATTATCCTGATGCTCGTCAGCCTCGTCTCGTCGGCGCTCAGTGCCATTGTGATCGCCGCGTTGTACCTCTACGCCGCCGAAGGCTCGGTGCCTCGCCACTTCGACAACCGGTTGCTGAGCGACGCTTTCGTCTCGCGGTAAGTCACCCGTCGAGCCCGGGCCGGCCAAATCACGAGTGTGCCACTGCTTGCGGAATTGCCGAGCATGTATGCTCTCGCAAGAAGGCACTCCTTGCCGGAAAGCGTTGCCTGTTCGCAAAGTCGCAAGCAGTGCGATGTGCCGCGACGTGGAAAGGTTCCCACAAGCAAGAAGCAATGGCACGCGGTTTTCAGGAAATAAGGAAACGTCGCCTCGAATAATCAGCGGACGAGCGGCTGCGGTTCGGCGGTTATTCGATCGCGGATCGAGGCCAATCGGGCCTTGACGCGATCGCGCTGCCCAGCCTCCCAGGCGGCGGTCAACGCATCAAACAAGGCCTCGTCAACCGGCTGCTCGGGCCGCGCGCGGAGCACGCGAACCAATTCGGCCAGGGCCGACGTCTCGCCCGTCGGTAGCGGGCCGAGAATCGCTTCGACCTCCTCCGGCTTCAACTCGCGCACCGCAACGGCCATCCGCCGAGCGCAGCGGCCCGCGATGCAGTCTTTGTCGAGCAACGCGCGGCAGTCCTTCTTAAAATCATCGGCGGAAAGCTTCTGAAGTCCCTGTATAGCGAACATTTTCGCCGCATCAGGATTGAAAATATTAAACGCTTCGGCCGCCGCGAGATAGAAAAGGGGCCCGGTCTGGTTCGAGGTCCATAGTCCTTGGAGTTCGGTCCAGGAATACCGGCTCTGCCGCGTGGCGACGAAGACCAGTTCGCGGGTAAAGGTCCAGGGCCAAGTGTTGCGTGGAAAAATCTTGTCGACAGCCGACAAGCCGCCGGCCATGACTACATACTGGATCATGCCGGCGTTCGATTGGTTCCATCCATCGGGGGTGGCGGGAATCCGGAACTCGCGTTCCTTGTCCTTCTCGGAGAAGAGAGGCCCAAGGATCTCGCTCACGCCGCCGGGCCCTTCAAACACGCCCTTCTGTTGCATGACCCAGGCCAGACGCAGCCATCGAAGGGTTTCAGGTTGGACGTTCTTCAAAGAACCGAGAAACTCATCGCTACCGACGAGTGCAATCCAGGAGGTCAAGGGAGCGTCGGCATCGTAGAGATTCGGGCTGTGGGCCGCCGCTTTTTGAATTTCCGCAAGACGTGACTCGAAGGTGTTCTTCCCGAACCGTATTTTGAAGCTAGAATTCTTGTCATCTTCTCCGAAAAGTACGTATTCCATGAGTCGGCCCGTGGAGGCTTCGACGCGAAGGTGGACCTTCGAGGAGAAGACCGTCAATACATCGTCCGAAATGGAACTCGTGACGTTTTTGTCAATAGTGGGTATTGCCAGGAAAAACGACGGTGTCACGTCGAAGACCAAAGTAAATGGCTGAGCCGACTCACCTTCGTCGAGACTCTTGGCTCCGAAATGAAACATGAAGCTGCGAGTACTTTCGGGATCATCTGTTCTTTCCAGAAGGTTCAGCGAAATGGTTGCCCAGAGCTTGGATCGAGGTGTTCCTGTCCGCATAATCAATAATCTCACATGCGTTGGCTCCGCGCAGACTAAACCGCATTGTCGGTCCGAAATAAGGAACGTCCCATCGAACCGAGCCGGATAACCGTTTTGTGGAGGAGCCGACCATCGCATTCTTGTTACGGCGCCATGTGTTGCGGAGAAAATGAACTCGACGTCATAGTCCTTGGCCTTGGCTGCGACAATCAGATCTCCAGGCCATGCATTAGGATTAGCCAACTGGTCGCGCAGCTTCAACAAGACCGTTTGTTCGGGCGAGAGCGGTTCGCTCAGCCGCGGGGCCCAAGGCGATTCGGTGAGTTCGATCCGTAGCGGCGCGCGATGATCGCCTTCGGCCGGCGGGTCGATGGTTGCCTGGGACTTGATGAACCGGCCCGAGCGCCACAGTCGGTGTTCCAACTCGGCTTGCCAGTTGGGCACGAACGCCATGCCCGTTTTGAGACCGAAATAGTCAAGGATTTCGTTGCGAGTATTGTTCTGATTGCCTGTGACGGTGATTTCGCCGAGAACCGCCTTGGGACCTTCGTCGATGATACGGATCACGAGCAGTGCCGTTTTGCCGTCGGACTGCGGAATGAGATCTGTCTCGAAGGTGGAAAAGAATCCCTGGTCGGCCAACGCTCGCTTCGTCCATCGCTCGACGATCTGGTGCGAGACCCAATCAAAAGAAGCCGGCTTGTCCGGCTCCCAGACGGGATCGTCCATCTTGGCGTTGTTTCCGTCCTTGTCGATCCACTTGAAGACGGGCTTTTTCTCTGGCGAGTCTACCCGCGTCAATCGCGCACCGTCCGGAGGGCGGCGCGAGGTCAACACCTTGATCAGTTCATCCGCCGCAACGTCCTTGTTGCCTCGCACGACGATCTCGCCGGCCGTGTAGCGGGGGCCTTCCTTGATCGTGACCCGCATCTTTTCGTCCTTGCGGTCGATTTGCGCGGCGACCTCGACGTAAGGGAAGCCCGCGTGTTGATAGCCCGCGACGATCCGGTCGCGGAGGGTCGCGCGATACTTTTCGAGCGGCGCGGCCGGATGGGCCGCCAGCACCACGTCGACGTTGCTGGTCGCGGCGGCGATGATTTGCTCGGGCGTGAACGTTTTGCAGCCCTCGACGACCAGCCGCTGGGGATCGCCGTTGTCATTGACGCACGTCGGCCCATGCGAAGCCGCGGCGGTAGTGGTTAGAAAGAGCGAGGCAAACAGCAGTCCCAACGGTTTCTTGAGCGATCCCATCGCAATACCTCCAAAGCGAGACGGAATACACGGACGCATTCCAGTCCTTGTTGGGGGTGAAGTTTATCGCAATGGGGGTGTTTGGGGCAATGGCAGTTTGGGAGAAGTGAGTTTTCAAAACTGCCAATAGAATGTTGCCGTCAAGTCTGCCGGCGACGCGCGTGGCGATGGCGAATTTCCTCCCGGATTTCACGCCAATCGGCATCCGTCATGGCCGAGGCGTCTCCGCTGGCAAGCCCCTTGAGCATCTCAGCTTCCAGAACCGCGCGAGCCTTCTCTTTCTGGTCGGACCGGATCAGGTCGCGGACGTATTCGCTCGCGCTGCTATATCCACCCCGGGCAATCTGCTCGTGAACAAACTGCTTCATGCTTTCCGGCAAAGCGATGTTCATCGTGTCCATGGAAGATCTCCTTCTAGAAGAATTCTATCTGACATGGCAAGATATGTCAATCCATTGTCATCACACTGCCATTTACCCCCACTATGGGCTATCAGTGGTGTCAGGAAAAGCAATTGATTTCCCGGCAGTGTGATCCAAAAATTCATGAACCCTGCTGCTTGCTCACGAACCGATTGGCCAGGAACGTCTCGACGACCAGCAGAAGCAGAACGGCCGAGAGGAAAATGTCGCGGAGCGAACGGCCTTCGCGGAGTTTTTGAAATACATCGGCCAGGTTGTCCGGATGGTCAGCCACGACCAGCGGAACGTCGCCCAATCGCGCGGCGAGTTGGTCGGGCGCGATCGTGCGGGAGTTGATTTCGCTTGGATCGAGGTTCACCGCGACGGACGTCGGGAGGCGGGAGGCGGGGGACGAGGGATGCGGAGTGGAGGGTAAGGGACGGATGACGTACACGCCCGGGTCATGGATGTCGAGGTATTGCGATTGCTGGGGTTCAACCTCGCGTAGGCCGGGTCGTGACCCGGCAATATTCAATCGCACCCGCTCGCCGGAAGGGTGTTCGATTTCGACGCCCGTGACGTCCGACGTATCGTCTGCAGTCGGTGCGTCGATGTTCGATTGCCGGGTCGCGACCCGGCCTACGGTCGGTGGATCGATCGCCAGCGGCTCGCCGCAAAACGCCTCGCGGACGTCTTGTTGCGTGCCGGACCAGGCGTAGGTCAGCCGCAGGAGCATGGGCAAGAAAATCGGCCGCAGCGGCAGATTCGTCCAATCCACCTGGCAGCTTGTGCCCAAGAGCACGACGCGGCCGCGCCCGACGTCGCGCTGGGCCAGCAGACACTCGCCGTCGTCCAACCGAGCGAGGATCCACGCGCCGGGCGCGTCGCGTGTGTCGAGCCGCGCGTGGCGATAGACGAGCACCGATTCGTACAGCGCCGCCGACGCGGCCAGATCGCCCAGTGCCGGATGAGTATTGTCGAGAAACGTGACGTTCCAACTGTCTCGCCCGGGCTCCTCGGCGGCCGCGCGCACGTCGAGCAGCTTCCCAGGCAGCAGCGACCCGCCGGCCGCCGCGTTCATGCGGTTGTACGCCTCCGACTCGACCCGATCGCCGACGATCCAGACGAGCGTTCCTCCGCCGGCGACGTACTCGCGTAGCCTTGCGGCGGTGGCCTCGTCCTGCGCGGGCAGATTCACGCAGAAAACGATACGATAGGCCGACAGCGACTCGCCGGGCAACTCGGCCGCGTCGAGTCGTGTGACGCGAAGGGCCGATCCGGCCAATTCGCCGGGCGCGAGGGCCTGTTCGAGATAGAAGGCGTCGTCCAAGTAAGCGATCTCGTGCTTCCGCCCACGAACGATCGCCACCGGGACGGACGGATCAATCGCGGCGGCGAACCAGCAGCGGTCATCAAGCGACGATCCGTCGCGCCCCGTCAATCTCGCTTCGCCCCGATGCAGGCCGCCGTCGCGGAACGTGAAGACAAATTCGTGCCGGGCGCGGCCGCCGGGCGGCAGTTCAATGGCGGGACTCACGGCCTGGCGGACGCCGTCGACGATCAGCTCGACGTGCCGTTGCTGGGCAATCGACGACGTGTTTTCAAGTTCGACGGTCGCACGAAAGGGCAGACCCACGATCGGCAGCAGCGCGTCGAGCCGCACGTCGGCCACCGCGACGTTCGGCGTGGGTCGCCGGTGACAGTTGACGAGGATAAGAGGAATATCAGAGTCCGTAGGCCGGGTCGTGACCCGGCGGGGTGAATCACCGGTGTCGTCCGATGGATTTGATTGCCGGGTCACGACCCGGCCTACGTCACTTTCCCACGACCGGGCCTGCATGTCGGTGATGACCCAGATTTGTTTGTTGGCGGCGTCACTTTGGGCCAACAGTTCGCGGGCCTGATCGATTTTCGCGGGAAGGTCGGCCGGTTCATGACTCGCGCGGCACGCAGTCAGTCGCTGGCGGATCTGTTCTTGCGTCCGTTCAAGCCGCGGCGGCTCACTGGGCGTGGGCCCGTTGGTCGACAAAAGAGCCACCTGGTCGCTTTCGCCCAATTGATCGAGAATTTGCCGCACGGCGTCGCGGGCCGCTTCGAGCCGCGGGCGGTCCGGGTCGATCGACGCCATGCTGGCCGAATTGTCGAGCACCACGACCGCCGCCGCCCGTCCGCCACCCCAGAGACGACTCAACCCCACGATCGTCGGCCGCGCGAGCCCCACGGCCACCAGCGCCAACGCTGCCACGCGGATCGCCATGAGCAACAAATCCTGAATCCGCCGCCGACGCCGCGTCTTTTCGACGCTCGCGCGGAGGAACCGCAACGTCGGAAAGGCAATCTCCTTCGCCCGGCGGCGATGGATCATGTGCAGCACGACCGGAATGGCTCCGGCCAGCGCGGCGATCAGGAAATACGGGGCTAAAAACGTCATAGCTGGCTTCGCGTGGCGACGTAGCGCGACAGCATGTGGTCGTAGGCAACGGACGTGTCGGTGGCGACGTAGTCGATCCGGGTGTCGGCGCAGGCCCGGCGATAGACGCGAATGAACTCGCGGATCTGTTCGACATAGGCGTCGCGGACGTCCGTCGGGTCGATTTGGATTCGCTCGCCGGTCTCCAGGTCGAGGAATGACGTCAAGTCGCGGAACGGAAACTCGATCTCGGCCTTGTCGAGCACGTGGAACACAATCACCTCATGCCGGTGATGACGAAAATGGTGCAGGGCGCGAATCACCTCTTCGGGCTCGTCGTACAGGTCGCTCACCAACACGATCAGCCCGCGGCGCTTGGATCGCGCGGCCAGATGGTGCAATGTGGCGGCAACGTCCGTGCGGTTGCCTGGCGCGAGGTGTTCCAACTGTCGCATCATTTCGCCCAGGTGGCGAGGCGAGCTTCGGGCCGGCATGTCGAGCCCGATGGCCGTGTCAAACGTCGTCAGTCCGACCGAGTCCTGCTGGCGCGTCATCAGATAGGCGAGAATGGCTGTCAGGTAGCAGGCGTATTCGAGCTTCGTCAATCGTCCGTCGTGCCGGTAGCCCATCGAGGCGCTCGTGTCCAACAATATCTGGACCCGCATGTTGGTTTCTTCTTCATATTGTTTGACGTAGAGCCGATCGGTTCGGGCCCACATGCGGTAGTCGACGCGCCGTGGGTCGTCGCCGGGCGTATATTGACGGTGCTCGGCGAACTCGGCGCTGAAACCCTTGTAAGGACTTGAGTGCAGACCGGAGATGAACCCCTCGACCACGCCCCGGGCCACGAGCGAAAGATTTTTCACCCGTGCAAGAGCCGACGGTTCGAGAAATCGGTAGCCGGTGGACATGGGGGAGAAAGGGATTAGGGATTGGGGATCAGACGTAGGTCAGGCTGTGCCTGACATCTTGTTGGTAATCGCCGCGTTGTATTTACAATAGCCGTATTCTGTCAGGCACAGCCTGACCTACCTATTTCAATTGAAACAATCGTCGCAGAGTCCATTCCGTGGTGAGCGTTCCTATAAGAAGAAGCCAAATCACCGGCGGATACCACAGTCGTCTTTGGAACGTCATGGTATTCTTGCTTTGTTGGCGGTCGAGGGTGTCGAGCAAGGCGTCGGCCGTGGTCAGATGTTCGTAGCGTCCGCCCCCCGCTTCGGCGATTTGGCGGAGCATCTTGTCGTCCAAGTCGAGTCGTTCGAACTCGAGGCTCGACCGGCCGACTTCGGCCAGGACCTGTTCCGCCTTCAATATTTTTCCGGCTAGGTCGGCCGAGACTTCGACGGCGTACGCGCCGGAGGCGCCGGGTTGAAACGTCGTCTCGTAGCGGCCCGCCGGGCCAAGGGTCGGCGAGAGCGTTATCGTAGGAGTCGATTGCCGGGTCGCGACCCGGCCTACGGGAGCTTGCGAGCCGACAGCGGCGTCCTCAAGGCTTCGGATTTTAGCGGTGACTTTGACGCCCGCCGCGCCTTCGCCGCGCTCGTCGCGGACGACCGCGGAAATGCGAACCGGCTCATCGGGCTCGTAGTAGGCCTTGTCCACCGTGGCCGTGACGCCCGCGCCCGCCTCGACCGACTCCTGACGTCCGGCGAGCCAGCGGACCATCTGGCCCCAGAAACGCAAAAACGGCGAGTCCTGGCCCAGCGCCCTGGGCGTTTGTTGCCAGCGGCGCGTCGTGTCGCCCGTGAAAACCGCCGCGCGCCCTTCGCCCGCCGGGCCGACGACCAGCACCGGCATTGTCGGCGTCTGACCCGGGCAGACGGCCAGTACGGTGGCGTCGGCTCTCGCGGCTTCGATCCGCGTGCAGCCTTCCAACGGCGGCAGCCCCGGCTCGGCCGGTTCGTCGCGCGCAACGGTCGGGAAGAACCCGGCAATGCCCGAGAAAATCGGGTGCCGCGCGCCCTCGGGCGTCAACCGCGGGAGAAACGGCTCGGTAATCTGCCCAACGTCGCGCGGGCCGAGCCCCACCGGCAGAATTTCGCCCAGCGGCGTGCCCGCGTATCCGCCGGGCCCGAGACTATGATAGCCGCCCAGCATCACGAGTCCCGCCCCCGCGCGAACCCGATCGACGATCAATCGCTGCTGCTCGGGCCGTAGAAACGTGCTGTCCAGATCGCCCAGGATGAACACGTCGAACCGGTCGATCGTCTCGCGGTCCGAAGGAATCGCGTCAAGCGTGAGTCCTTCGAGGTTCGATCGCGTGAGAAAGACGTTCGGCCGCGTTTGGACCATCGCGCAAAATTCCAGATCGGGATCCTTGGCCAGAAACCGATCGACCAGCGCCCCGTATTCGGCCCGAAGCGTGCCTTCGAGATAGAGTACGCGAATGCCCGGCTCGACCACCAGGGCCGCCGCGCGGCGTCGGTTGTTTTCGACGATGGGCTCGTCGGCCGCCGGCACGGCGCGGACCGTGTAGTTGTGGCGGCCCTTCTCTGTGGGACGAAACTCGAAGGCGACCTGCTGCGAGCCCTCGATATTGTCGAGCGTCAACTCGGCCCGGTCGAGGGTCGAGTGGCCGTCTTCCAGCACGACCTCGATCACCTGGCCGGCGAGCCCCACGGCCTCGACCGACGCGGTGATCTTCGCCTTGTTGCCCAACAACAGATGGTCGGGACAGTCGATGCCAGCAAGTTGCACGTCGCGATACGCGCCGTCGTCGCGCAAGGAAGCGCCGACGCCGACCGTGTCGACCACCGCGCCGAGCCGCTTGGCCGCGTCCGTCGGAAAACGCGCCGAATTGTGAATGCCGTCCGAAACCACGATTACCGCCGCAAGACGATCCAGCGGCACTTCGACCCGGGCCGCCAGAATCGCCCGGGAAAGCGACGTGGAACGGCCGTCCGGCGCGAGCAGAGCCAACTCCTCCGGCCCTGAAAGTTTCTGGGCCCGTTCGGCAAACGCGACCAGATGCAAGTCAAAATCATCGCCCAGCCGAGTCCACCATCGCGCGACCTGACGCCGTGCCTGGTCGAATCGTGAAGCGCCGCTCGAGTCATCACGCACGCTCATCGAGCCCGAGCGATCGACGGCGAGCAGAATGGCCGGCTTGCGAGTAAGCTGCTTGTGATAGGTCAACACGGGCCGAAAAAGAAGTAATGCCACCAGCACAATTGCCACCCAACGCAAAGCCAAGAGCAACCGACGCCGGCCCGGCGAGAGCAGAACAAACGCTCGACGATAGGCGAGCCATGCAAGCAGCATGGCCGCGCCAACGACGGCCGGCATGGTCAGAACGCGATAACCTTGTTCCAGGGAAATCTCGAACACGGAGATAATGATCTCAAAAAATACGAATTAGGTGGGATTGCATGGAAATCATGGCGTAACATAAAACCGAGCCGCGACCGTGAGGGAGCGGTTGAATTCTTTTCGAGCTACAACCGCTCCCTCACGGTCGCGGCTCGGTAATGTCGGCGATTTTCCGCATGGATGCAAAATCAATTCCCGGACGCCTTCTCTCCAGATGTCGACATGACGCCCGCTTCTTTGTCCAGTACGATCCGGCGAACGTAAACCAGCGATTTCAGATCAGTCCCGGGCGGCCCCTTGTCGCGTTTGTGCAGGACAAAACGCAACGGCTCCGCTTCCGATCGATAGCCGCCCGGCGCGGGAACGTTGGGCTCGACCGGTCTGAGATAAACCAGCGCCGCCAGTGGCCCCGTGATCTTGCGCCCGTCGCTCAGAGTAACGGTGTGAAGATACTCCCGGGCCGGATACCGTCGGCCGGTGTACATCTTCTCGTCGGTCGTCATTTCCTTGAACCGCCACTCGCGTTCCGTCCATTCGCGCCGGACCGTGCAGTCGATCTGTCGGACCACGCGCAAGGGTATCTCGCGTTGGCGGTGCAGGGCTTGATCATGGATTTTCAGCCGAGCGTCGCGAGTGAGATGGATCGTGCCGCGATAGACCTTGCCGTCCGACAGCTCGATGCGGCCCGGCTGCGCGTCGTCGGCGGGCACGGATCGAGGCCCGAAGGGATTCAACGCCGGCGGTTCCTCCGCTCCGATCGGACGAGGCAAAAGGATAATCGTCAAAGCCAAAAACACCGCCGCGCCGCGCGTTAGCCGCCGTGCCTGCACGGCGTTACGACGGGGAAGCAAGGAAAGCATCGAGCAGGCTCGATGGCTAACCATGGTCGGCTCCAGGTGAGAAAGAGAAAAATGTAGGCCCATGTCTATTCTTGTCTCGCGGCGGAGCGATGTATAGAGAGCATTTCGGAACCCCTGCAAAAGGGGACTGGCTCCGTTGCCTCAAGATCGGTGTCTCTTCCAAACAGAGTTGTGGCAACGGTGCCTGTCCCCTTTGGCGAAGCGGCAACGTTCCCAAAATCTGTTCTCGGGACCACATCATAAACCTTTTGGGGGATTTAGGAAATGTCGGCGGTTCGTTACGAACCACGAACTCACGGTCGAAGGCATAATTTCGCTTGACCATGCGAGTCCCTCGGCGTGAAAATAGAGCCGGGCACTACGGAGGAGACGGCGGTGAAACACTCCGGCCGGCATGATCGACGGGACTTCTTGCGGCGCGCGGGCACATGGTGCGCGGCAGGCGCCGGCGCCTTGGGCGGGCCGTTCACGCTGCCGATCATCACTCTGGGACAGGACAATCGTGGGCCGGTCGATTGCGGACCGCCCCCAAAGGCCGCGCCCCAGCATCGCAAAGGGGGCGAGAGCTTTCCGCCGCTGCCGCTGCCCGCCACACCGCTCAGGCGGACCGAAAAAAAACGCCCGCCCGCTCCGCCCGCCCTGGTCGGCAAAATGGCTCTCGGCCCGATCCGCTGGGTCACGCGCGACGGCAAGCGGTCCAAGTATCGCGACTGGATGACCGATCCGGCCGACGTCGATTCGCTGCTGAAATGGACCAGCGACAAACTGGCCATCCACTATCGCTCGGTCGAAAGCGATTTCGACCATTTTTCGTTCGATCCTCGAGAACTGCCGGCGCTCCTGCTGGCGGGCCACAACGCCTTCTCCCTCACCGACGAGGTCCGCGCGCGGCTGGCCCGTTATGTGGCCGACGGCGGAATGATCATTGGCGACGCCTGCTGCGGATGGAAGGATTTTGCCGAGTCGTTCCGCGCCGAGATGGAGGCGATCTTCCCCAGCCGGCCGCTTCGCAAAATGCTGCCCGACGATCCGGTGTTTTCGTCCTACTACAAGCTGGGCGACCTGACGTACAAGCGAGGCGACGGCACAACGTATACCGAAGAACCGTGTCTGGAGTCGATCGACTTCGGCTGCCGTGCGGGCGTGGTTTTTTCGCCGCGCGACCTGACCTGCGGCTGGGACGGCCACGAGCATCCTCGCGGCGAGCGCGTCGTGATCGACCAGGCCCGCCAGGTCGGCGCCAACCTGATCACGTATCTCTTGGGCACGTATCAGTTGGCCCGATTTATGAGCACGACTAAGGTCTATCACGAGGCGGCCGAGCCGAGCCGCGACGATTTCGTCTTCGCCCAGTTGGTCCACGAGGGCGATTGGGATCCCGACCCGTCGGCCGTCCACAATCTGTTGAAATTCGCCCGGGACAACTCGACGCTCGAAGTGAAATTCCGCCGCGAAAACGTCCGCCTCGACGACGCGCGGACAGCCGGCTATCCGCTCTTGTACATGACGGGCCACCGTGAGTTCCACTGGAGCGACGAGCAAGCGGCCCGGCTGCGCGGCTACCTGACCGCCGGCGGCCTGCTGCTGGCCGACGCCTGTTGCGGCCGAATCAGCTTCGACGCGAGTTTCCGCCGACAGATCGCCAAGGTATTCCCGCAACAAAAGCTCCAGCGCATCCCGGCCGACCATCAGCTGTTGCAATGCCACTTCGACGTCCGACAGGTCGGCTACACGCCCCGGGTCCGCGAGGATTTCGGGCCGCTTGAAACGAGCGAACTCGAAGGCATCACGGCCGACGGCCGGCTGATGGTCGTCTACAGCCGCTTCGACCTCGGCAACGGCTGGGAACAGTTTCCGCATCCTTATAGCTACGGCCTGAAAGACGATTCGGCCCTGCAACTCGGAACCAACGCCATCGTCTACGCCATGACGCACTAGCGAGTTATTGTACTCATCACGCTCCGCGTGATGTCTCTCAGGCCGTGTAATATTGGACCTCACGCGGAGCGTGAGGAATACGGAGAACCATGTCGTCCCAAGTCGAAAGTGTACTCGATCGGCTCGACGCCGCGCGGCAGCGGTGGTGGCTCTTCTCGTTATTGTCCAGCGCCGTGGCGGCCACGTGCTTGTCGCTGGCCGTGCTCTTGGCGTTCTTGCTGGCCGACGCGGCGTGGCGGTTGTCCCAGCCGGCGCTCGTGGCGGGCTTTCTTGTCTGGGTGGCAATCAGCGCGGCATTGGCCGTGGGCCTGTTTCGGCGGTTGCTGCGCGGAGAGCGAAGCCTCGAAGCCACCGCCCGCCGGGTCGAGGCTCATTTCCCCGAACTCGGCAGCAATCTGATCAACGTCGTGCAACTTGCCGACGAATCGCCCGCGCCGGGCGCTGTGTTTCGTCAGTCGGCGCTGGGCCAGGCGGCCGATGCCGTGGGGGCTTCGGCGATCGCGTTCGACCGCGCGGCCGTCCGCGTCACTCGCTGGCAGCGGTTCCGCTGGTGCATGCAGACCCCGCGCGACCTGATCGAGTCGATCGCCATCCTCGCGCTGCTGCTGGCCCTGGGACTGGTCTGCCACATGACGTTCCCCGCCTGGGGCTCCGCGGCCCATCGGTTGTTCTCGCCCTGGTCGTTTGTTCCGCAACAGGGCGAGGTCGAAATCCTTGAAGTCATGCCTGGCGATATCGACGTGCTCATCGGATCGAGCCTCGTGATTTCGGCCAAGATCAAGCCGCCGGTCGGCCGGCCGCGCAACACGCCTTTCCCAGCCGCCGCGTGGATTGCTGTGGGCCCGTCGAACGAGACCCGGTTTCCGATGACCGCCGACTCGACCGGCACGCAATATCGTCTCGCAATGCCGGCCGTCACGTCGCCGATGGCCTATCGACTCGAAATCGGCGACTCGCAGACGCGGGTCTATCGCGTCGGCGTGCGCGAGAAACCCACGGTCGCCGAGGTCGAGGTGGTTTATCATTTCCCGCGCTACCTGGCTCGCCGCCCGCGGACCGTCCGCCAGAGTCACGCCGATCTCGAAGCCCCGCAATACACCGTGGCCGAGTTGCGCATCCGCCCCTCGACGCCGGTCGCCCGCGGCTGGGTCGAATCGCGCGGAATGACCTATCCCGGCCGCGTGGACGAAGACGGCCGTCGTGTGACGATCGCGCGGCTTCCGATGGTCGCCGACGGCAGCTACACGATCCATCTGGAAAACGACGCGGGCCACGGCGATCCCGAGCCCCGTGCCAACCGTTTGCGAGTGGTGCCCGATCAGCCGCCGGCCGTCTCGATCCTGAAACCGCCGCGCCAGAGTACGGCCGCGCCGGGCCAAGCCGTGACCCTCGTGCTCCGCGCGATTGACGACCACGGGCTCAGCCGCGCGCGGCTCGAAATGCGACAGGACGAATCCACCTCGGCGAAATCCGACACGCCGGCAAGCGAGTCCGTCGAAACAATCCATGCCTGGCCCGACCTGGGCACGCGCGACGAGGCCGTCTTGCGGCACGATCTGGTGTTGGACGCCGCGCGAGTCGCGCCGGGCCAAACGCTGTTCGTTCGCGCGGTGGCCGCCGATGGCCGCGCGATCGACGCGAGCGAATGGGGCGAAGAGCTTCGAGCCCAGGAGACCGTCGGCCCCTGGCACGCTATCCGATTGATCGAGCCCGACCGGAAGATCGAAGCCGAACTGGAACGGCTCGACTCGCTTCGGGCGGCCATTTATCGGATTCTGCTCGATCAGATCCGCGCGCGGACCGACACGGCGACGCTGGACCGGCGGAACGAGACTGAACAAGCCTCGCGGCTGATCGAGCGGATTCGCTCCGGACAGATTCAGATTCAGAAAGACACCGCAGCGCTGGTCGAGACGATCGATCCGGACGATTCCGAGGCGACGCGGAAGACACGACGGGGGTTGAGCACACTGGCCACCGGAGCCATGCTCGACGCCGTTCGGCAAGTGGAGCAATTACGAAGCAAACCGAGCCATATACAAAAACCGAGCCGTATTAAAAAACCGAGCCGCGACCGTGAGGGAGCGGTTGATTCGCGTCAAAAGCCTCCACCGCTCCCTCACGGTCGCGGCTCGGATAGGGATGTGCCAAGCAGCATGAAACCGGCACGCGAATTAAGTGCGACGCAGCAAACCATCATCGCCGCGTTGCGGGGCCTGTTGGACGTGGTTCGCCGGGCCGAAAGCGAGTTGTTGGCCCAAATGGAAAAACGTCCCGGCGGCGACCTGCCCAACGACACGCGCCAACGCCTGTCGGCGGCGAAGGAGAAGTTAGAGGAGTTCCTGCGCCAACAAAAGAAAGTGATCGAGGCGACCGAGAATCTGGCCAAGAAGCCGGTCGAGGATTTCACCGAGGAAGAAAAGGAGCTGATGCGCCAACTCGCGGCGACCGAGGACGAATGGGCCCGGTTCCTGCAGGAATTGCACACCGACTTGAGCAAACTGCCCGAGCAGGATTTCGCCAATCCGTCGCTGCTCGGCGAGTTGAACGAGATCCAGACGGAAATCAAAATGGCGGCCGACGCCCTGACCAAAAAAACGGCTGACATCGCGGTGCCGCTCGAACAGCTCGGCGCGGAAATGGCCGAGGAACTGCTGACCAATATGGAAAAATGGCTGCCCGACACGCCCGACCGCGAGCGGTGGAGTCAGGAAGAATCGCTCACCGACCTGGACAAAGAAGCCCCGATGGCTGAACTGCCCGGCGAACTCGAAGATCTCGTCGGCGAACTGTTCGAGGAAGAGGAAGACTTGATGGAGGAGGTCGAGGACGCCTCGAGCAGTGCGACCGATTCGCTCGACGTCGGCGCCGGCTGGGACGCGATGGATGGGCCCATCTCGAACATGAGCGCCAAGGGCGTGACCGGCAACCGGCTGCCCAACACGAGCGAAATCGGCGGGCGCAGCGGCGAAGGTCGCTCGGGCAAGTCGAGCGGCGAGTTCGTGGCCGAAGAAGCGGTCGGCAAAGGCGGTCGCCGCACGCCCAGCCGTCTGACGCCCGACCCGTTCGAGAAAGGCCAAGTCAAGGACCACAGCCGCGATCCGGTGGGCGGGGCCACCGGCGGCGGCAAGGAAAGCGGTCAAGGCGGCGAGGGACTCGAAGGCCCGCAACGACGCCCGCCGGGCCCACGCGAAACGGAACGCTTGGCCGGACGCCAGGCCGCGCTGCGCAACAAGGCCGAGGCGATCGACCTGAAATTCCAGATCATGAACTTCCACCGCGCCGATCTTGAAAAAATGATCGAGGCCATGGCCCAGGTCGAGCATGATCTTCGGGCAGGCCGCTATCAAAACGCCCTGCGCCAGCGGAATGTCCTGGCCGAGGGTCTCGGCAGTGTGAAACAATACCTCGAAGGCCAGGTCGAGCTTCGCCAAGACACGTCCGTCAACCTACCAGGCGACGTGCAAAAAGACATCCTCGGCGGCATGCAAGACCCGTCGCCGCCCGGCTGGGAAGAATTGAACCGTCAGTATTATGAGCGGCTGTCGAAGGGGGAGGGGAAGACGAAGGAGTGATGCGAAATACACGTAGGCCGGGTCGTGACCCGGCAATGGATGTCGGTTGTGCCGGGTCACGACCCGACCTA